>ERZ724526.337-NODE-337-length-27755-cov-7.399495_pt1 | contig 27755 bp, 32 predicted proteins | sample MGYA00376059_ERZ724526 | MGnify/ENA primary metagenome ERZ724526 (study PRJEB28724, sample SAMN07190883) | activated sludge metagenome | isolation source: activated sludge of sewage treatment plant in Hong Hong | place: Hong Kong | collected 2016-03-17 ...
AGATCGAACGTTTGATGAGAAAACTCATTCCACGATTTGCTTTTCGGCTGACCCGGGTCAATCCCATGCCGCTTCAGGGTGTCGATGGATTTCGGGTGCACATATCCTGTGGGATGGCTGCCTGCGCTTACGGCATGGTAGCGCCCGGGGCGGAGAGCATTGATCAAGGCTTCCGCCATGATAGAACGGCAGGAGTTGCCCGTGCACAGCACCAATACTGTGACAATTGCGCTTTCCATTAGTCGCAACACCCCGCCGTTTTTTCAGATGGTTCACAACAGTTCGTCGGGGCCATGGTCAGAGGCGTGCAACAGGCGCCTTCCGACGAATCGGTGGAACCTGAAAACAGTTGAGCATCCTCCATCGTTCGATACGTTTCCCACGGTAGGCCGGACGGATCCTGGATCCACGATTTATCAGACAGCGCATAGCAGCACACCGTTTTCCCTTCATTCACGACCGGCAAGTGGCCGGCCTGAATCCGGCCACGTAGCGCTGCGAGTTCGTCCTCGCCATCGGCCTGAATGCCCAGATGGTCGACACCTTTCTTGGCTCGCGTGGAGATCGCGAAATTGATACGCGGGTCATCTAGCATCCATTTGGCGTAATCTGATTTAGTTTTGACGGGGGGAACCCCGAACAATGCCGTGTAGAAGCGAATGGACGTGTCGAGATCCTCTACGCCCATGTGGAGATGAAATCGTTTCATGATGCAGCCTCCCTCTTGGCAATTCAGTTTGTAATTGGCCCTGCGAACAACTCACTGAGCATGCGAGCCTCAGCATTCCGTACAATAGGGGTAGGAGACCTATGAACAGAGCCATATAGAGCAACCACTCTTGGAGAATGTGGGTGAAGGTTGGGGGCCTGGCTTAGTCCTGGCCACAACGGCTTCAACGCTTTTTCGAAGCAATACACACCTATCAATATGGTGGCGGCCAGGATCCCAAACAGACCAAGCCTATCCATGTAGGTCCCCACTTTCTGTGGCCCTACATTTAGCAGTCCGGTTTGCCTGATCAGAGTCCGAGTCATGAAGATGTGTTGGTCGTCTTTCAGCATGTGATTCGAGTGCAGACAGGACAATTCGAACAGCACCTGGAGATGTTCCGTCACTGATACGCATCATGCTGTGGCCTCCTTCGAAGGAAACCAATGCCGGGTACGGTTACACACATGACACACTGACAGCATGACAGGGACCTCGACCAGGACGCCCACGACGGTTGCCAAGGCTGCTCCCGATTCTGGGCCGAATAACGCAATGGCCGTGGCCACAGCGAGTTCAAAGAAGTTACTCGCACCGATTAACGCTCCCGGCGCCGCGACGGCATAGGGGACTTTCAACCACTTCATCAACCCGTAGGCCAAAGACGCATTGAAGTACACTTGCAGCAGAATCGGGATCGCAATCAGCAAGACATGCAGTGGTTTGGCGAGAATATTGTCCGCTTGAAAGGCGAAGATGAGAACTAAGGTCACCAGCAACGCGCCAATGGTCATGGGCGCAAAGCTCGGCAGGAGCGTCTCCTCGAACCACGTCTTTCCTCGCTGACTGATAAACCAGTGTCGGATCACGACTCCCAACACCAAGGGAATCACAATAAACCCGATGACTGAATAGACAAGAACTGCCAACGGCACAGTAAGCGAAGAGGCTCCACTGACGAGCAGGCCAACGATTGGAGCGAACAACACCAACATAATCAAATCATTCACCGACACCTGGACCAGGGTATAGGCAGGATCACCATCCGTCAGATAGCTCCACACAAAGACCATGGCTGTGCATGGCGCGGCAGCAAGAATGATGGCGCCAGCAATATATTGATCGGCTTCAGCAGGACTCATCCAGGCGGAGAACAGGAAACGAAAAAAGATCCAGGCGAAGAGGGCCATAGAGAATGGTTTCACGACCCAATTGACAAATAGGGTAACCAATAGGCCCTGAGGGCGCTGACCAACTTTCGCCACAGCGCGAAAATCTACGTTCATCATCATCGGGGTGATCATCAGCCAGATCAGAACGGCCATGGGGAAATTCACGTGGCTATCCTGGCCGAACTCCATCCCTCGCAACATCTGGATCAGGCCGGGAGCGGACGTTCCCAGCAACATACCTGCCACCATACAAAAGGCCACCCAGACAGTGAGATAACGTTCGAACACATTGAGTCTCTTCTCTGTAGGAAGAGTTTGTTGAGCGATGACTCCGGCGGCATCCATAAGTTTCATCCCGCAAAATCAATAATTGTTGATGTATGAGGGCAAAAAAATGTCACGGGCAACAGCCCTGCCTCGCGGCGCGGGATGACACCGCTTTGAGCGAATTCACCACATCCTGCAACTCTTCAACTGCATCGGAATTGAGGGAGTAATACACCCATCGACCTTCAGGACGGGCCAGGATTAACCCTGCCTCCTTCAGCACTCGCAGATGAAAAGAAAGTCGTGACTGTCCCGTCTTAAAAATCTCTGTCAGATCACACACACACTGCTCGCCGCCCTTTAGTTGTTCGAGGATCAGCAGCCGAGTTTCATCCGATAAGGCGTGAAATACCGTGGCCACGTCGGTCAACTGTTTGGTCTTCGTGCGCATGTCTCCATGCTATATCAACAATTCTTGATTAGTCAATGTTCCATATATGCCGGAGGCATGTATGTGCCAATTACCATTGGCTCCTTCGGAGAGTTGAGCAACAGTCCGAATGTTACGTCCTCTTAGGGAGATTGGGCTATCTTCGACTAACTTGCCAAAAGGTTCGAGGGTGATTTGGATGCGGCCCTTTTCGTCGCTACTGGCTCTTTTATCTTCATGGCTCTTGGAGATGCCCCCCGTCTTGTTGTTGCCACTTTATTTGCCCGCGTGGCTTTCTCGGAAGCGTAGATCCTTTTCTCAGCTTCAATGGTGCTGAACGAGAATTTAAGAGCCTGAATATCTTGAACGAGCTGTTGGACGCTCTTTTCAAGTCGATTAAATCGTTGTTTGATCTTCCTTTTCATAACCTTCGCAATTTGCCTCGTTCCGCGATCACCTGAATACGGCAGGATACGCACAAATCAATCTGCTCACGCCGATATGCAATCCCAATGGCCGATCCACTCATAATGAGCAGAATAATGATCAGAATGTAAAATCTAGACTGATCCTGCCCCTCGTTCTTCACTGAGTAATTCAACTTTCACCAGACGCTCGGCCGCAATCCAATCATCCACTTCAGTAACCGATCGGCGAATTTCATAGAGCTCAAAGGCTTTGCGTGACACTCGTGCTCTAAACTCTTCTTGTGTCAGCACGTGCTTCTGAGGAGGTACTGTCGAGGCATCGTGCAGCATAGGGCGTTTGTTGGGCCTTGATTTTAGCTTTGGTGGAGCATCTCCCACTTGCGGTTCTGACAGTTTTGCGAGTCCGCCTTTTCGTCCAGGGCGACTGGGCTTGTTGTTCTGCTGGGAATTCATCGTTTTCCTCTTTCCTCGAATGAGCGTGGTTACATGCTGTTCAGTCCAACCATCCCTTTTGCCTAAAGTACAGATATGGCGCGCCGCCGGCAAAGACCATCAAAAGAAGCGCCATCGGATAGCCCAAAGGCCATTTCATTTCCGGCATATGCTCAAAATTCATTCCGTAGATGCTTGCCACAAGGGTGGGAGGCAGAAAGACCACTGCAGCAATAGAGAAAATTTTGATGATTTTGTTTTGCTCGAGATTGATCATGCCTAACAGCGCATCCATCAAAAAGTTTATTTTGTCGAAAATGAATCCTGTGTGCCCATTTAACGAATCGATATCACGCAACACCCCTTTGACTCGCTGGGCTTGGTCGGGTGAAAGCACACGGCTTCGAAGCAGGAATGAGAGCGCCCTTCTGTTATCGATCAAATCCAATCGTACTTTTGAATTGAGATCCTCCTGCGCGGCGATGCGCTCGACGTTATCGCGCATGATTCGAGAGGTGATCTCTTTTTTCCGGCTCAACACAACTGTCCCTACTTCATCCAAAGCCGTATAGATTCGTTCAAGAACATCCGCATCTCGCTCCACCCCGAGTTCGTAACAACTCAACAAGATGTCTGCGGCGTCACGCACCATTCCCCTACTCGATCGCGCCTGCATCCGAAAGAGTCGTAGTAAACTCAGGTCATCGTCGTGGACTGTCAACAATCGGCCCTGATGCAGACTGAAGGACATGTTCACGATTGAAGCCACATCGTCAGCGGTTTGGACAAACGTTGATCGAATGTGTATGCCGTGCTGATCTTGGTAATAGCGTGCGCTCGCCTCGAGGTCTTGTAACTCCTCATCATCAGGCAATTCGAGTGGGAACACAGACTGCACCAACTCGCGCTCCTCTTCACTCGGGTATGCCAAATCCACCCAAACCAAGTCCTTGCGAGTCAAATCGTCTTTGTCGTCAATCTGAGCCTGGATGACTCGACCCTCTTCCAAGACAAATGCGCTCAACATCTTCCCAAGCCCCACTTAGCATCCCGTGACTAGACGAGGTGCCTAAAAATCCAAAAGAGACTCCCCGACAACACGATAGAAGCGGGCAATGTAAGAACCCAAGCCATTAGGAGATTGCGCACGGTATTCCACTGTAGTCCCGATTGATTCGCCGCCATCGTTCCAGCCACACCTGAAGAGAGGACTTGTGTAGTACTCACAGGCAAACCAAGCATGTCCGCGGCACCAATTGTGCCCATCGCGACCATTTCGGCGCATGCGCCCTGTCCGTAGGTAAGATGGGCCTTACCGATTTTCTCGCCAACTGTGACCACGATCCGTCTCCATCCGATCATCGTACCCAGCCCCAGCGCTAATGCCACCGCAGCCTTAACCCATGTGGGGATAAATTTTGTCGCTGTATCTAAAGTGGAGCGATACTCTTTCAAGATCTTTAGGTCTGGCGCAGACAACGGAGGATCATGCTGCTTCTCCATGCGACGAAGCGCTTCCGTGATGAGATACATATCGTTCCGCAGATTGCCGGTTTGTTCATCCGGGACCTGTGCCACTGATCCAAAGGCTGAAATCCCTTCGCGCACCTCTGCACTAAGGGCCCGTAGAGCCGGAATGGTCTCTGGCATGAGTTGACGAGACCTCAAGTACTGTCCCACTTCATGCCGTGGGTCGGTTGGTGCTGGCTGTCCATGTGTATAACTGTCCAATGTCCGTTCCGCTTGTCTCGATGTTTCTACGAAGGCCGGGGTATAGGAAATGTCCACAGTCCGATTGAGCGCATACACGGTAGGAACCGTCCCAATCAAAATGAGCATGATCAATCCCATCCCCTTTTGCCCATCATTTGAGCCATGAGCGAAACTCACTCCGGTGCACGTAAGAATCAAAATGCCACGTATCCACAAGGGGGGAGGAGTCTTGCCCTGAGGGGCACGGTAGAGACTTGCGATTGGAATGGCACGCATTGCCACAAGTAATAAGAATGCGGCAACGGAAAAACCAAACAGCGGGGAAACTAAGAGGGATTTTCCAATGTTCAACGCTTGGGCCCAGTCCACTCCACTCGTAGCCTCTGCGCTCCCGGCCATCAATTGATTCATGAGCCCCACCCCGATCACCGAGCCAATGAGAGTGTGAGAACTTGAAGAGGGAAGGCCGATATACCAGGTACCCAGGTTCCAAATAATGGCAGCAATCAATAGCGCAAACACCATGGCGAATCCGGCGCCTGCACTGACTTGGAGGATTAACTCAACAGGGAGCAACGATACGATACCAAACGCGACAGCGCCCGAAGCCATCATGACCCCGATAAAATTCCAGAGTCCGGACCAAATGACAGCCGCATGAGGAGGCAGCGAGTGCGTATAAATGACTGTCGCGACTGCATTGGCCGTGTCGTGAAAACCATTGACGAACTCAAATCCCAATGCAATGACTAAGGCAACACCGAGCAGGATAAATGGCCATGCGGATGATTGCTTGACCGCCATGAGTTCAAAGGATAGCTGCTCAACCGTATAGAGAGTCCCCAGAAAGAGCAGGATCACGAAGGCAAAGAATCCGAACGACGCAAGAGACCTCGAAGGCTGGACGGTCAATGGATGTGCTGCAGTGGTGGTATGAAGCGCAGGTCCCATAGATGCAATTGTCTCCCTTGTTGGGAAAAGATACGTGAGCTGGCGAGTATAGGGGTACGCTGTTACGGTTTTATTAACCTGCCGTATGGGCACGTTTAACTATTGGGCAAATGACGTAGAGACCTGACGAGCTTCGCGGAAGGGGGCGCGGAGTGGTCGTTATCTCGATCCAAGATACTGGCCTTATGTTCTGCCCCGCTGAAGGAGCCTGAACATCTCTTTTGCCAGGACAGGAGACATGAACAATCTTTTACTTACTATTTTGAAAGCAGATTGAGTAACCGTTCTGCCTCGGGTCGAAATGTATGTTTCCAGGCATAGGGATAATGCGGGTGTTCCGCATGCAGGACCGATTCAATATGTTCACGAGCCTCGGCCAAACGGCCTTGCCTCATGAGCAACCGAGCCAAAATGAGGTGGGCATTCGTAAACCTTCCATCCGCTGCAATGGCCCGCTTTAAGTACAATTCGGCGTCTTTATCACTTCCTCCTAGCAGCCAGGGTAGCTCAGCGCACAAGCCTCCCATCATTTGCAACGCCTGTGCGTGGGTCGGATTCAGCTCGATGGCGCGTCGGATATGCTGCTTGAGCTCACCTAAGACAAGCCCACCTTTCGAAAGCCCTTTGAGGCGCTCCCCGCTACCCAGCGAGGCCGCATACAGAAAATGAGCATGAGCGCTCCGCTCATCTATGGTGAGGGCTCGCTTCGCCATTGCCGATGCGGCTTCGTACGCCAGCTGCTTTCGCTCCTCATCATTGAACAGATCATCTGCAATATTCATATACAACTCTGATAACTGGAGCAATCGATCTAGAGTGGGGCCTTCTGTGGAGAGCCGGGACAGCTGGACGGAGAGAACGCGTTCCAACGACGCCGGATAGTCCGCTGGAAGAGTTTCCTCCTCTGAACTAGCCTGAGGAGGAAACGTGAGACAGACCAGCACCGCTAACAACACGTATACGGGGCTACGCGGCACTCGCCTTGTCAAATCCGATCCCTCAGCACTCGCATGGTCAACGTCGATGCAGTGACTCGGCTCCGCCCGGTGAAGAAAAAGATGCCAAGCCACAGCGCCTCCAGGGCGAGAATGATCCCGGGACTCCAAATGTCACGAAGTCCCAACCTCATATTCGGAACGCTGGGGGAGAAGGTATCCAGCCAAAATGTGAGGACGAAAGCATAGAGCACGCCTAATAGCGAGAGGATTTGATACCACGAGAGCGTCCCAACGCCACGAAAATCCGCCCGAAGGTATTCGGATGCTACTCGCCAGAGTTGTGTGATCGCGATAGTGCTCAAGAAGCTAGCGGCCATGTGCCCTTGTAAAAATAGCCACACTCCGGTGATGCCTGCACCGACTGACATGACGGCTGTCAGTGCTTGAATGGGGATGAGTGGAACAGCTTCCAGATCACCCTCATAGGCAGCTTTCTTCGTTCTGCCTACGAATGCGATGTGATACTGCTGGAACCATGCCGACAGCCGTGGACCACTTTCCTGCAGAGGAACCCCATAACAACACCCAAAGCTGAGGCAGGCCAGCCTCCCCGTCCCTTCGCCAAATGCATAGGCGACACTCAACGCTGCCAGGACCGCAGCGGCTGGAAGTGCTCCCTTCCCGGTCCAATTCAGCACCAGATTAATTCCGTCGATAATCATGGGCGCTAAGAACAAGCCGAGCATGGAAGCGCCGCCGACGGTGAACGTATTCGCTTTGCCTTCTATGAGACGAGCCAGAATTTTTGAGGCTGGCACGCATAGTCCGAGCAAGACAACTGCTAACAGAGCAATGGCATCAAGCGCCACTGCGACGCTTTGCATTAAGACGATTGCCATCGCCACGGCAAAGACCACTGCAGTTGCGGTCCAGGCCCCATAGTAAGTCAGGTTGGTCCCTACCCAGCGACCGTCAGACAGTTTCATTCGCGGCACAGAGGCCACAAACTGCCAGCCCTCCTGTGGCAACGTTCGAAAGGCCCACCAGAACAGCAACCCATACAGAACGATCAGAAGCGCAATGACAGACGTACTATCGCCCATCGATCCCCCTTTCTAACCGCCATGCGATCGTCGAACGCACCTTAACATCTGTCTCGATGAGCGGACGGCCAAACCCTTCTGAAAACCGGCTCTGTACCCCAGGTCGAAATCGATTCCGTAGCAGGTCTTCACTGAAGGAGAGCCGGCCAGGCTCAAACAACAATACATCGGTCGAGCTTCCTGGGCGGTACAAACTCTTTGGACAGCCCTTCTTGAGCATCATGCCAATCTGCATGGTCTGTGGATCGTCGTAGGCGACGGAGGAGTAGCATTGATCAATCTGACCAATCATGAGGGCAACCACTTCGATCATGGCCACCTGTCCCACACGAGTCCCTCCCGGAACATCCGTATCGATTATGGTGACGATGCGTCTGTTCTTCGAGTAGGGCGTTGCTGCGACGACCACAGCACCGGGGTTACATGAATGATAGCGCCCGTTAATCTCATAACAATCAACGACGCGCCCTGAGACGGGACAGTGATTGTAATGGTACTTATCGGGCGTCAGACGGAAAATTGCCCAATCGCCTCGCTGGAACAGCCGGCGCCATTGTGGCCGATGTTTGCCGAGCAGTTCGTCGTAATCAAAAAACTTTCCTTTAAGAAAGATCGAGGAATCGTCGGCGAAGGAACCGATCAGAAGGCGGGCATCTGCAGGAGAAACAATGGCCCTGGGATCATCATCCATTGGCCGTACTTGCCAGTACCGCAGCCGCCGCTGGAACAGACGGCGCGGTGTGTTGAGGCGATCCGAGCTATCCAGGCATTCGGACAGGTCGACTGACAGAGCTCGAGCAAACCTGGCCACGGCTGCTTGGGTGGAAGTGAACGGCCTATCATAGTTAAAGAATCCGAGGGCTTGGGTGGTTCTGCGTGAAGTGAGCGCCTTCATGAACCAATTTGCATTTTCCCACAAGGCACGGTAGGCCCAGTTGAGCCATTGATCCCCACAAAACCGTTCAGTCACAACCAGATTGCTGTCGCGTTCGATGTACTGATGCGGCATACTCATGAAGCGAGCGGCTGCTCCTCTGTTCGCCCCGCAGAGATCCGAGCGTGGGCGATACTCATAATACAAAGCCCCAAACAACGCTGGAGGGTCTCGGCATCGGCAGTCTCCGCCAATAGGAGCGGTTGCTCTTCTGTAAACGCGTCCACCGCCGAACGCGTGCCGATCATGGCGGTAACGAGGCCGCGATATTGCGTGGCCTGTTCAGAAACGCCCTGATCAATGGCGCACAATTCCTCTCGTACAGACTCGCAGGCTTCGCGCAGGTATTGCGCCCTCAACTCTCGACGGTAGTAGCCCTCCGCCGCTAGGGCAAACTCCTCGCCCGACAGATCAAAGGCGCTTGGACTTCCCACAGAGTTCAGGATGCCGTGTGTGAGTTTCCCAGCAGTACTGGAGTCCTGGTTCGACAGCCGATCGCGTAAACTTCGCATACATTCCTGCATTTGAAACGACTCGATAAGGTCCGAGGCATCCTCCTCGAGCATAGCTACCAGTGCCATACGGTAGTCCTCACAACGAACTCGCAGGTGCCCCGCATAACGCCGGCTCGCTCTTGTCTTGTGGGTCTTCATCAGAATCCGAGTGAGAAATCGATTGGGGCCTGCCTCTCGCACATTCACTGTCCCTACCCCAACCGCCGTCGCGAACAGGTATTGTCGGCGTTCGCTCTCAGTCATGGGATCGTCGGGGATATCCTCATGGCTCACCTCACCCCTTGCGATATACTGAAACGCCAGGGCTGTCACGAGAGCCTGCATGCTTGCCGCTTGCGCGAAGTCGTCTGTGTGGTTCCAAAAGAGGCTGTAGTGTCGGCCTTCAAAACCTGAAAACCCCATTACTGATTGAGCGCGCAACTTGTACAGTAGATAGAGCGACATGCGCTCGTCGAATACCCCCAGTTGACCGAGGTCTCGTTTCAGTCGAAGATCGTTGCCTGGGATGCCGTCCAGCGCCGGGCTTTGTTCCGTAGACAACAGGCACACGAGGTAGTCGATTAACCGGAAATCTGGCAGACAGTCGCCACGGAGATTAAAGATAAAACTGATGGCTCGATCCAACCATGGTGGCCCTAGCGGCGTGATGGACCGGCCAAATACCGAAAGACCGGCCTTCTTTTTCCACCGCCGCCACAGCATGCGCAGGTGAGCAAAGTCCAGTTCGTGCGGTAAAAATCCCAACGCAGTTTCGGGGTGAAAGTCTCGAAAGTTCATGCGATACGGAGCAGCACTATAGGTCCCTACAAACAAGGGCAGAAAATGTTCGACGATTTTGATCACAAGATCGCCGAGGACCTTTTCATGAACCGCGGTAAATCGCTTGCCATTCGCTTGCAGTGTTTCGGTCAACATGCGGCTACCCAGACTGAGGTGTGTACCGTTATTGGCCAGACTAATGTTGGAAGTTGCCGGCAACACCACGAGGTTGCGAGTAATAATTCCCGCGTCTTTCAACCGCACGACGGCATTGAGTTGGCTCCGAGACAATACTTCATGGCACAGTCCCATATAGCGCGATTTGTCTTCGCCCTGATCCCAACCGGACAAACAGGGATTCACAAACAATTCCCGATAGAACGAATCCGAAATGAGTCCATTGAGGCGGCGCTGACGCACAGGCGGGTGTGGCGAAGCATAGACAATCGCATGTTGCCCGGTTTCATCCAGTCCGAATGCTCGATTTGCATACTGAACAAGTAATTGTGTGAGGAGAAAGCGGATCGCTGTTTCATGCGCGATGGCTTTCCCCATCCCTCTTGCCGGATCCATCCCGGACACATAGAAGGAAAAGGTCTCCGGTGAACTGTTATCGTTCAAAAAGTGGTCCAACAGTCGACGCCCTTCTTTCGCCAGCATTGGAACATCGGACTCGATCGCTCCAATGACTTGGGCAAGCGCGAGCCGCAGAACATAGCTGACCGGCACTCTGACCCATTCCTCTCCTTGTTCCGTGACCAAAAAACGGTCAATATCAGTACGAGGCGTTCCTTTCGGATCGCGCCTATTTGCTCGCAGATCACACGCCAACAGCTGATTGGCCTCCTTATTAAGCATGTTTCGAGGAAACCGAACCCAGGAGTTTTCCCAGACGGTCGATTGGGAATCGTTGAGAAACTCCTGCAGCTGTTGGATGACGATACGCGGACTCTCCCCCGTCTCCGTTCGATCCCGAATATTCTTCAAATAGTTTGATCTGTGAATTGTTTGCGCCAGGTCCACGTCTGCTGATCGGCCCAAGACCGCCGCCTGCAATTCGCTTTCTGATCCAGCCGTGATATCGCTTGAGGAAAAAGGCAACGTGGCAGAGTTGGCGAGGAATTCCACCGCCTCCCGCTCAATTACATGACGGGATTCGACGGCATAGGGCGATGAATTTGCGGAGAGGGCAGTCGTTCGACTCATCAAGAAGATCCGAGTGATCCATCTCTCGAACTGATGCCTGACGGAGATTGTATCTTAGGGAGTGTGTGTTACGATTCCGTCATGTCGTCGGAAACTTTGCGTAACACCGTGCTGCTGTCGGCAAGACCGGAAATCTCTCAAGGAAGCTGCACAGTCAGATCCTCAAGTCGTAGGGCGTGAAGTGAAGGAACGACTAGATCAGCCTGTGCGAGTCTATCAGCAGGAAGGGTCGTGGTCACTGCGACGCATCTCATGCCGGCCTTGTGGGCAGCCTCCACTCCATGTGGCGTATCTTCGATAACCAGACATTCATTGGCTGCTATCGGCGATCGTCCGTGCAAGGCGTGGAGAGCATGCAGATAGGGGGCCGGGTTGGGCTTGCCTTCCCGAACATCCCCGGCCGCCGTAATGTGCTCGAACATAGTAAGCATGCTCCCTAGCTTCAAACACAACACAATTTCCTGAAGAAGTGCGCCCGAAGCGATGGCCAACCGGTAACGCATGGATGCATCGCTGACAAATTCCGAGACGCCCGATACACGCGGCAGAGATGCACGGAATGCCCGTTGCACGAGATCCGTTTTGCGACGAACTAATTGTTGTATATCCTCCTTCGGGACCACAATTCTATGGTCATTCAAGATTGCGCGGAAACAAGCCTCATCGGAGAGACCGACGTAGGCTGCGTGGTATCGACTTAACGTCAACGGGATTCCCTCCGACCGTAGCACCTCTCGGAATACGGCAAAGTGGATCGCCTCTGTGTCGAATAGCACGCCATCGAAATCGAAGATGATTGCTTTGATTGTCGGCATAGGCTTGCTCATTCATACGGATACCAATCCTTCCATGCAATACGCCTGAGCCTGATTGATACAGAGTTAACAGCTTCCTTACGGTCTTGTAATACGTAGGACGCATGATGGCGAGCCTCACATCAGGCAGATCAGCATCCTTCAACATTGGCTGACTTGCAGTACGAGCACAAATAGCCGCATCATCGGTGTATCAAAGGAGATAGTCTCATGCCCTCCGCGGATGCTCCCTCGTTGGTGATTGAACAGGGAACCTGTTACGCCTTGTTCGCCTATGACATTGGATTGGCCATCAATCTTGACGAAGCTGAGAGACATGTGACGGCCATCAAGGAACGCGGCCGCATTCGCCACAAAGCACGAGCTCCACATTATTTCGAGTATCGTCCAGCGCCATTGCGCCTGATTCAGGAGACCGCGTCTCTCGACTTCGGTGACTATCGATCGAGCGAAGCCGTGGAGGTGATGCTCTATGACTTCGGTGCCGTCACTGTCATTTACCGCATTCCTATCAATGGACCTTTCGAAGGCCTCCTGAGCTTGAGCGAAAGCCTGTACGAAAATGAGAGGCTGCTCGCCGACTCGCGTCACCGCTTGGACCAGTTGGTGCGTGACATTCGATTGGCCATTGACCGTCCCTCAGTCTCGCCCGAGGTAGAAGACTACCTGGTGTTTTCCGTCGAGCATTGCAGCCCATCTGCCATTCAAGCGTTGGGCACTCCCTTTGAACCGATGTTTGCACATGTCCTGCGCAGCGAACGAACGCGTCTATCCGATCAGGAGATTCGCGAAGCGACATCTTGTCGTATCTCATTCAGTCGAGACGACACGGCTCTCATCGATTGGAATGCTGCCATTGTGTTCGGGGAAGATATGGACGACGTTCGGGCAGTATTGGAGTTCGTAAATGTAGAGCTGCTGGAAATGCGTACGCTAGATGAGCAACTCGATCAGGCGCTGGATCAGGGGTATGTTGCGCTCACACGGAAGGCTCGAGTTACATCTTGGCTACCTGGTTCCCATGAGGCTGCTCTTACACAAATCGGACAACTACAGGTGGACAGTGCCGTGCTCTTCGAACGTGTGGCCAATACCCTGAAGTTGCTGGGCGATCAGTATCTGGCCAGGGTCTATCGCTTGGCCTCTCAGCGGTTTCACCTTGAGGCCTGGGACGCGAGCATCATCAGAAAACTACAAACGCTGGATAGCATTTATGGAAAGATGTCCGACCGTGCGACGACTCAACGGATGGAAGTGCTCGAGTGGATTATTATTGCCCTGATTACGATTTCAATCGCTGTATCATTTCTGCCGATGACAAGCCATTAGGAATGGCATACCACTCTACCGAGAAGAGGCAAGAAGCTCCGCAACCGAGCATTTTCACAAAATTAGTCGAGCCTAAACTTAGCCCTGTCGGAGGTCAGTTTTCGAAGACTTATCGACACCAGTCGTTCGCTGAGGAGAGGCGGAGTGGCAAAGGTCACCGTGCATATTTTCTGAGACGGCTGAAGTGGTACCGTAAACGCTTGCCCCATAGTTCTATTGAACAGGATCATGAGCTCGTCATACTCGGTGCGCGTCAGCGCCACTCTCTGTTGATGAATACAATGCGTGGTAGAGGGCCGGACTTGTGCTCGCCTTACCCGCCTGTCCTTTGGCAGGCGATCGATAATCGGCCTCGAGGCCAGAATGTTGGCCATTAATGGTATGAGTACATCAGGGCATTGTGTGAGAGACGATGTAGACGTGGCCATCTAGGCACGTATTCTGCCAGGCCCCCCAATCTATAAGCAACTCTGCGGAATCTCAGATTGTACGTTTCAACAGCGCTTTCAACCACCGATGCTTTCCCCGAGCTATTCTTGCAGAAATTCCCAGCTCCCAAGACTATCCCCTTTCGACGAAACGGTTGTCGTAAGCTTCGACCGAACTGATGAAAGAAGCCTTTCCGTTCTTAGTAGGCTCGCTCTACAGACAAACGTCTCCTGTGCTGGCAGAACGATTACCTCGATCGACCTCATATGCTGGCACTGAATGTCTTCCTCGTTCAGGAAAGTAAACATTCCTAACGCGGCTGACAGGCGATACTATGATCGAGAGCTGCCCTGCTTCAATCTGCAGCGCACCCAGGACTGAACGGTTGATAAAGTCCCGCGCGTGAAGATGATACGGCGCTGACCATGCCCATCAGGCCGGAGGAGTAGCGTAGTGATGGACCCGATGAATGGAGAGGGCGCAATCCGTCCGTAAATCCTCTCCATTCATCGGCTCCCACAAATGCTGCGGAAGGAGATTGAACGATGCCCTGTTCCCGATGCGGAGGCTATATGGCAATCGAACCATCAAACGATTTTTATGATCCAGAAGGCCGGTGGCGATGCGTCAATTGCGGAGATCGGAAGGCGTTCCATATCCGCTACCCCACGAAGATCCCCGGCGAAATCACCGCACGCGATTCTTGATCGTGGGGACATCACGCGCAGGGTCCGCATTGCCCTTTGGATCAGCACGATACCCTCACCATCCGTCCTTGCACTGACACAGGAGGTCACCAATGAAGATTTATGACTGCCCCCGATGCCGACATCACAGTTTGGTCCCGACTGGAGGCTTTTTGCACTGCGGACAGTGCGATTACGCCATCACGGCCTCTGCCTTGGCCGTCGAGCAACGAGCTCGCAACGCCTCCTCCCGCGCGTCAAAACCCTGATGCGCCAATCGAACCACCGAGCAGAAGCAGGAAGCTACGTCCCTTTACTCCGCGGCCCTGCCGACGCCTCCCTCATGAACGGGCTCCTTCCCCGCGGCTGATCGCCAGTTCCATCAAATCACAACAAGCCAAGTAGTGGCTTCGCCATCTGGGCTTTTCCCGGTATCCAAACCGATTCACTCTTATCGAATTGGATACAGCGTCATCTCAATTCAAGACGACGAAAACCTCTGTTCGCTGACACGAACCGCCAACACGAAGAAATTTCGACATTCACACGCAGCCGCAAGTTGGTCGCGTGATGGTACGCGAGTTGCTAGTCATCCTATCGTTGCATCACGGATGCGGCAGAATGCCGCGAAAGAATCAGGAGGGGATCATGATCTGGGCGATTATCATTGCAGCAACTTATATCGCAGGAATTTATGTGATTCGTTTGGTGTGGTGGCAGGAGTGATGACTTTTTCCATGCAGCGCAGGCAGAGACAATGTGTAACTGCGCCCAGCATAACGTCGACCTGTTTACCGTCAATGCACTACGCTGAGAGCGCGCTTCACAGTAAGACCTATGGCCGTTGAAACTCCCACTGCCTTCTCGCATTGCTGCCCTCTGTGTCCCGGAGTAATACGTCGCTCTGGACGCCGAGGGTGGCGCGATTTCTTATGGCATTTGCTGGGCCGCTTTCCCTGGCGATGTCGATCCTGCAGTCATCGTTTCTATGCCGCCAGCCGCCATTGATTCTTTCCTCAACGTTCGTGGCAAATTCCTTACACAAGAACCAACCGGCACATCCCCCGAAGGTGGGATGTGAGGAACTCCATTGCAGGCACTACAATGCCCTCCATGCAGTCACATCTTTCATCACCACGAACGCCACGACTCCACCCCTCTCCGTCACAAACCACCCTTTCCTTTCAACGATCTCGAGACCGGCTGGGCATAGTCTTTCCCATCATGTTCGCCGGGGCCAGATTCATTGGAGAAGGGACTGTTCTCAATCTCTCACCACATGGATGCCTTCTAGAATGTGAGGGGACGGTGATGGAGGGCAGCTACCTGACAGTAGGACTCCTCCTGCCGGACAACGACCATGCATTGGTCATAGACCTGGCCGCAGTCCGCTGGGTCCGCAGGCACTATTTCGGCATCGAATTTCTTCGACTCCCCGCTTCAGAGCGTCACCGTCTGGATCAATTCTTAACCGCTTATCGTCGTTGATTTTCCAACGAAACCTTGCTCTGGGCCATTCTCACGATCCGTATATATTTCACAACAGAACAGGTTACCCGGTTCCCGCATCCCACGACGACTCTTCACAATCCCGACTGAGCCGAGACGATCTGTCATCTCCCACCGAATGAACGCACATACATCAACACTTGCCAGGCTTCTTCTTCGGTCAGAACCAACGGAATAAACGATGCCATATCTGTTCCGGGACTCCCATTTTTGAGTATCCAGAACAATTCGCCGTCCGTGCGCGCCTGTTGCCACATCTTGTCCGTGAAATTTCGTGGCAGCGGTCCCTTAAAGGTAGAATAGTCCAGGTCCAGACCCAGGCCCTTCCCATCGGCCCCGTGACAGGCGCGACAAAAGGCCTTTCCCTCAAACAGGGCCTTTCCTTTCTCGCGCATTTCCGGCGTCACCGGAAATGGATTCGTCACTGCACGCGCCGACTCGATCTGATCGACCGGCACGCGAGGACGCAACACCTCGGAATCCGCGGACCAGGCTATGGCCCCTACGCCGACTACCGTCCACGCATAAAGAAAGAGGGATACGGACTTCATCACAGCTATTCCTCTCTACAAAACAACACGGGCGGAGAGGATGCCGAACGCTCCCCCTCCGCCCGGTGCGTAAACACAACCTACTTACTCCGTCCGATGCTTATGGCCAACCGACTGCGGATGTCCCACTTCCCCGTTCGGCGCCTTCGCCCCATCCGGCCAGAGATGGAAAATGATGCCGTCAGTCTTAGCCGCGACCGCAGCGACTTCCTTGGCCTGCGCATCCGGCATATCCAGGATTTGGACGCGGCCCGTTGCAATCTCCACTTCGTGATCGTGATAGTACTTATTCCAGGTTTCCAATGGCACATGTGCCCGCGAGACGGATTTAGCCACGAAATACTCAATGTCCGTCAACAAGGCATTCGAGTCCGTGGATTCAAATAGCAAGCACTGTAAGATCTCCGGGGAGATGGGCTTACAGTAATGATGATAGGGACCGTGTACCGTTCCGTCTTCAAACTTATGGGGGGCCATCACGTGAATGGTATACCCTTGAGCCGGTGTCGGCATGGCTTTCGCCGCTGTTGCGGCCGGGGCGGCAGCAGCCGTGGACTTCATGTCATGAGACGTTTCCGCACAGCCGGTCGCCGTGAGGGCAGCCGCGCATAATCCGATCATTGCAATCGCACTTCGCATAATGGCCTCCTTACCATAGGTCGACAGATCGTCGATCGTTCATAAACGCGATGTTATTCCGTCCGCGGCTTATGCCCCACAGACGTCGGATGACCGACCGATCCATCAGGAGCTTTTGCACCTTTTGGCCATAAGTGGAAGATAATGCCATCTGTTTTGGCTGCCGCGGCAGCCACTTCTTTCGCCTGCGCATCCGGCATGTCCAGCACTTGCACGCGACCGGTGGCAATTTCGACCTCATGATCGTGATAGAATTTATTCCACACATCCAGCGGCACCGCTGACCGAGAGACAGGTTTCGCCACGAAGTATTCCACATCGGTTAACACGGCATTCGGCGCCGTGGATTCGAACAACAAACACTGCAAGACCTCTGGCTTGATGGCTTTGCAATAGTGGTGGAAGGGACCGGCCACCGATCCGTCCTCCATCTTATGCGGGGCCATCACATGAATGTCGAATCCGTCGGCCGGACCCGGCTTCATATCCGCGGCAAGTGCTGGTCCGCCCATGGCGAGCGCGAGCGTGCTCGCACCAAGCACGCAAAGTTGTCGAAACATAGAAGGCCTCCTCTGGTTGGGGTGGATTGCATGGATGGGTTTTATCGACAGACCGATCCCTTTTGCCTCTCTGCCCGTAAGAGTCACAGCTGTCCGAAAGGATTCGCGATTTATTTCGGCAACTGCGGCATGCTGAACTTTATCGGCTCTCCCGTCAACGCCTTCAGGAACATCACCAGATCGGCTTTCTCCTCTGTGGTGAGACCGAGCGGACGCATCAACGGACTCAGTCTGGGATTGCTGCCGCCTCCCTGATCTAAAAAGTCGACGACTTCCTCCAAGGTCTTGAAGGCGCCATCGTGCATATACGGAGCAGTCTCGGTAACGCTGCGGAGAGTCGGCGTTTTGAACGCTCCTTTGTCTTTGTCTGCCCTGGTGACGTTGTACCGTCCCAGGTCTTCCTTCATCGGCCCGACTTGAGGAACCCCCAGATTGTGAAACTGGTTGTCGGTAAAGTTCGGCCCATTGTGACACAGAATACACCGGGCCTTTCCCTTAAAGAGGCCTAACCCTCGAGCAGCAGCTTCATCCATGGCCTTTACATCACCGAGCACATATTTATCAAAGGCGGAATTCGTGGAGAGCACTGTACGCTCATAGGCAGCAATGGCCTCGGCAATCCCCTGCAGATTGACCTCCGTCCCGAAGACGGCGCGGAATTCTTGTTGATAGCCCTTGATCTTCCCCAACTTGGCAACGACGTGTTCATGCGTCTCCGCCATTTCCACGGGGTTGTGGATCGGCCCGATCGCTTGTTCTTCCAGCGACCGCGCTCGGCCGTCCCAGAATTGCACATGATTAAACCCCGTATTGTAGACGGTCGGCGATTGGCGACCACCAATTCCACCACCGACGCCGATCGACGTCTGACGGGAGTCCGCAAATCCCGTTCCCGGGTTATGACAGAACGCGCAGGAGATCGCGTTGTTTTTGGATAATCGTCCGTCAAAATACAACTGTTTTCCCAGCTCAATCTTAGCGGCATAATTGACGTTTGAAGAGGGAATCGGAACTGCAGTCGGCAGTGGGCCGATATCAGGTACCGTGATGCCGTCGATGGTTACGGTCCCATGAGGCGCGTGACCGGAAGGTGAGGCACCCACCAGACTCTCGCCAATCCCGAATGTAGCGACACACAACAGGACAAGGATGAAGCAGAGCGGCAAAACCGTTCGCACCATAGAGATGACCTCCTGTATGGATTTCAGGTGTTGGAAGCGATGAACTACTCATATCGCGCTGGCCATTGTACGCAGAATTAGCCATTCTGCAAAGAGAGACGCCGCCAAGATGCGCGCGGCAGCGTCGATGAGGAAGGGAACCCACAGAGTATCTAGCGCACGGTAGAGCGCATGAGACTATCGGCTTGTGGAGGAAGAAAGCCCTGATAGCCCTGATGCCGTTCGGCGAGTTCCAAGACCGAAAACGGTTGCCCGTCAATCATCTCGGGCGCAGTAAAGATCTGCCGAAGCGGTCCTCCCCGGGCACCGACGATTTCTCCGGCAAAGACCACGCCCTTCGATTTCAGTTTCAGAATCGCTTGCTCAATGTCCTCGACCCGGACAGCTACGTGATGGAACACACGATCACCAAACTTATCCACCCAACGGGGAATGATGCTGGTATGTCCGCGAGCATCCGGGTACGCCTGGTCGACAAACAGTGCCGGATATCCGGCTTTTCTGAAGACCTTGGCATACCAATCGTCGTAGTAAATCGTTTCATCGTATCCGTAGCCAAGGGCGACGAATTCCTCCGCGCGCTGGTCAATGTTCATGGTCCGAATCGTCAAATGGTCCATGACCGGCACAAATCCAACACCGACGTCGTCCAGTGCGCGACGAAGCATTCCGGCCGCGGTATTCTGTGCAAGGAAATCCGCCGTCATACGAGCAATCACGGCATCAAGCTCAGCGGCTTGCCCCATGGTTTCCTCCTTCCGATCGCCCAAAGGTAATCCCCTGCGCCAGCGGTAATTCAGTCCCCCAGTTGATCGTCGTGGTCTGACGCCGCATATAGGCCTTCCACGCGTCAGATCCCGCTTCACGCCCGCCGCCTGTGTGCTTCTCTCCCCCGAATGCCCCGCCGATCTCCGCTCCGGAGGTACCGATGTTGATGTTGGCAATACCGCAATCGCTGCCCGAGGCCGACAGGAAGGCCTCGCTATGACGAAGGTGAGTGGTAAACAGCGCGGACGATAATCCTTGCGGCACGGCATTCTGCATATCGATCGCCTCATCGAGCGTCCGATAGGTCATGACATACAAGATCGGCGCAAACGTTTCCTGCTGAACAATCTTCCAATGATTCTGGGCTCGCACAATCGTCGGCTCGACGTAATACCCCGGACGAGATAAGACGCGCCCTCCACAGAGCACCTCACCACCAGCTTGTCTCACGTCCTCGAGTGCCGACTGATACCGCGCCACGGCTTCGCGATCGATCAGCGGCCCCATCATGACATTCGGTTGAAGCGGATCCCCGATGGTTACCTGCCCATAGGCAGAGACGAGGCGCGACACCAGCTTGTCGTACTGGGAATCCTGCACGATGACTCGTCTGGTACTAGTGCAGCGCTGTCCGGCAGTGCCGACTGCGCCGAAGACAATCGCTCTCGTGGCCAATTCGAGGTCCGCGGTCTCATCGACTATGATGGCATTATTGCCGCTCAATTCCAGCAGACTGCGGCCCAGGCGACGCCCAACCACCTCCGCCACTTGCCTTCCCACCGGCACAGAACCGGTGAAGGAGATCAGCGGAAGCCGTTCATCTCGAACCAGGCGCTCAGCCAGTTCAACACGATCTGTCGTACAGAGTGCAAAGACACCCGGATATCCGGCGTCTTCCAAGACGCGATTGCAGAGTTGCTGGATGGCCACTGCGCAGAGCGGCGCCTTGGGCGAGGGTTTCCACAACACCGTATTTCCTGTCACGGCTGCGATGAATGCATTCCAAGCCCAGACCGCGACGGGAAAATTGAACGCCGTAATCACGCCTATGACGCCCAACGGATGCCATTGTTCGTACATCCGGTGCTGTGGCCGCTCCGAATGCATGGTGTACCCGTACAACATGCGCGAAAGCCCCACGGCGAAATCCGCCATGTCGATCATCTCTTGCACTTCGCCATCGCCCTCGGCTTTAATCTTCCCCACTTCGAGGGCAATCAGACTGCCGAGAGCATCCTTCTGTTCTCTGAGCGCCTCAGCAATCCGACGAATGACCTCGCCCCGCTTAGGAGCCGGCACCGTCCGCCAAACCTTCTGCATGTGCTGCAAGCCGATCACCAGGGCATCGTACTCATCATCCGTGCAACCGTACACTCGGCCCAGGGTCTGACCCGTCGAGGGATTCCGGGATTCCACCACTCCTGCCGGAGTCGTACGTGTCCATGTCGAGGAAGAACCGCCCCCACCCGATTGTTCCCGGGCCAAACCCAACCGTGTAAAGAGTTCTTCTGTCGTCATTATTGCCCTAGGAACGGAAACAGTCCCCGAACCGATTGTTCACCACATCGCGCAAGGGGAAATGTTCCTGCCGGATGAATCCTCGATAGGCGGATGGCTGAGCCAGAACCAGATCAAGCACACAACAGAGGGATGACGCGGTGGTCACCTGAATCGCCGACCAAGTGCGCCCGAGCATCATCCGAGGGTAGACTTTCTTCACGTAGGTCTCTTCAAATAATTCACCCTGCCGGGTTCCTGTGACCGCGGCGTACATCAACACCACATCCTGATGCGTCTGCGGAATCGCCCGCTCGAGAATACGCTTGAGGGTCTCACGGTCTTCATTCAGTTTGAGATCGTTCATGAGAAATTGAATTTTTTCGCAATGGCCGGGGTACCGCAGGGTCTTGTAGTTCATCGTCCGGACCCGGCCGCGATAGGTGTCCGCGAGAGTGCCCAGCCCACCCGACGTATTGAAGGCTTCATAGAGCAGACCATCCAATTCAATCGTCTCGTACCCTTCCAAAGGCCGCAGGTGAACCTCTTCCCCCCGTTCAATTCCGACACAGACATTTCCATATTCATTGAGCAACCCGTCGGTCGACCACGTCAGGGAGTACTTCAAGGCATTACTCGGGTGGACCGGCAATGCGCCCACGCGCATCTTCACATGGTCGATGGATTCGAAATGGCCGATGAGATCATTCGTGACGATGCTGATAAAACCGGGAGCCAACCCGCACTGAGGGAGAAACGCGTGATCAGCGCCTTCGCTGATCCTCTTGACGCATCCGGTTACGGCCACGTCTTCGGTGAGGTCAAAATAGTGGAGATGATGGGCTCGCGCAATTTCAGCGACCGCCGGATTATAAAAATACGGGAGACAGGAGATCACCGCGTCAAAACGGTGGGCAGTCACATAGGCAACGACCGAATCAGGCCGCCGCACATCCAGCGCGCAGGGAGTAACCGTCGTCAGCGCCAGGTCATCGATCAATCGTTTGGGCGCATCCAGCGTGAGATCGGCCAGATGCACCTGATACTGTCCCTTGGCCGACAGCAGCCCGGCAATGAGAGAGCCGATTTTCCCGGATCCGAGTACCAGTACCTGAGGCATCCGTCACCTCATGGTCATTATACTCTTTCATACTACAATGACGAGGCTTTCACCAGCAGGTCGCAAAAGCAGGCTTCGCAGCGCGATGCGACAGAGATCTGGCCGAAACGGATGGGGAACTAGGAAGACGCCAAACGGGTACGAGCGGGATTTATCAGTGCAGACGATTTGGATGACGAGGAGGACGGCTGACTTTCCATAGCTTCGAACAAGAGACAACACTTGAGGCGGCCACAGACTCCCAGTAATTTGGGGTCATCCACGGGAAGACCCATGACGCGGGCTTGTTTCACGGTCACCGGTTTGACCTCTGTCAGAAATGCGGCACAGCACAAGACGAGCCCGCACGTGTCGATTCCGCCCAATCGGCTGGCCTCATCCCTAACGCCCACCTGACGCATTTCGATCCGCCCGCCGAACCGGCGCGCGAGCAGACGAACTAACTCGCGGAAATCGATACGATCTTCGGCCGTATAGACGAAGGTCATCTGCCGCCGATGAAAGGAGCAGAAGACTTCGACCAGTTTCATCTTCAGCCCCAACGCGACGGCCTGTTCCCGGCAGGCTCTCATGCCCTCGGAAGCCAGTCGTTCATAGCGATCAATGGTTGCCGCGTCCTCCGCGGTGGCTTTCCGGGCAATGGACTGTATGACACGCATGGGCGGGATAAATGGCGTTGCCTGAGGAGCCCCGTACACGACTCCGTAGCTCAGCTCACCCCCGACCTCGACCAATACGCGATCGCCTACGGCTAAGGTGGCTTCCCCGGCGTCGAATTTCTTGACTTCGCCGCGATCACGGATTTTGACACCCACAATCCGGATGACCGACGGGTAAGGCTTGGCAAGTTCTTGAGCGAGGAGTTTATCCACCATGGCCGGATGATACACCATTCGATCGTTCAATTGAAATCCTCCACACCCTCTTTACACCTGAAGACACCAGGGGAGCGGAAAACACACCAGGCGGAATAACGACGCATAAGCACCTGAAAAAACTGAATTTTTAATCGGGGAAGACGAAACAGGAAATATGTTAGGCTATCCGGGAGCAGGAATCCGGCGCAGAAGGCGCCCTTAAGAAAGACAGTGAGGGGCACGGTGCGAATACCAAACAAAGTGGTCCTTCCATTCGGCTATCACATCATGATCCGGCAGGTCACGGATTCGGAGATGGACCGGCAGGATGCCAATGCGGATGGGATTTGGGACAACGAAGCAAAAACCATCTATATCCGCAAGCGGCTTCCCGTTACGCGACGGCGTTACATACTTGCCCACGAGCTTGGCCATGCCTGGCTCGACTGGCAGCATCGCTATTTGGATGACGGAAAGGCTCGCAGTTAGCCGTTCCTTTACGAATGAAGATCTTGAAGGGGTCCATTCGCCCCTCACGTACCGCTTCAGTCACGATGAGTACGCGCGAGTCGAAGGATTTCATCCCACTCAGACGGCTTCACCGGCTGTACCGACAGGCGCGATCCCTTTCGAAGCAATTCCATCCCCTTTAAACGTACCTGTTCTCTGAGCAAATCCAATGAGAGTGGCGCGGCAAACTTCCGCACGAACCGGATATCCACCACATCCCAGCGGGGCTGGTCGGCTGGGCTGGCCGGATCATAATGCACATCGTGGGGATCGAACTGTGTCGCATCAGGATAGGCCGTTTTGACCACTTCGGCGATCCCCATCACGCAAGGCGGCTGAGCGTTGCTGTGATAAAACAACACCTGGTCACCGACCTTCATCGCCCGCATGAAATTACGCGCTTGATAGTTCCGCACCCCGTCCCAAGACGTTATCTGCTTCGGCGCGCGTGCCAGATCGTCGAGTGAAAAGACGTTGGGTTCGGATTTCATCAACCAGTAGTGCCGTCCCTCTGCCATACCATCCTCCTGAACACTTGGTGTCCGTCACACCTCCGTGTATGCTGAGCATTCTTTGAGCCAAATTCTTTGAGCCAACCGTGGAGTTCCTATGGATCTGACCCCGATGTGGTTCGGTGTCTATAAAGCCTCAAAATATCTTCTGTATCCCTTGTCCTGGATCGTGCTGTCCGGACTCTTGACCCTCCTCATCGCCTCTCTGCCTGTCACGCCTAGACGAACGACCTGGGTGAGACGCTTGGCCTTCAGCACAGTGCTGCTCCTCTTCCTTACTGCCACTCCCCTTCTTTCACACCTCTATATTTCGCAACTTGAGGCGCGCTATCCGCCGTTCGCAGCACCCCCCGTAGCGAAATTCGACGCCGTGGTCGTCCTCGCAGGGGGTGTCTTTCACAAAGGATCATTGCGGCCGGCCGACGAAACCTCCGACCCCTCGCGCCAGCGAACCGCTTGCGGCGCCGAATTGTGGTTTCAGGGCCTCGCACCCAAGATGGTGCTCGCCGGCGGCGATGCAACCGTACTCCGAACCGGACCGCCTGAATCCCGCGAGATGAAACGGTGGGCGATCCGCCTTGGTGTGCCGGAATCGGTCATCCATGTGGAGGAGAATTCCCGAACGACCTACGAAAACGCGGTGCAGACCAGGGCCCTCCTGGGCCCGGCCCACATCCTGCTCGTCACCGCTGCCTATCATCTCCCCCGCGCGGTGGGCTTATTTGAGAAGCAGGGCTTTACGGTCACTCCCGTTGCCTGCGGCTACGAATCCACGCACCATCCTCAACAGGCCTGGGAAGAGAAAACAGTGTTCGACTTCATCCCCACGGCCCGGGCACTCTTACTCAGCACGCAGACCATCGACGAAGTGGCCGGCATTCTGGTCTATTGGATCACCGGAAAATGGCAACCGTGAGTGTCCTCGGCACGAGTGACGACCGGGCACGGCTATTCTTGTTGGGCATCCGATTCGAGATGGGTGATCAATGCGGCGTAGGTCAACTCTCGAATCCTATCCTTGGATGAACCCGGCGGGCCAAGATTCGATTCCAGCCACACCTGTTCCATCACCTGGCTGCGGGCCTCGTTACAATGCCGCCACATTTCATGCAGAAACTCAAGCGGCATGCCGACTTGCAGACCTTCCGACTCAATCCGATCATCTAAAATCGAGAGCAGGTCCGCGATGGCATGATCCGGCTGATACGGCGGTGCGGAAAAGCCGAACGTTTGCTGAGCCTGCGACTCCTGCCGCGCCTGCTCGACAAGATCACGCATATATTCTTTTAACAAACCGATGATATGGCCGGATACACGCATCGACGACAGAGTAGCCGCAACTGTCCCCGTGGGGCAAGACCGGCGTCCGAGCCCATTGGTTGACCACCGATTCTATGGTTCTCTATGATAGCTCCGGCAACGCCCATACTGGCCTTTATCTCTGATCACGACCGCAAGAAATGAGCTGACGCGAGAACCGTGAGTCACCAGACAGTCGAACACTTCGAAATCTCTCTGCAAACCCCGGTCGGTGAGGTCTCCACCGCCATTGGAGTTCCAACGAGCTTCGTGCCGGTGACGGCAATCCTTCCCCTCATGCGCGGCCTCGGCGAGGAGGTTCAGACGCTGGAACTCGCCCATGTGCGTGACGCCGGGCAGACTGTTTCCTGCCAGAAGGGCTGCGCGGCCTGTTGTCGCATGCTGGTGCCGATTTCCGCTCCCGAAGCCTTCGCCCTCGCGAAGAGCATCGATCGCCTGGCCCCACCGGAGCGTGATCGGCTCCTGTCAAAAATTGACGTGGCTCAGCAACGCCTGGCCCGCGCCGGAATCCTGCAACAACTCTCCGCACTCGCTGAATCTTCAGACCCGATCAGTGACGAAGCCATCGAACCCCTGAACCGGGCCTATTATGCGCTTCGAATGCCCTGCCCTTTTCTAGACAATGAGGCCTGCAGCATCTACGATGATCGACCGGCAGCCTGCCGGGAACTCGCCGTGACCTCCCCGGCTGCCGACTGTCAGGACATGACGAATCAGACAATCCGGCCGGTTCCCGTTGCGGTTCGCATCAGCACGGCGCTGAGTTTACTCTGGGCGGATCTCACGGCCACCACACCCAGGCTGATCCCCCTGCCGCTGGCCATCGACTGGGCCAAACGCCATCAGGCCGAACAGGCCCGCCAATGGGCCGGAACCGAACTATTTGAAAAGGCGATCGATAAAATCGGGCGGTATCTCGGTCAGGAAAGGGCTCGGCGCGGAAGCGGCGGATAACAGACAGATTTGGGGGTTCTTCGCTGTGACGTGTGCGAGCGCTCCCTCGTCCCATCACTATTCACATGTACGACTTTTCCGGAGGAATGAATGCAGAATCCCGTTATTGTGTGTCTCGACCTTGAAGGCGTCTTAGTTCCTGAAATCTGGGTGAACTTTGCCATTAAGACCGGCATTGAAGAACTCAAGATCACCACACGGGAAATGCCGGACTATGATGCCTTGATGACGCGCCGGTTGAACATTCTTGATCAACATGGCTACACCCTCGCCGACATTCAATCGGTCATCGATGCCATGGGGCCGATGGAAGGGGCCGCCGAATTCATCGCCTGGCTGCGCGAGCGCGCTCAGGTCATCATCTTGTCTGACACATTCTATGAATTCGCTCTCCCGCTGATGCGACAACTGGGCTTTCCCACTATTTTCTGCAATCAACTGGAGATCGGCCCCAACGGCCGCATTGTCAGCTACAAACTCCGGCAACCCAACCAGAAGAAACACGCGGTGGCTGCACTGAAGAACCTGAATTTCCACGTCATGGCCGCCGGGGATGCCTACAACGATACCGCCATGCTGGGAGAGGCCCATGCCGGATTCTTCTTTCGTCCGCCGGCTCATCTGCCAAAAGAATTCCCGCAATTTCCTGTGACGACGACATATGCGGAATTGCAGGAGCAATTCCGTAAGGCGGGAGGGCTGAAGGCTTAATAAGAACGCAGAATGAAACGCGGACGATACAACACGGAAGAAGTTACCGGCACTCTTCGTTGACGATCCCGAGCACGCGCCGGCCATACCGCTCCACCTTGACCTCGCCGATGCCGGGGATCTCCAGCAGGGCGCTCAGCGTCACAGGTTTATGGCCGGCGATCGTGCGAAGCGTTTTGTCGTGAAAAATCACGAAGGGCGCCACGCCCTCTTCCTCGGCGAGTTCTTTACGCAATTGACGGAGCCGTTC
>ERZ724526.338-NODE-338-length-27663-cov-6.665568_pt1 | contig 27663 bp, 23 predicted proteins | sample MGYA00376059_ERZ724526 | MGnify/ENA primary metagenome ERZ724526 (study PRJEB28724, sample SAMN07190883) | activated sludge metagenome | isolation source: activated sludge of sewage treatment plant in Hong Hong | place: Hong Kong | collected 2016-03-17 ...
CGAATCTGGTTTGACCGTCGGAATTTGCTGGTGGTGCAGGAAGAACGGCTGACACCCGCCGGCGAGATCGAAGCGACGATGCAACTCGATGACTATCGGGCAGTCGGCCCGTTGTCGCCGGCCACCTTGGCCTCCAATGGACAATCGCCAGAGACCGTCACGCGCATCATGCGTCCCTTTACCATTCGCATGACCGATGGGCAGGGATCCGGAAGTCTGCAGGTGACATTCCATGAACTGGTTCCGAATGAGCCGATTAAACCGGGTGAGCTGGGACGCGTATGAAGGTGCAACCGGATCACCACCTGTTAGCAATCGATACCGCGACGGCCTGGCAGAGCGTGGCCCTGTTGAGCGGTGAGAAGGTGCTGGCCCTCGTTGAGCAAGATGCCGACGGATCGCACGCACGGTCGTTACTGGGCGCCATTGATCGTGTGTTGCGTGAGACGAGCATTACACTGAAGCAACTTCAGAGTCTGGCGGTATCCATCGGCCCAGGTTCATTCACCGGTTTGCGGGTTGGGCTCGCGACCATGTTGGGGTTTCGTGCGGTATTGGGTCTTCCGATTGCACCGGTCCCCACATTGGAAGCCATGGCCTGGAACCTGCGTGACGCGAAAGGGCTCTTGGTGCCGGTCCTGAAAAGCCGGCACAACGAAGTCTATTGGGCTGCCTATGAGTGGTTACCGGAATCGGGCCTACGGACCCTCATCGCCGAGCAGGTTGGGCCGCCGGGTTCGGTAGCTCGAGCCTTACAGGGGAGCAATTCCTGCACAGTGTTCGGTGATGGATGGCAGGCGTATGAGAACGATATCAGGAATGCTATCGAGGCCGTCGGCGGGCAAGTGCAGGAAGTCAGCGAGGAAACACACCGTCCTTCGGCCGTGAGTGTGGGGTTGGTAGGCCAACGCCGTCTGGACGGGGGACAGATTGCGGAACAAGAATTGGTTCCCCGCTATGTTCAACGCACGGAAGCGGAAGTGAAATTTGACGAACAGCAGGGCGTCTCCGCGCTTGAGCGGCGACGCCAGCGAGTGGCCAGTAAGCTGACGCAGCGACGAGCTCGACCTGTTCCAAAAGGCAGTGATGTCCGACGCAGGACGTAGTGTGCCACATGGAGCCTGTTCTCTGAGATGACATCGACGTCGATCTTGATTGAACCTGCGACACCAGCCGTCCTCGATGAGGTGCTTGCCATTGAACAGGCTTGCTTCTCAGCCCCCTGGACGCGCAAAATGTTGGCAGCCGAACTCTCCGGCAACCAATTTGCGAACTTTTTGATCGCGAAGTGCCCCGACCCCTTGTCGGGATCCTTTGCGGTGGCTGGGTATTTTTGTTTTTGGGTCGTGTTTGAGGAAGTGCGGCTGATGAACCTGGCGGTCTTGGAACCGTTTCGGCGGCAAGGCGTCGCAACGAAGTTGGTCTGCACCGCCCTGCAAACGGGAGTGGAACGTGGTGCCTCCAGGGCGATGCTGGAAGTGCGGGAATCGAATCTCGAGGCACAGACGCTTTATCGCCGGCTAGGGTTTCGTCAGACCGCCAAACGATCACGGTATTACAATCATCCCGAGGAAGATGCGGTGCTGATGGAAATGACGCCGCTGCAGGTGAGTGAGGTGTGTCGGCAGCCCGGAGTGTGAGCTCCGGGAGCCGGGTAACGCGATGGTCATCCACGAACGTATGTAGTCAACCAGGAGGTGCGACATGCAGACGGAGACGGCGATTACTGAGCGGTTACGGCGATCCAACACAGAATTCCGCGCACTGGAAGAATCTCACCATCGCCTCGATGAGAAATTAGCCGATCTACAACGGCGGCACGTGCTGACGCCGGCCGAAGAAGTGCTGAAGAAACAGCTGCAGAAAGAAAAACTGGCCACGAAGGATAAGATTGCCGAACTCATTCGATCCTCACGGTAACGAAGATCGATAGGAGTTCTGCGCCGGGCTCTTCTCGCGGACGGATGGGGCAGAGCGGAGAGACCGAGCGCGGAGGCATTGGTTCAGACCGGACATGCTCGCACCACTGGCCGCCCATATTCAGTCGCTGAAAAAGCGGTTGCTGATCATCGCGGTCACCTTGGGGGTCGCGTTTGCGTCGGCGTTTGCCTATTCAACGGAGATGGTCGCGTGGCTCAACCGTCCGTTCCCCAACCAGCTGGTCTTCTACGGACCGACCGAAGCGTTGTTTGCCTCCATCAAAGTGTCGTTTCTGGCTGGCATCATTCTCAGCCTGCCGATCGTGTTTTACCAATTCTGGAAATTCATCGAACCAGCGCTGCTTCCAAAGGAGCAGCGCTGGGCAATTCCGATTTTCCTGCTCGCGGCGCTCCTGTTCGCGCTCGGCCTCATCTTTTGTAATCTCGTCATCCTGCCGCTGGTCATCGACTTTTTTGTCAGCTTCGGTATGGATCGCGACATCACGCCCGCGCTCGGTGTCGGCACCTATATCGATTTCAACGTCAAATTCCTCCTGATCTTCGGTTGTGCATTTGAACTGCCACTGGTGCTGACCATTTTGTCCCGGGTCGGCGTGGTCTCGGCGGCGGTATTGGCCCATTACCGTAAGCATGCCATCATGGCGGCCTTGATCATTTCGGCCATCGTGACGCCGGATGCCACCCTGTTCACCATGTTGCTGATGGCGGTCCCGCTCATGGTACTCTATGAGATCGGGATCATCGGCGCGAAGATCTTCGGGCGGTCGTCAGGACCGGCGCCCGACATGAATTTGCCCCTCGACCCGGATATACCCATCGGTACCGCCGGGCATCGCGTCCGATAGGCCGGCGTTCACAATTTTTGAAGGGTGATCTCCTATGCTGCGTCACATGTTGGTGTTGACGGCGTTGACGGTCGGCGGTTTACAGGGATTAGTGCATGCCGCTCCCTCGCTAATCGGGAATGAGGGAGGAGGCGCGCTGAAGTTAGAACAGGGACATCCCGGGCAGGATCCTTCCTCACCAGCCGATATCGGCAACACGAGTATTCAAGCCCTCGCGTCAGGTGCCGGAGGCGTGATCTACGCAGGCTCATTCGGCATGGGCATTTTCCGGAGTACCGATCGGGGCGGCACCTGGATGTCGGCCAATGAGGGACTGACCGATCCCTTCGTGCTCTGCCTCACCACCGCCAAAGACGGCGCGATCTATGCGGGGACATTTCGTGGCGGCGTGTTCCGCTCCCGCGATGCCGGGAAAACCTGGCAGCCGATCAACAAGGGCTTGAAACGGTTGGAGATCAAAGTCCTGATGATGGACGCCAAGGGACTGTATGCAGGAACCGGCGACGGTGTCTACCTGTTGAATGCGGCGCAGGATCACTGGAAAGTCGTGACCACCGGCCTGGATGAGATTCTGGTTCATGCGCTGGCGAGGACTGATGATGGCACGCTATATGCCGGAACCTCAGGCAAAGGGGTGCATAGTTATAAAGAACGCACGCCGGGATGGACGCGCCTGCGACAGGGCCTCAAAGATCACGAGGGCTTGGTAGAGAATTTTATCCGCGTGCTGGCCGTCGATAAGGAGCAAGGGGTGTACGCCGGGACATTCGACGGTGGAGTGTTCCGCAGCGGCGATGGTGGCAAAACCTGGTTGCCGATCAGCCGTGCCCTCCCGAATGACTCCATCCGCGGTTTGATCAGCAATGAGCGCGGCGTGTATGTTGCCACGGGACGGGGGATTTTCAAGACCGTCGATAAGGGGCGGCAATGGATGCCGTTAAATAAGGGCCTCAGCAATCTATCGGTACAAGTGTTGATCGAGGGCGATAAGGGCGGTTTTTATGCCGGGACCAGTTCCGGCGTGTTTCGCAGCGATGACGACGGCCTCACCTGGACGGCAGTCAGCCAAGGGTTAGAAGGCGAGAGCGTCGCGCCCTTCAAGTTTAACTGAGTAGGAAAGGACACGAGATGACGGCACAAACCGGTTCACCACAAGCGACCATTACTGTGACATCCAAGAACGAGCCGTGGGGGCAGATCGTGCTGCGCTTTTTCCCCGACGTAGCGCCGAATCATGTGAAGAACTTTACGGACCTGGCGAAGAAAGGGTTTTACAACGGCACCACCTTTCATCGGGTCATTCCAGGCTTCATGATTCAAGGCGGCGATCCCAACAGCAAGAATCCGGATCGCGCCTCGCACGGGATGGGTGGACCCGGCCACAATGTGAAGGCCGAATTCAACAGCAAGCCGCATAAGCGGGGAACGCTGTCGATGGCGCGCGCCAATGATCCGGACAGCGCGGGTTCGCAGTTCTTCATCTGCGTGAACGACGCGAATTTCTTGGATTGGCAATATACGGTGTTCGGGGAAGTGCAGAGCGGGCTCGACGTCGTCGACAAAGTGGTCGGAGCCAAGCGTGACGGACGGGACAACCCGCTGGAGCGCGTGGAAATGACCGTGACGATTACCGAATAATGCGACGCACCGTTGAAGCGTAAGGAGACGACTGCGTCATGACCCCGGTGCTTCGGTTCCTACGCGTCACGGTTCGCCTTTCACAGATCGCGGTGTTGGCCGCAGCGGTGTTCACCGCTGCGGGCTGCGCCATTCCTCAGGTCCCGTCGCGGACCGTCTACGAAGACCCCGTCAATTTCGTCCGGTTGGAATTGGATGCCAATGTGCTGCCGGAGTGGCCGCCCGGGCATTTTACGCATCCGGCCCGGTTTTCTCAGGAGCAGGTCAGGCGGGTGCTGATGGGGCTCACGGTTCAGGAACACCGGACGATGGTCCAGCGCTGGATCGGCGATGACTCTCGACGATTGCCCATGTTCCGCGATGCGGAGATCATGATTCTCGTGCCTCAACTGGTCGAGGCCCTACGGTTAGCACGAGAAAATGAGCGAGTGACCTACTACCTCAGCCAGCCTCAAACGTCGGTGAAGCGGACGATCACCTCTGGAGGGATGTATATCCGGGGTACCGAACTGCACTTTATTTTGGGGAATTGGCAGACGCTGTATGGCATTCCGGCTTACGGGATGATTTACGATCGACGGTACCCGATGAATCCCATCATCTCCAAAGGATTCGATCTGTTTTTCGACCTCGACCAGGCGTTAGTCACTCAAACGACCAGCATCTGGGATGGGCTCCTCGCCAATACAAAAGACGAACTGGTGATCGATCTCGCGATTGTCTTTCCCGGTCAGAATATCTGAACCGCCCGTCGCTCCTGAAACGGTTCCTGCAGTCTGTGGAAGCCTCACGACGCCCTAGTATGCCGCTGCGGGTGGTCCTTCCGCCTGACTCCCTGCATCACCAGGGCGGGAAGCCGTCGATGCGCGGCTCATCAGAAGAATCCGGCCGGTATCGTCGCCTTGGGAAGTATAGGCCAGCGTAACTTCTGCGATCTTATAATCGTACTGCGTGTCCGCGAGTCGCGTTTGCGCCGCTGTGACTGCCACTTCTGATTGCGTCACTTCCACGACCGTGCCCAACCCGAGTTTGTACCGCTGTTTGGACAACTGCAACGCCTCTTGTGCCGTCTTCACCTGTTCTTCCGCCAGTGTGATCTGTTGCGCGAAGGTGAGAGTGTCGAGGTAGGCATTCGTCACTTGCTGCGTCAGCGCCTGCTCGATGTTACTGGTTGCAGCGGAAGCGGCCTGCCGGTTGGCGTTGGCTTCCACGACCTGGTTTTCGATCAGGAAGCCGGTGAACAGCGGCATCGAGACCATGGCGCCGGCCATCCACCAGCCGCCGGTCTGCTGGTTCTGGCGCGGATCGAATGGATCGAAGGTGCCGCCGCTGGCGATCGCCGACACGGTCGGGAGGTATTGGCGTTTGGTCGCGGTGAGTCGCGCATCGGCGGACGCCGTCTGTTCTTTCGCCCGTTTGACTTCCGGATGAGAGAGGCTTTCGTTGATCAGGGTCTCCAGCGTTTTCTGCGGGCGAACGGCAACGGAAATATCCTCAAGGACATAGTCATCGGCGCCGGCGATGCCCATCGTGCGGTTGAGGTCGGCGAAACTGGCTTTGAGGTCGTTGCGGCTCCGCACCAGCAGGGATTGGGCATTCACGAGTTCGACGCGGGCCAGGTCGAAGTCCAATTTGGATTTCAGTTGCTGGCGATAAAGCGTTTCGATCTGGCCGGCGATGATGCCACGCTCGCGAACCGTTTCTTCCGCGATCTGCACCAGACGATGCCGCTTCAGACTATTCAGGTACGCGCGCTGCACATACAGCAACACCAGCGCACGTCTTGCATTGACATCCTGCCCCTGCGCGCGTTCGGCGAGTTTGTTCGACTCGATGAGGTTGCTGGTATAGCCGAAATCGTAGAGGCGTTGGTTGGCGATCACGCCTCCGGTAAAGGTGGTTTGGTTCTCGCGCAACAATCCTCCTCCGATCAGGAACCGTGGGTTGCTCACGCCGGCACCGGCGACGGTGTTGGCGTTGGCGTAGACCTGGGGATAGTACAGGGAGCGTGCCTGTTCCGTACGCGCCTCCGAAGCCTTCAAGTTGGCCTGGCCCTCGATCAGCATCGGATGGTTCTTGACGGCAATTTCCACCGCTTGCTGCACGCCGAGGAAACTGCCGCGTGACAATGGCACCGGCTGTTCTGCCTCGGCGGCATAGGTACCGGAGGCTGATGCTGCCGCCAGGGACAGGGCGGCCAGCATGAGAGAGGTGCTGCGTAGCAGTAAATAAGTCATGGGCGATCTCCCTGTGTCTGGGCCGCTCGGTTTGTAGGGGGCGCGGCGGTCGGCGGTGGAGGAGTGCCGCCTGGCGCGCGCCGTTCAAATTTCTGTTGGGAAAGTTTGGCGTCCGGCAGATTGAATGGCGAGGCGACGACCGGCATCCCTTCGAGCAGACGACGTTTGCCAACGGCCACCACATCTTCGTCCCCTCGCAAGCCGGAGCTGATCTCGATCCACCGGCCGTCGCTGATGCCGGTTTGTACCGCCACCGGTTTCGCCTTGCCATCTTCGACGACGAAGACGGACTTGCCCTTCGGCGTGCTGGTGATAGCCTGGGGGGGAACCACGAGCGCCTGCGGAATTTCACGCAGACCGAGGGTGACTTCGGCGAAGGTGCCGGGACGGAGTGCGTGGTCCTGGTTAGGTAAATCGATTTCGACCAGCAGACTACGCGTGGCCGGATCGAGCGCCATGGTGGAGCGGGTGACGAGACCGGTGAACGAGCGGGACGGCAGTTCGGTCACCTTCACCGTGGCCTGGGTCTTTCCCGGCACGATCCAGGGGCTGTCGTCCTGGGGCACATTGGCATAAATGCGCACGGTGTTCAGATCCATGATCGTAAAGAGGGGAATCGCGCTGGTGGCCGAGGACGTGGCGATTTGAATCAAGGCTCCGGGGTCCGCGAACCGGGCCGTTACGATGCCGTCGTAGGGGGCGCGGACTTTGGTGTAATCCCGCATGACGACGCGCTGTTCCATCAGGTGCCTTGCTCCCTGATAAGCCGCTTCGGCCACGTCCACGTCCTGTTTCGCGATGACGTCCGGCGACTCTTTCCAGACTTTCGCCAGCCGTTCGTAGGTCAGCTTCTTAATTTTGTAATCCGACACCGCCTGCTGGTACTGCTCTTCCACTTCCGGCGCGTCGATGACCGCGACGACGTCGTTCCGCTTCACGGCATCGCCCTTGTCCGGGCCAATCCATTTGAGATAACCGGACACTTTGGCGTAGAGCGTGGTTTGATAGAGTGGAGACACATTCGCGGGCAGTTTGACCGTATAGACCAAATCGCGTCTGGTTGGCTTGGTCACCTGCACGTCCACGGGAGCGCTGTCCGGTACCGCCACGGATTCCTCGGGCGGTTGTGGCGGGGTGGGCACTGCGGGAGACGCAGGGGGAACCGGATGGCCCACGTCATGGATCTCTCGCCAATACAGAAGTCCGCCGATGACAAGTGTCAGCACGATGGCGAGGGCGATCCAGCGGATTTTCCGGCGCGTGGCCCTGACGGGGCGGAGAGTCGTTGACGGTTCGTCCATTAAATGTCCTCCGAGGTCGCGGGAGCCGTGGCAGAGAGCGGCGCGCGTTCCCGACGAATCAATACCAGACTGTGCATCACCGGTACGACCAGCAGCGTCATGATCGTACTGACAGCCAACCCGCCGACCACCGCGCGGGCCAACGGCACCATGGTTTCGTTGCCCTCGCCGAACCCGAGCGCCAGGGGCAACAGACCCAGGATTGTGGCGAGCGCCGTCATGAGGATCGGCCGGATGCGCCGCCGCCCGGCTTCCAGTACGGCATGCGCAGCGGTCGAGCCGTTGCGCACCATGCGATTGGCGAAATCGACGAGCAGAATACTGTTCGACACCACGATGCCCATCATCATCAGCGTGCCGATCATGGATTCCACGTTGACCGACGTGTTGGTCACGTGCAGGGTTAACACCGTGCCGATCCACCCAAGCGGCACGGCCACCAGGATGATCAGCGGATCGATAAAGGAGCGGAACAAGGCGACCATGACCAGATAAATCAACACCACGGCGAGCGGGAGCGCCAGGGCAAAGTTTTGAATCGCCCCGCGCATGTTGGCCACTTCGCCCCGCAGCTGCACGGTCACGTCCTTCGGCAACTGAATGCCCGCCAACACTTGCTCGATATCCTTCGCGACATGGCCGAGGTCGTTGCCGACGGGGGTGACGAGCACATTGATCAACCGCGACAGATCGTAGTGGTCGACCGAATCGGGACCGGTCTTGAACTTCAGTTGAGCCACATCGCGAAGCATGACGGGCGGCCCGCGTCGGTCGTCGCTGGATGCGTAGTAGCCGCTCGCGATTTCCATCTGCCTTCCGGCAAACGGGGTATTTTGGAGGGCGAGCGTGGATCCCTGAATGCCGCCTCCCGTGAGACTGGAGGTAGGGAGGAGAGGGGTGCGCGCGCCGATGATCGGAATGTTGAGCAAATCTTCGGTCGTCGTCAGTGATTGCTCGGGATACTGCGCCAGCAGGAAATACCCGTTGGCGGTTTTGGGATCGAGCCAGTAGTTGGGCGAAAGGGCCAGGTTCGAACTGATGCCGGTGATGACGTCCACGACGACGCGGTTCTGATTGATACCGTAATAGGCGGCCTTGGTGCGATCCACATCGATATGCAATTCCGGGTAACTCTTGCCCTGCTTGATTCGCACATCGACGGTATTGGGCACCTGGGCGATCTGCTGTTGAATCCGCTCGGCCACCGGACGGATCACGTCGAGACTCGGACCTTTCACTTGAATGTCGATCGGGGCTTTCAATCCGAAATTCAACACATCGCTGATGATGCCGCCGGTCTGGAAAGAGATCTCGACACCGGGCAGCGAGGTCTTGAGCCTGCTCCGGAGCTGGGCAATATAGTCCTCGGTGCGGCCTTCGTGTCCTGTGATGAGGTTGACGAGCACGAAGGCGGTATGGTTGCCCGTGTTCGGGGCGAATCGAGCGGCATCGCCATAATAGAGACCGGTGTTGGAAATCACTTCTTCCAGATCCGCTTTGGGGATCGTCTCATGCACCAATTGTTCGACCTGTCCGACGATGGCCGTCGTCTTTTCGATCCGCGAACCTTCCGGCGCGGTGACCAGCATCGTGAAGTTGCCTGCGTCGACTTTTGGGAAGAATTCGGTGTGCAAGCGGGGAATCAAGAAGGCGCCGGTGGCGATCAACGCGACCGTCGCCAGGCCGATCACGACCGGCTTGAAGCGCAGGCCGCCCTTCAAGATCGGCTCATAGATGGCGAGCACATAGCGGAACCATCCTTCATCGGCCGAGGCCTCATGTTCCGCGCCTTTGCCATGTCCTCCCTGGTAGAGCCAGGCGAGCACTACCGGGGTGACCGACATGGACACGACATAGTCTGCCAGCATGGCAAAGGCGACGGTCATCGCCAGCGGCACGAAGAGGTACTTGATGATGCCGGTAAAAAACATGATGGGCAGATACACGATGAGGATGCAGATCGTGGCGACGAGAATAGGCAGCGTCAGCTCCATCGCGCTGTCTTCGGCTGCCGAGCGTCCGTCCTTGCCCATTTCCAAGTGTCGATGCAGGTTTTCCTGCACGACGATGTTGTTGTCGAGCAGGGTGCCGATGACGAGGGCCAATCCGCCGAGCGTCATGATGTTGACGCTTTGGCCGGTCAGATACAGGGCAACCAGCGCCACCGTCAGCGAGAGGGGGATGGCCAATCCGACCACCAGCGCCGCTTTCACGCTGGCGAGGAAAATAAAGATCATCAACCCGGCCAGACCAGCGCCCAGCAAGCCTTCCTTCTGAAGATTGGCAATCGACTGCCGGATATAGAGCGATTGATCGTAGAGAAACTTCACAGTAGTGCCTGCGGGAATTTCGGTGAGTTTGGACAGTTTGGCGCGGATGCCATCGGTGACTTCCAGCGTATTTGCGCCTTCCTGCCTGGTGATGGGAATGTAGGTGGCTTCGCGGCCGTTCACGCGCACGATCGAGGTCTGTACGGCGGCGCTGTCGGCGGCCGTGCCGATATCGCGGATCAGAACCGGGGTGCCGTTGACGATCTTGATCGGTAGGTCATTGATCTTGTCCACGACGTCCACAAGGCTATTGGAATAGACGTAATAGTCGAGGTCGCCGATTTTGATATCGCCTGCGGGAATGATGGCGCTCTGCTGGTTGAGCGCGTTTACGACATCGGAGGGGGAGATACCGCGCGCAAGCAACCGCTGTTGGTCCAGGAAGACGGTAATTTGCCGGACCTTGCCGCCCAAGGGCGGACCGAAGGAAATGCCGGGGATATTGGCAATCTGCTGGCGCACGGTGAAGTAGGCGAGATCGCGAATTTCTTTCGGACCGAGTGCATCGCTGGAAATAGACAGGTAGCCCACCGGCAAACTGGAGACGCCGAATTTATAAACAGAGGGTGGATACACGCCGGGTGGAAGCAGGCGGATGATGCTATAGGCCAGGCTGGTCAGTTCGGATTGTGCCGCGTCGATGCCATAGTCCGGTTGAAAAAAGACTTTGATGTAGCTCATCCCCGCGAGCGATTGGGATTCGATATGTTCGACGTAGCTCGCTTCGACGAAGCGTTGCTCCATCTTCAGCGTGATCGCGCCTTCCATTTCGCTGGGACTCAAGCCTCGATAGAACGTGGTGACAAGGATGGAGGGCAGCTTGATTTCGGGGAAGATGTCCACACGCATCTTCTGGTACGACACGCCGCCGAGAATCAGCGCGATCATGCACAATGCGAAGACGGCATACGGATTTTTCAGCGCGGCACGGGTCAGCATGGGGCAGCCATCCGTTGGGTGCAGTTATGTTCCAGCCAAAATTTCCAGAGATGCAGGGAAAGGGTCACGAGGTCATCGAATTGTCCCGGCTTGACGACGTACCCATTGGCGCCCCCGCTGTAGCAGGCCCGAACATCCGCCGTGTCGTCTGAGCTAGTCAGGATGACGACAGGAATGTGTGCGACGCGCGCCTCCTGCTTGATGCGCTTCAACACATCCACGCCTCGTTCTCCTCTGAGCTTGAGGTCGAGCAGAATCAAGGCCGGCTCCTCGTGCTGCACATGTTCATGCAGGTAGGCCATGGCCGCCTGGCCCCCTTCCACAATATCCAGCCGCCCCTTGTAGCCGGTTTGCGTAAGGGCCTGGCGAAACAATTCGCATTCGCCGGGGCTGTCGTCGATAAGGAGGATGGAGCATGAGCTAGGCATGGCAGATCAGTAACGCAGGAATTGTGCCGGGATCATCGAGTGGTGTGGTGTCGCCATAAGCCTACGAAAGCGCAAGGGGTCTGCGGGCGCTCATGAGAGGAGGTTGCTTCAGCGACGGGGACGACGCCGCGACAGGTAGGAAGAAATTCCAGAGGGGTAGGGCAATATTCCAGTGCGCGTTCTGAAGCCAGTTTTTACAAATGTGGAGGGGCTGCCCGGGATTTGTCGATCGGCCTCCAGGGCCTTTCCTAGGCCGGTTGTCTGGTTGAAATGGCTAGCATAGCTCCAGACGTTGCGAGAGGGCACCGAACATTTCCACTCCCGCCTTCGATTGCTCCAGGAGGATTCGTCGTCATGTCAGATGATCATTCGACTCCAGACTCGAGTCGCGGGTGGCGTCTTATCTGCACCAGGGATTTTGGGTTGCTGTGGTGGGGACAAACGACGTCTCAGATCGGTGAGGGGCTCAACAAGGTTGCGCTGTTGTGGTTCGTGTATGAGCTGACCGGATCGGCCATGAAGATGACCATGGTCGGTCTGTTGCAGACGATTCCTCCGCTCGTGCTGGGTCCGCTAGTCGGCGTCTATCTGGATCGCATGCCCAAAAAGCCTGTCATGATCTGGGTCGATATTCTTCGCGCGCTGCTCACACTGCTCATTCCGACGCTCTATGCGCTGGACATGCTGTCGATTACAGGACTGTACGGCATTATTTTTCTCACGTCGGTTGTGTCCACCATATTCGGTCCCGCTCTCGTGTCGGCGGTTCCGTTATTGGTTCGGCCTTCTGAACTCATGTCGGCCAATGCTCTTATTCAGGGCACCAATAATATCGGGATGCTGCTCGGCCCGGCGATCAGCGGCATTATGATCGCCCTCATCAGGGCAGAGAACGTGCTGTTCGTGAATTCCGCCACATTCCTGATATCGGCCCTGTGCCTCATGCCGATCCGTTTCTCTCCTTCGCATGCCGTGTCCAGCGAGCAGGCTACGTCCGTCTGGCAGGAACTCCAGGTCGGATTTCGATTCATCTTCGGCCAGCAGTCGATGGTCCTCACGCTAGTGATTATTTCATCGCTCTACAATCTCGGCGTGAGCGCCTTTGTGTTTATTTTGCCGGTTTACGCCAAGGAGTTTCTTCAGGTCGGCCCGGTACAGTTGGGTTGGTTGTGGTCCGCCCTGGGTGTCGGCATGCTGGCGGCCTCGGCCTGGCTGGCGTTGAAGCAAGAGAGTGATATCCAGGGGCGCTTGCGCATCGTCGTGAGCGGGATGACGATCGGCGGCCTGGCGGTATGCAGTTTGAGTCTGCTGGAAACGCCGCTGATTGCGGCCGGAATCGTGATCATCGTGGGAGGCAGCACGGCGGTGCTGAATCCGATCATCTGGGCACTCTTGCAGGAGTTAACGCCGGAACATCTGATCGGTCGCGTCGTGACCACCTTCAGCGTCGGCTCCATGGCGTCGGCGATGGCGGGGATGACGGGCTTCGGGTGGGTGGCCGATGCCGTAGGCCCCGCCGCGAGCCTGGTGGCACTCGGCCTGGTGTTGCTGCTCACGGCAGCGGTGGCTGTCGCATGCGTGCGTAGAACATGCGCGTTGCCGGTGGCGCATGCGTGAGCATGTGTGACGTTCAGTATCCCCCGTCGTTCCCGTCTAGGACGACATGCAATGAGCCAAGGCGATCACCCCGTCGCCAGCGAAAGGATCAGAATGCGTGGGACACCTCTCGCCTTTCAGCCTTGCTGATTCCCCTCCTGCCGCAAACGTTTATACTGCTAATATGTCCGATACCCATCGGTGGCTGCTGACCCGTGACTTCGGCTTCATGTGGTGGAGCCAGGTGCTGTCTCAAGTGGCTGAAGGCGTCAGCAAGCTGGCGCTGTTGTGGTTCGTCTATGCGGTGACGGGGTCGCCCCTCAAAACGACGGTCATTGGGCTCCTCCAGACACTGCCGCCGATACTCTTCGGGCCGTTCATCGGCGTCCTCGTCGATCGGTTTCCCAAGAAAGCGATTTTGATCACGAGCGATGTCGCAAGAGGTCTGTTGATCGGCCTGATTCCCTGTCTGGTGCCGATCGAACATTTCACGGTCGAATCCCTCTACGTCCTGACATTCCTGTTCGGCATGGCTACGGCCGTATTTGTGCCGACGCTGTCATCCGCCGTTCCCTTCATGGTGGCTCGCCCGCAGTTCACGGCAGCCAATGCGCTCCTGCAAAGCACGACCAGTCTGGGTATCATCATCGGGCCGGCTGTCAGCGGACTCGGTATTGCGTTCTCGGGATCGCAGGATGTGCTGTGTGTGAATGCGCTCACCTATTTCGCATCCGCAGCCTGCTTGTTGCCGATCCGGTTGCGAGCGACGGAGCAGGCACCAGACTCCAGTGCGGGCTGGAGACCGTTCATCCGGCATCTCCTCGAAGGCCTGCGGTATGCCTTTCTGACTCATCGCACGCTGCTGATCCTGATCGTCCTCGCCTCCATCTACACGTTCGGCAGTGGCGCATTCACGACACTGTTTCCCGTATTTGGACGCCAACTGCTCGGCCTTGGCCCGGTCGAGGTGGGATATCTCTGGTCTTGGCTCGGAGTGGGGCTGCTCCTCTCATCCATAGGCCTGATCTGGTTGAGCGCCTGGGATCTTCACAAACGGCTGTTGGCAATTGCGGTGTCCTGTGCACTGGCAGGTCTGGCGGTAGTGGGGCTGACATGGACCGATAGTGTGGGCGTCGCGTCGGCTTATGTAGTCTGTATTGGAATCGGCCTGGGCACCTGGACCCCGATCGCCTGGGGCATCATTCAAGAAGTGGCTCCGCCCGGCATGGTCGGCCGCGTGATGGCCGTGTACACAGCCATGGCCACCGCGACCTCCATGCTGGGGATGAGCGCCTTCGGCTGGGTAGCGGAGTCGTTTGGCTCGATTACCAGCGTCCTCGGAATCGGCGGAGTCATGGGTGTGTTGGCCTGGGGCAGCGCCTGGTTTGGAGGAAGGATTCGAACCGTGGGAGTGACAGAGGGAGGGAACCGCAGTTAGCGCAAGTTGCCGCGATCAGGAGACGCCTAACCGCCCGCACATCGCCCATCCTGTACGCTCGCCATTTCCGCCTGTCACAAAGTTGAACCACACGGCTTGCCACGTACGGAAAAAATAGGGAGAATGCGCCGGCCAGTCGGCACGACATGGCCTGTTCGAACAATCTGACTCAGTACAAAAAACAACGGTATGTGTAGTTATGAATGAGAACAGTGCAGAGTCGTCGCGTTACACGCGTGCATCCGGTCCTCGCTGCTTACCAGTCGTCTCTCACCGGTGATATCACTGTTCCATAGAGACAGGGCGAGGTCTCAAAGCTTCGGTTGGCTTCCTCCGTGGTCTGCCGCGTTGCTCGTCATGCTGTTCTGCGCATCATCGAGTTGGGCAGAGATGGGAGCTACTGAGGAACTCGCGAAAAAGTTCCAGACGCCTCTGACGGATGTCGTCTCAGTACCGTTTCAGTACAACACCTTCTTCGGTGTCGGGCCGGGCAACGCCACATCGCACCTGTTGAACATCTCTCCCGTTGTGCCGGTTCGCTTGGGTGATTGGCATGTCGTCACGCGCACGGTCATACCCGTGATTTCAGTGTCACGGTTCACTCCGGGTTTGGAAGATGAAATCCCGGGCACGGGCGGTGGCACGGCGACCGGATTGGGTGACATCAATTTCACCCCGTTTCTCACGCCCGGTCGCACCGGGGCCGTATCCTGGGGCCTGGGGCCATCCATCACGCTGCCGACCTCGACGATGGAAGAACTCGGCAGTAAGAAGTGGAGTGCCGGGCCATCGGCCGTGGTGATGTTTCGATTCAGTCCGGTGGTGGGCGGTGTCCTGCTTCGTCAGCAATGGTCTTTTGCCGGAGGCCGTCATCACCCGGGCGTCAGCCAGTTTCTCATGCAGCCGTTTGCCAGCTACAACTTGAGCGGTGGCTGGTTTCTCACCTCGGCTCCCATCATGACGGCGAACTGGGAAGCGCAGCCGGGCAATAAGTGGCTGGTCCCGGTTGGCGGCGGAGTGGGGCGGGCGTTTATCCTGGACCACCAGCCCATGAGCCTCACGGCGCAAGCCTATTATCATGTCATCAGGCCGGATCTGGGAGCGGAGTGGCAAACCAGGCTGACGATGCAGTTTCTCTTTTAGCCTGTTGTTCAGTCGCGCGGACGAACATAAGACTCGGGCCGAGTGATGCATGCTCTCGCTCTGTAAGCCTGTAGGAAATCTTGTTTGTCTGCCAGGGAACTCAAGGGCTTCTCCTAGTCCATTCGTCTCACCGGCATCGATATTCTTTTCTGTAATGGGCTTTTCACGGGGGCAGCGCAGAACCGCTGAAGTGGTCCATCAACAGGAGGGTCGAATATGTCCAAATTTCTCATCCAGGCTATCGTCGTGGTGGCTCTTGTCGGATCGGGTGGTCAGTTTGTTCGAGGCGATGAGGGCTCCAGCAAAAGCCACCATCAGCATCTACAGGGGGTCGTGATCGAAAAAGGGGGAGCACTCGCAGTGAAAGTTCCCAATGGCAGCACCTATCAGCTCAATGAAAACCGCTCCGAGCGTCATGGGCATGCCCTTCCCAAGGCAGGAGACGAAGTCACCGTGGTCATCGATGAGAACAATAACGTGCTCGAAGTACACCCGAAAGGAACCGAAGGGAAACATCGGTTTATCACGGGCGAGGTGGTATCGATTGGCGTCATGCAGCGCGAGATCACGTTGAAGACCTCGAAGGGCGAGCAAAAGTTCGCGATGGAAAAGCAGGAACTCTCTTCTTCCATCAAGGATGGCGCGCGCGTCCGGGCTGAGTTGAATGAAGCCGGCAGCATTATTGACGTGCATCCGGAAAAATCCGGCGGCGGTCACTGACCTGGCTCAGTAGGCGGGAGACCTTCACCATCCCTCTGTCCGGTGGATGATCGGGCAGAGGGATGGGCCGGGACTTCACGGAGTTCCGTTTACTACCTGGGCGTCCGATCCCTGTTTCTCTTCAAACGTGCCAGTTCCACACCCTAATCCACCGTACACCATCCCGAAGAATCCGCAATAGGCCCCAGCCTTGAAGGCCCAATCTCTGCGGGTGGCTTGTTCGATGCGGCCATCGTGAATGACAAGAGAGACGTATTGACTGCCGACAGGGATCATGGCAGGCAGGGGGATGACAACAAGATACAGCACCATACCGGACCATCGTAAGCCGCCGGTCTTATAGATCCACTCTTCCCGTCCATCCTTGCGTAATTCGATATTGTCAGGCTCACCCCATTGCGTTCGCAGTTCAGCGACCGTCTTGAACTCAGAGGGCGTGCCTGCCTTGCGCAGATCGATGGCACCTCTGGTCTGATCGATCTTCGGGTGGTCGCTGGATTCGCTGCGCGTGCCGAGGGTCCAGGCGCCCAGTCCGACGCAGCCTGGGAGCATGGCGATCGCGATGATCCAGGCTGCATGGCGTAACGACTTGTGCATAGTGTCCTTTCTCTGGCGTGATGGGGCGAACCCTACTCAGGTCCCTCTCGAAATACAAGCAGGGCAGACGAGACGGAGACTGCCGATACCGAAGGAAGACCAGTCGCCAACCCCCCTCCCAAGGTAGGATACCGCCTGACCGGCGAGCCTCGGTAGGATCCCGCCACAGGGAGGTTGTGATGGCACCTCGTCGGTATGCTCGAACCTATTACCGGTTTCCGCTCAACTATCCAGTCATTTTTGGCGGAGCGCCCTTTGTCGGTGAAGGCGTCCTGACCAATCTCTCATTAAAAGGCTGCTCGGTGACCTGCGATCGCGAAGTGCTCTGCGGGAGCCAGGTGCGGGTGAGTATGCTTCTTCATCATCAGCCGCCCGCGTTGCCGGTTGAACTCGGGACGATCAAATGGGTGCGGGGGAATCAATTCGGCGTGGAGTTCGTGCGCGTGCCTCTTGAAGCTCAGCAACGGCTCAACCGGACATTACGAATGGAATTGATCGAATGGCTGGAGAACCGTCACCGGAATAGTGCCTCGCCTGCATCGCCACGTCACGACAACTAGCATACCTGCTTCTTCAGCGTCCGCCCCGCTAGCCCCATCTCGCTTCCCCGAATGTCCAGGATCAGGTGTGGTGTCTCCTGAGGCATTCAGGTACACTACGCCTCTTAGCCGAACATCCTGCGCATGCTGCGCACGATCATTCTGATCGCCACCTAGACCAAGAGCCGATTCATCGCTCGCCGATGGAGCCCATGGCTTCTGACCCGCCTCCTTCAGCTTCTTCATCTCAGGACGGGATCCAGCAGGGTGGTCACTCCTGGTGGGCGCGTCTGGCCGAGTGGAATCCTTCACTGCTCACGACGGTCACGCTCGCCGTGGCGACCGGTCTTCGTATGGCGCTGACTCCGCTGTGGGGATCAGGCTATACCTTCATCACGTACTATCCCGCCATCATGTTCATCGCCGTGGCCAATGGCTGGCGACATGGTGTTGCCGCCACCCTGGTCTCCTCAGTCCTGACTATCGTCCTGTTTTTTGATATGCAGGCTTCGCCGGGTGAGCAGCAGACGGCGCTGGCGTTGTTTATCACCGCCAATGTCATCATCGTGTCGCTCTCCGAAGCGGTCACGCGTGCTCGTCTTCGGGCGCAGGCGGAGACATCCCTGGTGAGGGCCCAGGAACAGCGATTGCGTCTGGAGATCGACGCGCGCGCCAAGGCCGAGGAGACAGTCCGCGCCAGTGAGCGTCAAATGCAGTTCGTCACGGATCATGCTCCGGTTCTCATCGCACAATGCGGAACGGATGGACGGTATCGGTTCGTGAATCAGCGATATGCCGACCTCGTGCGACGGACGCCCGAAGATCTCATCGGCCTGCATCCGCGTGAGGTGTTGGGCGCAGAGGCGTACCAGCAGGCCGAACCCTATATGCGAGAGGCGCTGGCTGGACGGCAGGTCAAGTTTGATCAGCAATTTCTTGGTGCTGCGTCCATAGGCCGCCTTCTGCAAGTGACCTACGCACCGGAGTGGGACGAACGCGGGATCGTGACGGGATTCATTGCCGCCATCGTCGATATCACCGAACGGAAACAGGCCGAGCAGGCACGGGCCACGCTTGCCGCCATTGTCGAATCGTCAGAGGACGCGATCGTCAGCAAAGATCTCAACGGCCTCATCACCAGTTGGAATCGAGGTGCCGAGCGGTTGTACGGGTATACCCGGCAGGAGGCCGTGGGGCAATCCGTGCTGCTGGTCATCCCGGACGAACAGATCGAGGAGGAAACCCCGATTCTTGCGAAGATCGTGCGAGGCGAGACGGTTCAGCAATATGAAACGATCCGGCGGCGGAAAGACGGGACGTTGATCGATATTGCCCTGACCGTATCGGCGATCCGCAATGATGAGGGACGGATCGTCGGCGTCTCCAAGGTCGCCCACGATATCACCGAACGCAAGCGAGCCGAGGCGGCGTTGCGGGAAAGTGAGGAACGGCTGCGGCTCTTCATCGAACATGCGCCCGCCGCAATCGCCATGTTCGATCGGCAGATGCGGTATGTCGCGGTGAGCCGCCGCTGGCTGGCGGACTACGGACTTGAAGGCGAGGTGTTGGGCCGCAGTCACTACGAGATTTTTCCCGACATTCCGGAGCGGTGGCGAAGGGCGCATCAGGAGGGCTTGGCCGGCGTCGTGATGCGTATTGAAGAAGACCGGTTCGAACGTTCCGACGGGACCGTCTATTGGCTGCGATGGGAAGTCCGGCCCTGGCGGGACAAGGCCGGCGGTATCGGCGGGATCATTATCTTCGCCGAAGATATCACGGACAGCAAAAAGGCCGAGGATGCCTTACGGGAAAGCGAGGCCCAACATCGCGCCACCTTCGATAACGCGGCGGTGGGGATTGCCCATGTGGGGCTCGATGGACGCTGGCTCCGCTGCAATGATGCCCTGTGCGCCCTCACGGGGTACTCTCGGGAAGAGTTGCTCGCCAGGACATTTACCGAAATTACCCATCCGGATGACATCGAAGGGGATTGGGCTTCCGTCCGCAGGCTGCTGGCCGGTGAGATCGAAACCTTCTCCATGGAAAAACGGTACATCCGGAAGGATGGCTCGCTCATCTGGGGGCATCTGACCGTCTCGCTGTTGCGGGATGAGCAGGGCTCCGCGCACCACTTCATTTCCATCATTCAGGACATTCAGATCCGGAAAGAAGCACAAGCGCAATTGCGCCAACTGGCGGACGATTTGGAGCAGCGTGTCGAGGTGCGGACGAGAGAATTGGCGGATACGCAGGACAAGCTGCGCGCGCTGACGACAGAACTGAATCTGACTGAGCATCGTATCCGAAAACAACTCGCGACCGACTTGCACGACTATCTGGCGCAACTCCTGGTGTTGAGTCGGATTAAACTCGGGCAGGCCAAATTGGAAGAGGTGACGCCGGCGGCGATGGAGGCCATGACGGAGGTCCAGGAAGTGATGGATCGGGCCCTGGCCTATACCAGGACGTTGGTGGCACAGCTCAGCCCGCCGATCTTAAACGAGTTCGGACTCCTGATGGCGCTGAGATGGCTGGCGGACCAGATGCAGCGGGAGCTCACCGTGAAGCTCGATCTGGAGAGTGACGTCCTCTCCCTTTCCGAGGAGCAGTCCGTCCTGTTGTTTCAATCGGTCCGCGAACTCCTGATGAATATCGTGAAACATGCGGGGACGACTGAGGCGAAGATTTCCGTCACACAGGCCGACGGAGTATTGCGCATTTGCGTGTCGGATCGCGGTGTGGGTTGTGACGTCGGTCCGGGGGAGGCCAAGCTGGAACCAGGCTTTGGTCTGTTCAGTATTCGCGAGCGCATGAAGGCTCTTGGAGGGGAGTTCGACATGCAATCAGTCCCCGGCGAGGGCACGACGGCCATTCTCCAGCTGCCGGTTGTTCAGCCAGGCCCCACGGCTGATGAGGCGGTGGCTGAAACGGGTGTCGCTGCGGTGAGTCACGCCGTGGTGTCCGAGCCGGCCGCACCGGGGGTGCCGAAACTCCCCACAACTGCCTCGCTCCTCGCCACTCCCAAGATCCGGGTCTTGTTGGTAGACGACCATCGAATGTTGCGCCAGGGGCTGCGGACCATCGTGAACGGACATCCCGGCCTCGAGGTCGTCGGTGAAGCCCGCGATGGCCTGGAAGCCATCGAATTGACCCGTACCCTCAGCCCCGCTGTCGTGGTGATGGACGTCAACATGCCCCGATGTGACGGCGTGGTGGCGACCAAACGGATCAAGGAAGAATACCCCGAAATAAAAATCGTGGCACTCTCCATGCACAACTCGCCCGATATCGTGGCACGCATGAAGCAAGCGGGAGCGTATGGGTATCTCACCAAAGAAAGCGCTGGTGTCCAGCTGTGCCGAGCGATTGTCGAGGCGGCCCTTAGCCGGCCGTCAGGGGCGAGCGGAGAAGGTAGAGATGTGAGTTGTGGCCCCTCATGAGAAGAAGCTGTAGGGCTGCTTCTTCCACCGCATCATTGCACCGTCTGATCCTGCGGCAGTTGCTGGGAGATGACGTCAAAGATTTGTTCGGGTACCAGCTCTTTGGGAATGAACGCGTTCGCGCCGACGGCGCGTAAGGCGACCTCGACTTCCCGGCTGTTATGGCAAGACATTCCAATCACGACCGTGTTCGGCAGGAGCGCGCGTATCCGGCGCGTCGCCTCAACCCCATCCATGCGTGCCATGCCTACGTCCATGAGGACCACTGTCGGGCGGAGCGTCTGGGCCAATTGCGAGGCGGCGATGCCGTCGGCTGCTTCCCCGGTCACACGAAAGCCGGGCCGCTTGTTCAGGATCTTTCGTAAGGTGTCTCTCAGTTGCAGATTGTCGTCGACGACGAGTATCTCGACCATGAAGTACCTCCTTCGAGTGAAGCAGAAGGCTGTCGGTCTTAGGCTAGCACAGGTTCGATAATTCGCGAGTGATATTGAAGAACCCACCTGGTCGTCCTTGACGCACTTTCTGAGTGCGTGTAGGGTCGCAGGCATGAACGGCCTGCGGGATAGCCGGAAACAGCCTAGCATGGTGCGCTGACGGCGCAGGGAGCGGGTCGAATCATTTCAGACCGATAGGAGCAGGAACATGGCGATACGTGAACAGCGACCGGTCGTGGGCATTCTTGTCGGTGGGGGGCCGGCACCGGGCATCAACAGTGTGATCGGGGCGGCGACGATACGAAGCATTCTCGGCGGCTCCGACGTCATTGGCATTCAGGACGGTTTCAAATGGATCATGGACGGGAACACCAGCAAGGTCAGACGTCTGTCGATCGAAGACATCAGTCGCATTCACTTCAGCGGAGGTTCCTGTCTCGGGACGGCGCGTGCCAATCCTACGCAGAAAACCGAGCACCTCGATGCCTGCCTGGCAAGTCTGCATACGCTGGGCGTGACCAGACTGATTACGATCGGCGGAGATGATACGGCATTCTCCGCCTTGAAGTTGGAGCAGAGGGCCGGCGGCCGCCTTCAGGTGGTGCACGTGCCCAAGACCATCGACAACGATCTCGATCTGCCGCATGGCATTCCGACCTTCGGATTCCAGACGGCTCGCCATATCGGGGTCGAACTGGTCAAGAGTCTGATGGTCGATGCGGAGACCACCTCCCGCTGGTATTTCGTTGTCACCATGGGCCGCAAGGCCGGGCACCTGGCGCTGGGGATCGGCAAGGCTGCCGGAGCCACCCTGACCATCATTCCGGAAGAATTCCGCCACAAACCCATTCGTCTCCAGACGCTGGTCGATATTCTGGTGGCCGCGTTTATCAAGCGGCTCAGTGCCGGCAGGTCGGACGGGGTGGCGGTTCTCGCCGAAGGCCTGGTCGAAATTCTCGACCAACAGGATTTGAACGGACTCGAAGATGTGGAACGCGACCAGCACGGACATGTGCGCCTGGCGGAGATCAATTTCGGCTTCGTGCTCAAGCGGGCGGTGGAGAAGGAACTGCGTACATTCGGGATCAAGACTACCATCGTGGATAAAAACATCGGCTATGAACTGCGCTGCGCGGATCCTATTTCATTCGATATGGAATATACGCGGGACCTGGGCTACTGCGCCGCGCAATTCCTCCTGGAAGGCGGCAATGCGGCCATGGTGTCGATTCAAAACGGGCGGTTTATTCCTATTCCGTTTGGCGACATTCTCGACCCGGCCACCGGCCGTACGCGCGTGCGTATGGTGGACGTCGAGTCGGAGTCTTACGTCATCGCACGTCGGTACATGATCCGCCTTTCGTCCGACGATCTGCACCAACCGGATGACCTGGTTCGATTGGCGACCACCGCCGGACTCGCCTCGGATGATTTTCGTAAACGGTTCGAGTACTTGATCGGTAAGGATGTGTAAGGAGTGTTGCAGAACATGATGTCTGCCCCCACGCCCGACACGGAAACGACGATCGCCTTTGAGAACCAGCGTGCGGTGCTGTCACCGTGGGGCGCCTCCTTGCGGCGGTACTTTATCGTCGGCAGTTCTGGAAGCGAAACGGACATCGTATGGGGCTATTCAGGCGGCGGGCAGAAGAAGGGCGGGCAGGGCGATGTGCTGATTCCATTTCCAGGTCGCGTGGCGGGCGGACGATACTCGTTTGACGGTCAACTACTTCAACTTGAACGGAATGATAAGGAAGGCCCGAATGCCATTCACGGATTTGTGCGAAGCCTCCCATGGACGACGCATCAAGCCGTCGCTCACGCCGTGACCTATGAAGTAAGTGTGGATGCCGCCGACTACACCTCGCGAGGGTACCCGTTTTCGCTCGTCGTGCGTCTCACCTACAGTCTGGGCATTCAGGGATTGTCCTGCACATTTTCTGTACGGAATGTGGGAGGTGCGGCAGCTCCCGTCGGAGTAGGATTCCATCCCTACTTCACGGTCGGCACCGGGCTGATCGATGAGGCTGAGGCCAAAATTCCTGCCGCAGGCTTTCTCGAATTCAACGAGCAGCTCGCGCCCACCGGCAAGGTGATCGCCGCAACAGGAACTGAATGGGACTACCGCACGTTTCAGCGCATTGGTCCGCGCCGCTTCAACCATTGTTATCTTGAATTAGAGCGCGATGCGGCGGGGATGGCCACGGCATCACTGCGCAATCACAAAAGTGGACGCACGATTGATGTGGTGATGGATCGTGCTTTCTCGGCGGTCGTGGTCTACACGGGGGATGCCATCGCTGATGCGCCTCGCCGCGCCCTGGCCATCGAACCGATGACTTGCGCGACCGACGCCTTTAATCACCCCGACTGGGGACTCAAGCGACTGCTTCCCGGTGAGGTCTTCACCGGTTCCTACTCCGTCAGGGCACGCAGCCGTTGATCTGTTCCAGCCGGTGATGACGGTGCGGCTTTCTGGTGCAGCGCACCAGTTCCAATATCACGGCTGTCTGTTACGAAGGCCGCGTGGGTTCGATGATGCGGAACCGCACCTCATCAACCTGGGTATAGGCCGACGTTTCTTCGCCTGCAAACAGGCCGCACCGGTAGAGGCCGGCTGTCCAGCCTGTGGCCGGACGAGGCAGCACAAAATAACCGGATTGATCGTTCGTGGACATGATGAGCCGGTCTTGCGCGACGGCTGTGTGTGCGCCGGCCAGTTCGGCGGTCTCTTTGAAGCAGCGTGCGGCCAGGGGCACCTCATCATATGAGGCGGTGACCAGGCTGAAGACCAGATAGATATCCTGCTGACTGCCCGGGAAGCTGATACCCGGGTCCAACGGAATGAAGTCATGCGCGCCGGTCGGTGAATCATCGCGCATTACTTTTTTTGCTGGAATGACGAAACGAAACCAGGCGAAGTCGGCGTCCCGGCCGACGAGGGACGCCGCAGGATCCAGCGTGTTTTGCGGCTTCAAAGCTTCGATGGCCTTCGCGGCGAGTTCCGCCTCCGGAGGAATCGTCGGAGCCGCCGCCTTGGCTTGAGCCGCCGTGGCTGCAGCGTCTTCGTCGACCTGCTGGGCAAACTCCGGCACGTGCAGGCGGACCTTCTCCAACCACTGTACGAGGTTGGCCTTATTCAAGACACGGGTTCCGGAGGGGAGCTGCACGTCCTTCGTGGATTTTTCAAACTCCACGGTCGCATCGTACAGCGTCTTGAACTGCATGTAGGCGTCTTCCCAGCGTCCCAGCTCCACCATGCATTGGCCCATACGAAACGCCGTGGTCGTATGTTCTTCATCAGTCGGATCGAATTCAGACCCAGCTTGTGACACTGCGAGCGCGTCCTTGCAACGGCCCAACCCCATGAGGATGAGACTGAGATGCCGCCCGGCCAGCGGATCCATCGGGTTGAGGCGAAGAAGTTCTCGATAGACCGGCTCCGCTTCACGAAACCGTCCCGCCTCAAAGAGCCGGTACCCCTCCGCGCGGATCATCGACCAGTCGCGTAATTGTTTCGGGCTGACATCCGGCGTCATGACCGGTGCAAATCGGCGCCCCCGCTCCGTCGAGCCGAAGAAGACGGTGAGGAGATTTCTGGCAGAGAGGTGAAGCGGCGAGCCGGGCGGGACTCGATCCAGGACGAACTGCACGTCACGTTCGGCGCCTTCGTAATCGAGAACATCAAACCGGGCCCGCGCCAGCGCCAACCGCCAGTTGAGCATGTCCGGCCCGAGTTCCACGGCTTTCTGGTAGGCCTCGAAGGATTCTTCCAGCCGGTCCAGTTTCCGGAGTTCGCGAGCCAGGCGCAGATGGAGCAGGGGGTTGTGCGGATCGATTACGGCGATGCGTTGAAGCTCGGCGACCGCTTCCTCGACCTGTCCTGATCTCACCAGCACACTCCACTTGGCCCACCGGACGTCGAGGGCGGCAGGGATGCTTGCCAGGACAGTCTCGTACGATTCAAGCGCGGCTTCGGTTTGCCGTGAGGTGGCCAGCATGTCTCCGCGAAGTTGATGCAGCGCGAGCGCTCGCGGATGGTCTTGAATGCCCTGCTCGACGATGCCGAGCGCAAGATTGAGCGTCCCCTGTTCCCAGGCGGCCTTGGCATGTTGTGCGATCTGGCCTTCCGAGCGAAGCGGGAGGTCATTGGCGAACGCGCCCGAACCGGTTCCCGCAATGGGCGTGAGAAGCAACATGACCGATAGGCTGAGCAGCCGCCCATGGTGGCGAACCTGCCGGTCTTTGGGAACAGCCATACGAAATCTATGTGTGATCATGGTGGATGTCTCTAGTGTTACGGACGAGCCGTCTCCTGTCTTTCGATCATTAGAGGCAGAACGAATCTGAAGGATTCGCCTTCGCCTGATGGATCGAGACATAAGACTCTATCTTACTGTATGAACGTCTAGCCCTGCGAGCGCACCGGGGGACCACGCCATTATGTGAAAGTGATGCCGTGTGGGCGCCGAGAGAAAGTGGCCCGATCAGAACGACGAAGAGCGGAACCCGCTCATCGAACGTTGACGAAGCGGCCTTGCGCGGTGGCTCGCAGCTGATTGATCTCCTCACTCCGCGTCACCGAAAGCGGCACGGTATGGGAGAGTTCCTGGATGAGAAGATCGGTCGTCAACGGCTGTTTGTGATACAGCGCACGATACAGGCCAGCGACCACGGCCTGTTCGATTTCCGATCCGCTGAATCCTTTGCTGGCGTCCACGAGCTTCGGGAGATCGAATTGTGCGCGGTCTTGTTTGCGAAGGCTCAGATGGATCAACCAGATGGCGGTACGTTCGTCCTTGTCTGGAAGATCCACAAAGAATATCTCGTCAAAGCGGCCTTTGCGCAGCAACTCGGGCGGCAGAGCCGAGAGATTATTGGCTGTCGCCACGACAAAGACGTCCTGTTTCTTTTCCTGCAGCCATGTGAGAAAGGCGCCGAACAGCCGGCGGCTCAGGCCCCCATCCGCATCTCCGCTGCCGCCTCCCGCCGACATCGCCTTTTCGATTTCATCGATCCAGAGCACGATCGGAGACAGGGATTCGGCCATCTCGATCGCTTTGCGAAAGTTCTTTTCCGATTCGCCGACGAATTTGTCGAATAACCGGCCCGCATCCAATTTGAGCAGCGGCAAGTGCCATTCGCGCGCAATGGCTTTGGCCGCGAGCGATTTGCCGCATCCCGGCACACCGACCAGCATGATGCCGCGTGGCGGGGTCAGGTTGAGCGCCTTGGCTTCGGCCGTGAAGCCCATCTTCGCCCGCTCCAGCCAGGACTTCAGTTTCACAAAGCCGCCCAGTTCGAACCGGTTGTCTTCCAACGGATAATATTCCAGCAGGCCGCCGTCTCTTATGGCTTGGACTTTGCGCGTGAGAATCGTCTGCACATCGTCGGCGGACAGCACTCCATCTTCGATCACGCATTGGGTGATGACCTGCCGTGCCTGATGCAAGGTCAGGCCTTGTAAGGCGCGAAGGATGGCCTCGCAATCCTGGTCCGATGGGCCGGCCATCGTGGGCTTGGGGGTGGCCATGGAGTTGAGCAGACTCTGCACGACGGTGGTCGAGGTTGGTCGACGGGGTGACGTTCGCGTCCTCAACGATTGGAGGACGCTCTGAAGCATCGCGTGTAACTCATCTCGATCCGGGAGCTGCAGATCGAACCGCACCGCAATCTGATCGAGGTCGAGCGGCAGGGTGATGGGATGTCCCGTCATGACGCAGGTTGCCCGTGAACGGCTGAGGTGATGACTCACCTCTCGCAGTTGGCGCGCGACAGCGGCATCCTGCAAGTGCGGGGCAAGATCCTTCAACCAGAAAATGCCTTCGACGGTCAATCCATTGAGATGTTGAAGCGCCGCCAGTGGGGTGGCGGTCAGCTTGCTGAGGCTCGGCCCTTCCTCGGGCCTGGTGAGGCCTCTCGTAATCGACCATTCGAACAGGGGCATGCGTTCCTGGGCGGCGACGGATTGCAGCAACGTCATCACCCGGTCTTCTTCCACGGTCTCGATCACAATGAGTGGATGAGAGGAGCGAATCAGGGTGCGGAGATCGTGCACGGTGGTTGAGAGCGGCATAGGAATGAAATGCTATCACGGG
>ERZ724526.339-NODE-339-length-27637-cov-10.575665_pt1 | contig 27637 bp, 31 predicted proteins | sample MGYA00376059_ERZ724526 | MGnify/ENA primary metagenome ERZ724526 (study PRJEB28724, sample SAMN07190883) | activated sludge metagenome | isolation source: activated sludge of sewage treatment plant in Hong Hong | place: Hong Kong | collected 2016-03-17 ...
GCATCATCGACCACGCCGCGCGCCTCGCCTGCGATGCCCGGAAACTCAGCACGCGCACCCAGCCGGTGAGCGGCCTGATGCAGGAGGCCGAACACTTTGCCGCCACCGCCGGCTCGCCGCTGATCGAACGCGCCCATGTCGAAGCCGCCCTGCAGGCGCACGAACAGCGCAACGACCGGATCCGCGAGCGCTACCAGGAAGAAATCCTGCGCGGCCAGTTGCTGGTCGATACCGCGGGCGTCCATGTCGGCCAGATCAATGGCCTGGCGGTCGCCATTCTCGGCGAAAGCACCTTCGCCCATCCCGTGCGTATCACGGCGACGGTGCGCATGGGCGAAGGCGAGATCATCGACATCGAGCGCGAGGTCGAACTCGGCGGGCCGATACACTCCAAGGGCGTCTTGATCCTGTCGTCGTTTCTCGCGGCCCGCTTCGGCTGGGCGATGCCGCTGTCGCTGCGCGCCAGCCTGGTCTTCGAGCAGTCCTACGGCGGCGTCGAGGGTGACAGCGCTTCGCTGGCCGAACTCGCCGCGCTGCTTTCGGCCTTGTCCGGCATCCCGATCCGCCAGTCGCGGGCGGTTTCCGGCTCGGTCAATCAGTTCGGCATCGTCCAGCCGGTCGGCGGGATCAACGAGAAAATCGAGGGCTTCTTCGACATCTGCGCCGCCCGCGGTCTGACCGGGGACCAGGGCGTGCTCATTCCCGCGGCCAATGTCTGCCACCTGATGCTGCGCGAAGCGGTGGTGGCGGCGGTCAGGGAAGGGCGCTTCCACGTCTGGGCGGTCAATGGCATCGACGAGGCGATGGAACTGCTGACCGGGATGCAGGCCGGCGAACCGGATGACAAGGGCGAACTGCCCGAGGGCACGATCAACTTCCAGATCGCGGTGCAACTCGCCGAACTGGCGCAGATGCGCCAGAACCTGTTCCGGCCCGGCCCGCGCGCGCGGCGCCGGAAAAAAGCGAGAGAGCCGAAAGCCCCCAAGGCGAAACCTTAAAAACTTTATTTTTGACGCAGATTTCGCAGATAAACGCAGATTGAATACAGTGACTTGGCGACAGGCTGCCGCTCACCCACCGGGTGATTGCCCAGCCTCCCTGCAAAAGCCGATTTGATCTGCGGCAATCTGCGTTATCTGCGTCTCGACTGCTTTTTTTCAGGATAAATCAGCGTTTCCGCTAACTGCCGCGCTCCGCGCCTGCGAAGGCAATCCCCCAGTAGTTGAAGGTGAGGGGGCGTGGACCGGGCAGGTACATCGTCTTCAGGTCCGGGCAGGCGAAGCCCGCCGCGTGCAGCAGCGACGGGATGTCGCGGTCGAGGTGACAGCCGCCGGCAATCTTCTTCCACCAGGGCGTGATGCGTTCCTGCCAGCGCCGCACCGAGGCGTCGGGTGCGCGTCCATGTTCGCAGAAGAGCAACTGGCCGCCGGGAACCAGCACGCGCCGCATTTCCTTCAGCGCGGCCAGCGGGTCGGGGATCGTGCAAAGTGTGTAGGTGACGATGACCGTGTCGAAACTGGCGTCGGCGCGCGGGATGCGCTCGGCGGAGAGGCCGACCAGATCGACCTCCAGCCCGGCGCGGCGGATGCGCTTGTGCGCCAGCCTGTGCATTTCCAGCGCCGGATCGAGCCCGGTGAGCGATTCGATCCGGGACTTGTCGTAATGGCGCATGTTGAGGCCGGTGCCGATGCCGATCTCCAGCACCCGTCCATGCGCCAGCGGCACGACCTTGGCGCGCTGGCGGCGCACCGCCTTGACGCTGCACGCCGAATCGATCAGGTAGGGCAGCAGCGTTCGTTCGTACCAGTTGGGCTTCATTTGCCTCCGTGGCCATTGAAGACGCTGGCCAGTAAGGCGTCGAAGGTGGCTTGGGCCTTGGCGGTGGCTGTGGCTTGTTGGGACTGAATGGATTCGATGCCATTCACTCGTTCAGCAAACGCCTTCTGGATTGACAGGTCTGGCAACGGAATGGGAATTGCGCAAATCGTTGGTGCATTGATATTCGGCTGTGCAACTGCCCGGCTTCCGCTTACAAGGCAAGACTGTCCATACTGGCCAAGAAAGCAATGCAACACATACTCGGGCGCAACATCAGAACACAATCCGACCTCAATCAGGTAGGCACCAGCGATACACGGGCGGTCTGAACCCTTGAACAATGCAGTCTTCCCGATCGTTGCTCCTGTTCGCGTGATGAGTAGCGTTCCCGGATACAGCGCATATTTTTCCAGCTCTGCATTGCTCATCGGCAGCATTGGAGAGTCATGCCAGCGCAGTTCGCCCGAGTAGCCCATATCGGTCGTTCGCAAGATATGGGCACCCTCTTCGGAATACTGTCGATCTGGGAACCTCGGGCCATATCGCGTATAGGTTGCAATCTGACCGACTGATACAACTGGCCACCCCTTCGGATTCGTCGCCGGGTCGCCGAACATGTCGAGAAACAGCGCCGGGATGAGTTCGGCAGCCTTCTTCTCGGCCTCCCGGCGCAGGCGAACGATGCCCTCGGCACGGGAAAGCAGATCGACGATGCGGCGTTGCTCGGCGAGTGGAGGGACGGGAATCTCGAACTTCCGAAGTGTGCCCCGCGCAATTTCCTTGAAGGTCGTTCCGCCAGCGCGCTGAATCATCTTGTCCCGCTGGGTGCGAAGCCAGTAAGCAAGATATTCAGGCACCAGATCAGGCCCGCAAATGAAGTTGATAAAGCCCTGATTGGTGCAAATCAGAACCGTAGAGACTGCCGTAAAGCCAATCGTGGCACGGCTTGTCAGAAGAACGGCACCAGCCGGCATTAGCTTGGTGGAACTGTTGCGCAGCCCTTCTTCCGAAACTGTCTCCTTGGTGTGCCTGATGTAGAGGCGATCCAGTTTGGTGATGTCCGTCGGAGTTGCCCAAGCGATGCCTCCGCCAAAATAACTCTGCTCAGTTCGAGACGGCGTGCCGCCGCCAAGAACTTGGGCCACATCCTCCAATCGCGCTGTCCGCCACTGCGTCATACGGCCGACTTCGCCAGTGCCCCCCTCACCCGATGATCCAATTGGCCAGCCGCCGGCGAATCCGAATCAGCCGGTCATCACCAATGGCACCAATGCTGCCGAGAAGCAGCGCACCATTGAGCACGGCCAGCCGCGTCAGCCGGAAAATGCTGGGCGCCTTGAGTCCGCTGCCCGCAAAATCGTCGTCGACGGGCATGATCGCCTCGTCCAGGAATCCATCGGTCTGATACAACTGCGAAGACAGCATGCAAACCAGCCAATCGTCGAATTTTTCGGAAGCCTGGCGCAACAACAAAACCGGGCGCTGCTTGGTGCCGGACAGGTCGGTGTAGGGGAAGGGCGTCAGAACGACCTGGCCAGCCCGCTTCACTGAAAGTGTTCCTTCAGGTCCTCGTTCGTGTAAACCACCGGGTCATCCTCCAGACCACGCATGGCTTGCGTCATGGAAGCCATCGAAAAGGCAATCGAGGATTCCTCGTCACCGGGTATGCCATGAGTGGAACGCGCCGCGACGAAGGCAACGAAATCGTAAACTTCGGCCTGTTTCTCCAGCGACAGTTTTTTGAGTTGTTCCTGAATCAGTTCCGCGTAGCCCATGAGAGCCTCCTCGATTGACCTCGTGTCCAGTTTAGCCGCTCTCCAGCGCCGCCCGCAACAGTTCCACTTCCTCGACAATCTCCGCCTCGATCGCTGCCAGCTCGTCGAGGATTTCCCGCGGGTCGCGGTGTTCCACCGCCGCCTGGCTCAGCGGCCGGTAGCGCCCGGTGGAGAGGTTGAAGTCGTTGGCGCGCAGCGTCGCCGCGTCGGCGAACCACCATTGCGCCGGCCATTCGGCGGCCGGGTCGCGAGCCTGCCAGGTGGCGAAATTTGCCTCTTTTTCGCGGTAGACCGCGACCAGGCCCGGCAGGTCGTCGGCCTCGATCGGCGTGTCGTGGTTGGCATCGAGCTTGTAGCCGTCGTTGTCGGCATGCAGGAACAGCACCTTGCCGGTGCTGCCGCCCTTCCTGAAGACGAGCACCGACGTCTTGACCCCGGAATACGGCTGAAAAACGCCGCCGGGCAGCGACAGTACGGCCTCGACGCGGTGGTTCTCGATCAGTTGCCGGCGCAGTTCCTTGTGCGCGCCGGTCGAGCCGAACAACACGCCCTCGGGCACGATGACGCCACAGCGGCCATCGGGCAGCAGGCTGTCGAGCATGTATTTGATGAAGAGGATTTCGGTCGCGGTCGAGGTGCCGACCTTGACGTCTTCGCTGATGCGGTCCTTGTCGAGCCGCCCGGAAAACGGCGGATTGGCGGCGATGACATGGTGGCCGTCGGCCGGCAGGCCCAGCGCCGCCTTGGTTTCGGCATCGAGCGTGGTGGTCAGCACGTTGCGCTGGCGGATGCGCACGTTGGGCAGGCCGCGCAGGGTGAGGTTCATGGTGGCGAGGCGAACCATCTTCGGATCGACGTCGTTGCCGAAAAAGGTCTGTTCCTGCAAGACGCGCCACTTGGCCGCCGAGAGCGCATTGCCGTTGCCGCGCGGGATGCGCTTGCCGTCGATGTCCACGGTCTCGATGCCGTCGGGCGTCGAGTTGGCCAGCTTGATGTAGTCGAACACCGCCGCCAGAAAACCCGCCGTGCCGGCGGCCGGGTCGTAGCAGGTTTCGCCGATCTTCGGGTCGAGCATGGCGACGACGGCGCGGATGATGTGGCGCGGGGTGCGGAACTGGCCGAGTTCGCCGGCCGTCCTGATCTGCTTCAGGACATGCTCGAACAGGTCGCCCTTGGTGTCGGCGTCGGCTTCGTCCAGGCGCAGGCCATCGACCTTGCCGATGACCTGGGTCAGCACGACCGGTTCGTCGATGACCAGTCGCGCGCCATCCATGAAGTTGACCGCGCCGCGCGCGGCGACTTCGGTATGGAAGGGAAACACTTCGTCGCGCAGAAAGCGCACCAGATTCTCGCCGGTCAGCGCCCTGGCCCACTGCGACCAGCGGAAGCGGCCGCGCGAAATGCTGTCCTGGCCAGCGGACAGGCCCATGGCCGGGGCGTTGAGCGGATTGCGCAGTTTCCAGTCGCCGGCGTAGATGCTTTCGGCGGTCTGCTTCATCAGGCGGGCGCGCGCTTGCGCCTGGGTGTCCAGCCCGTCGGCAAGGTAGAAGAAGAACAGGAAGGCGAGTTGCTCGGCGTTGGTCACCGGGTCGGGATAGCCGCCGCCAAACAGGTAGTTGCGGATGACTTCGATGTCTTGGCGGAGTTGCGCGGTCAGGGGCATGGAATTTCTTTAATGGGTTGCGGACGGACCGGACGCCGATGCTTCGCCGGTCCGGTCCCGATAAACGGATTGCGACAGGTCGCAAATGAGGGTGCTCAGGGTTTCCTCACCGCCGAAGAGTTCCACGGCGCGGCGCTTGCCGCCTTGCAGGCTGAACGGCGGAAATTCGAGGTGGTCGAGCGTGAAATCATCGAACTGCCCGGCGTTTTCGCGGATTTGCGCGCCAACGTCGTGCAACCAGCGTTCCTGTGCCGGCGTGAAGTCGCGGCTGACCAGCCAACCCTCGAAGCGCGCGCCGAGCGCACTGGCTTTTTCTTCCGAGGCTTCGAGAAAGACGAAATTGCCGGCATCGTCCATCGTCACCCAGGCGCGCGTGGTCGGGTCGATGTCGTCGTCCTGATTCACCGTGACCAGCGTGCGCGGAGAGTGGTACGGCGATGGTTTGGGTTCCATCACCTTGCCGCCCTCGGCGTAACCGTCTTCGCCTTCGTGTGCGGCAGCGACGCCGACAAAATCGAACAGGGTGAAGAGCGCTTTGCCCTGCGCCTTGCGAGTACCCCGGCCGCGCATCTGGCGGTAGAGCGAGACCGACCTGGTGTAGCGCGCAAAGACGAGATTGACCACTTCCGGGCAGTCGAAGCCGGTATCGAGCATATTCACCGAGACCAGCACCTGCGGAAATTTCTCCTTCTTGAAGCGGCGAATCCGCGTCATGCCGTCGGTCGTGTCCTCGCCTTGCCCCATGCCGGAGACGACGTAATCGGCATACCTGATTTCCGGTGAGGGTTTCAGGTGGGCGAACTCGTTGTCGAGCATCGCCGCCAGCGTTTCGGCGTGGCGCTTGGTGACCGCAAAAACGATGGTCTTGCCGATCAGGGGCTTGCGGAGAACGCCCTTGCCGTCGGCGTAGCCCTCGTCCATGACCTTGCGAAATTCGCGCACGATGGCCTGATTGCGCGCCGGAATCGTGAATTTGCGCTCCAGCGCGTTGGCGTCGATTTCGATGTGCGGTTGTGGTGGTTGCAGATTTGCGGCGGCGGTGAAGGCGTCTTCGAGTTCCTTGCGTGTTCGGGCATCCAGGCCGTCCCACTGGATGTCGTTGCGCAGGATCTTGATGATGCCGTCGGCGGTCGCGGTCTTGACGGTCCGGGCCTGGTAAATCTGGTAGCCGACCAGATAGCCGTCGTCGATGGCGCGTTTGAGCGTGTAGGAAAACGTGGGTTTTTCCACCCCGAAAAAGCGCAGGGTGTCACGAACGAAAGCCGTCTCATCGTCGGGCGAGCCGTCGTCATTGGGTGCCTTGACGCAAGGCGTCGCGGTCAGGCCGATCTGGATGCCGTCGAAGTGCTCCAGCACCTTGCGCCACTTGCCGTAGATGCTGCGGTGGCATTCGTCGGTGATCACGAGGTCGAAATAGCCGGACGAATACTCGTGATAGATATTGACCATCGATTGCAGCGTGGTGATGGTGATGCGCTGCTCGTCCTGAAAACGCCGGCCTGCCCGGAGAACATAGCACGGCAGTTCCTTGAGGTGTTCGCTAAAGGCATCCTCGGTTTGCACCGCCAGCGGGATGCGGTCCACGAGAAAAAGCACGCGGCTGACGACGTTGGCCGAAAACAGGCGCTTGATAAGCGCGACGGCGGTTCGGGTCTTCCCGGTGCCGGTGGCCATTTCCACCAGCAGCTTGCGCCGGCCGAAACCGATTTCGCGGCACAGGGTTTCGATGCATTCCTGCTGGTAGTCGCGCCCGGCAATTCTCTGGTCGATGGCGACGCGCAGCGGGTCGACGCGCATTTGCCGCGTGGCGGCCCGGCGTTCGAGGTCGGATTGCGAGAAGAAGGTTCGGACCGGGCGCGGGTGCGCTTCGCGCTGCCAGTCCCAGAACAGGATTTCCTTGCCGTTGGCGAGGAAGACGAAAGGCACGCCCGCCCTTTCGGCGTTGTGCCGTCCTTGCTCGGCGGCTTCGGCGGCATTGATGGACTCGCGCTTGGCTTCGACAATCGCCAGTCCCCGCCCCTCGCGGCCGCAAAGCAGATAGTCGGCGCGATTGGCGTCTATCGTGTATTCATGCCGGATGCTGATGCCATCGTTGTTCCAGCCCTGATCCTTGAGTTGGGCGTCGATGAGGGTGCGGGCAAAGGCTTCGTTGCTGTTCATGTCCCTGGTCGATTTCAATTTTCAGCCATTGTAGGGGCTGGCGCGAGTCGGCGGGGGACTTGTCGATTTCAGGGCCTCTTGCCCGTGGACTTGGTACCCCCAGGTGGAATCGAACCACCAATTCGCCCTTAGGAGGGGCGTGTTATATCCATTTAACTATGGAGGCAGCGCATGCGTCCGGAAACGGGCGCCATCGGCAAGACCGCATTGTACCGGTGTCGTGCCCGCTGCGGATAGTTGCGGCGATCATCCGGCGTATCGCGAAGCGGATGCGTCGCGGGCGGCGCCAAGCGGATAAAATGTCGCCTCCCTTGGCCGGCGCTTGTGCGGGGCGCCGTTTTCACATCTCCGATGCCTTATCTCAAACTCTCCGACGCCTCCCTTGCCTACGGCCACGTGCCGCTGCTCGATCACGCGGATTTTCTGCTCGACCCGGGCGAGCGTGTCGCGCTGATCGGCCGCAACGGAACCGGCAAGTCATCGCTGCTGGCGGCGCTGGCGACCGGACCCGGACGGGGCAGGCTGGACGATGGCGAGGTCTGGGTGCAGCCGGGTATTCGTGTCGGCTGCGTGCCGCAGGAACCGCCCTTCGATGCGCGGTCGACGGTGTTCGAGGCGGTGATTTCGGGGATGGGCGAGGCCTCGCGACTGCTCGCCGCGTATCACGAAGTTTCGCACCGGATGGCCGAAGGCGAGGGCGATCACGATACGCTGCTGGCGCGGATGGAAGCCCTGCAACACGAACTGGAAGCCTGCGGCGCATGGACCTACGAGGCGCAGGCGGAGAAGGTTATCGATCGTTTCGGTCTCGACCCCGAGGCCAGCGTCGGTAGTCTTTCCGGCGGCCAGAAGAAGCGCCTGGCGCTGGCCCAGGCGCTGGCCGTCACGCCGGAGGTTCTGCTCCTCGACGAGCCGACCAACCACCTCGACATCGCCGCCATCGAATGGCTGGAGAACATGCTGATCGAGACCGGCGTCACGCTGCTCTTCATCACCCATGACCGGGCTTTCCTCGAACGCGTGTGCACGCGCATCGTCGAGCTCGATCGCGGCAAGCTGGCCAGCTTTCCCGGCAGTTTCAACGACTATCAGCGGCGCAAGGAACTGCTGCTGCACGAGGAGGCGCTGGCCAACGCGCGCGCCGACAAGCTGCTCAAGGAAGAAGAGGTGTGGATCCGCAAGGGCGTCGAGGCGCGGCGAACGCGGGCGGTGTTCCGGGTCCAGCGCCTCGACAAGTTGCGTGCCGAACGCCAGGCGCGGCGCGAACGCCTGGGCAAGGTTCATCTCCAGCTCGATGCCGGCGAGCGCAGCGGCAAGCTGGTCGCCGAACTGGAGCATGTCAGCAAGTCCTACGGTAAACAGCCGGTCGTGCGCGATTTTTCAGCACGCATCCAGCGCGGCGACAGGATCGGCGTGATCGGCCCGAATGGCGCCGGCAAGACGACGCTGCTGCGCCTGATTCTCGGCGAGCTGAAACCGGACGCGGGCGGCGTCCGGCTGGGAACGAAGATCGACGTCGCCTATTTCGACCAGTTCCGCACCCAGCTCGATCCGGATTCGTCGCTGGTCGATGTCATCTCGCCCGGATCGGACTTTGTCGACATCGGTGGTGCGCGCAAGCACGTGATCGGCTACCTCGAGGACTTCCTGTTCCGGCCCGAGCGGGCAAGATCGCCGGTCAGTTCGCTGTCCGGCGGCGAGCGCAACCGCCTGCTGCTGGCCCGCCTGTTTGCGCGGCCGGCCAACGTGCTGGTTCTCGACGAGCCGACCAACGACCTCGACATCGAAACGCTGGAATTGCTCGAGGAACTGCTCGCCAGCTACGACGGCACGCTGTTCCTGGTCAGCCATGACCGGACTTTCCTCGACAACGTGGTGACCCAGACCATCGCCGCCGAAGGCGACGGCTACTGGAAGGAATATGCCGGCGGCTACAGCGACTGGGCGGCCTACAAGAGCAGCGTGGCCAGGGAGGCGGCGCGGCAGAAGACCGAGGCCAGGCCGGTGGCCAGGGCTCCCGAGCCGGCCAGGGCCAGGGGCGACAGGCTGTCGTGGAAGGAGCGGCGCGAACTCGATGGCCTGCCGGACAGGATTGCCGCGCTCGAGAGCGAACAGGCCGAACTGGGCCGGCGCCTTGCCGATGCGTCGATCTACCAGAGCGATCCGCAGGCGGCACAGCGGGCGGCCGCGCGGCTGGCGGTCATCGACGATGAACTGATGGCGCTGCTGGAGCGCTGGGAAGCGCTCGAAGCGCGTGCCGGGAACCCAGCATGAACAGCATGTTCGAACCGAATTCCGGAGACCGTTGCGCATGAACAAGCCCGCCTGGCGAACGCCGCTGGTCATCCTGGTCGCCGGCAGCATCGTCCTGACGCTGGCGATGGGCGTCCGCCACACCGACGGCCTCTTCCTGCAGCCGATGACGGCGGACCACGGCTGGAGCCGTGAAACCTTCTCCGTCGCCTTCGCCCTGCAGAACCTCGTCTGGGGGCTGGGCTCGCCGTTTGCCGGGGCGTTGGCCGACCGCCACGGCGCCGGGCGCAAGGTGCTCGGGGCGGCCGCTCTATGTCGCCGGGCTGGTGCTGATGGCATACGCCACGTCGCCGCTGGCCTACGCCCTGGCCGATGGCCACAAGCCGGCGGCGGGAGCCGGGCAGTCGGTCGTGCAGGCATTGCATGAAGCACGTGGCGAGAGGAGCTTCCACTATCTGTTCTGGGGCTATTTCGTATGCGGCTTCCAGACCGCCTTCATCATGCTGCACCTGCCGTCCTTTCTCGTCGACGCCGGGTTTTCGGCCAACATCGGAATGACCGCGGTGGCGCTGATCTACGGGCTGCATGCCGTGGCGATCCTGGTCTTCCTGCTGCTGCCGCTGTCGACCGCGACCGCCTGGGCTTTCGCCGCCGTGATGGGGCTCCTGTGGCTGGGCACGGTGCCGCTGACCAACGGGCTGATCGCGCAGATCTTCGGCTTGCGCTACATGTCGATGCTGACCGGCGTCGTCTTTCTCGGCCACCAGTTGGGCGCCTTTCTCGGCATCTGGCTCGGCGGGCGGGTCTTCGACGAAACCGGCTCCTACGACATGGCCTGGCTGATCGCCATCGGCCTGTCGCTGGTTGCGGCCTTGTGTTCGTGGCCGATCGACGAGAAGCCGCTGGTCCGCCAGGGAGCGGTCGCATGAGGCCGCACTGGCGCTGGTTCCTGGCCGGTGTCGGCGCGGCGCTGGCGGCGCTGCTGCTGGCGCTGATCTTCGTCGCTTACCAGATGCCCGAACTGCTCATCGACTGGGCCAACATCCGCTATTGCGGGTGACCGTCATTGCCGGCACGAGCAGCGTGCGATAATTCCGGCTGCTCCGTCATTTCCCCGCCGCCATGCGCTACGCCATCATCCCCGTCACTCCCTTCGAGCAGAACTGCACCGTCTTCTGGTGCGAGAAGACCCGCCAGGCGGCGGTCATCGACCCGGGCGGCGACATCGAGCGCGTCCTCGACTTCCTCGCTCAGGAGAAGCTGACGCTGGCGAAAATACTGGTCACCCACGGTCACATCGACCATGCCGGCGGGGTCGCCGCGCTGGCGGCGCGCACCGGCGCGCCGATCGAGGGGCCGCAGGAGGAAGACCGTTTCTGGATCCAGAGCATGCCGCAGCAAAGCAGGATGTTCGGTGTGGCGAGCGCGCTCAGCTTCGAACCGGACCGCTGGCTGCACGCTGGCGACAAGGTCGGTTTTGGCGAAATCGAGCTCGATGTCCTGCATTGCCCCGGCCACACGCCGGGCCATGTGGTCTTCTTCCATGAGCCGAGCCGGCTGGCGCAGGTCGGCGACGTGCTGTTCCAGGGGTCGATCGGCCGCACCGACTTTCCGCGCGGCGACTACGACACGCTGATCCGCTCGATCAAGGAGCGCCTGTTCCCGCTCGGCGACGATGTCGAATTCATCTGCGGGCACGGACCGATGTCCACCCTGGGTGAGGAGCGGCGCTACAACCCCTTCCTGAGCGGAAGGTACGGCTGATCGGGTCGCCGGAGATGCTGGCGCGGTCGACGCCCTTTTCCAGCCGATTTCCACGGGGACCGCGATGATTCCTCCCTACTGGCGGCAGGCCGCGAATGAACTGGCGGCGAGCGACGAGCGCATGGGCGAACTGGTCGAACGCTATGCCGGCCTCGGTCTCGTTTCGCGTGGCGATCCGTTCGCCACGCTGGCGCGGTCGATCGTCGGGCAGCAGATCTCGGTGAAGGCGGCTGACGCGGTGTGGGGGCGCTTTGTCGCGGCGCTCGCCGATGTCTCGCCGCAGTCTGTTCTCACGGCCGGCGCTGAAGGTCTCGCCGGGTGCGGCCTGTCACGGCGCAAGAGCGAGTATGTGCGCGATCTGGCGGCGTATTTTGTCGCCGGGCGGCTCGATCCGGCCACCTGGGTTGCGCTGGATGACGAGGCCCTGATAGACGCACTCACCGACGTGCGCGGCATCGGCCGATGGACCGCCGAGATGTTCCTGATCTTCAACCAGATGCGTCCGGATGTCTTCCCGCTCGACGATCTCGGCCTGCAGCGGGCGATCTGCGAGCGTTACTTTGGCGGCGAGCGGCAGCCGCGTCAGAAGCTCGCCGAATTCGGCGAGCGCTGGCGGCCGTGGCGCTCGGTCGCGACCTGGCACCTGTGGCGCAGCCTGGATCCGCTGCCGGTCGAGTATTGAGCGGGGCGTTTCGGGCTTTGGGTTAGAATACGCGCCATTCAGGAAAACGCTCTGTCCATGAAAACAACCTTTCTCGACTTCGAACAGCCGGTCGCCGAACTCGAATCCAAGATCGAAGAGTTGCGCTTTGTCCAGGATGACTCCGCCGTCGACATCGCCGAGGAAATCGAGCGGCTGGAAAAGAAGAGCGCCCAGCTGACCAGGGACGTCTATTCCAAGCTTTCGCCTTGGCAGATTTCCCAGGTGGCGCGCCACCCGCAGCGCCCCTACACGCTGGATTACCTGTCGCTGATCTTCACCGACTTCGAGGAACTGCACGGCGATCGCGCCTTTGCCGACGATCATGCCATCGTCGGCGGCATGGCCCGCTTCAATGGTCAGCCGGTGATGGTGATCGGCCACCAGAAGGGGCGCGATACCAAGGAAAAAATCTATCGCAATTTCGGCATGCCGCGTCCCGAAGGGTATCGCAAGGCGCTGCGCCTGATGAAGCTGGCCGAGAAATTCGGACTGCCGGTGCTGACCTTCATCGACACTCCGGGCGCCTACCCCGGCATCGATGCCGAGGAGCGCGGCCAGTCCGAGGCGATCGGCCGCAATCTCTACGTCATGGCCGAACTCAAGGTGCCGGTGATCGTCACCGTCATCGGCGAGGGCGGTTCCGGCGGCGCGCTGGCGATCGCGGTCGGCGACATCCTGCAGATGCTGCAATACTCGACCTACTCGGTGATTTCTCCCGAGGGTTGCGCCTCGATTCTCTGGAAGAGCGCCGACAAGGCCGCCGATGCGGCGGAAACGATGGGAATCACCGCCCAACGCCTGAAGACGCTGGGATTTGTCGACAGGATCATCAACGAGCCGCTGGGTGGCGCGCATCGCGACCACCTGGCGATGGCGCAAACCTTGAAGAAAGCCCTGCAGGATGCGCTGACGAACGTCTCCGCGTTGCCGACGGCGGAACTGCTCGCCAAGCGCTACGAGCGGCTGATGAGCTATGGCCGCTTCAAGGAACAGCCCGCGAAGTAGCCTGCCGGCCAGGGTTGCCGCGTTCCTGGCAACCCGCACGACGCCGGGCGAAGGCATTTGCGTGGGACTCTCGGGCGGTTGCGATTCGGTCGTCCTCCTGCATGTTCTCGCCGTTCACGGTCCGCGCGAGCAGTTGCGGGCCGTGCATGTCCATCACGGGCTGTCAGCGAACGCCGATCGCTGGGCCGACTTCTGCACCGACTATTGCCGGGGTCTCGGCATCGACCTGCTCGTCGAACGTGTCGAGGTGGACCGGCACAGTGGTCGCGGACTCGAAGCGGCAGCGCGCGAAGCACGCTACAGGGTGTTTTCCTGGTCAGCCGGTGAACTGCTCCTGCTTGGGCATCATCAGGGCGACCAGGCGGAAACCCTGCTCTTCAACCTGTTGCGCGGAGCCGGGGTGGCCGGGGCGTCAGGCATCCCGCTGGAACGGCGCGAGCAACGCCTGCGCATCCTGCGCCCGCTGCTCGACGTGTCGCGTGACGAGATCGAAACCTATGCCCGCGACCACCGCCTTGACTGGGTGGACGACGAAAGCAACTGCGACACCGGTTTGTCGCGCAATTTCCTGCGCCACCAGGTGTTGACCGTGCTTGCCGGGCGCTTTCCCGCTGCTGAAAGGAATCTGGCGCAGGCGGCGGGACGTTTCGCCGAAACCGATGCCTTGCTCGGCGAACTGGCCCTGATCGACTGGCGGGCGGCGGCCGACGGCGACGCCCTGAAGCTGGCGAAGTTGCGTGAACTGTCCGTGCCGCGCCTGAAGAACCTGCTGCGCTACCGGCTGCGCCAGTTGGGTTGGCATGCTCCCGCGGCGGTACGCCTCGATGAGTTTTCGCGGCAACTCCTGACTGCCGGCGCCGACCGCCATCCGGCGCTCGATCTTGCCGAAGGCCGCATGGTTGCCGGTGGCGGCGTGCTGCGCTGGGTCGCCCGCGGGTAACAATCTGTTACCAAGCGCCATTCCGCTAGCGGGACCCTTCAGTTACAATCGCAAAGTTATTTCATTGCTGAACCAGAGACCATGATTACCGGATCCATTGTCGCAATCGTAACGCCCATGCACGAGGATGGCAGCCTCGATCTGGATTCCCTGCGCGATCTGATCGATCTGCATGTGCGCGAGGGGACCGATGCCATTGTCGTCGTCGGCACCACCGGCGAGTCGCCGACCGTCGATGTCGCCGAGCACTGCGAACTGATTCGGGTCACCGTCAATCACGCCGCCGGCCGGATTCCCGTGATCGCCGGTACCGGCGCCAACTCCACCGATGAAGCGATCGAGTTGACCGAGTACGCGAAGAAGGCCGGCGCCGACATGGCGCTTTCGGTGGTTCCCTACTACAACAAGCCGACGCAGGAAGGTCTCTATCGCCACTTCAAGGCGATCGCCGAGGCTGTCGAATTGCCCATTCTGCTGTACAACGTTCCTGGCCGCACGGTGGCCGACATGTCCAATGACACCATCCTGCGTCTGGCGCAGGTGCCGGGCATCGTCGGCGTCAAGGAAGCGACCGGCAACCTCGACCGCGCCTGCGACCTCATCGCTCGTGCGCCCAAGGGCTTCGCCCTCTACAGCGGCGATGACATGACCTGCGTCGCGTCGATCATGCTCGGTTTCCACGGCAACATCTCGGTCACCGCCAATGTGGCGCCGCGCCTGATGCACGAAATGTGCGTCGCGGCCGCTGCCGGCGATGTCGCGCGGGCCCGCGAGATCCACTTCAGGCTGCTGGACCTGCATCGCGATCTGTTCTGCGAAGCCAACCCGATTCCCGTGAAGTGGGCTGTCCAGCAACTCGGGTTGACGCCGGGCGGTATCCGGCTGCCGTTGACACCCTTGTCCGAAGCCAACCATGCCCGGGTTCTGGCCGCGATGCGGCATGCCGGCCTAGTCGCCTGACGGAGCGAACATGAATCATCGATTTTCGAGGTCCGTACCCCTTCTGACTTTGCTGGTCATCGCCGCCGCCGGTTGCAGCGTCGTTCCGGAAACGAAGAAGATCGAGTACAAGTCTGCGGGCAAGGTTCCCACACTCGAGGTCCCGCCGGACCTTACGCAGGTGACGCGCGACGATCGCTATGCGGTTCCGGATGCCGCGGGCAAGGGCAGCGCCACCTTCTCGGCCTATAGCGCCGAGCGCACGCCGGCGGCCCAGGCGAAGAATTCCGTGGTTCTGCCCCAGGTCGAAAAGGTCCGGGTCGAGCGTTCCGGCAACCAGCGCTGGCTGGTGGTGGCTGCACCCGCGGACAAGTTGTGGGGTCCGGTCAAGGATTTCTGGCAGGAGAATGGCTTCATCATCGCCATCGAACGGCCGGATGCCGGCGTGATGGAAACCGACTGGGCGGAGGATCGCGCCAAGATCGATGACGATATCATTCGCGGCACACTCGGAAAATTCCTGGATTCCCTTTATTCGACCGGTGAGCGCGACAAGTTCCGGACCCGCTTCGAACCTGGCACGGAACCCGGGACGACCGACATTTTCATCAGTCATCGTGGCATGGAGGAGGTCTATACCTCAACCTCCAAGGATGAGACCCGCTGGCAACCGCGCCCGGCGAATCCGGAACTCGAGGCGGAGATGCTGCGACGCCTGATGGTCAGCCTTGGGGCGGAAAACAAGCGCGCCGAAGCCAGCGTCGCCGCGGCCAAGGCCGAGCCGCGCGCCAGGCTGGCAAGCAGCAACGAAGGGAGCGGAACGCTGGAGGTCTACGAAAGGTTCGACCGCGCCTGGCGCCGGGTCGGTCTGGCTCTGGATCGCGTCGGATTCACGGTCGAGGACCGCGACCGCTCGAAGGGACTTTACTACGTTCGCTATGTCGACCCGGATGCCAACCTGGCGAAGGGCACCGGCTGGCTCGACAAGCTGAGCTTCTGGAAGAGTTCCCCGCCGGCCGGCAGCGGCAAGCCGCAGTACCGCATACATGTCAGCGAATCGGGACAGAACAGCGTCGTTCAGGTGCTTTCCAGCGAGGGTGGCACCGATAAATCGGAAACCGCGAAAAGGATCCTGAGCCTGCTCTATCAGCAGTTGCAGTGATCCGTTACGCGTCGCTCGGTAGCGGCAGCGCAGGCAATGCGCTGCTCGTCGAAAGCGGCGCAACCTGCCTGATGGTCGATTGCGGTTTCGGGCAGCGCGAGACGTTGAGGCGTCTCGCGCGCCTCCAGCGCAAGCCGGTTGACCTGAGCGGGATTCTGATTACCCACGAGCATGGCGACCATATCGGCGGCGTATTTCCGTTTGCCCGGCGCCATCGCCTGCCTGTCTGGTTGAGTCACGGAACCCTCGCGGCATGCGTAGCGGCAGCGGCCGACGTGGATGTGCGAATCATCGACAGCCATGAGGCGTTCGTGGTCGAAGCGCTGGAAATCCAGCCTTTTCCGGTTCCGCACGATGCTCGGGAGCCCGTTCAGTACGTGTTCTCTGACGGTGTCCGGCGACTGGGGCTGCTGACCGATGCCGGTGACGTCACCCAGCACATGCGCAACGTGCTGTCGGGAGTCGACGGGCTGATTCTCGAATGCAATCACGATGCCGCGCTGTTGGCTGCGTCGAACTATCCGCCATCATTGCAGCGGCGGATTGCTGGCCGTCTCGGTCATCTGGAAAATGACGCGGCAGCGGGACTGTTGCGGGAGATCGATTGCGGCAGGTTGCAGCATGTGGTTGCGGCGCATCTGAGCGAGCGCAACAACCATCCTGCGCTGGCGATCGGCGCTCTCGCGAAAGTGCTCGACGATGCCGCCGAGCGGGTCAGCGTGGCCTGCCAGAAAGCGGGCTTCGACTGGCGCCAACTGGCCTGAAGGTCAACAAAAAAGCGGGGCCGCAGCCCCGCCTTTGCCGAAACCCGAAGAACTACTTCTTGGCTTCCATGCCGGCCATGCCGCCTTGCTTGCCGGCGTCCATGGCAGTGCTGTCCTTGCCAGCCATTCCGGCCATGCCAGCCTGCGGAGCAGCAGCGCCGGCCATGCCAGCTTGTTCGGCAGGCTTGGCGGCTTCCATGCCGGCCATGCCACCTTGCTTGCCCGCTTCCATGCCAGCCATGCCGGCTTGCGGAGCGGCCATGCCGGCCATACCGGCTTGCGGAGCGGCAGCCGGAGCCGGAGCGGCGGCGGCAGGAGCGGGCGCCGGGGCAGCAGCCTTCGGTTCTTCCTTCTTGCCACAGGCAGTCAGGGCAACGGCAAGCAGAGCAGCAACGAGAATAGACTTATTCATGGGGATTTCCTTATCGACAAGAAGAAAAAGTATGGCAAATATTGATGGTCTTCAAGACCAATCGCTATTGATTATATCAATATTTCGAATCAGAGTAGAAAATCCGACTTCTCTCTCCATTCAGGGTTTCACAGGCCCAGCGTCGTAGGGGTGACCGGCGTTCCGCCCTCGGCCCAGATCTCTGCAAAGCGGCGGCGATAGGGCATGACCTCGTCCGGTTCGTCGATCAACAGTTTGCCGCGCGGCTGATTCCGGTCGAAGCGGATCAATGCATGTTCGTCGTCGACCAGGATCACCGAATCACGCAGATGAGCGAGCTGTTCCGGCGTCTGCTGCGCTGCGCTGTTGTGACTGTAGACAGTCAGCAGGCGCCGGGTCAGCGGTTGTCGCTGCTGTAGCGGCTCGCAGTTGCGCAAGGCGATGCGCAGACAGTCCGCTTGCAGCGCGGAGAGGGGTGCGCTGAGCGCTTCGATGCGTTCCGGCGTCTCGAGGTGCAGCATCCCGAGGTCTTCGTCATAGATCCACACCTGCTTGGAGGCGAGGGCCAGGATCCGGTCGATCGCCGACTGGTACTCGTTCCAGGAAGTGATTAGTTCGCGAGACATGGTTTGAAGTTTAGACCATTGGTAGAATTTGCGCTTTTTTCGGAGCCAGTCATGCCGATAGGCGTCATCGAGTCCCTCGACCACGAAGCCCGTGGAATCACTTGTCGGGAGGACAAGACGATTTTCGTCGACGGTGCCCTGCCTGGTGAAATTGTAGAATACGCAAGCTTCCGGAGAAAGCCCGGTTATGAAATTGCGCATCTGGTCCGGGTGCTTTCCGGTTCGCCTTCGCGAGTCAAGCCACGCTGCGAATACTTTGGCGTCTGTGGCGGATGCGCCATGCAGCACCTCGAACTGTCGGCGCAGGTTGCCGCCAAGCAGCGCGTTCTCGAGGACAGTCTGCGGGATATCGGGCGGGTTCGGGCAGGGCAGATCCTGTCCCCGATTCAAGGCGCGCCGTGGGGCTATCGTCACCGCGCCCGTCTCGGCGTGCGCAATGTGCCGAAGAAGGGAGGCGTGCTGGTCGGCTTCCACGAGCGCCGCAGCAGCTATATCGCCGACATGCGCTCCTGCGCCGTGCTGCCGCCGCGGGTCTCGGACCTGCTGTTGCCGCTGCGCGAACTGGTCGCCGCCCTGTCCATTTCCGAGCGCTTGCCGCAGATCGAAGTGGCCGTCGGCGAGGAATGTACAGCCCTGGTCCTGCGCATCCTCGAACCGCTGAACGGCAATGACGAGGAACTCCTGAGAGGGTTTGCCGACCGCCATGGCATCGTCTTCTACCTGCAGCCCAAGGGTCCGGATACCGTGTATCGCTTCTACCCGGTTTCCGGAGCGCGACTCTCGTATGTTCTTCCGGAGCACGGCCTCGAATTCGAATTCCGGCCGACCGACTTCACCCAGGTCAACCATGCGGTCAACCGGGTTCTGGTGCGCCGGGCCCTGCGCCTGCTCGATCCGCAGCCGGGTGAGCGGATCGCCGACCTGTTCTGCGGACTGGGCAATTTCACGCTGCCGATTGCCTGCTCGGGAGCCTCAGTGGTTGGGGTGGAAGGCAGTCAGGCGCTGGTCGAGCGCGGGCGCCAAGGTGCCGTCGCCAACGGGCTTGCCGATCGTGTCGAGTTCGCGGTAGCCAACCTCTTCGAATGCACGCCGGAATCGCTGGCGATGCTTGGGCGCTTCGACAAGATGCTGATCGACCCGCCGCGCGAGGGTGCGATCGAGGTGGTCAAGGCGCTCCCGGCAGACGGTCCGCGGCGCATCGTCTATGTCTCATGCAATCCGGCAACGCTGGCGCGGGATGCGGCTGTATTGGTTCAGGTCAAGGGCTACAAGTTTAAGGCCGCCGGGGTGGTGAACATGTTCCCTCACACTGGTCATGTCGAGTCGGTTGCGGTCTTCGAAAGGGCATGAAAAAGGGCGGCCGCAGCCGCCCCTTGATCGAGGATGCGACGTTCAGTCGCGGTCGCCGGTGAAAGCCATGATCAACTGCAACAGGCTGACGAAAACGTTGTAGACGTCGAGGTAGACCGCGAGCGTCGCCGAAATGTAATTGGTTTCGCCACCCTGCACGATACGGCTGATGTCGTAAAGGATGTAGGCGGAAAACAGGACGACGACAACGGCGGCGACGGTCAGCGACAGGGCCGGAATCTGGAAGAAGATGTTGGCGACCGCGGCGAGCAGGACGACGATCATGCCAACGAACAGGAATTTGCCCATGCCGCTGAAGTCACGCTTGCTGACCGATGCGATGGTCGCCATCGTCGCGAAGATGGCGCCGGTTCCACCGGCCGCCAGCGCGATCATCGACCCGCCGTTGGAGAAGCCGAGGGCGACCTGCAGGATGCGCGACAGCATCAGTCCCATGAAGAAGGTGAAGCCGAGCAGCAGGGCTACGCCGAGGCCACTGTCCTTGTTTTTCTCGATGCCCCACATGAAGCCCCAGGCGACCCCGAGGAACAGCATGAAGGCAAGGAACGGGCTGCCCGCAAGGAAGCTGAACTGCAGTTGGATGCCGACCAGAGCGCCGATGACCGTCGGCGCCATCGACAAACCGAGCAGCATGTAGGTATTGCGCAGAACCCGGTTTTGCTGGAGGACAAGTTCCGGGGAGCCGTGACCGGCGACTTGGAAGTCGGTTTGCATGCAGAATCTCGCTTTCTGGAGGTTGATACGGTCGCTAAGACTAATCGAGGCGCCCAAAAGTTTCAATAGATTGTTGACCGACCCGCTAGGGTATTCTTGCGCCGCGCCATGCTATGATTTCGCCCCGTCAGTGCGGCGAGCGAGAGGTCGGACGTGCCGACGCCGGCGCTTGTCGCAGGTGGGCGCTGGAGGTGTGGCAGAGTGGTCGATTGCACCGGTCTTGAAAACCGGCAAAGGGAAACCTTTCGTGAGTTCGAATCTCACCGCCTCCGCCAGATTAATCAAAAAAAGCCCATGAAAATCATTGGCTTATTTGCAGACCCATGGGTCCGTTAAATGTCTGTCAGGCGGCCAAGGCAAGTCCCAGCCTGTGAATGGCATTGATGTCGCGGTCATACCTTATGCTGACAGGGTCTTTGATCGAAGGAATGAGTAACATGAATCAGACTGATGTGGCACCCCCCACACCTCAGCCAACCAACGTCGTGTTTATTGATGGCGACTGGCTATCGGTGGGTACACAGCATGGACGACTCCCGCTCTCCTACTCGCGACTAATATCCTTCTTGAAGACCAGATTTGGTGAAGCTACTGTCGTTCGGATGTACTTGTCAGCAACAACCAAGGGGCGTGGGGCCTCTCGTCTGGCTGACACACTAAGCAAACTGGGAATCACAGTTCACATTATCCCGATGGTGCTGCACGGAAGGAGCAATATAGACATGCGCTTGGCTATTGACGCGACAGCGCTCCCTGCTCACATCCAAACGTTCGCACTCGTGTCAGGGGATTCCGACTTCGTTCCGCTACTCAATCGTATGAAAGAAACTGGACGACGGACAATTCTGATATCGTTTCCACTGATGCGCTCCACCTTGCTGCGCGATGCTGCCGACGACTTCATTAACCTTGAGACAGTTGTGAGCGGTCGTAGCACACGAGAGACAAAGCACCCACCTTCACCGGCGTCACAGCAGGTGCGCTACCGTCCTCCTAGCCAGATCGTCATCGACAAGGGCGAGCACCTAAAGCCGTATCTCATCATCCGCAAACTACTCGTTGCGGCCCAAAAAAATGTTGGCATCATTGATCCCTACCTCGGTGTGGAGTTGTTCGAGTTGCTCGCGTGCCTTCAAACGCAAGTGAGCGTGTCCATGATCACTGATGAAAAACATCTGCCGCCGGATCTCAGAGCTCTCGTGACCCGATGCCGAAAGGAAGGGCGCCAATTACGGGTATATATATCCAGGGATGTCCATGACCGATACATGCGGATTGATGACGACTGGTGGCACAGTGGCCACTCATTCAAAGACCTCGGAAGTCGAGTGTCACAGCTCACCCACGTCGAGCCGGCTAATCTAGAAGCGATGCGCCAGATCGAGCAGCGAACGCTAGTTCGAGCCAAAGAGCTTTATCCATAACGGTAGCTCTCGGACGCGCGATCGTCTAGCCAAGGCGTCCAGGCGACGCCCGATTGAACGGCTGCCTTCAAAGGTTGCCTACTTCCGCTTGGGGTCCGGACACGACGGACCCCTTTCGGACCCATTTTCGACTTCATGGCCGGAAAGCGGTCGTTGAATTTTCGCTTTCCGGAAGCAGCCAGCACCGAGTACTCACGACCCTGAACGGCCGGCAAGGTTGCCCTGCCACCGCGAAGCGAGGTGCGAAATCCGCCTGCGCCTTGGCGAAAATGCCCAGCGCCGGAGTCAGTCTGTCCCGAGGCGAACCGCATCGGCCCAGCAATTCGGCGTTTCGTAAAGGCGGACGCACTCGAGTTGCAGGTGATTTCCGTAGGTGTCGCGGTAGACCGCGTTGAGGCGGTCAAAAGCGATTCTGGCCAGGTTTTCCGCCGTTGGCACATGGTCAAGGAGGGCTGTCTTGTGGCCGGGAAGCGAGGCCAGGAAATCGACGATGGCGGCATCGCCGGAATAGGCCAGGAAGGCATGATCCCATGCGTCGACCAGGTGTTCCCGCGCCAGTTGCTTGACCTGCGAGAAGTCCATGACCATGCCGTTGGCGGCGTCGCCGGCCTTGTCGATGATCTTTCCCGAGAGCGTGATCTCGATGGCGTAGCGGTGGCCGTGCAGGTGCCGGCACTGGCTGCGGTGATCGGGGATGCGGTGGCCCGCGTCGAATTCGAGGCGGCGGGTGATCAACATGGCGGAGTCGTCCCTTGAGTGGTCGCGGATTATACAATGGGCGGATGCTGACAATTGCCAACCACCGGCGTGACAGTGCCGGCCTGCGCTACGTGTATCCCGTGGTTTCGCGCCGCGCCGGAGGCGTTTCGGTGGGCATCAACCTCAATGTCAATAACGCCTGCAACTGGGCCTGCGTCTATTGCCAGGTCGAGAACCTGACCCGCGGCGGGCCGCCGGCGATCGATCTCGAACTTTTCGAGCGGGAACTGACGGGTTTTCTGGGTGATGCGCTGACCGGCGACTTCATGGCGCGCAAGGTGCCCGTCGAGGACCGCCGCCTGGTGGACGTGGCGTTTTCCGGGAATGGCGAACCGACCAGCGCCGCCGATTTTCCCGAAGCGGTTCTGCTGGTACGGCGTGTCCTGGAGCGTCACGGGCTGGCCGGCAAACTGCCGGTACGCCTGATCACCAATGGCAGCCTGTTGCATCGCCGGAGGGTGCAGGAGGGCATTCGCACCTTGGGCGAACTGGGCGGCGAAGTCTGGTTCAAGCTCGATCGCGGCACGCCCGCCGAAATCGAGGCAATCAATCGCGTCCCGATGGATGAGCAGCGGATTCACCGCAATCTGGCGCGATGCGCGACGCTGGCCACGACCTGGATCCAGACCTGCTGGTTCGCCCTGGATGGCGCGGCGCCCGATGCTGCCGCCCGCGCAGCCTATTGCGACCTGCTCGGAATGGTGGCGACCGGTGTTGCCGGGATACAGCTTTACGGACTGGCGCGGCCGTCGCTGCAACCCGCCGCTCCGCGCCTGCAACGCCTGGCAGCGGATGAACTCGAGGAGTTCGCCGCCGAGATCCGGAAAAAAACAGGCCTCCCCGTTCTGATCTCCCCTTGATGCCTGTCGTTTCCACCCACTGCGACGTCCTCGGGGCGCGGTCGACGGCCTTTACCGTCCGGTTTTCAGGCGGCCTTCTTGCCCTTGCCGTGCGCCGACTTCTTCAGCGACTTGTACATCTCGGGTTCCTTGGTCTTCAGGTATTCGACGACTTCCCAGTCGTCCCGCGTGATCGACGCGATGTCGATTCCCTCGACGTGCACCAGCCGCAACAGTTCACGGACGGGCTTCGGCATGTTGCGCCCACTCTCGTAGCGGGAGCCGCCACTCTGGGTCACGCCGAGCGTCGACCAGAATTGTTGCTGATTGAGTCCGAGTCTGCGACGAATTTCCCGGGCGTCAATTGTTTCAGGGGTTCTTGTATTTGCCATCATTCAATCTCCAGTTCGTCAGCGTTCCCGAAATACCCAAGCATCCTGACGATCTATGCCTAAGGTCATATGGCCGATTATATTGGTCTGTATGACATCTGACAAGTGCTGATGCCATAAAGTTTCCCCGCGGCGCATTGTGCCGGGGAACGCTCGATTTCGCGACGTCCAAGCCGTTGCCCGGCGAGGCCATCGCCACCGGGGCGCAATTCGATGTCGGTTCGCTGGCGGTCATGGAGTCCGCCAAGATGGCCGGCGTTCCGGGCGGGGGCATCTTGCTCATCATGGTAAACTGCCGAATCCATTTCAAACCGATCCTTCCCATGTCCGGCAATACATTCGGTACCTTGTTCGCTGTCACTTCCTTCGGCGAGTCGCACGGCCCGGCAATCGGCTGCGTCGTCGATGGCTGCCCCCCCGGACTGGACCTGTGCGCCGCCGACATTCAGGACGAACTCGATCGCCGCAAGCCGGGCACGTCCCGGCATGTCACCCAGCGCCGCGAGCCGGATGCGGTCGAAATTCTCTCCGGCGTTTTCGCGGGCAGGACGACCGGGACGCCGATCGCCTTGCTGATCCGCAACCAGGACCAGCGCAGCAAGGATTACGGCAATATCGCCGACACCTTCCGGCCGGGCCACGCCGACTACACCTATACCCAGAAGTACGGTTTCCGCGACCATCGCGGTGGCGGCCGCTCCTCGGCTCGCGAGACCGCGGTTCGCGTGGCGGCCGGGGCGATTGCCCGCAAGTGGCTGCGCGAGCGCTTTGGCATCGGCATCCGCGGCTGGATGAGCGCCCTGGGACCGATCGAGATTCCCTTCGTTTCTGCCGACTACATCGACGGCAATGCCTTCTTCGCGCCCAATGCGGCGCTGGTGCCGCAACTCGAAACCTACATGGACGGCTTGCGCAAGTCGCTGGATTCGGTCGGCGCCAGGGTCACCGTCACGGCGACCGGTGTTCCGCCAGGCTGGGGCGAGCCGGTCTATGACCGTCTGGATGCCGGGATCGCCTACGCGATGATGGGCATCAACGCGGTCAAGGGCGTCGAAATCGGCGCCGGCTTCTCTTCGGTCGCGCAGCGCGGCAGCGAGCATGGCGACGAAATGACGCCGCTGGGCTTCGTCAGCAACCACGCCGGAGGGATCCTCGGCGGCATATCGACCGGTCAGGATATCATCGTCAATCTGGCGATCAAGCCGACCTCGTCGATTGCCCAGCCTCGGCGCTCGATCGACGTTCGCGGCCAGGCAATCGAGGTGGCCACCGAGGGCCGGCACGATCCCTGCGTCGGCATCCGCGCGACGCCGATTGCCGAAGCCATGCTGGCGCTCGTGTTGATCGACCAGGCTCTGCGCCATCGGGCGCAGTGTGCCGATGTCGTGGTCAGCACGCCGCGCATTCCGGGAAAAATCGCGTAAAATCCGAAAATTTGCCGCTGCTCAAGGCGGAAAAGCCGCAAAGGGAGACCAACATGCAAGTCGAACACCACGACCTTCACCACGAATTTCCTGAAATGAACGATGCGATCGATGCATTGAAGATAGGCAATGCGCATTTCGCCAAGCTTTATCATAGCTACCATCGCCTCACCGGCAAGGTCGAGGACCTTGAGGAGCATGACATGCCGGTCGCGGATTTCACGCTCGAAGATATGAAGAAGCAGCGCGTTAGGCTCAAGGACGAGTTGTACCACCTGCTGCTGGCCTTCCGTGCCGGCCAGAAGTCGGTCAGCGCCTGATAGCGCCTCTGCCCGCCGGTGCATCCGGTAAGATTGTCGGATGCACGCTCTGCCTTATTGGCGCCTCTCGGGCTATTATTTCTTCTACTTTGCCTTCATCGGCGCCTTTTCGCCCTATTTCGGGCTCTATCTTCAATCCCTGAGTTTTTCCGCCTGGGACATCGGCCTGCTGATGTCACAGATGCAGCTCATGCGCCTGTTCGGCCCCAATCTCTGGGGCTGGCTGGCCGATCGCTTCGGGCGGCGCATGGCGATCATTCGTCTCGCGGCACTGGCAGGGCTGGCCGGATTCACAGCTTTCTTCTGGCTCGACCGGCTGGGCGGAATGCTGGTCGCGATGGCGGTTCTCGCCTTTTTCTGGAGCGCTGCGCTGCCCTTGGTCGAGACACTGACCTTCGACCACCTGCGCGAGGAGCGCGGACGCTACAGCCGCATCCGGCTGTGGGGGTCGGTTGGTTTCATCGTCGCCGTGCTGGGTACCGGCGCCGTGCTCGATGTCCTGCCGCTTAACGGCGTGCTCTGGGTGTGCTGGGGAATCCTGGCCGGCATTCTGTTGCTGGCGGCGGTCCTGCCGGATGTGCCCGCCGTGCCGCATCCCCATGGCAGCCTGGCGGTTCGCGACATCCTGCGCCAGCCGCGGGTGCGGGCGCTGCTCGCCGCCTGTTTCACCATGTCGGCGGCGCATGGCGCGCTCTACGTCTTCTATTCCATCCATCTGGCTGATCACGGTTACAGCAAGGCCGAGGTTGGCGCCTTGTGGTCGCTCGGCGTGCTCGCCGAGATCGCCGTCTTCATGCTGATGGCACGGCTGACCCGGCGCTATTCGCTGCGCGTTCTGTTGCTGGCCAGCTTCTCCGTCGCCGTGTTGCGTTTCCTGCTGATCGGCTGGGCGGTCGAGTCGCCGGCGATCATGGTTGTGGCGCAGTTGATGCACGGCCTGACCTTTGGCGCCTACCACGCAGCGTCGATCGCGGCGATCAACCTGTGGTTTCCCGGTCGCGCGCAGGGGCGCGGGCAGGCGCTCTACTCGAGCATCTCGTTCGGCGCCGGTGGCTTGCTCGGCGGGCTGATCAGCGGCTGGACCTGGGATGGCATCGGCCCCGGCTGGACCTACACGCTGGCTTCGGCCTTCGCCGTTGCCGGCTTGGCGCTGGTCTGGCGCTGGGTGCGCGGGGATGTCGCGGTCGACGCTCCCGGCGAGGCAAAAGCCGCCGATCCTGTGCCATAATTCAACGCCTTAAGGTTCAACTGCAGCGTTTCATGGCGAAGACACTTTACGACAAGCTCCGGGAAAACCATGTCGTCCATCAGGAAACGGACGGCACGGCGCTCCTCTACATCGACCGCCACCTCGTCCACGAGGTGACCAGCCCGCGGGCTTTCGAAGGCCTGAAGCTGGCCGGTCGCAAGCCGTTGCGGGTATCCTCCATCGTCTCGACGCCGGATCACAACCCGCCGACCGACCACTGGGACGAAGGGATCAAGGATCCGGTCTCGCGTCAGCAGGTCGAGACGCTGGATGCCAACATCCGCGAAGTCGGCGCGCTGGCTTACTTTCCGTTCAAGGATCCGAAGCAGGGTATCGTCAATGTCGTCTGCCCCGAGAATGGCGCGAGCCGGGCTGCTCGATGTGTCTGGCGATGAAGGCCGACCGGCAGGGGCCAGACAAGCGGACGCATCTGGTCAGCCCGGCAAGGGTGGTCATGCGTTGGTTGCCGATCGGTCTGCTGGCAGTTGTGTTTGCCGGCTGCAATACCGCCCAGGGGGTCAAGAAGGACGTTGCTATCGGCGTCGACAAGACCGGCGAGGCGTTGCAGAAGAGTGGCGAGGCGGTCGGCAACGCGTTGAACAAGACGGGTGACGCGGTCGGGGGCGCCCTCAAGAAGAGCGGCGAAGCCGTGCAGAAGAAAGTGGAATGATGAAAAGGTTCGTTCGCCTGGAACGGCTGGTCGCTCTGCTCGACCGCGGCAATGTCGATGCCGACGCCATCATTCCCAAGCAGTATCTTCTTCAGCAACTGCTTCAAGAACGGCATCCTGCCGATCGTGCCGCCAGCCGCCGAGGTCGCGGCGCTGTTCCGCCAGGTCGAGGCGGTGCCGGGTTGCAGGCTGGTCGTCGATTTGCCGGCGCAGGCGGTCGTGCGCCCCGCCGACAAGATTCGCGAATTCGAGGCCAGGTGCCGTATCGGGCAGCCCTGGCTGTTCTCTTGACGAGGAAATGACTATGAAAATCTGTGTATTGCCGGGTGACGGCATCGGTCCCGAAATCACCGCCCAAGCGGTGCGCGTGCTCAAGGCGCTGGGCCTGGATTTCGCGATGGAAGAAGCGCTGCTCGGCGGTTGCGCGGTCGACGCCACCGGCAGCCCGTATCCGGAAGCCACGCAGAAACTGGCGCGCGCGGCCGATGCCTTGCTGCTCGGTGCCGTCGGCG
>ERZ724526.341-NODE-341-length-27577-cov-5.805937_pt1 | contig 27577 bp, 27 predicted proteins | sample MGYA00376059_ERZ724526 | MGnify/ENA primary metagenome ERZ724526 (study PRJEB28724, sample SAMN07190883) | activated sludge metagenome | isolation source: activated sludge of sewage treatment plant in Hong Hong | place: Hong Kong | collected 2016-03-17 ...
GGTGAATTAGCTGCCATGGTACTAATTGATAGTATAGTGCGACATCTTCCAGGTTCGCTTGGAGATAATAATTCTGCAAAAGAAGATACTTTTTCGAATCTATTGCTTGAATTTCCTCAGTATACTCGGCCTGAGATTTATAATGGAGAGCCGGTACCAAGCGTATTATTATCGGGAAATCATGCAAAAATTAAGCGCTGGAGACTGCAGCAGTCATTAGGCAAAACTTGGTTGAATCGACCTGATTTATTAGCTCAGAAATGTGAAGAGGGGCTCTCAAAAGAAGAAGAGCTTTTACTCGAAGAATTTAAACAGCAACAAGATTATAAATCTTAGAATAGAAAATAAGTGTATAGGGAGTGTGTATGAATCTGATTAAACAATTTGAGCAAGAAGAGATTGAACGATTAGGTAAAGTAATACCTAATTTTAATCCTGGCGATACAGTACAAGTAAATGTGAACGTAGTAGAGGGCGATCGAAAACGTGTTCAAGCGTATGAAGGGGTTGTGATTGCAAAACGTAATCGTGGTTTGAATTCTTCTTTCATTGTTCGAAAAATATCTAGCGGTGAGGGAGTAGAGCGAACATTTCAAACTTATTCCCCAATGATTGCGAGTATTGAAATAAAACGACGTGGGGATGTCCGTCGCGCAAAATTGTATTATTTAAGAAACCTATCAGGTAAAGCCGCCAGAATTCGAGAAAAACTTACGGTGCGCACGGAAGCAGTTGCAGACGATAAAAAGTAAGCTTTCTCCGCTCTAGGAATTAGAGAAGTTGAATACTAGCGTGAGTTTCATTTTCTATCTGATTGAATAAATTTTGATTAGTAGTTAGTGCAGAAATCGCATCGACAAATCAATCGCTTTGATATTTTTTGTTAAACTACCGATAGAAATTCTGTCGATACCTGTTTCAGCAATTGAGCGCACATTTGTTAATGTAATATTACCTGATGCTTCCAAGATGGCTGGTTGGGTATATTGTTGATTTAATATCACCGCATTACGCAGCATTTCGAGTTCAAAATTATCTAATAGAATCATTGTTGCGCCAGCGTGAAGTGCCTGGCGCAATTCATCGAGTGTTTCCACTTCAATTTCTATCATGATTTCAGTGGGAGCAATCGTTCTGGCCTTATGTAGCGTTTGGGCTATGCTACCTGAAGCAATAATGTGATTTTCTTTAATTAAAATGCCATCGTATAAACCTATCCGGTGGTTGGCTCCGCCACCGCATCTTACTGCATATTTTTCAGCATATCGAAGGCCAGGAATTGTTTTACGAGTATCAACAATTAACGCATGTGTACCTGATACTGCTTTAACGTATTGATGAGTCTGAGTCGCAACGGCAGAGAGAAATTGCAGAAAATTCAGTGCCGAGCGTTCCGCCGTTAATATTGTGCGAGCATTTCCCTCTATTTTGCATAAAGTTTGATTAGGTTGAAGAACGTCTCCTTCCTTGACAAACCAATGAATTGCAATATCTGATGATAGCTGATTGAAACACGCCTCAAACCAAGCAATACCACATAATATTGCTGCTTCCCTACTAATGACTTGTGCAGCGATATTCGCGTCATTTGAAATAAGTTGAGCAGTTAAATCGCCACTTCCAACATCTTCAGCAAGCGCGATAGCAACATTTTTTCGAATTTCATCGATTTGCATTCTGAAAACTCATGTTAATTGATGCTTAATTAAACCATAGTAATGCAAATTTCTGCGATAAATTGCATATGAAGTTTATGAACTACTAGGATGAAGTTAAAGCCTCCAACCCAATTTATTATTGCCGTTCATAACGCTATCTACTAGAAAAGTTGGAGATGAGAATGAATTGGTCCACAAGCTTACAAAAGGAATCAAAATTATCCACATTAATCAAAGAATTTTATTCACTTTTATATAATTTAAATTGTGGCCTCAGACTATTAGTATTTCGAAATGATCAACTAAGATACCTAACGGTTTCACATGACCAACTTTTTTTATTGCTCATCTGCTATGGACTAACCGCAGTTATTGCTACCTATTGGATAACTGATCGCCCAGTATTCGAGTGGTATGGTTTGGGTTATCTCGGGATTGAATTAATTGGCACCCTATTGATTGGCTTTTTTTTGACAAAATTTCCTGGGAACAAAGACTTATTATTAAAGTTTTTGATATTGGTTTACTGCATTTCACCTTTTTTAATTCTGATTTTTTCCTTAGTCATATCAAAACTGCCTGACGAATATTATTTTCTTGGGTATCTCGCTTTTCTGGCATGGAAGTATAGTGCCTATTATTACATCGTATTACAAATACAAGATCAGAATAAAGTCATGGGACTGATGATAACCTGCGGACTTTTCATAACAGCTTATCCGTTAATCATTCATTCGCATACTTTGACTTTTTGGTACGAAGATTATTATCAAACGAATGAACAGCCAATTTACACGGGAGATGTACTTAATTACGTAAATCAGGAACAGCTTTATTACGATCAATATCAACTTTTACATAATTCATTGGATTTAATTCACCCCGGAGTGTTAGGGAAGTCAGAAATATTTTTTGTCGGATTTGGTTCAGATGCAACTCAAGATGTTTTTATGAAAGAAGCCAAGCATATACAGAATGTAAGTGATGCGTATCTTGGTACAAATGACCGATCAATGGTAATGATTAACAACATAGCAACGATGGATACGGTTCCCTTAGCAACATCAACAAATTTAGCACTCTCACTCGCACATATCAGTCGAAAAATGAATCTAGAGGAAGATGTACTGTTTTTATATTTAACCAGTCATGGTAGTGGTAATCATGAACTTTCCGTCAATATGTGGTTGCTGGATCTTAATGATATTCGTCCTGAAGATATTAAAGCATACTTAGATGAAGCTGGAATCCGTTGGCGTGTCATTCTAATTTCTGCTTGCTATTCAGGTGGGTTTATTCAAAAACTCCAGAATGAAAACAGTTTGATTTTTACGGCTGCAGCTGCAGATAAAACATCGTTTGGTTGCGTCAACGAAAATGAATTTACTTATTTTGGAGAAACTGTATTTGACCAAATTAAAAGAGAACCTTATTCCCTTGAAACAAGCTTTAAAATGGCAATCGAGAAAATTAAGCAACGTGAATTATCTGAAAATTTACCGCATTCTGAACCTCAGCTATTTATAGGAAATATGATGCTAGATAAGCTAAAGCAATTAGAGCAAGTGGCAAGATTTCCGTGATAACTTTTAGATAGTTTAGAAAAGTGATGAATTATTTCTCAGTTGCTAGTATTTCTAATAATGAGAAAGCTGAATTTGCACCGGAGATCGCTTGTTCAGCAGTGTTTTGATCCAAAAGATTTCTCTGTAGGAGTTGAAGTATTTCTCGCCAATGACCCTGTGAAAGAGTTGTAAGATGGGATAAATAATTGTGAGCACCTTCAATCTGTGCTCCAAGTACTTTCTTGCAATGACGTTCGATGATCTGGCCACCTAGAGTAGAGCCTTCGGTGGCATATAGAATACCTAATAAATAATAATCAGATTTGAATAATAATTTAGATTGAAAGTAATTCTGCTGAGTAGAAGGTGGTGCACAATTTAAAGTTTTTAAATCAGCATTGAGTGCAGCCAGTCGGTTGCGGTACAAGTTTTTATATTTTTGATTAATCTTGAAAAGGGGTAATTCTAACTTAGCCGAGCAATAAAATTGTTGCATGATACAGAGTAATTTCTGATAGTCCAGAATATTAACTTGCGGGTGAGTAATTCGTGCAAAAACGCCGAGCTGCTCTAATTTATTGTGTAAGGGCAGCGTTTTGCTTCTGAGAAAGAGCAGTCCATCGAAGGCCATTATGTAATGCGAAGTGGATAAAAAAAGATTAGTATTTTTTTAGCTATTGAAGATTCTGAATCAATAGTTCACGGAGTTTTAGACCAAGCAACCGAGATTCGGTGTTCCATGGACGGCTTTGTCCAAAACGCTTTTCTACCCACTTTTCAAATGAACGACGCGGCGAAATACCTATATCACTTTCGTATTCAACTGGCTTGTTAGGGTTGCCACCCCATGCAACTTCGTGAATATATTCTTGACGACACAGATAAATACGAAACCAGTCTCCATTGCGTAATTTTATCTTGATGGCTAGCATTCCAGCAATTTGTGATAAAGGAAATTCGGGAATTTGATTTCTCAAGAAATCCCCACACCAAACAATATTTTCATTGTTCTCAATAAACCATAGATCAACAATTTCAAGTGTATCTGGCTCGAAGCCAAGCCCCCAATGCACGAATTGATCACGATGGCCAATTACGGCTCCATCAATTGCAAATTCTTGGGCTAACCAACCCCCAATTTGGGGCCAGGCAGTAAGAATATCGTTTTGGTAAGATAAAATTTGTTGTATTTTCATGAATCTTCTCATTAGTCCATCAATCAGTTGGATTCGGTATTTTGACTGATGCTCAACTAACTGCTTGGTATGTTCACGAACCAATAGGGATATTTTATCTAACAGCGCCAGGGATGGCGTATAGCGCTGGCAATTGTGGCATGCTACAAGACCCCAGAGCTCGTCCCCAACTATAATTGGGAAAGAAAGTGATGCTCGAACTCCCATATTTGTTAAATAAGCTGCGTGTATTGGTGAAACACTTCGAAGATCAACAAAACTAAGATCTGGGGGTGTGGAATCATGGGAAAGGATTTCGACGTTATTAGCTAAGGCATCGCTTATCATTCTCCACGGATTAGTCAGATAAAGCGCTCGCGCAATTTTAGGAACATCACTTGCCGGGAATCTTAGTCCTAAATAGCTGCCTGGTAGAGTTCTTGATTCTGTTTCAGCTGTTACTACACCATCTCCTTGATCTTGGAATTGATAGTACAAAACGCGATCAAATTTGATTAATTCATAAATTTTTTGTACCAAGTCCTGTGGTTCTTGAACAGAATTATCGGAATTGAGAAATTTATGAGTATTGGGGATCAAAGGTGATAGTAGATAGGGACCTGGTTTATGTGGAATGAGTTCAAGGGTGATTTGCAGTAGCGTATTACAGGATATAACTAAATCTAGCGCTACCCCGTCCTTTCCTTCGATCACTGCTGAGTGGATGGTTCTACTGCCTACTTTTTTCTCTAATGGCTGAGTTAACGCCAAGAATGGATCAGGTAGTACTTGACTGAGTTGGCAATTAGAGGAACTGGGTAAGAAATCAGTAATGTTTTTTGCAACATGTGTAATGATATTTTGTGAATTAACTACTAATAGTGTGCCATGCGATTGGATCGCTCCAGATAAGTGCAATTTTTCTTGCTCACACTGATCTAATGAATATTTATTCACAGCACTGATTAAAGAGTAGATTTTCGAATCGATTGACTTCTAGTGGCTTGGAGAAATAGTACCCTTGCACGGCATTACAACCATTCTTTGAGAGCCAAGCATATTGTTTTTCTGTCTCAACGCCTTCAGCAACCGTTCTTAGTTCTAAAGCATGCGCCAAACTTAGGATTGCAAGTGATATTGCTTCATCATCACGATCATTGCCGAGACCATCAATGAAACTTTTATCTATCTTGAGTTCGGACAAAGGTAATCGTTTTAAATATGCGAGTGAAGAGTATCCTGTTCCAAAATCATCGATGCTGATATCTATACCGTTCTGATGCAGTAAACTTAGATTGGCGATGACTACAGGACTACTTTCTAATAGCGTACATTCTGTAATTTCGACTTGAATTAATGTAGGAGGAACAGCTGCATGTTGTAACGAATGTATGATGAACTCCCCCATGTCTTTTTCACGCATCGCCCGAGCGGAACAATTAAAAACGATTGGAGGGAAATTTAATCTTAACTCCATCCATTTTTTTATTTGTACCAACAGCATTCGTAGTACTTCTTTGGTAATATCGAGAATGAGTCCACTTGTCTCACTGATTGGAATGAATTCAGCGGGAGGGATATTGCCTAATTTGGAATCCGACCACCGTAATAAGGCTTCTGCGCCGATTATTTTTTGCTCGGCACAAATGCTAAATTTAGGTTGATAAACTAGAAATAGGCTATGTGTACTCAATGCAGCGCGTAAGGCGTTTTCTAAAGTAGTTCGCTTTAGTAGTTGCATGTGCAAATCAGGGACAAAAAATTCTACTCGATTTCGTCCGAGTTCTTTTGCGCGATACATGGCAGTATCTGCGGCTTTGATTAAAGTGCTGTTATCACCCCCATCTTCAGGATAAAATGCAATGCCGATGCTGGCCGATACATACAGTTGTCGTTCTTGAATGATAAATACGGTAGCGAGCTCATCTGCAATTCGTTGTCCCACATAGGCTGCTGATTGGGAATTACAATCGGTAAGGATAGCAGTAAATTCATCACCCCCAAGACGTGCAACGGTATCAACATCACGTGTGATTTGCTTTAATCGGACAGCAACTTGTTTGAGTAAGGTATCACCGACATCGTGACCTAACGTATCATTGATATTCTTGAAGTTGTCAAGATCAGTGAACATTAACGCAATTCGCTCACGCTTTCGTCTGGCCTGGGCAATCGCATGGGTTAAGCGATCTTGAAACAGAATTCGATTAGGCAAGCCAGTTAAAATATCATGCGCAGCTAAATATTCCGCTTTTCGCTGAGAATTGCGTATTGTACTGACGTCAGAAATAACGGCAACATGGTAATCTATATTGGGATCATCACCAGCTACGCGATTGATCGTGATCCATTCTAACGATTCCTGGCCGTGTTTGTGCTTGATCCAAAGTTCGCCTTGCCAGAATCCCTTTTCTTTTAGGCTACGAGAAATGGAAATGTAGAAATTTTTTCTTTTCTGCCCTGATTTAACGAGTGATTCAATGGGCGTGTTGATGATTTCGTTTAAATCAAAGCCGGTTATTTGAGAAAAAGCGCTATTGACAGTCATAATATTTCCCTTGCTATCAGTGACGATAATAGCAACTGCCGTTTGATCAAAGACGCGAGCAGTGATACGAAGCTGCTCTTCAGCGTGTTTGCGCGTAGAAATATCTTCCGCCTCGATAATTAATGCAACTGGTGTATCTGATGTATCAAATAGTGCTTGATGATTTGCGAGTAGGTAATAATGAGTATCTTCTCGGTTAATTTGATACTCATTTGTGATGATTCTTTTAGTTCGGACTGACTCAATACCTGCATTCCAGATTAAACTGGCAAGTGTATGTTCAAAAAGCATAAAGTCAGTTTTGCCTATGACCTCAGTATCTTGTAATCCGAAAAATTCAATAAATCGACGATTAGCATATGTGTATGAACCACTCATATCTTTCATCGCGAAAATGATGGTTGTATTTTTCATCAAAGCGGTTAAACGCTGCTCTGATTCTTGAAGGGCTAACTGAGTACTTACGATATCGTGAACGTCTATAAAACTAACGATGAGTGAAACAACTTGATTTTCTTTACCTAATCCAGGTGTTACCGAAATATGGAAATGGCGATTATCAAGTTCTGTTAGAAAATGAGCGCGAGTCCTATGATCAAGCGCTTCACCAAGATTATGAGCTAAATTTGAAAGCCCCTTTGGGAGTTCTAAACGTGCAAACGGTTTTTGTAATGCAGTAAGATGCAAATTGAAGCGCCGCTCTGCTGCTGTGTTAAAGCGCGTTAAAATAAAACTACGATCGAAAACGAGTACTGGAAACTCTAAAGAATCATAAAGATGTGCGTACTCCTCTGAGATCGAGAATAATTCATTCGATCTAATGTTCAGTTCTTCATTTAAGCTTACGAGTTCTTCGTTTGATGCTTGTAATTCTTCGTTAGCGGCCTCTAACTCTTCATTTGTTGCTTGTAACTCTTCATTCGAGGCTTGAGCTTCTTCATTGAGTGCTTGCATTTCTTCATTTGCTGTTGCAAGCTCTTCTATTAGAGCTTGGAGATGCTCACGAGTAATCGCTAATTCACTCTCTAACTGCAGGTTTGGTTCAAGCAAAGGTGTTTCATCTTCATTCTGTGATTGATCGATTTCTGGCGTGAGTAAAAAAATAAAAAACTCATTACCAAAATTATCAAGAATAGAATTAATGAGAATGCGTAGAAATTGTTTACCTATCCGTCGCCGCCGCCCTCTTTGTAACAAATGTTTTTGTTGGCAGCGACGGAAAAGCGTTAAAACTTCCCCTCTTAACTCTGGGATTACCACTTCTGCTAGCCCTGATCCAGCTGTTCCGGAAGGAAAATGAAGATATCGGTTAACTTCTCCCGCAGAATGTAATACATCTCCGTTGCGATCGCAGAGTGCGACGACTAAGTGAAAATGCTGAACGAGCGCTGATAGTAATAACTCTAGCCGACGATGTTTTCTCTGAACAGGACTACTCGTTACGTTGGTAGAGAGGGAATTTGTTGATAGGCTTGTTGATTCCCCTTTTTTCTGGAAAACACGTTCACGGCGATTGATTTGCGAGAATAATGAGTCTCCGTGAGTCACACTTTCCGATTTTCCAAGAAATAAATAACCGTTTGGTAGTAATCCAAAATGAAAAGCTTGTAAGACCTTCTTTTGCAGAGTAGCATCAAAATAAATTAATACATTCCGGCAAGTTACTAGATCCAATCTGAGAAACGGTGGGTCAGATACTAAATTGTGTCGAGCAAAAACGATCATATCTCTCAATATTTTCTCGACTTCGTATGTTTGCCCAATCTTTCTAAAGTAGTTATCAAGTCTATCGGTTGGGATTTCAGACATCGATGCAGCAGGATAGATACCCCGTCGAGCGATATTCATAGCATCATTATCAATATCTGTTGCAAAAATTTGAATACGATATTGGGAGAGACGATCACCTAAAATATCAGCAAATAAGATAGCAATGGAATACGCTTCTTCCCCGCTCGCGCATCCTGCTACCCAAACTCGGATTTCACTTCCAGGATCTTTCTGTTTAATAATTTCCTGAAGAGTTTGTTGTAAAACTGTAAAAACATGCTGATCACGAAAAAAGGCTGTTACGGAAATGAGCATATCCCTAGCCAAATTTTTAAGCTCTTCTGGATGTTCTTCAATCCACTCAAGATAATCAGATAAATCTAAGCACTCAGTTACGTGCTGACGGCGATGAATTCTTCGCGTAAGGGTACTTAATTTATATCCGGTGAAATCAATTTGTAATTGCTCTTTGAGATAAGAAAGGAGTCTTTTTAATGGATCAATATAGTGTTGTGCGTGATCTTCAAGATTAGGAATATCAAGTAGCTTAGGCAAAAAGTTTGCGATTTCAACCGGCGGCAAGATATGGTCAGCCACATTGGCTTCAATAGCGGATCTTGGCATACCATCATATTTAGCTGTATGAGGTGACTGAACGAGAGTGAATCCACCGGCAGCTTGGATTGCTCGTAGTCCGGCAACACCATCAGATCCAGTACCAGAGAGTATGATGCCAATCGCCGCTTCTCCTTCTTCCGCAGCAAGTGAAATTAAGAATTGATTAATGGAGGGCTTTGGAACAATTTTGGGAGAAGTGTCTACTAAGTGGAATTTTCCTTCCTGAATGAGCGCATTTGATTTTGCAGGTACCACGAAAATAGAGCCTGGTTCGGGAATATCGCCATCTTTTAATTCTTTGACTTTAAGTTGTGTTTCACGGCTGAGAATTTCAGCCATCATGCTTCTATAATCTGGAGATATGTGCTGAAGTACTACATAAGCGCATGGTAAATCTACTCGGAGATTGCTTACCAAGAGAGAGATCGCTTCAAGCCCACCCGCCGAAGCTCCAATTCCAACGATATAAGTTTTTCTAGTCTTGCCAGTCAATATAATTACCTTTGGGAAAAATAATTTCTTTTGCTGTTATATCGTTGATATATTTACATAGACAACTATATCTTGGATGGGGGTAAATTATCTGTAGCTATAATACACTTGAGTTAATTCATTATTAATATAGATTGGGGAAATATCCTTAATTTATCGCATCATATCAAATAGTTCCTAAATCCATCAATGATAGCGATGCGATAGAAGTAACCATCGTCGTTTATGCGCTACTTTATCCCTAAGTGATGGAGTGCTAGGATTACATAATTCTCATTTAAGAACCTTTATATCTAGCAAACTGAGGAAGAAAATCAAATGGCAGGTCATAGTAAATGGGCTAATATCAAACATAAGAAAGCAGCGCAAGATGCGAAGCGGGGTAAGATTTTTACGCGATTAATCAAAGAGATTACCATTGCGGCAAGGCTTGGGGGAGGAGACTCAAGCAGTAATCCACGCTTACGGTTAGCGATTGATAAAGCATATGAGCAAAATATGCCCAAAGACAATATCGAGAGAGCGATTAAACGAGGATGTGGTGATCTGGAAGGCGTTAGCTATGAGGAAATTCGATATGAGGGCTATGGAATAGGGGGGGCCGCGATTATGGTCGACTGCATGACCGATAATAGAACGAGGACTGTAGCAGATGTGCGCCATGCTTTTACAAAGTATGGTGGCAATCTCGGGACGGATGGATCGGTTGCTTTTTTATTTAACCACTGTGGCCAATTTCTTTATCCACCAGGAACCGACGAAAATAAATTGATCGAAACAGCACTGGAAGTCGGCGCAGAAGATATTATCCATCATGAAGATGATAGCCTGGAAGTCGTGACTGCACCGTATGAGTTTGTCACCGTTAAAACTGGATTAGAAAAGGCAGGGTTTAAAGCAGAATTTGCAGAGGTAACGATGAAGCCGACGAATGAAACGCTATTGTCGGGTGAAGACGCAATCAAAATGCAGAAGCTATTGGATGCTTTAGAAAATATTGATGATGTTCAAGATGTCTATACGACTGCGGTTTTAGCGGAATAGATTACTTGCGATAAAAAGGGGGAGAAATTCGTATTCTTGGCATAGACCCAGGGTTACGTATCACAGGGTTTGGTGTGATTGATAAGGTTGGCAATAAGCTAACCTATGTCAGTAGTGGGTGCATTAAGACATCGGGCGATCAATTGCCGCAGCGTTTAAAGATAATTCTCGATAGCCTTAAAATGATCATTTGTGAGCATGAGCCAGATCAGGTTGCGATCGAGCATGTTTTCGTTAATATCAATCCCAAATCGACTTTATTGTTGGGTCAAGCGCGGGGCGCTGCTATTTGCGCGGCAGTCATTCATAATCTTATGGTGACGGAGTATACGGCATTACAAATAAAGCAAGCGGTTGTGGGGAATGGCCACGCTGCAAAAGAACAAGTCCAAGAAATGATTATACGATTATTAAATCTAGGTGGTAGACCTGGCGCTGATGCAGCAGACGCATTGGCTTGCGCAATTTGTCATGCACATAGTTTAGTGAATAATCGTTCTAATCTTGTTCTCAGGTAGTATGATTTAAACATGATAGCGAAAATATCGGGTGTGCTGCTTGAGAAACATCCTCCGCAGGTATTAGTTGATGTACATGGTATCGGTTATGAAATCGATGTGCCTATGAGTACGTTTTATCAGCTTCCCACCATTGGTGAGGCAGTCATGCTTCATACGCATTTCGTGATTCGCGAAGATGCTCATTTGTTGTTTGGTTTTTCTACCATTGAGGAGCGAGCTGCTTTTCGCCAATTAATCAAAATTTCAGGTATTGGTGCAAGAACAGCGCTCGCACTGCTATCTGGGTTAAGCGTGCTCGATTTACAAGAGACGGTCGTCAATCAAGATGCTGATAGATTGATCAAGGTTCCAGGTATTGGTAAGAAAACTGCAGAAAGGCTATTGCTTGAATTGCGGGATAAACTGAATATAGAGGTGCAACCCTGTTCTAGCGATTCCCCTGAAACGAGCAACAATCATGACATACTCAATGCGCTATTCTCGTTAGGTTATAATGAACGAGAAATAGGCTGGGTAATTAAGCAAATTCCTAAAGGTACGACAGTTTCGGAAGGTATCAAGCAAGCGCTGAAACTGCTTTCAAAAAAATAATGACCATCTGGTAGCTCCAATAGAACAACAGTGATAGAAACGGATCGTATCATTTCAGCAGCTCCTTCTTCCCAAAAAGAGGAAGTAATGGAGCGGGCTCTGCGTCCAAAACAGCTTGAGGAGTATATTGGCCAAGAAAAGATCAGGGAGCAATTGCAGATTTTTATTGAAGCGGCTCGCCGCCGAAATGAATCACTTGACCACGTACTACTTTTTGGTCCACCCGGGTTAGGTAAAACTACACTCGCCCATATTATTGCTAGAGAAATGGCAGTCAATATGCGCCAGACCTCGGGCCCTGTTCTAGAAAAGCCAGGGGATTTAGCTGCTTTACTGACCAATCTTGAGCCCCATGACGTCCTTTTTATTGATGAAATCCACCGACTTTCTCCCGTCGTTGAGGAAATACTCTATCCTGCGCTTGAGGATTATCAACTTGATATTATGATCGGGGAGGGGCCATCCGCTCGATCAGTGAAGATTGATTTACCTCCCTTCACGCTCGTAGGAGCAACAACCCGCGCAGGTATGTTGACTAATCCGTTAAGAGATCGGTTTGGTATTGTTTCACGATTAGAGTTTTATACACCGCAAGAATTGAGTAAAATTGTGCTCCGTTCTGCGCAATTGATGAATGTGGATATTCAATTGGACGGCGCCATGGAAATCGCGAGTCGGTCACGCGGCACTCCACGCATCGCAAATCGATTATTGCGGCGGGTGCGTGATTTTTCTGAAATCAAGGCACAAGGCTATGTGAGTCAAGCTGTTGCTGACGCAGCCTTAAAAATGTTGGATGTCGATGAAGTAGGCTTGGATATTCTCGATAGAAAGTTTTTACTGGCCATTTTAGAAAAATTTGAGGGTGGCCCAGTTGGAATCGATAACCTTGCTGCAGCCATTAACGAGGAACGTGACACGATTGAAGATGTGATTGAACCTTACTTAATTCAGCAAGGTTATCTCAAGCGAACACCACGAGGGCGTGTTGCAACGGACTTAACCTATCAACATTTTAAGCTACTGCCGCTTAGAGATAGCCCCAATGGGGATTTGTGGTGATAATTTGAAGAAAAAATTGCTTCCTATCGTTTTTTTGAAATGAATACAACGAGCTCTTTGCCATTTTCCCCTGAAGATCAGGCATTTTCACATCCTGTCCGTGTTTATTATCAGGATACCGATACAGGGGGCGTTGTATACCATGCTTCCTATCTCAATTTTTTGGAGCGTGCCCGCTATGAATGGCTGCGAGATATCGGATTTAGTGTTGATTCCCTGATTAAAGAACATAAAACAATCTTTTTAGTTCGATCGCTTAATATAGAATATTTCAAACCGGCTGTGCTTGATGATTTATTGCAGGTCACTGTAGAAGTGGTTGATATGAGTAGAAGTCGTATTACATTATCTCAACAAGTCATACGTGACCAAATTAACTTGGTGAGCGCCACGATTCACGTGGTATGTGTTAGTGTAGATAACTTAAGGCCAATCCGTATTCCAACACCTCTTTTTCAACGAATTAATAGTTAAATTTTTATGAGCGCAACTGTAACCCAAGATATGTCACTGTTACATCTTGTAACAAGTGCTAGCCTTCCCGTCCAATTGGTCATGTTGATGTTGTTGATCGCATCTTTACTTTCCTGGTGGTTTATTTTCAGAAAATTGTTTGCGATCAGGGAGGCCATTAAGCAAAGTGATGAATTTGAAAATACGTTCTGGAGGGGCGTCGACTTAAACGCGCTCTATCAGCGTGCTGCTGGGGCAAGAGACAGAGCCGGTAGTATGGAACGTATTTTTGAAGCAGGATTTCGTGAATTCACTAAACATCAATCAGGAATGGATATTGGTGCAATTATGGATAGCACCCGAGGTGCAATGAGAGCAGCGTATCAGCGTGAGATGGATCGACTTGAAGCACATTTATCTTTTCTGGCGACTGTTGGGTCAGTGAGTCCTTATGTTGGATTATTTGGAACAGTGTGGGGTATCATGAATTCATTTCGTGAGTTATCGAATTTAACGCAGGCGACCATTGCCCATGTTGCGCCTGGCATTGCAGAAGCACTCATTGCGACTGCGATGGGATTATTTGCGGCAATACCTGCTGTCATTGCTTATAATCGATACGCTAGTGATACCAGTCAGCTAGCTACACGTTATGAGAGCTTTATGGAAGAGCTATCGAATGTATTGCAGCGACGCGCTGTAAAACTTTAGGATTCCAAGAAGCTAATGGCTAATCTTCGTAATAAACGTCGTTTAATGAATGACATCAATGTAGTTCCTTACATTGATGTGATGCTGGTTTTGCTCATCATTTTTATGATTACAGCACCCCTTATCCCACCGGGTCAGGTTGAATTACCTTCCATTGGTAAATCATCGAGTCCACCGGTAGAGCCATTGGAAGTTATTATTGCAGTAGACGGCAGTTTAACGTTACGTGATCGAGCACGTGCGGGTGATGAACAAAAAGTGAATCGCACGCAACTGATCGCAATCATTAAAAATAAGCAGGCCCAAAATACTGAACAGCCTGTTGTAATTGCTGCTGATAAGAATGTCCGGTATGAAGAAGTAATTAATATTATGGATGTTTTGGAGCAAGAACAGGTTAAAAAAGTAGGCTTGTTGATCAAGCCAAAATAAAAGTAACAATGACGACATTAGCTTGGAGAAGAGCTTCCGATGAAGAACCAGGGTTGATTCGGTCAGCTGCACTGGCATTATTGGTACATATCGTTTTTTTTGGTTTCATGGTGTTTGGCCTTAACTGGAGAAATGATCCCAATGAAAGTATGGCTGTGGATTTATGGAGAGACATGCCACAACAGCCCATTAAACCTCAGCCTGTGATTAAGGAGCCGATTAAAGAGCTTCCTAAACCAACCCCACCAGCTCAGGAGCCTGTTAAACCTCAACCAGAACCCGTTCAACCGAAATCGGAGCCGGTAAAAATCAAGAATCCACCACCGCGGAAACCTGCGATTGAAATCAAGGAAAAAATTGAGCCCCCTAAAACCATTCAAGAAGAGAAAAAAGTAGAGCCGGTTCAAGAAAAGGTACCCAAACCTGAACCGGTTAAAGAGCAAGTCAAAAAGCCAGAGCCGATTAAAGAAGTAGAAAAGAAGGTAGAGCCAGAAAGAGAGCTACCTGAAAAGGAGCAGAAAACGGTAGAGCAAGATGTACTCGCTCAGTTGGCTGCACAAAAAAGTAAAGCCTTAGATGAGATTGCAAAATATAAGGCGATGATACAGGCAAAGATTAGAAGCAGAATTGTCACACCGCCTGATCTTCCCGGTAATCCCATGGTCGAATTTCGAGTGACATTGTTACCTGGGGGTGATGTGCTCAAGGTTTCGTTACGAAAAAGCAGTGGTTATGCGGCGTTTGATGAGGCGGTTGAAAGGGCTATTTTTTTAGCAAAACCGCTACCTATTCCACCTGATCCAGCTTTATTTAAGGAATTTCGTGATTTTAGTCTCACGGTATACTATCAAGATGCTTTATAACAGCGAGTCGATTAATTAATTTGTTGAGAGTTCATATGCGAGTATTTACACGCTATTGTTATTTAGCACTCAGTTTATTGCTATGGAGTGCTCAGGTTCATGCCACACTAAACATTGAAATATTTGGAGGTGGTTCGAAAAAAATTCCTGTCGCAATTGTTCCTTTTTCTCAAGAAGAAAGACTTCCTCAGAGCATTACGGCTATTGTATCAGCCGATCTTGAGCGAACGGGTCTATTTAAAATGGTAGGCACTTTTGGCCAAACTCCGCATGAGCCGGGCGATATTGTCTATGCAGACTGGCAGAGTAGAGGGGCAAGTGCGATTGTTATTGGAAGTACTCATCTATTGCCAGATGGGCGAGTCGATGTACGCTTCCGTTTAATGGATGTAGCAAAAACATCCCAGATTACAGGATTCACCGGCGTTGTGCCGTCAGATCAATTACGCGTAGCCGCCCACCGAATTGCGGATATTATTTATGAGGCTTTGACAGGAGATATGGGCGTCTTTAGCACCCGCATTGCATTTGTAGCCAAAACGGGTAACAAATTCGCGTTACAGATTGCTGATTCTGATGGCTATAACGCGCATTCGATCATTGAATATTCTGAGCCAATCATTTCACCCGCATGGTCACCTGATGGGAGCAAGATTGCTTATGTCTCTTTTGAGAATAAGAAGCCGGTTATTTATGTGCAAACGCTGGCAACACGTGAAAGAAAGGCCGTTGCAAATTTTAAAGGAAGTAATAGTGCGCCTGCTTGGTCACCGAATGGTGACAAGTTAGCGGTTGTATTAACGTTACACGGTGGTTCGCAGATATTTTTAATTAATGCAGATGGTAGCGGTCTACAACGATTAGCCCAAAGTCCCGGTATTGATACCGAGCCCAATTTCTCACCCGATGGGCGGTCGATTATTTTTACTTCGGATCGCGGTGGAAGTCCGCAAATCTATCGAATGGCTATTTCAGGTGGTAACGCCGGTGTTGCAGAACGACTTACATTCGAAGGAAGTTATAATGTAAGTCCACGCTTTAGCCCGGATGGAAAAAGTTTTACTTATATTCATCGCAATGGTGATCGGTTTAATATTGCCCTGCAAGGGCTTGCCAACCGCCAAGTGCAATTATTGACGGATAGCAAGTTTGATGAATCTCCCAGCTTCGCTCCCAACGGAAAAATGATTTTGTATGCTACAGAAATAAGTGGACGTGGTATATTATCCGTCGTTTCCAGCGATGGACAAACGAAACAACGGCTTTCATCTCAAACGGGTGATATTAGAGAACCGTCGTGGGGTCCTTTGCTGAAATCACAGCGAAATAATCACTTCATTAACTAATTTGAAAAGGATAAGCAATGAAAAAATTATTAACAGTGCTGATTATCTGCTTGTTGTCGGCATGTGCAAGTCAAAATAAACAGTCAGCTGAAGTTGATGATCGTGCAATGGCAGGTGGTGGTTCCGGAAGTCAAGATGGAGCAGGTGCAGGTGGATTTGGTTTAAGCCCTTTGCGTGATCCTAATAATATTCTATCTCAGCGAAGTGTTTATTATGACTATGATAGCTATACCATAAAAAGCGAATATAGAGAGCTCGTGTTAGCACATGCACGTTATCTCCGTGATAATGGCGATGCAAAAGTCTTATTGCAAGGGAACACCGATGATCGGGGTAGTCGTGAATATAATCTTGCGCTGGGGCAAAAACGCGCTAATAGCGTGAAGAACGCGATGTTGTTATCTGGAGCACGAGATCAACAAATAGAAGCAGTAAGTTTGGGTGAAGAGAAACCCCGTGCGACAGGACATGGAGAATCTGCCTGGGCTGAGAATCGTAGAACTGATATTCTCTACCAAGGAGAGTATTAATGGTATTGCGCGCTTCTTCTTTTCTGGTTGTTGCGCTTTTATTGGTTAGTAAGCCCAGTATTGCTGGGCTTTTTGGCGATGAAAAAGCGCGCGAGCAGATCGATCTTTTGCAGAAACAAACACAAGCAATGGAAGCGCGCATTGCGGGAATGGAGGAATTGCTCAAAAGTAATGCATTAATTGAGCTTTATTCTCAAGTGGAAGGTTTTAAAATAGAGCTAGGAAAATTGACTGGCCAGATTGAGGTGCTGACTGAAGAAAACAAGTTACTTCGTAAGCAGCAGAAAGATTTCTATCTCGATTTGGATAATCGCTTGAATCAGGTTGAGTCGGGAGGATCAAGAGACTCAGGGAATACATCGCTGGGTGAATCTGATTCATCAACTGCATTGCCATCCGAAATTGAAATGACTGCACAAACAATCGATGGCTCGGAACGCGAAGCTTACCAAACTGGATATAATTTATTCCGGGAAGGAGATTATTTAGCGGCAATCAGTCATTTTGAGCAATTTCTCAAACAATATGCAAGTTCGAGTCTTGCGCCAGGAGCGGCTTATTGGATAGGAAATGCCCACTACGCACTGCGTAACTTTCAAGAAGCTATTTCTGCTCAACAACGTGTAATCGATCAATATCCTAAGAGCGCGAAGGCGCCTGACGCACTTCTCAATATTGCCAGTAGTCAATTGGAAATTCCTGACGTATCGGCTGCTAAAAAAACCTTAGAAAACCTTATCCAAAAATATCCCAATAGTGAGGCTGCTGGTAAAGCAAAAAAGCGCCTAACTAGCCTGAAATAATTTTTATCAAGAAGGAAGTTTTTACAGCTTCTTGCTTTTTTCTCCATGGAAAAGTTGCGAGTTAGTGAGATTTTTTACTCCCTGCAGGGTGAAACAACGCGTATGGGTTTGCCGACGGTATTTATTCGTTTAACTGGCTGTCCTTTACGCTGTGTTTACTGTGATACACAGTATGCATTTACCGGGGGAAAGATGATGTCGATTCCGGAGATATTGGATAAGGTTTCAAATAGTAAGGCGCGCTATGTAACAGTTACCGGTGGTGAACCGTTGGCACAAAAAGCCTGTTTATCTTTACTTGCTGCATTATGTGATACTCATTATTCTGTCTCCATTGAGACCAGTGGGGCATTCGATATTAGTGAAATTGATCCACGTGTCTCCCGCATTGTCGATATTAAAACGCCTGGATCGGGCGAAGTATCAAAGAATCTTTTTGAGAACCTAGCGCTGATATCGAGTAAAGACGAAATTAAATTTGTATTGTGCGATAGGGAAGATTACCAATGGGCGCTACAGATAATGAATGACTATCAATTAGCGCAAGTATGCCCCATCTTATTTTCCCCTACTTATGGTCAGCTAGCGGCTGATTTATTAGCAAAATGGATCTTGGAAGATCATGCACCGGTTCGATTGCAGCTCCAATTACATAAAATTTTGTGGGGAGAGGTAGCGGGTCGATAGCCGAATGGGTTAATTTTCTGGCTACTTTGTTTTATTGAGATGAAAAAAGCGGTTGTATTGGTATCGGGAGGACTCGATTCTGCAACGACTCTTGCGGTTGCTCGTGATCAACATTTCGATTGTTATGCACTCAGTATTGATTACGGACAGAGAAGTCGCTCTGAACTCGATGCAGCGTTAAATGTTGGGAAAATGATCGGTGTCACGGATCATCAAGTCATTAGCGTTGATCTGCGAAACTTGGGAAGATCAGCGCTGACGGATCAATCGATCGATGTTCCCACGACAGGAACGCAAGTGGGTATTCCAGTGACTTATGTGCCAGCGCGCAATACGATTATGCTTTCGTTAGCGTTAGCTTGGGCTGAAAGCCTAGCAAGCCAAGCTATTTTTATTGGCGTCAATGCAATCGATTATTCTGGCTATCCGGACTGTAGGCCGGACTATATCGAGGCTTTTGAGCGTATGGCAAATCTAGCCACTAAAGCTGCATATGAGGGGGTAAAACTCAAGATTCATGCACCACTGATTGATTTATCGAAGCGCGAAATTATTTTGTTGGGTACTCGGTTGAATGTTGATTATAGTCGTACAGTTTCCTGTTACCAAGCGGATGAGCATGGATTGGCATGCGGTGTATGTGATGCGTGCCGGTTGCGTAAGATGGGTTTTTCAGCAGCTGGCATTTCTGATCCAACCCGATATTCACCAATCTATCGAGAGCCCCAGTAATCAAGGAAAAGTTATCGATTCTCATCAGCATGAGAATCGAACTCACGCACGATGCTGACACCGAGCTTTTCTATACCTTGAATAATTCCAAGTTTTGCAACACTTACTTTAACTTGCGGTGATTTAAACTCGGTCAAGATAAGTTGGGCGATATGCTCTGCCAAAGCTTCGAGTAGCATGAAATGCTTGTCAGACAAAGTGTGCTTGATTCTGTCAGCAATAAGGGAATAATCTATCGTATCTTTGATATCATCACTGGCACTCGCGCTACGTGTGGGAAGTGCAATTTCTAAGTTAAGTTCGATGAGTTGCGCGACTTTTTTTTCCCAAGGATAAAGACCGATCATCGCTTTGGTTCGAAAATTTTGTAAGAAAATGACATCCATGGGAGTAATTTACTGCATTATATTTACAATAGTGCTAGATTTTTTTGTTAACGATTCTAATCGAATTAGAGAGGCGAAGCTATTTTGGATATAGCAACGATCATTATATTACTGATGGCCTATTTACTTGGATCGATACCATTTGCGATGGTGGCCAGTAAATTATTCGACTTACCTGACCCAAGAACCTATGGATCAAAAAACCCAGGTGCAACCAATGTGTTACGAAGTGGCAAAATTGCTGCTGCAGTTGTAACCCTATTGGGGGATGCCGGTAAAGGCTGGTTAGCAGTTGAGCTAACTCGAGCTTATGTTTCGATGGAAGGAGGCGGTTACGAATTAATTAGCGGTGCTGCATTATTGGTTTTTCTCGGGCATCTATTTCCCATTTTTCTCAATTTTAAAGGCGGGAAAGGTGTAGCGACAGCTGCGGGCGTATTACTTGGGTTTAATGTGTTATTAGGTTCGCTTGTGATTTTGACTTGGATTATCGTTGCTGCTATCTCAAGGCTATCGTCCCTATCTGCGCTCACTGCTGCGGTGCTTGCCCCGATTTATAGTTATTTAATTTTTGATTGGGATACCCCTGTTTGGGTGGTTATCATCATTTCGTTACTGCTAATGCTGCGTCATCGAGCAAATATCATTAATTTGATTGAAGGAAAGGAAACGCGTATTGGTAAAAAAGCAACAGATAAGACTTAAGTATGCTGAATTTCAAAGAATCCAAGTTTCGTAAAATAAAGACGCGAAATGGGGGACATAACGAAACGATTATCGCCGACGAGGTATAACCAAGAATCCGGTGAGCAACTAGTTAAGTTTTTTTAAATTAAATCGATTGGCGCTAGCGGCTAGCAGAAGCTGCAAGTGAGTTGACAGAAGTCAAGATGGAGCAAGGTTTTATAAGAAAAGATGCAACCTTATTACTTGAAATACTCATTTGGTGCCGAGAGGGGGAATCGAACCCCCATGATGTCACCATCGCGGGATTTTGAGTCCCGTGCGTCTACCAATTCCGCCATCTCGGCTTATATGTATAACCTTAAATCCAGCAAGTGCACATTATTACTGAAATAATAGGTCTCAGCAATCCTGTTATTTCAGTAAGTGTATACGTTACCTTTAATTTAACTACTTTATGTATCAGCTTTATCTTCTATAAACGATTGAGTTGCTGATTTGCAGTGTTCTGGGGATCAGAGCCTATTTGAATAATGAAAGGATTTTGAGTCGATCGCGAGAGACTTTCGCAAATTGTCTTTGAGATCAGATTATACAATGGCCTAAACATTGGTTTCATGTTTTTAATTATTTCGACAGTATTAACCATAGAAGGTACGCGAACACCCCGGTGTTCAACTGGCATACCAATAAAATCAAGATTTGCGCCCAATTTACTAAAGTGCATTGCTAATCTTTTTTCAGTTAGCATAAAAAGAATATCAATATGGTGAATATAAGCAAGTTCTACTGTTCCAATAAAAAGGCCAAGTGGAATGTACGGAAAGCGGAAGCGCGCATAATTTGAAATACCATAGTCTTCATCAGAAAGATTGATGGGTCTTTCTGATTCTCCCTTACGACGACGAAATTCTGAAATTACAGCGAGCCTGGATACTTCAGCAATTTTATTGCGAGATAAGAGTAATGAGCCGACTTTAGAGTGATCTAAGGTATTTCCACAGCATTTCTCAAATGGAAGTGGTTGATGTGGATCATCGATTGATGGTCGGATTAATCTTGTGCATCCAATGAATTTATTTAACCTAACACTTTTCATCAAGAGATGAAGGGCGTTGATATCATACTCATCAGTTTCATATTTACTAGCACGCTGGGATTCATAGTTTAAATCTTCACAATAGACCTGATGGCGTACACGAAAAGCTTCATTTTTTAATTCTTCAGATAATGCGGGTACAATTTCAAAATGTTCGCTAAAAGTTGCACCAATATTAATGATTTCATTTTGTGACATAGATCGAAGCCCTATAATAGTTTTTGCGATTTGGAAGCCTTGGGGTTGGCTTTAAAATTAATCAAGCTTTTTTAAATATTCCTTTGTGAATATTTTGTCCGGTAGATCTCTCAAAATCATTTCGGAATAATCGAGTATTGAAACCTCGTCCTTTTTTAGCGCATCCTCCATAATAAGACGAGTCGGGCGTTCAATGCCCAATACCCAATCAAAGTTTTCATAGCGGCTGGTTTTAAGAAGGCGATTTGATAATGAATAGAATTCTGCTCGATAAGGCCAGTAATTGGATTCTTGCACCCAGAGAACAACTTTGTGGTAAGTAACGCTCCGATCGACAGCGGTCAACTCAAGTACATAATATGCTTTGTCATTGATAATTTCTGTACGTAGAAGCTTGGGGTTATAATCTCCAGAGAAGTTTGCACGAGCAATATCACCATTTGCAACTTGACCAACCAAACGCTGGGAAAGCGATAGACGGATAGGTTGGGAAACGCTTGGCATGAATACCCACAAATCACGTTCTTTCATTAATATAGTTTGGCCACGCTCAGATGCCGGCTCAGTTATCATGACAATACTATTTTCATTGCCTTTAGATAACACACGGTATTTATATTCTTCATTTATTTTTTCAGGAGAGATAGTCTTAATATCAACTTCGACTTGAAAGCTTTCTCGGGGAAATCTTATTGCATCAGCTTTTTCTAATATGGCTCTGGCTAGGGTATCTGTGTCTTCTGTTGTATTTGCAAAGACAGACATTGGAATTAGCGTGAAATAAAGAAATAAAAGGTAATTCATAAAATATTGTTGGCTCATATTAGTAATCTCTTTCCAGTAAAATATCGTTTCTGTGAAAACAACCTGGAATCAAGTCTCATGAATATTGTTCAAATTAGTAACGTATCTAAGGAATACATGTTGGGTGAGCAACATGTCCAAGCGCTTAAGGATGTTAATCTAGAGATTGAGGAAAGTGTTTTTTTAGCAATTGCGGGCCCATCAGGGAGCGGTAAGTCTACTCTACTTAATTTAATTGGTTGCATAGATAATCCAACGACTGGAAAAATTTTTATAGATGGCCAGGATACAAGTGGAAAAACACCGGATGAATTGTCAGAACTTAGATTAAGAAATATCGGTTTTATTTTTCAGACATTTAACCTATTTCCTGTTTTATCTGCTGAAGAGAACGTGGAATACCCCTTACTTCAAATTAAAGAATTAGATTCTGCTGAACGACAGGAAAGGATTGTAAAATTTCTCGACATAGTTGGTTTGTCCAAATTTGCTCATCATCGTCCTAATCAATTGAGCGGCGGGCAACGTCAAAGAGTAGCCATTGCACGTGCTTTGGCTACTCATCCTAAAATTATCCTGGCAGATGAGCCTACTGCTAATCTTGATCATAATACAGGTGAAGGAATCTTAGAATTAATGAAAGAAATTAACAGAAAAGATAAAACTACTTTTATTTTTTCAACCCATGATTCTCGTGTTATGTCCATGGCAGATCGGTTAGTTCATATAGAAGACGGTAGAATTATTAGAGAAAATACTGCTAATAGCACGGGAAGTTAACAGGTGTCTTTTACGCAGATTTATAACACGATTAGAACCTGTTTAATAATAACAAGCGTAATATGCTTTGCAAGCATCTCGTATTGCTTTGGTTCTGATAAAACGAATATTCTATCAATTAAACAAGAGATTAAAAGCGTAGGCTCAAATAGGGTTGCATCTCTAGATGATTTATTCATAGATAATAAAAAATCTTCAACGAAAGCCTCTAATCAAAGTTTCAAACAAACATCAAGCTGGCGGGGTTTCTCACAATATGAAATGGCATTTGCGTACGCAGATCCTGATCACTTGTCCAAAATGCGCTTACGGACTGAGCTTGAAAACATTCGACAAATCAATTCGTTCATTAAATGGAAATTAAGTGGTCGTATTGATTACGATGCAGTTTATAGTATCTCAAATTTTTTTTTTTTTTTTGTGCGAGAAGATCAGCGATTTGAGTTCTGGTTACGCGAAAATTATTTAGATATTTCTCGAGGTAATTGGGATTTTCGTGTCGGTCGACAACATATTATTTGGGGAGAAATGGTCGGTTTATTTTTTGCTGATGTGGTATCAGCAAAGGATATGCGGGAATTTGTGCTACAAGATTTTAACCTGCTTAGAATCCCGCAGTGGGCATTGCGGACCGAATATTCAAAAAATAACTTTCACGCGGATCTGGTTTGGATTCCTTTTGCAACGCTGGATAAGATTGGTAGGCCGGGTGAGCCAGGTAGGTCAGCAGCTGAGTTCTATCCTTTTGCACTTCCCGATCAATTACAAGCAACATTTCTAAACGAAGATCGTTCGGGTCGTAATATTACAAATTCAAACTATGGTTTGCGCTTATCACAACTCGTTAATGGGTGGGATTTTTCAGCGTTTTATTATCATAGCCTTGATGCATCACCTACTTTCTATCTTGTTGGTGGTGAGCTTGGTAGACCTTTATTTCAGGTGCGTCATGATCGAATTGATCAAGTCGGCAGTACATTTTCTAAAGATTTAGGCTCAGTGGTGGTCAAAGGTGAGTTTGTTTATACCAACGGTAGGCAATTTAATGTAACGCGATTCTCACAACCGTTTGGGTTAGTTCAACAAGATACTGTTGATTATGCATTAGGGCTCGATTTTAGCCTGCCTGCAGAGATCAGAACTAACCTACAGTTTTTTCAGCGAGTTTTTCTTGGCTATGATCGGGATATTTTCCATGATAAGTGGGAAAGTGGCGCGAGCATCATGCTGAATCGAAAATTATGGCAGGATGTTGAAGTGCAGACGTTACTGATTCATAGCCTGAATCGAGTAGAATGGATGCTGAGGCCCAGAATTAATTGGAATTTCACAAAAAATTGGCGACTTGCATTGGGGGCTGATATGTTTGAAGGGCCAGCAACAGGGCTTTTTGGTCGTTTTGCAAATAATGATCGTATTTTTACAGAGATTCGTCTTTCATTCTGATTGATCAATAATTTTGACGAAGTGCCTCAACAATCGGTAACCGAGCAATTTTCCTTGCAGGCATAATGGCCGCAATCACGGTAGCAAATAATCCGATTAAAAAAGCAAGCAATAGAACAGAAGGCACGATCCTGATTTGAGCAATATAACCTAGATCGGCATTGGGTGGAGGAGGCATGGGTATGCCGATGGCGGAGATCGTTAGCGCAAGAAACATTCCTATTGCAATACCGAGGCTAGCACCGATGCATCCTAATAAGAGGTTTTCACTGATGATCAAGTAGAAAACATCCATACTGCGATTACCTAAAGCCAGCATCGTGCCAAACTCCCCGGTTCTTTCATAGATACTCATATTGACACTATTGGCGACACTTAAACATACCATTACAAGAATGATCAATTGCAGTACACCAAATTGACTTTTATACAAATCAACGGTTTTCTCATAAAAATCATTGAGTTCAGTCCAAGTTCTAACTTCAAGATCAAAGGAATCTAGCTTGTTTTTTAGTAAAGCAGTTATTTGATCCGTGTCTTTAGTTTCTTTTAGTGAAATCACGAGCGCATTTACGGCATTAATACTCAGGAGCTCCTGCGCTGTTGCTAGTGAAATTTTGATGGTGCGTGCGTCATAATCATTTGAAAAGGTTTGGAATATACCGATTACTTCAAAATCTAAGCTGTTCAAAGTGCCTTCAATTGTATTTGTAAGTAAGGTAACCGTATCACCTGGTTTAAGTTTTAGTCCATTGGCTAACCCACGCCCGAGCATAAGGCCAAATTTATCCTGGTCAGTCAACTGTCTTCCGTCAGTGATTTTTAGTGCAGTACTAAACTGACCTTCATTTTCAGGTTGAATGCCCTCACCAACGATTGGTAGGTCACTACGACCATTATTTAATAAGCCAGAAAAATTTAGCCGAGCTGTAATACTGTCAAATTTTTCGACAGTTATTTGCTGAGCAACAGTTTTTTTCATTTGATCAAAATCATAAATAAGATATTTCTCAGGGGAGCGAGAACCTTCATGAAAATACCCTTGCTTATATATTTGAATATGCCCAGATTGTGAGTGAATCAGAGCCTCACCTAGTTGGATAAAAATATCATTAACCCACCCACCAGCCAAAATGATTCCAACAACACCACAAATAATCGAGATTAAACTCATTGTGGTATGAATCTTTTGTCTCAGAATGTTGCGTAAGCTAAGTTTAAGCATTGATTTTTATCGGTTATGGCGAAGCGCATCGACGATTTGCAATTTTGAAGCTTTCCAAGCCGGATAAACACTTGCAATAAGAGTTGTTCCTATCGCTAATGATATAGCTTCTAATACCATTGATTGAGTAACTAATATTTCCCCTGTGTATCCTCTTGCCATGCCGGGGGGAGGGGGCATTGGTATCCCGACACTTGAAATAATATTCGCTAATAAATAACCGATCATTACACCAAGTATGCCACCGATGCATCCAAGTAGGATACCTTCCATTAGGAACATGTACAGAATTTTTGTTTGTTTGATTCCAAGTGCCATTGCTGTACCGATTTCTCCGGTTCGTTCCATCACACTAATACTCATCGTGTTGGAAATACTTAACAAAATGATTATTGCGATAATGATTTTGATTGCTAGCACTTGTTTAGAAAGGAGCACGGTTGTTTTATTATAGAAGTCAGCAAGCTGATACCAAGGTGTAATCTCAAACTTACTTTGGGGAAGCTGATCGTGCAGTAAAGAAAGAACTTGATTTGTATCTTCAGTATGATTAAGCAAAACGATCCAACTATGTGCGCCTGTCACACGAATGAGTTTTTGGGCTGTCTCGATAGGAATTCGAATTGCATTATCGTCGTATGATTTTGTGACAGTTGTAAAAAGCCCGCTAATGGTTACTTCAATCGCATTAATTCCTCCAGAGGCTGTATTTACCAGTAATGTAACGTTATCTCCAGTTTCTACGCCCAGGTTGCGCGATAAACCTTCTCCCATAATAATCTGGAATGTATTATTTCCAGACAAATAATTTCCGGTAGTGAGTTGAAGTGCGTCACCAAAGAAGTTCTGCTCGTTTGGATCAACCCCTTCACCAATAAACGATAGCGTCGATTCGCCACTGCTGATTAACCCGCTAAAAGATAAGCGTGGGACAATAACTTTAATTTTCTCTAAGCTATTTGATGTGAGCTTTAATTCTGGTTGTGTATCAGGTAATAGAAAATGATAAGGATTTGCTTTGCCTTCTTCCTGATAACCGGGACGTGTAATTTGTAAATGACCTAGCTGAGATCGAATCGAAGTTTCCCGGAAGTCGATAAAAATCCACTCAATAAAACCACTTGCTAAAATGAGTGAACAAACGCCAAATATGATGGCCCCTAATGAAATAATACTGCGGCGTTTGTGACGATTTAAATTGCGGACTACTATACTGAAGTTATAACCAAAGAAATATGACATATACTCGATGAATCACCTGGCCTGCAATTTTAAGAAACTACATAATCGGAATCGCTGGTAAAAGACATTATATTTATTATTTTACAGACAGTATATACTATAGTTGTTATAA
>ERZ724526.342-NODE-342-length-27559-cov-6.942699_pt1 | contig 27559 bp, 19 predicted proteins | sample MGYA00376059_ERZ724526 | MGnify/ENA primary metagenome ERZ724526 (study PRJEB28724, sample SAMN07190883) | activated sludge metagenome | isolation source: activated sludge of sewage treatment plant in Hong Hong | place: Hong Kong | collected 2016-03-17 ...
ATGGTCCCTGCTCTGAGGTAGTCGCCCGCGCCGCTCCGGCGGACGTAGTCCATCATTAAGTACTGATCGAGGTTGTTGGGAATACCCAACACCGGCTTGCCGGCCGCCAGGGCTTGATAGACGGTCGCGCTCCCTCCATTACAAATGACCAGATCCGCTCGCGCGGCGGCTGCTTGGCCAGGCAGATACTGTGCGACCCGCGTACCGGGTGGAAGCCGTCCGGGAATGGAGCGACCGGCGGTGGACACCAAGGCTTCGATACCAAGTTGCTCCAGTGCGTCCAGAATGAGGGGCAAGAGGTCGGCCCGTCCGGACGTGCCGAGGGTGACGTAGGCCATCCGTCCCGTATCAGGCAATGAGTCCCACCATCGAGGAACCGAGTCCGGCGACCAGAGAACCGGACCCAGATAGTGATGGTGCGGCGGGCGATGATAGGTCGGAACAAGCTCCGGCACATCGGCGTAGAGCGTCACGTCGGCGTCTGTGAACTGGTGCGGTAGGCTGTACGGGAGCGCCGGCAATCCATAGTCGCGGCGAACCTGGTTCAAGGCATGTCCCTGCTGGGCGAAAACAAATGGACGCATCACGGTGAAGAGTGCTTGTCCCAGGCGCGGGCCGAAGCGCTCTGTGATGGCCAATTCGGGAACGACGAAATGCTGGTGTGCGAACGGGCTCCAATGGGCATTGGTCACCGTGAGGTAGGGAACGGCAGCGACTCTGGCACTCACGGACAGCGACAGACGAAAGTCTCCGACCACCGCGTCCGGCCTCACATGAGCAAACAGGCACAGATCGTCTTCGACGTATCGGTGTAATTCCTCCTTGCTATAGAGCGGATCCCCTCGACGTAGGCGATCCTGAAATTGCGCGCCGCTGATCGTTCGAATCGGGTGCATCGTGGCAGGCACCGATTCGAAGAGATGGTGATAGCGCCGATCACAGGCGAGATGCACCTCATATTGGTCAGGATCAAGACTGCGGGCCAAGGCCACCGCACGGGCGACATGGGCCAGCGTGACCGCCTCCGCCAGAAAGAGAATGCGAGGCTTTCGTGCCGGCGCCAGCACTTGCCGAGTTCCTGCTCTCTCTGGAGAGGGAACAACCGGGCCGGGAGTCCGTCGCCGGCGGACGGTTGTGCCGGGCGCTCGCAACCAATCGGAGAGAATTTTGTCGGTGACCATCCGGGTGATGGCGGCCATATCGCGTCCGCTTTGGAAGTGGCTTTGCCGCAGATGCCGTCCATAGATGGCAGAAATGGGAACCGATCGGATGGGAATGCCCGACCGGCCGGCCTCGATCAGGATTTCGCTTTCAAACACGAATCCGGAAGCCGCATCGCAAGGCCACCCAGCCGCCGTCCAGGCGGAAATCGGATAGAGCCGAAATCCAGACTGACTGTCTTCGATCGTACAGCCTGCTGCCAGGGAGATCCAGAAGTCCGCAATCCGCTGTGCAAGTACGCGGAGTCGCGGAATCGTGTGGCGATGCCGGCGCCTCGCTGCGACGACGATTGCGCGCGGGTCCCGGCGGTGCATGGCGAGTAAGGCGGGGATGGCGGCTGGATCATGCTGGCCGTCCCCGTCGAGTGTGATAATCGCCGTAGCCCCTTGCGCGACGGCATGCTGCATCCCTCGTCGGAGCGCGGCGGCCTTGCCCAAATTGTTCGCATGTCGCAGGACCGTCACGGGCAATTCCCGCAGCGACGACACCGTCTGATCGGTTGAGCCATCATCCACCACGACGACCCGCTCGACGTAATGCAAAGTCCGGGAGGCGACATGGTGAATCGTTCCGGCTTCATTGTAGGCGGGGATGATGGCAATAGCGTCCTTGTCCCGTTCCATCATGCCTGGGCTCCATTGATCGAGATGATCTGGCCGGATACATAGGCCGCCGTATCGGAGACGAGGAACGAGACGAGGCCGGCCACTTCCTCAACAGTGCCGGCTCGTTTCATCGGGACCAGTCGCTCGATGGCTTCTGCGCCGAATGTGTCGAGCGACGCCGGCGTGGAGATAATGCCGGGCGCGACGGCATTCACGGTGATGTGACGTGAGGCGAGTTCCAGCGCCAGGGCTTTCGTGGCGCCATGGAGACCGGCTTTCGCCGCGGCGTAGTTCACCTGGCCACGATTGCCGATGAGCCCGCTGACAGACGTGATGGTGACGATACGCCCCCACCGGGTCCGGATCATGGGCAGCAGGAGTGGCTGCGTCACATGAAAAAATCCGTTCAGCGACACATCGAGCACCCTATGCCACTGATCGTCTGTCATCCCCGCCATCGGCGCGTCGTCATAGATACCGGCGTTGTTCACGAGGACTTGAATAGGGCCGGCCGGTTGCAGGCGATCCAAGGCCTGGCGGGTTTGCGCTGCATCCGTGACATCGAAGCACAGGGCCTCGGCCTTCCCGCCCTTGTCACGGATGGCCTGCGCCACGGCCTCCGCCCGATCCATGCGGGTGCATCCATGGACAATGACATCGAATCCGGCCTCGCCCAGCACCTGACAGACGGCTTGCCCGATGCCGCCGCTGCCTCCCGTCACCAGCGCACGCTTACTCATGCGGCTCCTTCCTGTGAGACGGATCGAGCCTCGCTAGAATGATCCGCCTCCAGCATCACGGAAAGGCGACCGGTCAACACTGTCTGCCCATCTGCGGTCACCGTGACGTCGTAGATACGGCCTTGCTGGTGGCTCAACTGCAGCGTCGCAACGATCGTGAGCGCCCCCTTCAGCCCATCCAAGTGAGACTGCGTCGTGGTGACGTGACGGAGCGAAGCCAGCACACCTTCCGCCGCGCGTTGTCTATGCCCACTCCCGAGCAACGTCGCATGCGCGGCAATGGCCTGCGCGCCGTATTCGATCGCGCAGAGGGTACGAAGGCCGCTGCCGTCTCGTAAGGGATTGTCCGGACGAAGGTGGCTCGTGGCACGGCAGACGATATGGTGTTCGTCCCATGTTTCGACTGAGTCGAGCAGGCACATGGTTCCGCGATGAGGAACCAGCTCGGCGATGTCGTCACAGCGGCGTTCCATCAATGACCCTCCGGTTTGCAGTCGATCACGAGGTCGCTCTCGTCCGTGTACTCGAGCCGCACGGTGTCTGCGGCCTGTCGGGCCAGCAGGGCCAACAGGGGTAAGCTGCGCGCCGCCGGGTTGCTGCGCAGCGACTCGAGGATAGTAGCGGGAAAGGCCGTGATGGCCTGATGCGGGGCCAGCGCGATCTCGCACCGCATGCACGCATCGGGATGGCTTGTCGGAGTCATTAAAAGCGCCGCGGCGAAACTTTCATCCACGGGGCGAATTCCATACAGGGGCCTGGGGAAGGGCAGATCGGACGCGACCAACATCACCGGGCAGCGCTCGACGGTGGTATAGGTGGCCGCTTCGAGGAGTCCGGCGGCGAACGACACATCGTAGGCGCAGACACTCGTCGATGAGAGTTGCGAGCGGGTTGCGATGCTCCAATAGCCGGCCGGGGCGTTGTAGACGGAGTTGTGAAACGACGTGGGGGATACCTCACGTGCGGCACCGGCCAATGATTCGCAGATTTCCTGCGTGATAGCCCCGTCACCATCCGAAGAGGTAAAGACGGTGGCGATCGCCTCTCCCTGGAGAGGTCCTGCCAGCAAGGCGTCCTGCGCCGCCGCGATCGCAAGACGTGCGGATTGGCTACAGCGGCGGCGTTCGGCGGCGGACAACAGCTTTGGAATAGGAGGCGTGAGGGGCGCGGGCCGGTATTCGGTTTCACCGGCCAGGATGGGTCGAGCGGCAGCCCATCCGTCCAGCCCGGGGCCGGCGATCCCGATGCTGATCACCCAGAACTCCATCATGGCCTCTTTCCGAAAACGAGACTGCAATTGCTGCCACCGAAACCGAATGAGTTACTGATCACAGTGCGCAAGGGGCGGGATTCGCTTCGGAGCATGATGCCGCTGCGGAGTTGCGGATCCGGTTGCTTGATCCGCACCATGCCTGGAATAAATTCATGCCGCAGGCAGAGGAGGCTGATAATTGCTTCCGTGATTCCGGCAGCGCCGAGGGTATGCCCGGTCCTCTCCTTCGTCGAACTACACGGCGTTCTTTCTCCGAACGTTTTCCAGATGGCCCGGTCTTCCGCGAGATCATTGGCTGGCGTTCCGGTGCCATGCAGATTGATGTAATCGATATCGATGGGCTTCAACTCCGCCCGGTCGAGCGCGCGTTCCATGGCCAAGACAGCACCCAGGCCTTCCGGGTGCGGCGTGGACATATGGTGGGCGTCGCTGCTTTCGCCATAGCCCAGAAAACGCAAACTGCTGTCGCGGGCGGCCTCGCGTTCCAGCAAGAGGAAGCCCGCTGCTTCCCCGATGGAAAGCCCGTCTCGATGCTCGTCGCAGGGGCGACAGGGGCGAGGCGACAGCAGGCCCAGGGAGGCAAACCCATAGAGCGTCATGAAGCACAAACTATCCACGCCGCCCACCACGACGGCATCACAGAGCCCCGCTGCCATCCAACGCGAGGCGCTCGCGAAGACTTTGGCGCTCGAGGAGCAGGCCGTGGAAATCGATGCGACCGGGCCGGTGAGTTTCAAGTGACGCCGCACGACATCGCTCACGGAGAACAAATTCTGTGTGTGGCGATAGCGCACAGTCAGCGGGAGCAATTCACCCCCGGCCGCGCGGCGTCGATAGGCCCATTCGGTTTCAAGAATGCCGGAGGTCGTCGTGCCGATGAGTACGCCGATGCGATCCGGCCCGTACCGTTGCTGCGCCGAGGCGACCGCCTGTCCGAACCCATCCTGTCGTAAGCCGACCAGCGCCAATCGATTGTTGCGGCAATCGAAATCGGCGAGTTCGCCGGTAATCGGTTCCGTTTCGAGTCCTTCGATCCGGCCGATCCAGGTCTTGATGTCCGCATCTTCGAAGTCATTCGGCCGCAAACCCTGTCGCTCCGTGCGCAGCGCTTGCCACGTCTCCGCCAGCCCCCGTCCGAGCGGGTTGGCGGTGGCCATGGCGGTGACGGTCAAGGGAGCCATCATTGCGACACCCGTTGTTGGCCGAGGATCGCGGCAATGAGTAAGGACCCTGCCGCGCCGAGACCAACGGTGAGCCCGATGGCATGCAGCACGGGTGTACGAGAAAAGGCCAGGGCCCCGAACGCCGACAGGGTGGCCAGCATGCAGACCGTGAGCGAAAGCCAGGTCCGCCGTTTCTCTTCCTCATCTGAGAAGGGCCGGTTGAAGAACAGCGCGTAATTGAGCCCGATGCCCAACACGAGCAAGAGCGACACCAGATGAAAGAGGGAGAGGCGTTCGCCGATCACGGTGAGCAGGGTCACGACAAACAGGATAGCCAGCAGCGGTGGTAACAGCACGCGGCTCACCAGCGCCATGTCCCGCAGTCCCCACCACAGGAGTATCGTCATGGCCACCACTCCAAGGGCGGTCAGCCGTAAGGATTCATGCCGGTACCCGTTGACTAGACGCCCCGCTTCGGATTTCAGATCGAGGAAAGTGAGTCCGGGCCCCGCCTCCCGAGCAAGGCGGTCGGCCAGACCGGAGGGAGAGGTCACGTGGCGCAGGGGCACGAGACCCGCCCACGCATCATCAGTGTGAACCAGAAGCGACCGGATTTTGAGAAAGAAGGGCGTCTGTTGAAGATTGACGATATCGATCAATGGACTCGTGCGGGCCATCTCGACATCGTGCAAAAACGGCTCGAACAGTCCGGCCCGGAAGGGAAGCCCTTTCACTGCCTCAGCCAATGATGCAGCCAACACATCGGAAGGAGGCAGTGCGGCCTGCCGTTTCCGTTGAGAGGCATCCGACGGGAGATACAGGCTCGGCAGGTCGAACCCGGCCAATAGCCCGTCGTCCACCAACCGGCGCAGGGGCAGTTCGGCGGACTCACTGCGTTGCAGGACCTCTTCCTTGCTCGAGCCTTCGACGATCAGCACATACCGGACATCCGGCGCGCCGAGGTCTTTTCGCAGTTGCTCATCGAGGGTCTTCGACGGCGATGCAATCGGACTCAAATTGGCGAGGTCGTTATCCCAGATGTCTTCATGTCGCACTGCCAGGGTGGCCAGGGCCAGCAGGGCCGCCACCCATATGGTCCAGCGAATGCGATTCACCGATGCCAGAGCGGGCAGCCATGTCACAGGAAGCAGCTGGTGTGGAGCGGACCGGATGACTCCAGGCGGCAGGGCGGGAAGGATCCAGCGCGTCACGAATCCGGCTACGAGAACCCCCACGAATGCCAGTACGCCCAACTGCGCCAGGCCGGTGATACTCGAAAACAGCAAGCTGAGCGCGCCGAAGACCGTGGTCAGTACGGCCAGTTTCAACGTCGGCCATATCCTCGACAGGGTCTGCTGCAGTCGTTCTCCTGCGATGCCCTGTGTGAAGACGTAGGCGGGGTAGTCGACCGCTTCTCCAATCAGTGTGGCGCCGAAACCCAGTGTGATGCCATGGACGAACCCGAACCAGGTTTGTACCGCCGCCACTCCGACGAGCAAGCCGGTCAACACCGGAAGGAGGCTCAGCAGGAGAGGCGTCACTGACCGGTAGATGATAAACAGCAGAATCGTCACCACTGTGATGGCGATGACGGACAGTCGCCAAGAGTCGCGCTGGATCGTGGCGCGGGATTCCACCGCGAATACGCCGGGGCCGGTCATGTCCAGATGGGCATGCTCCGGCAGGCCGGCTGATGTGAATGCCGTCCGCACGGCCTGCACTGCCGACTCCTGCTGATCGAGGGCAAACCCTGGCGAGCTGGTTTCAGCGACGAGCAGGGCTCTGGTTCCGTCGCGCGAAAACCAGACGCCCTGGTGCATCGACGGTCCCTCCCCCGGGGTGAAGGCCGCCAGTATGTGAGGCACTTCACCGGTGGGATCGGAGGGCAAAGCGGTCTTCATCAGCGCACCGGCCGGAGAGGCGAGAAATTGCAGTTGTCGCTCCAATGCCTCCCGCAATGCTGTTGCCGTGAAATGCTCAGGGATGACGGCCGCACTCAGAAGGTACCGATGACGCATCAACACCTCACGGACGATGGTGAAGTCGGCGGGGTCTCCGTTGTTCACCGAGGCGAAGAGGCCCGTGTCTCGTAATTTCCGGGCTATGGTTCGGCTGGCTTGGGCCAGCGCCTCGCCCTCGGCGCCCGAGAGGCCGATCAGGATCAGTCGGGCCGCGACGCCGTCCCGGAGTTGCGACACCAGCAGCTCCTGCCGATGGTCAGCGGAGCGGGGCAGCAAGGCGGTCAAGTCGGTGGTCATCGTCATGTTGGCAACGATTCCTCCGCTGATAAACACCAGCAGCATCCAGAGGAACAGGGCCGGTCGGGCATGCAGGGTCACGAGACCGGCCCATCGATCTCCATCAAGGACCGGTCCCCTCCGGTTTCCCGTATGTCGACCGTTGTTAAACGATCGCCCTCTCCTCGAAGGATGATCGAGGCCACGTATTCCGCCGCTTGCGCATCTAACGGCCGCAGCGTGAGTTCCCACTGCTGGAGGGTGCCCTGAAATTTGATGTGGTAGAGCCGCCGCAATACGGCAAGTTCTCCCGCCAGACTGGCCCGGATCGCTTCGATAAAGGAGCGAATCAACGGGTGGCTATCAACGGCAATCTGCTTTGTGCCCTTCGGTGAGGACAGCGTCAGCCGGTCGCCTTGCACCGTGAGATCCTCCGTATAGGGCGAGGTGACATGTTTTTCGACGCGGTCTGGACGAACATAGGCCAGCGTGCCTTTGAGCACCACCGGCTGAGTCAACATGGCGATGGTTTTCGTTTCCGTGAAACGGTCCTGGCGGGACGAGACCTTGGCCAGCAGTTCCATCAGTCCGGGCACGTCGAATGGCTCCGCCCCCATGGCGGGTTCAGCGGACGCCGGCAGCCAGGACCACAGGCTACACAGCAGGATGAGAGGGGCGAGCGTGATCGGGACCTTCATAAAAGTTGAACCAGTTATACGGAGATACACGGCAGTAATGTTCCAGCCGGCTGACGTATCGCTCGATCCAAGGGCGTAGGGTTTCCGATCGGCGGGCGCCATTCACAGGAATAGTGTCGGCCAAGGGCTCAAAATACAGGTGGTATCGGCGGCCCCCCTGGTAGAGACCAAAAAACAGCACGATCGGCACCTGGAGCAGCGCGGCGAGCAGAAATGGCCCTTCGGGGAACATGCGGGTTTTGCCGAGGAACTCGCAGGCCATGCCTTTTTCATCGTTGAACAGGCGGTCGCCGAGAATCCCCACGATTTCCCCTCGATCCAATCGTTCTTTGACCGCCAGCATCGTGTCGGCGGTTCCAGGCGGAATAATCCGGTCCCGGATCTCGGGGCGCAGGTTGTGCAGCACGGCGTTTAGGTTGGAGGCTGCGGCTTCGTGCATAATCACCGTGATCGGCAGCTTGTGATCGAAGATGCCTTGCGCGCGCAGGACTTCGAAACTGCCGAGGTGAGAACCCAGCAAAATGCAGCCTCGATTTTGGGCGAGAACGGCATGTAATGCCGGAGCGCCTTCGGTGTGAATATCGAAGTAGCGGTGGCGTCCGGACAGCAGATACACCCGGTCATGAATCGTCGAGGCGAAGGCGTGGAAGTGCCGAAACACATCTTTCCACGACGGGGGCCGCTGCAAAATGCGTCGTAGGTAGTCGCGCGAGGTCCGTTGGGCGCCGCCGGAAAAGAGTAGGAAATAGGAACAAATCGGGTAGAGCAGGCCGCGCGCTACCGGCCGCCCCACCCAGAGGGTAATCAAGACGAGCAGCCGCATCAGTCCTCGGCTTCCTCGTTCCGGCTGATGGCGCCAGTCGGTGCTCACGATGCGACCTGCGTGGTGAGGCGAGCGCAATGGACCATGCCTGTGGCGATCATGTCCTCGTCACGCGTCACGGCAAAGGCGATGTCCTGGCTGGGCAGGAATCGCCAGCGCAGGGTGAAGGGTTCTTCAGGTCGAAGCAGTCGCAGGAACTTGACCGAGCTCAGTTCGAGGGGGCCAGGTTTCATACCGGCTTCTTGTTCAAGGATGCTCAGCAGTTCGGTTAAGAGCACCACACCCGGGACGAGAGGGTTGCCAGGAAAATGCCCGGCCAAAGCCGGGTGGTCCCGGCGGATCTGTCGCGGTCTTTCGGTAGGCATGCGTTACTCGTGAACGTGCCGTTGGGGATGCATGATGTGTCGGGCAAAGGTTTTCAAATGTTCGTGTGGTAATTTGCCGGTGGTGTTCCTCGGGAGCTGATCCACCACATATAACGGGCGGGGAAGAAAGACCGGGTCGATGCGTTTCCGGAGCTCGGCAAGAATCGCTGCACGAGTCATCCCCGGCGCGACCACGAAAGCTCTCAATCGGCCGGTACCTGTTTGTCCTGGGTCGGGCCAATAAAACGTGCCATCCACCACTCCGGGAATGCGGTTCAGGGCTGCATTGAGGGCTGTCAAGGAGGCGCGTTTTCCCGCTACCTTCACGAGGTCACGGTGTGGCCCCAGGAGGAGGAATTCCCGCTGACTGCGGAGCGTGATGCGGTCCGATAGTTGGAGCCAGGCTCCCACATGTCCGCCCATGACCCAGGTCGTGTCCTCGGCATGCCGCATCCGTAAATCGTGGCATAGCGTCCAGGCTTCACCGGCCGTTGTGCGGCGCGACGCGAGCATCCCCCCTTCCGTGCATCCATAGATTTCATGTACGGGCACGTGCCACAGCCGTTCCGCGCTGAGCGCGATTGCCCGGTCCAGGGGCATCGTGGCCGAGATGATGCCCTCAAGGCCGCGCAGGTTCGTGCGTTCGCGGAGAAACGCCTTGAGATGGAAGGGGGTCGTCATCAACCAGGCCGGCGATTCCAGCTGCTCCAGGTCCGCCCGAAGGTCCGCGGGGAGGATCGAAGTGCCGGCGTGCAAACTCCATCCCCATTGAAGCGGCAGCATGATCGTGGTTTCCAACCCATACATGTGCTGGGCAGGGACGGTTCCCACGGCCACCCGCGGCAGGGACTGCGTCAGGCCGAACTGTTGCCCCAATGCGCGCGCGCCCATGACCAGGGATCCCCAGCTTTTCGCATGAGCCTGAGGGAACCCGCTACTGCCGGAGGTGAACGCGATGGCGGCGATCTGATCGGCGGGAATCACCGGAACATCTATCGTACCGGCCCCCTGCTCCATTTCTCGAAGGAGGGAGAAGCGAGGTATGGGGATATCCCCCTCGTCATGATCGGTCAGCACGTATGCACCGGGATACTGTCGCGCGAGTTGTTGAAGGGGTTCTGCCGCGCGGCAGGTGGGCAACAGACTGATCTGACGTGCGATCAAGGCCGCGGCAAATCCCACGGCAAAGTGGTAGCGATCCCGGCAAAGATTGATGGCAAAGTGTTTGCGCGGCAACTGCGCCGCGAGACTTATCGCAGAACGCAGGAAATCCCGAACGGAATGTGCACGATCACGGCGCCAGGCGAGCGGGCTCGTTGCGGCATGATGTCCTACGAGAGGATATCCGGCTGCCGCTCTCGGCTGGTGCGTGCGCCGGGCGGGGGAGGCCGGAGCCATCTGGCTGTCGATCGATTGCATCATCATCGAATCCGATGTTGGGCAATGTGATTCGCCAATGCCCGGAGCGAAGCCAGGGCCGCCTTATTCTCCGAGCGCAATTCCACGCCATAACGTTTGGACACCAACAGGGCGATTTCCAGCATGTCGATGGAATCCAGCCCTAACCCCTCGCCGAAGAGTGCCGAGGACGGATCGATGGTCTCGGGCAACACTTCCAAGCGGAGTGCCTCCACGATGAGGGTGGCCAGTTCCTGCTCCAACGCGCCGTCGGCGCCCACCTGGGATTGCGAGGAAAACGCCATATCACTGCGCCTCCTGGATAAGGGCCGGATTGCGCTCCGTACCCCTGCTGGTTTTGGCGCACCGAAGCGCCGCCGCTAATAATTCGTCGGGGTCATCGATGAAGGGCTTGTGATGTAAGGGGAGCCCCAACCGCGATGCCTCCTCGACCAGAAGGCTAAGATAGTCGCCGAGGTGTTCTGCCGTGAAGGAGTTCGTATCGTGAAAGGTCACCACGATGGGAATGGTGTGATTCACCACCGGCAACGTTCCCCGAAGAAAGCGGGCATGTAACCCGGCCAGCTGCGAGCGGAAATTCAGCCTTCTCAGGAGGTGAATGCCCCAGTTCACCCCGTCGAAGGCTTTGACATCGGATAACAGCATGTGAAGCCGATGCCGTCCATAGCAGTCGAAGGTTGACGCGTTGAACAGCCAGTAGGGAGGGCGGACCAGCATCGTCGGCTTGCCGGTGATCTGGTCGAGGTCCTCTTTGCCGTTGAGTAGTGACCGCTCGAGTTCAGCCGGGGACATGCGAGTGTGGCTGAGGTGCCCTTTCGTGGTTCCCGTATGCAACCCCAAAAGGTGCCCCTCTGCCTGTTCAATCGCCAGCATGGCTCGCCCATCGGATGAGCCCCCTCGCTTCGGGTGGCGCGTCTGCACGAAAAATATTCCTTTGATGTGCGGTTGCACCGGATTGCGGGCGAGGTGCCGCAGGACTTTCCCGGTGTTGGGATGTGGCCCGTCATCAAAGGTCACCAGGAAGCGCAGGGTCAGAGGCGCATCTGCAGGGGGCCGCCGCTCGACTACCCCCTCGTTTGTCGCTGAGTGCCGCATCGATACGGTGTTCACGTGCCAGCCTTTCGTGAATTATCGTTTGGCCACCACTTTCCCCGTGCACATGTATGTGTTCGTGTAGATCCACGAAATGGGGCCCGAGGACGGCTGCTGCTGGACGTCGGTCAGGCGAACGTCCACGTTCAAATTCTTGGCATCCTCCTTGAGATTTTCGATACATCCCTGAGGAGAACGGCCGCTGGAAATCACCTTTTCGATTTCATTCGTGTCGTAATTTGGAATGGTGTAGTGAGGCCCGCATCCGGTCAGCAAGACTGCGATTCCAAGTGCCCACCCTCTGCTCATGTCCAATCTCCCCTCGTTGACGGTAAAAAAGTCCGGCCTGTCAGGGTTTGACTGTATGAAACTGAGACGAAGACCCACACTGGGGGCCTCCCTAGTTTGGCCCTAGGAGCCCCCGAGTTTGCTGAGGCAAATGCCGGTTCCGTTGCTTGCGGACATTTCTGTCAATCAATACAATGGCCTCGACCAATCCGGCCACACGTGCATTGCCATGCGAGGAGGAACTATGCCAGCCAAGAAAGGATCAACGGCTCGCCCGTCTGCCGCAGCGAACCAAGGGCAACCGACGGAGGAGTTTGAGAAGCTCGGGGTCTTTTATCTCGGCCGGCCCTATGCGCTCGCGACGAAGCAATCCAAGCCGGGATGGCTGCTGTATGATTCGAAGGATCTGGTGACGCATGCCGTGTGTGTGGGCATGACGGGGAGCGGGAAGACGGGCCTGTGCGTCGGACTTTTAGAAGAAGCCGCCATTGATGGCATTCCGGCCATCGTCATTGATCCCAAGGGAGATCTCTCCAATCTTCTCCTGACGTTCCCGCAACTGCGCGGCGAAGACTTTGCCCCCTGGATCAATGAGGACGATGCCCGCAAGAAAGGACTTTCGCCTGCCGACTATGCGACCCAACAAGCTGCGTTGTGGCAGAAAGGCTTAGGCGAATGGGGTCAGAGCGGCGAGCGGATTCAAAAATTGCGCGATGCGGCGGACGTCGTCGTCTATACGCCCGGCAGCAATGCGGGGCTGCCGGTGTCGATCCTCAAATCTTTTGCGGCTCCTTCACCCGAGCTCCTCGATGATGCGGAACTTTTGCGCGAACGGATTTCCACGACGGTGACCAGCGTGTTGGGACTCATAGGTCTTCAGGCTGATCCCATCAAGAGCCGTGAGCATATTTTGTTGTCGTCGATTCTTGACAGTGCCTGGCGGGCGGGGCGTGACCTGGACCTGGCGGCGCTTATCCATCAGATCCAAACGCCTCCCATGACCAAAGTCGGGGTACTGGATGTGGAATCATTCTTCCCTTCGAAGGAACGATTCGCCCTGGCCATGCAGTTGAACAATCTGTTGGCCGCGCCGGGGTTTGCCGCCTGGATGGAAGGTGAGGCGCTGGATGTCGGACAGATTTTGTACGGGCCGTCCGGGAAGCCGCGCATCGCGATTTTTTCAATTGCCCATTTGAACGACGCCGAGCGGATGTTTTTTGTCTCACTGCTGCTCAACCAGACACTGGGGTGGGTGCGCTCGCAGTCCGGCACCACCAGCCTGCGCGCGATCCTCTACATGGACGAAATTTTTGGCTACTTTCCGCCGGTCGCGAACCCTCCCTCCAAAGCGCCTCTGTTGACGCTGTTGAAGCAGGCGCGCGCGTTCGGGCTAGGTGTCGTGTTGGCCACGCAAAATCCGGTGGATCTCGATTATAAGGGGCTGGCCAATACCGGCACCTGGTTCATCGGCCGTTTGCAGACGGAACGCGATAAGGCGCGGGTGATCGAAGGCTTGGAAGGAGCGGCGGCCAGTAGCGGTAAGAAGTTCGACCGCCAGCAGATGGAACAGATCCTTGCCGGTCTGGGCAATCGGGTCTTTCTGTTGAATAACGTGCATGAGGACGCGCCGGAAGTCTTTCAAACACGCTGGACGCTCTCCTATCTCCGGGGGCCGCTGACACGCACGCAGATCAAACAGTTGATGGATCCGGTGAAGCGGCAGCTGCCAGCGCGGACCTCACGGCAGGACGAATTGGAAGCCGCAAGCGCTTCCGGCTCGACGAGTGTGGCATCGCGCACGACGGCCTCCCGGCCTATGTTGCCTCCCGATGTGCCGCAATATTTTCTTCCGCTCCGGGGAACACAACCAAGTGGAGCAACGCTCATCTATCAACCGATGGTCTTGGGTGCGGCGCAGGTGCGATTTACCGACAACAAGGCAGGGATCGAGGCCAGCACTGATCTCACACGACTGGCTGCTATCAGCAGTGGCGTCGTCCCGGTGGAGTGGGAGCAGTCGACGGCTGCCGATGTGCAAGTGGCGGACCTTGAACGCGAACCGGCCGCCGATGCGGAGTTCGCGGCTCTGCCCGGTGCAGCGAGCAAAGGGAAGCAATACGACAGCTGGAAGAGCGACCTCTCCGGCTGGTTGTTTCGTACGCAAAAGCTCGAACTCTGGCGAAGTCCGACCACGAATACGCTATCGAAGCCCGGCGAGTCGGAACGCGATTTTCGCGTCCGGTTACAGCAGGTTGGCCGGGAAGAGCGTGACAGGCTGAGCGACGAGCTTCGGAAAAAATATGCGCCCAAAATTACGACGCTTCGAGACCGGGTCCGGCGCGCCGAGCAGGCTCGGGAGAAACAACAGAACGAATCTCGATCCAGTCAGGTACAGGCGGTCATTTCTGTCGGCGCATCGATACTGGGTGCATTTCTGGGCCGCAAGACACTCAGCGCGACGAACATCGGCCGTGCGACAACGGCGATCCGCAGCGCGGGGCGTGTGATGAAGGAATCGCAAGAGGTCGGCCATGCGGAAGAAAACGTGGCCACGCTTCAGCAACAGCTGACGGACCTGGAGGCCCAGTTCAAATCGGAAAGCGATGCGCTCATGGCGGCGACGGATCCCTTGACTGAAAAGTTCGAGCAGATTTCACTGAAGCCCACCAAGTCAAATATCGTCGTCAAACTGGTGGGGCTGGCGTGGGTGCCCGCCTGGCGCGGCGCCGACGGCACCTCTGCCCCGGCCTGGTTGTAGCCAGTCCGCCACAGAGGTGGCTCGCGCGGTCGCCTCTACAGGAAGAGTGTCGTTCCAGATGGCCCTAGTCCATCTTGGGTATTTGTGATATGACTCGGCCGGATGTATGAATACAGCCATTTCATTCTCTCGCGCGTGGGAGCTCACGCATGGGGACGCATACGCTGCCTCCCGATGAAACCGCGCGTGTAGGGGCCCTGTGCCGCTACCGCGTCCTCGATTCTCCTCCAGAAGCCGACTTCGACGAGATGGTGCAACTGGCCGCCTCGATCTATAAGGCTCCGATTGCCGCCATCACGTTCATCGATCACGACCGCCAGTGGGTGAAGGCCGCTGTAGGCCTGGACACCAGCCAAACCGACCGTCCGTCTGGGCTGTGCTCTTTTACCATTCAAGGGAAAGATCCGGTGGTCATTGAGGATGCCTCGGCGGATGATCGATTTTCATCTCATGCGCTGGTCCGCGGACATCCACATGTCAGATTTTATTGCGGCGCGCCTCTCGTCACTCGAGACGGGTATGCGGTCGGCACGATTGCCGTAATGGATTCGATTCCGCGGACGGTGAAGGAGGACGACCTCCTGACCATTCGACGATTGGCGCGGCAGACTGCGGCACTCCTGGAACTGCGCATGCTGAGGTCCGAACGATCATCCGTCGACTCGCTGTCCACGGATGATCAGGTGGAGACCCTGACAGAGGCGGCCTTCGTGATCGATCGGAGCGGCCGGATTCTTCGGGCTAATCGGGGGGCAGAGCGTCTTCTAGGCGTTTTAGCCTCTGACCTCAGGGGGCGGTTGTTGCATGAGTGTGTGCACCGTCCTGGCGATGGGGATGAAGAGGGGCAGGACGGATCGTGCACGTTGATGCATGTCTGCCTTAGCGGGACCGCCGTGCTCGAACAGGACGATGTGTTCGTGAACGGTGATGGCTCTCTGCTGCAGGTGCGCTGGAACCATGTGCCGTGCTGGTCTGGTGGAGACTGGAGCGGCGGCATCGTCGCGGTGCGAGATCTCACTATTCAGAAACGGAATGAGGAGGTGCTGCGCCTGATGGCCCCCACCACCAGGCTCACGGGCACGGCGTTCCTTCAGGACCTGGTGGAGACCCTGGTAAAAACGATTGGCGCGGACTACGGTTTCTGTCTTCGCGCACTGCCCGAAGGGCGATGCGCGCAGTCCGTGGCCGGGTGGGGGCCGAACGGCCGGCTGGATCCTGTGGACTATGCCCTCGCCGGGACCCCCTGCGAGCATGTCCTCCATGAAGGATTCTGCCACTACTCTTCCGGCGTCCAGGCCTTGTTCCCACAGGACGAGGTGTTGGTCCACCTGTCCATCGAATCGTACATGGCTCTGACACTGCCCTCGCCGACTGGAGGGCCAGTTGGCTGGATCGCGCTGCTCGGTCGATCCCCCCTGAAGGATGCTGAACGGGCGGAAGCCTTGCTGCGTGTGGCCGCCGGTCGTGCGGGGAGTGAACTGGGTCGCCATCTTGCAGAGGAACAGCTCAAGGAGAGCGAGGAGCGCTATGCCCTGGCGCTTCGAGGGACTTCTGATGGCATCTGGGATTGGAATGTTCTTGCCGGTCAGGCCGTTCTGTCTCCGCGCTGGAAGGCACTGCTGGGGTTTGCCGAAGACGAGTTGCCGGATCACGAATCCTCGTTTTTTCAGCGCGTACATCCCGAAGACGTGCCGCGGGTGAAAGCGGAGATTGAGAGACATTTCGCCAGCCGGACCCCGTATGACGTGCAATGCCGGCTGTTACACAAGGACGGCACGTACCGATGGGTTCAGACACGGGCCCAGGCCTTATGGGATGACCAGGGCCGCGCCTATCGTATGGTCGGGGCGTCAACCGATATTACGGAGCGCAAGCAGGCTGAAGACGTCGCGCGACGCTGGCAACAGGTGTTTGATCAGGCACAGCTCGGTCTTGCCCACGCGGATTTGGCAACCAATACCTTTCTGGCCGTGAACCCGGCGTTCGCCCGGCAATGCGGGTACACGGTGGAGGAATTGATCGGTCGCTCAATTTTTTTCATCTATCCCCCAGAGGAACATGCCGCCCTGGAAGAGCGAATCCAGCGCATTCATGACACGGGCGGCCTGACATTCGAATCCATTCACCGGCGCAAGGATGGAAGTCTTTTCCCGGTGATGGTCGAGGTCATGCTCATCAGGGATGCCGATGGCGTGCCGGTGTCACGCGTCGCGTATGTGAAGGACATCACGGAAGCGAAGCAAGCGGAGCAGGCGAGACGCGCCAGCGAAGAACGCTTTCGTGCCGCCTACCGGAATGCGACGGTAGGGATGTCCATCGCAGATGTGGGCGGTCGCATCCAGGAGGTCAACCAGGCTCTCTGTAAAATTCTCGGCTATTCAGAGCAGGAACTGCTGGCCAATACGTTTCAGTCAATCACCCATCCTGATGATCTGGGGCAGAATCTTGATCGTATTCAGACGCTCCTGTCCGGCAGACGGGTCTATGATGTGTTTGAAAAGCGATACGTCAGGAAGGACGGAGGCGTCGTGTGGGCCCAGGTGGGTGTATCCGTCATACGCGACGAGGACGGCACCCCGCTCTATACCCTCGCAATGGTACAGGATATCACCGAACGGAAGCGGGCCCAGGAGGCGCTGCAACTGGCCAAATACACCGTTGATAGCGCCACCGAGGCAATTTACTGGGTCGGTGCCGACGCGGAATTACTGGATGTGAACGATTCGGCCTGTTCCATGCTGGGCTACTCGAAAGACGAATTTCGGCGGATGACAGTCCACGACATCAACCCGAACTTCCAGGCTGAAACATGGCCAACCTTTTGGGCACACACCAAAGAACGGGGCCGCGTCTCGTTTGAGAGTTGCCATCGTGCCAAAGATGGCCGCCTGATTCCCATCGATGTGAATGTGAACTTTGTCCATTACAACGGGGTCGAATGCCATTTCGCGTTTGTGCGGGATATCACCGAACGCAAATCAGCCGAGAGCGCGCTACGAGCCAGTGAGGAGCGGTTCCACTTTGCCATTGAGGCCACCAACGATGGCATGTGGGACTGGGACATGCGGACGGATGAGGTGTACTACAGCCCGCAGTGGATTCGATTGCTTGGCTATCAGTCCGAAGAAGTCCTGCCCACCCGGGCATTTTTTATGACCCTTCTGCATCCCGATGATGTCGCCCGCATGATGGACGTGTTGCAGGCACACGTGGACGGCCGCATTCCCCTCAAGGAGATCGAAGTCCGGCTGCGACAGAAATCCGGTGAGTTTCGATGGTATCTGAACCGCGGCAAAGTCGTTGCCAGAGCGGAGGATGGCCGCCCGTTGCGCATGGTCGGGACGATTACCGATATCAGCGAGCGCAAGCAGTCTGAGCGTGAACGCGATGAGGCGCTCAGTCATCTTGAAACGATCATGGAAACCGTCCCTGACATCATTTTTGCGTTGGATCTCGAGGGGCGAGTGGCCAAATGGAACCGGAAATTAGAAACGGTGACGGGCTATACGAGGAAGGAGTTGCAGGGTAAGTCGGCGCTTGAAATGGTGCCTTCCGATGAAGCGGAAAAAACAGCCGCTGCGATCCGCGAAGCCTACGAGAAGGGCTACGCCGAGTTGGAGGGCCATCTGTTGGCCAAAGATGGCCGGACCATGCTGTATCATTGGACCGGCGCTCCCTATCGGGATTTGCAGGGGCGGGTCATCGGTGTCACCGGTGTCGGGCGAGACATCACCGAGCGCAAGAAGGTGGAGCAGATGCTCGCCTCGGAAACCCGCATCTTGGAGATGATGGGGTCGGATGCTCCCCTGTCGACGGTGCTGGCAGAAATTTGCCTGATGATCGAGGGTCTGTCCAGCGGCGTCCTCTGCTCCGTGTTGTTGCTGGAGGACGATGAAGCCCACTTGCGCCATGGCGCCGGTCCCAGCCTTCCGGCGTCCTATGCTCGAATTTTGGACGGGATGGCTATCGGTCCTGCGCGCGGATCATGCGGCACGGCTGCATTCACCGGTCAGCAAGTGGTGGTGACGGATATTGCGAGCCATCCCTTCTGGGCGGACTTTCGTGAGCTCGCGCTGGCGCATGGGCTTCGAGCCTGTTGGTCGACCCCCATCATCTCGGCAGCAGGAAAAATCCTCGGCACCTTTGCCATCTACAATCAGACACCCCGTCAGCCGACCGCTGAAGCGCCGATTGTCGCCCGGGCCTCCCATCTGGCCTGCCTCGCGATCGAACGGAAGCGAACGGAGAGCGCCCTGCGCCTCATGCAGTTCTCCATTCAGCAGGCGGTGGACGCGGTTTTTCTGGTCAGTGCGGAGGCACGGATTCTGGATGTCAACGAAGCAGCCTGTGCCATGTTGGGCTATACCCGTGAGGAACTTTTATCCAAGACCGTGCATGATATCGACACGAATTTCACCCGCGAAAACTGGCGAGCCCGCTGGCAGCATTTGAAAGTCAGGAAGTCCTTCTCGTACGAATCCCGGCATCAGAAAAAAGATGGAACGGTGATCCAGACCGACACCACCATCAATTTTCTGGTCCACGAAGGCCGGGAATATTATTGCGCGTTCATGCGGGATATCACGAATCGGAAGCGGGCGGAGGCGCAGTTGCATCTGACGCAATTCGCGATGGAACGCGCGGCTGACATGGTGTTTTGGGTGGACGAGGCAGCGCGCCTGTTGCTCGTGAATGCCGCGGCATGCGAACGGACGGGCTACACGAAAGACGAATTACTGCACATGGCCGTGCCGGATATCGATCCCAATTATCAGATGGAAGCCTGGGTCCGCCACTGGCAGGAGCTTCGAGAGACCGGCCGTCAGCGCCTGGAAACGCAACATCGATCCAAATCGGGCGAGATCTATCCCGTGGAGGTCGTGGCGAATTTCGTGGTCTTCGAAGGACGCGAGTATAACTTCGCCACGGTTCGGGACATGTCTGAGCGGCAGCGCACGGAGCTTCGGCTTCGATCCAGCGAGGAACGGTTTCGTCTCGTGGCTCAGGCCACCAACGACGTGTTATGGGACTGGGATCTTGTGACGAACGCGCATTGGTGGAGCCCCAATGCCCGAGAGAAGTTCGGGTACGATCCCCAGCGGGAACCGAGCATTGATGCCTGGACGGTGCGGTTACACCCCGACGATAAGGCACCGATTCTGGCCAAGGTCCAACAGGCCATTGAGTCGGAGGTGCAGACGCTCGCCGCAGAGTACCGGTTCCTGCTGGCCGACGGGACCTATGGCTATTTTCTGGATCGGGCCCACATCGTGCGAAATGAGGTGGGAACGGCCATACGCATGATCGGCGCCATGATCGATGTGACAGGTCCCAAGCGCGCCTATGCATCGCTCGAGGAAGCCTATCGACGTTTTCAGGCCATGTCGCAGGAACTGCAAATGGTCGAATCCAATGAACGTCGCCGTCTCTCTCGTGAGTTGCATGACGAACTGGGGCAGTTGTTGACCTCACTCAAGTTCGATCTGGCCTCCGTCAAGCGGAGTGTCGCCTCGCGTTCCAAAGCCTTGGGCCCTCGAAGCCAGGAACGATTGGCCCGCGCGTTAGAAACTACGGATCTGCTCTTTGTCCGCCTGCGTCAGATCGTACGGGCCCTCCGGCCACCGGTGTTGGAAGAGTTAGGGCTGAAGGCCGCATTGGAGGCCCTGATTGCCGACGTGCAGGCGCGCACCCGGCTGCGCTGTTCGCTGGTGTTCGAGCAAGGGGAGGGGGGACCGTCACGCTGTCCCACGCTGGAAACCGCGTTCTACCGCATTGTGCAAGAATTGCTGACCAATGTCATACGCCATGCGCGCGCGACGACTGTGGCCATCGCCATTACGAGCGGCCAACAGAATTGGCAGATGACGGTCCAGGATGACGGCATCGGTTTCGATGTGGCGGGACTGGCTCCCACCGGGGGATTCGGCTTGCGGGGGATACGGGAAAGGGTGGAAATATTAGGCGGACAGGTGGACATCCTCTCCAGTTCGGAGACGGGAACACGGGTGCATGTGGTGATTCCGGTGAGTTCGGAGCCGGAGCCAGCGTGTGAAACTCAACATGAAACGACGGCATCACGTCGGCGGCGGAGGAAAACAGTTGATGAATAAATGTCGATGTCTGATAGCCGATGACCATCCGGTTGTCCGTCGAGGTGTGCGTGATTTACTCGAGGACGAGCAGCTGTGCTCAGAAATTTTGGAGGCTGAAACCGGAGAGGAGGCGCTCGACGCCGTACGGCGTCAGCCTTGGGATCTGATGATTCTCGACATCGCGCTGCCCGATAAACACGGGCTGGATGTCTTGAAGGAGGCCAAGTTGCTCCAACCCCGCTTGCCCGTGCTGATGTTGAGCCTCTATCCGGAAAAAGAATTCGCAATGCGGGCAATCAGGGCCGGCGCCTCCGGGTATCTCACCAAGCAAAGCGCGCCCTCCGAGCTGCTGGCGGCGGTCAGCCGGGTGTTGCAAGGCGGCCGGTATATTACCGCCGCTCTTGCCGAACAGCTGGCGCAGGCCTTTGAAACCGGGACGGAGGGGGAACTCCATGCGCGGCTCTCCGATCGTGAGCTGCAAGTCCTCCGGTTGCTGGGACAGGGCAAATCGGTTTCGATGATCGGGGAAGAACTGTGCCTCAGCGTGAAAACCATTAGTACGTATCGTGCGAGAATCCTGGAAAAACTGTCTTGCGAAAGTACCGGTGAACTGATCCGATATGCCATCGAAGCGCGATTGATTGATTAGGTCTTAGTCTTTCTCCTTAGGGCCTCGCCTGTCCGTTGTGGTCGCGTCAGCCGAATGCTGACGCGTAAATCCACCTCCTGCCTATATTCCTACTACGCGAATGTACCGAAACTAGTACCCCGGCGAGGCCTCAGTGTTATCGCAATGGGGGAGACATGGAGCAACAGTCTGTCTATCGCATTGTATTGATCGATGATAGTCGGATGGTGCGTCTCGGGATTCGGGAACAACTTCTGACAGCGACGGATTTTCGCGTGGTGGGAGAAGCGATGTCGGCTGTGGAAGGGATGGAGCTGGTGGAACAGGTCAAGCCTGACCTGGTGTTACTGGATAGCCGTCTGCCGGATCTCTCAGGCGTAGAGGCTTGCCGGACGATGGTCGCTCGCAATCCTGCACAGCGGGTGCTCATGCTGAGTATTCAGGACGATCCCGCCGTGGTTCAGGAGGCCATCGTCGCCGGGGCGAGGGGGTATCTGCTCAAAGATGCGCCCGTTGACACCTGGCTGGATGCCGTTCGGAGAGTAGCGTCCGGTGATGTGTTGTTCCAACCGCACTTGCTCGGTATGGTGCTGAGGGAAGTGCACGACATGGGAAATGGCCTTTCCTCCAAGTCGTTGGCTGCCCTTTCTCCGCAGGAATACCGGTTGTTGCCCCTCGTCGCCGAAGGCAAAACGAACAAGGAAATCGCTTCCGCCCTCGCGCTCTCCGATAAAACCGTCAAAAACTACCTCGCGAATATTTTTTCCAAACTGGGAATCAGCAGGCGAACGCAGGCCGCGACACTGTACGCGAGAGCTCTGCCAAGCCGGTCCATGTCTTCTGGCCACTACGTGTGACAGCAAGGAGGGCCCTGAATGCCGTTGATTTTGATCGCGGATGACAACCAGCAGATTTGCGGGTGGTTACGGGCTGTCCTCGAGGCGGAAGGTTATCGTGTCATCCAGGCATCAGACGGCCGGGAGGCGATGGCGACCATTGAGCGAGACGCGCCTGATCTGATGATTCTGGATATGTATTTGCCGGTGCAGGATGGGCTGGAAACCATCCTGATGCTACACAATGCCCAATCGTCTGTAAAAATCCTGGGCATATCCGGTCAGCCCTTGCAAGGATGCGACATCCTCAAGATTGCGATGGCGTTCGGAGCCCATGGCGTGCTGGAAAAACCGTTCAGTCGTGAATTATTACTGCAACAGGTTCAGACGCTGCTCTCGTCCGTGCAACTCCCCTCGGTCTGAACGGCCCCTGCCCTGATTCTTTTCCCGGTCCTACGAAAGCTCCCGCATCATCTGAAAGCGCTTCGGATCCGAACGATCCCGTGTAAATCCCAACTGTTCATAGAACCGGAGCCATCCGACATTGCGTATGGACGTGCCGGCCCAGGCGGCATTGTCCGGTCCTAAATCGACGATCAGATTATGGCCGGAATATACCTCCGTCAGCACATCAATGGCCTTCCCAAACAGACGATGCCCCAGACCCAATCCCCGGTACGCAGGACGAACCCAACCATATAAGGCGAGCCGGTGTCCGGTCACGGAAAGCCGAGTCACGGCGACGACGGCCAGAATTTCACCGGAACCGACTGGTCCGGCCTGGGAGTCGATGGCCGGCAAACGCATCTGCCAGGCCGCCAGCGGCGGTGGCGGGCCATCGGTGACTTCCTCCAGCGGCAGCGGCCGCTTCAGGGCATTCATGAATGTCTCCGCATAATCGGGTACCGAGGCCCATTCGATCAATAACTCCCGGAACAGCGAGCTAAGGTCACCGGTCTGCTCCAGTGGCTGCAGCACCGCGACCTGGTCGATGGAAAGATTGAAATGCTGACCCGCAAAACGAACGAAGGGTTGGCTGTACATGCTGCACACGGTGGGCCAGAACATTCGGAACGTAGCCGAGGAAGTCCAACGCCGAAACAGGTTCATCCATCCGCGATTGAGCGCATGGCCGTGGAACTCTTCCAGCTTCACCGCGAGATAGACCTGTTCCATGAGCTGAATTTGCAGGTTGCAGGTATGGAGCGCGGCGCGAGGATTGAGGGCGACGTTGCCGCAATCCAGTCCGAAGACGGAACAGAGCTCGGGATAGATCTCCATGTCGTAGCGCAACAGGTCCGGATCGTCCCGCAAGAGCCGCTCGAGGTCTTTGAGATCATCCGTCTCGCCGAGGAAAGATTCCTGCATTCCCGGCGGGGTCGTCACCCAGTGCGAACGCAACGCATGGCAGAGTCGTGAAAAGTCCTGCTCGGTGCGATGGAGCGCCGGCCTGAGGACCTCTTGCGCGATATGCTCACCCAGGCGGCGATAGGACTCGAACTGGGCCTCATCGAAGAATTGATCGGAGGTCGGCTCGTGGGGAAATGCGGAATGGCGGGCCGCATAATCCTGCACGTCCGATGGTTCGTTGCCCGTCAATGACGGTTTGAGATAGATCAATGTCCCGGCCGTGGCATTGTCATCCACCTTGTCATAGCGAATGGTGCCGATGGCATGGTGGCGATTGCTCGTCGTGGCACCCTCCGCCCGCTTGATCTGGTCCAGGTTCAGTTCAATGTCGATCCCGAGATCGATTCTAATCTTGCGAATGGCATTCCCAAGATCCTCGAAGGTGAGACGAGGATCGCACCCGGCATCCACCACGAGAATACAATGGCAGCGGCGCAGGACCATTTCATACAGCCCCAGGTTCTCGAAATGTCCGCCGTCCGAGAGATAGACATAGGGGTGGCAGGAGTCAGTGAGGCCGAATGCTTCAGCCAGAAGGGGACGAATCGACAGGGTCGGAGAGGCTTGGTGGTAGGTGTCCGCGCCTGCGCGGCCGGGGTTCCCCAGCCACCAGCCGAGGCGGATATTGAAGAGGGCCAGAAGAAACGTCACCGCCGAGGACGAATGGTATCCCATGTTGGGACTGGCGGCGGCCCCTGAAATGGCCAAGGCCGTACCGAGCGACAGAGGTTGGCCGATGTAGCGATTGGCTCCGTATTCTTCAGAGCGACGATAGCCCAGGTTCCAACTGCCGCTGTGGAGAGGACTAATCGTAAATGATTGAGCTTTCCGTTGTTGCCAGGCCAAATTATCGCCCTTGACCAGGTTGAGGGCAATGTTGATCACATGGAACGGGCCCGGATTTTGTGCGTGAAGTTTGTGTATGAAGAGATCGCTGAACCACTTGGAAGCCTCGCGACCGGCGGCAGTGTCCGGCATCTGTAAGGCGTTCAGCTTCGCGACGCACGCTGGACCGAGACGGAGTTGGTGTGCGGCCTCGCTGAGGCGCTTGCATGCCTGAGTCTGTCGGAGATCCTGCGGGAGTTGCGCGCGCAAGGCTTCCTGTTGCTCGTCCGTCGGATTTGATAACTGTAAGTAACTGAGCAGTGCCTGCATAGTCGGTTGTTTCTGCTCCTGCGCAGAGAACCACCGAGCGAGGCGGACATCATCAAAACGCAGGTCGCTTACGGACGGATTGTCGAGATTGTCGAATCCGGTGAAGGGATTAAACGTTCGTTCACGTTCTGCCTGCCGGCGGGACGCCCCGAGATAGGCTCGAATGAGCCGGTTGCGATACATCGCGTGAAGCGAGAATCGATTGATGTTGATAAAGACGGACATCAGCAGCCCGAGGGCCACTACGGTCGCCGTGAAGCGGAACAGCAGCCACCACGGAGTATTGTGCAGAATTTGATCGTGACCCCACGGATCGCTTCCGATTCCCAAGCCGGTCTGCATGGGACCGTCAAGATGGTTCAGGTGCATGTGGTAGTGATGCGCGAGCAGATCTAATTGCCAGCTGGTGCCCAGGGCGAGGGCGATCAGTACGCAGACCATGAACAGCGGGGCGGCGGCGCGCACCGCCAGGTCGGTGACTGCGGTCACGGTTGACCGTTCCTCTTGTTGCTGAGCGGTCGTCCGAGAGCTGAATCCCAGAAATAACGTCAGAAGGCCGGACAGTCCGCCGACCGAGGCAGCTACCTGTGGCGTCATCCAGTGGATCAGGCCGGGTCCGAAGATCACGATGGCGCAGAGGCCTGACCACATGACCATTGCGATCAGCACCCAGGAACCGGTGCGGCCCCACCATTCGCGGTCCTGTTCTTCAGTGAACCGGCTGGCGAGGCCGATAAAAATGGTCGCGGTGAGAAGAAATATCGTCAGGACCCCGGGGACTGCCAGTGTGGCAAACCATTCCGCATGGGAGGCGACGTTCCATTGACCGCAGGTCTTGATGAACGATGCCCGCAGAAGCCATCCGCCCAGCGCGCCGGTGAAGGCCACGGCGAGGGTTTCTAACAAGAGCCAGCGGGTGAATGCCCTGAATCGTTTGAGGGCGACGGCGGAAAAGAGCCAGCTGACTGTGTGGATCAAAGCACCGCCGAAGACCGCGTGAGCCCAGGTGAATTGATCGGTTCCACCACCGCCATTGCGAAACCAGGCCCATGCGGTGGTGAGACAGGTGACGGAGATGAGCAAGGGACACAAACAGGCGATCAGAAACCAGCGCTGGCTCTCCAGTGTTTGCCACCAGGTGTCGCGACGGAACTCACGAAGGGTGGGCCTGCAAAGGTGCAAATAGATCAACGCCATGACCGCCAGGCCTATCCCGATGACCAGCAGCGAGGCGGCTGAAATGGGCGGCGGTGATGTCTCTTTGGCATTGAGCTGGGCGAGAGCGATGATCCAGCGGGGGGCGAGCAACGGCATCATGAGCAAGGGAAGCAGGACCATCCAATTCAGATGGAGGTTGCGCAAATAGATGCCGAGCAATGTCCAGGAGTCGGCGGAGAAGAATCCCAAGTGCGGGCTGAGGTAGTTACTATAGTTTCGCAGCCAGCGGACCGGCAGAGATGCTTCTTCCGAACCGGCCTTGGATGTTCGGTTGAGATCCTCGATGACGCCTTGCAGTCCCCGGGGATGGCGATGGATCCAGGCGGTGAGCCAGCTGCCGATATAGCCGCCGCCGGACACCGTAGAGAGATAGTCGAACTTGTCCAACAACTGCAGGCGTGCCAGGGATTGCAGGACGCCAAGTCCGAAGGTTGCGCTTCGAATGCCTCCGCCGGACAGGCAGAGGCCGGCACGCTTCGGATGGCAGGCGTGGATGTGGCGGTTGAGTTCGTCGAGATACCGCTTGTCCGATGCTTCTGAAGGAGCTGCCCGTTCCAGGACCTTCAAGGGGTGGTCGTCCGAAAAGGGCCCGTGAAGCAGTTCCGTTTCCTCTCCCAGAATGTTGGCAATTGTCAGATAGGTATCTTTCTCAGGACCGGGAGTAGTCATCGGGACTCCGTGGCGATGGTGGATGACCGGCCGCCAGATGGCGAGTGTGATTCTTTCACGGTATGAAAAGGCACAACACATGCCTCGGTGGAGAAGGACAAGGCGGTCATTCGAAGAGACAGTGCAGGGTCGTTAATGGCGGGGGAGAACCGGCGGATGCAAGGGGCAGTGTCTGACGACATGGGTGACCGATTATCGGAATAGATACCACCCGTATCTCAATTGATACGACGGAACAGGATGCCCCAACCTTTCCAGAGGTGCGGTTAGTGTTTCCGGTCCCGCTGCATCAGCTTGTCGGTATAGGCCAGAAAGATCGCCGAACCAAGGAAGGTCATGTGAATAAAGATCTTCCACTTGATGTGTTCGGGGTTCTCGTTGGTCACGTCCACAAAAGCCTTGAGGAGGTGAATACTGGAAATACCGACCAACGAGGCGGCCAGCTTGATCTTGATGGTGCCGGGGTCCACATGGGTGAGCCATTCAGGGCGGTCCGGATGGGTTTCCAGATCGAGTTTGCTGACGAAGGTCGCGTAGCCGCCGATGATGACCATGGTCAAGAGGTTGGCGACCATGGTGACGTCGATCAGTGACAGCACGCCCAGCATGAACAGGGTTTCGCTCTCCTCGCGGAAATGGACGATCATGTGCCAGAGCTCCGTCAGGAACTTGGCGGCATAGAGGAGTTCAGCGACGATCAGCCCGCCATAGAGGGGAGCTTGAATCCATCGGCTCCCGAAGATCAGGATTTCGAAGAGCTGCTCGACGCGATGGGCTGCTGTAGATGGTGCGGACGGGGTATGGGATGGAGACGGATGACTCACGCGTGCAGGTACCCTCCTTGTTGAGGGCGTATCCTAGTGGGCGCG
>ERZ724526.343-NODE-343-length-27475-cov-9.639023_pt1 | contig 27475 bp, 22 predicted proteins | sample MGYA00376059_ERZ724526 | MGnify/ENA primary metagenome ERZ724526 (study PRJEB28724, sample SAMN07190883) | activated sludge metagenome | isolation source: activated sludge of sewage treatment plant in Hong Hong | place: Hong Kong | collected 2016-03-17 ...
ACGACCCACCGGTCACCGAGTGAGGGGACCGCTTCCCGGGCGGCCGGCACCGAGTGGATCACATCGTTGACCTGCGCGGTGCGGTTGGAGTACTGATGCGGTCCGACTGTGCCGAGGCCGTGGTAGTCGGTGGCCACGACCGCGTAACCCGCCTCGACCATCGGGAACAGACCCTCGTCCCCGTAGTACACGTCCTTCATCGCCGAAGGTGCGCACATCCGTGCCACTCCGCTTGTGCCATGCGCCCAGGCGATCACCGGCCAACCCTTCTTCGGCGCGGTTCCGGCCGGGATCAGCACCACCCCGGAGGTTGCCACGTCACGTCCTGCGGCATCCAACGAGTGGTACAGGATCCGCACCGCTGACACGCCCTCGGGTAGGTCGTACCCCGTGCCGGACTCCTGACGTAGCAGGTCTCCGGGCTCGCTACCGGTCAGTGGCGGCGCGTCGTAGAACGCCGTCAGCGGCAGCGCATCAGCCTGTTCGAGGTCGCGTGCCTCGGTCACTGCCGTCGGCGTCGTGCTCGTGCAAGCCGCCAATGCGAGACAGGCAACGGCCACCCTCCACACGGTTCCAGGCTATGGCGTGCGCCCGCCTCCGCGTCAGTTGATCGAGTTCACCTTCATGGCGGTGATCCAACGCTGGAAGGTCGAGACGGCTCCACTGCCGGTCTTGAGGCAGCTGACGCTGATCGTGCCGGGGTTGTCGAGTGTGAAGGTGCTGTTCTGAGACAGGGCGATGTTGCCCGTGCCCACGGTGGTGTTCTGAGCGGCATCCTCACCGAATCCGCAGATCACGGCGTTGTCGACCGACGACCCGTCGATGTTGACGCGGCTCATGGCGACGTACTTCCCGGCCGGCAGGTCGAGGCTCGCCACCTCGGTGAAACTACCGCTGAGCACCAAGGAGGTCGCTACCACGGGCGTCGTGTAGGCGCGGACCTGCGCGGGGTCGCCAGCCGGTCCCTGAGGTCCTTGCGGGCCTTGTGGTCCCTGGGGCAGTTGCCCGTTCTTGAAGTCTTTGGCGAGCAGGCTGCGGTCCTTCACCTTCTTGGACGTCACCGCATTCTTCTTCAGTTGTTTGGTGCCCACCGAGTTCTTCGGGATCTGCAGAGCGGCGTAGCTGGCCCCGCTTGTGGCGATGAACAACGCCAACAGCGAGATGATCAGCGACGGGGTGATGTGTTTGCGCATGCAGGCGAACCTACGCCGCGCACCGCATCAAGATCAACCAACCAGTCATACCGCGGCTCACGCAGCGGTGGAGGTATGTCGTCGACGCGGTATCGCGATCCGCCGACCCGGACTCTCGGGGTCTTCCACCAGTTCGGCCCTGCCGAGGTGAACCATCCTGTGGTGGTAGGCGCAAAGGAGCACCAGATTGGACAGGTCTGTGGCGCCGCCGTCGCGCCAGTCGATCACGTGGTGGGCGTGGCAGCGGCTGGGCTTGCGGGTGCAGCCCCGATGGACGCAGCGGCCGTCACGGATGCGCAGTGCGGCCCGCTGTGCAGGGGTGGCGAAACGCGTGAGCATCCCGACCGCCAGGGGCCTCCATCCGATGCCACTGCGGTCGGCGACCACGAGTTGGATGCGGCTCTGGCAGGTGGCCATGGCGAAGTTGGTCAGCCCGACCGGCATCCCGGTGTCGTCCCACCGGGCGCCACTGCCGTCGAGCCGTTCGGCGTCGGCCACGATCGTGACGGTGGAGATGCCAGACGTTTGTCCATCCAGGCTCGCGTCGGAGATGTCCGCGATGGCGTCGGCCCGCCGCTGTTTCGGGGTGCGCAGATCCGACGGATCGGCGCTTGCCGCGAACTGCTCGAGTGCGGCAGACAGCCGAGCACCGATGTCAGGTGGCAGGTGTCCGTCGACCGCCCACCAGCCGTCCTTCGTCTGTGAGACATCGAGGTAGCGCCGTTCCCGCTCCTTCTCGATGTCGCGGTCGAAGTGCTCGGGTTCCAGCAGTTCTGCCATCCGGTCCACTGCGGCCCGCACCATGCTCGGTGAGCCCACGCGTGCCACCTCCAGGAGCACAGGCTGCGCCTCTTCCACAACGTCCGAGGGCAGTTTGCGCGCCGCCCGTGTGATCGCTGTGGCGTGGGCACTGCTGATCTCGCCGTCGGCCAGAGCGTCCCGGGTAGTACCGAACGTGGAATGCAGAGCGCGGGCGGTCTGGACCATCGCCTGCCCTTGGCCTGGTGACAGCCGCAGCCCGTCGGTGAGCATCGAGCCTGTGGTCGCGTAGCCGGCGAGGTGGTGGCCGCCATCGGCATCACAGGTGCGGATCAGGTCGAGCATCACCGATTGCAGCCGCTGAATCTGGGAGTGCAGGACCGCGATGTCTGCGACGGTGTCGGCCAGTCCGGCGCTGCGCGGATCCATCTGCTGCAGGTGGTCGACAGTCGCTTTCAGTTCGTCGAGCATGCCTGAGCCCTCGCCCTGGACACCCCCGATTTCGAACATGTGTCCAGTCTAGATCCGGGGTGCGACATGACACGACGACCGACCAAATCTGTGGACAACCGTCAGGCGGTCCCGATGGTTCGCAGGCGTGCCAGGCGATACACGATCCCGACGGCGAACACCGCCACCCCGCCGACGACGGCCTGCCAGGGCAGCGTCACCACAAGTACTGCACAACCCACGACGCCCACGACCTGCAGCCACTTGGGATAACGGCGGTGGGCCGGGTCCTGGGTGATGGCCGAGGCGTTCGCGATCAGGTAGTAGAGCAGGACTCCGAACGACGAGAATCCGATCGCTGTGCGCAGATCCGCCACCAGGATCAGGCCACTCACCACGATGGCGAGGGCAACTTCGGCATGATGCGGAACGTGATAGCGCGGGTGCACTGCCGCCAGCCAGCGGGGGAGATCGTCGTGACGTGCCATCGCCAAGCTCGTGCGGCCGATGCCGGCCACCAGCGCCAACAGCGCACCCAGGCTTGCGGCCGCCGCGCCTATCCGTACCGGCAGTGCCGCCCACTCCCAGCCGGACTGCGTCACGGCGAGCGCGAGTGGCGCCGAGGTCGACGCCAGCCCGTCCGGCCCGATCGCGAGCAGGGCGGAGATCGCCACCACGGCGTAGATGGCCATCGTGAGGAACAGCGCGATCAGGATCGCGCGGGGGATCGTGCGCTGCGGGTCGCGCACCTCCTCGCCCATCGTGGCGATCCGCGCGTACCCGGCGAAAGCGAAGAACAGCAGGCCCGCCGACTGCAGCACGCCGTACGAGCCTGCCGGCCACCAGTCCCACGTGCTTGGTGCTGAACTCGACCCCCCGAAAAGGCTCGCGGCCACCACCACGGCCAGGGACAGCAGCACGATTGTCACGATGATCCTCGTGAGCTTCGCGGTGCGTGTGACACCGCGGTAGTTGACGGCCGCGAGTGCGATGACTGCGGTGATAGCCACTGGCTTGCTCCATGCCGGCGGCGCCGCGTAGGCCGCGAAGGTCAACGCCATCGCGGCGCAACTGGCGGTCTTTCCGACGACGAACCCCCAGCCGGCTAGGAACCCCCACCAGGGGCCGAGGCGTTCCCGGCCGTAGATGTAGGTCCCTCCCGAGGTCGGGTACTGCGCGGCCAACTGGGCCGACGCGGTGGCGTTGCTGAAAGCGACGATCCCGGCGATGACGAGCCCGATGAGTAGCCCTGCGCCGGCGGCTGCGGCGGCGGGGGAGAAGGCAGCGAACACACCCGCACCCACCATCGAGCCGAGGCCGATGATGATCGCATCGCCGGTCGACAGCCTGCGTGCGAGTTGTGGACTGCTCACCGCCGTGAGCGTATCGCCCCCGCCGGACTTCGTCACCGACTGTGATCGGGGCCCGCAGCGTGACCCGCGGCGGATCGCTCAGGTCTGAATGCCCAATGCCGCCGGGGGATCATGGGCAGGGCGAGGAACAGGGGTGGATCGTGAAGAGGATCGTGGCCGTCGTGGCAGGTGTCGGAACCGTCGTCATGGGAGTGGTGGTCGCTTCACCCGGCGTCGCGATAACGCCGGCCGCGACACTGTCAGTGGCCAGCGCCAAGCAGTACATCGTGGTGAGGTCGGCCGAGGTGGCCAAGGGCCGCCGCAGCGTCAGTGGCGAGATCAGCTGGCACACCAAGACCCTCAAGAAGGGTGTCAACCGCTTCACGGTCTGGGCGGGCGTCGATGACGGGTCGCAGCAGGTGACCACCCTCGGACAGGTGGAACTGAGGAAGAAGAAGCTCGACAAACGCGGCAGGACTGGATTCGTCATCACCTGGGGCACACGGAAGGCGAAGAAGGTCGGCCGGGCGAAGAGCATCCGCATCAGTGCCACACAGCGCTTCGACAGAGCAGGCACCAGCGGACAACATGAGCGGGCGATGTTCCAGACCGTCGAGGTGAAGACGGGTGCCAAGCGGCAGGCGCCGGTCATGGTTCAGGGACCGGGCTGTGCAGCCAGCGACCTGCACAAGGGCGCTGATCTGAAGGGCTGCACCTTCGAGGGCCTCAACCTGCAGAGGGTCAACCTGGAATCGTCGAATCTCGCCGATGCACAGTTCATCAACTGCAACCTCAAGATGGCTTCGATCCAAGAGAGCCGTGGACACAACCCGAAGTTCTTCTACAACAACCTCTACCAGGCGGACTTCACAGCGGCCGAGTTCGATCGGGCCTCGTTCGGAGGAAACATCTACACGAACTCGTGGATGTTCTATACCGACCTGAGCCACGCCACGTTCTCGCCGGTTCCGAAGGGCGCGGACGTACCGATCACGGATACAGGCACCAAGTGCTGGCCCGACGGACACCCGGGACCGTGCACGTTCACCTACATGTGATCGGCGGACGCCTTCGCGCGTACCTGACGACGCAGCGCGGCGTTGAAGCCTGCCGCGCACAGCAGTGAGATGAGCGCGCCACCCACGACCACCGCATGCAGCCCGTCGATCATCGCCTCCGCCAGGTCATCATCGATCGCATCGACCTCGTCCACCGGTACGGAGTACTGCGACGACAGTTCCTCAGAGGTGGCCCCGTCGATGATGCCGTCGACCACCTCCAACGTCTGCTGGGAGGCGAGGTCGTCGGCGGTGAGGCTCCCGGTCGCGGAGAAGGTCGTCACGGTGACGAGGATCGAGGTGGTGAACACGACGCCGAGGGCGTTGCCGAGGTGGGAGGCCGCCGACCGGAACGCCGACGCGCTGCCTTCCTCACCGCGCGCCGCGGTGTTCATGATCGCGTTGGTGATCGGGATGGAGGTGGCCGTGAGCATCATCGCGTAGATGCTGAACGCGACCGCGGGAACCCACAGCGGCGAGGTTTCCTGGACGGTCAGCACGGTCAGCAGGCTGAATGCGAAGAGGATCAGCCCAACCGTTCCGGTGAACCGGACTCCCTTCTTCTGTAGCACCTTGCGGGTGGCGATCGCGCCTGCGACGCCGGCGGCCTGCGCCGGGATCATCATCAGTGCGGTCTGCAGCACATTCAGCCCGTACACGTACTGGTACCCGACTGTCGCGTAGTACCAGATGTTCGCCAGCGGGACGAGCAGGACGACGGCCAGCAGGATGATCATGCCGCCACGCCGTAGGGCATCCAGGGACAGGGAGCGTTTGCCCGGGCGCCGGAAGAGGATCACAAGGGCAAGCAGGCCGAGGAGGCAGATCCCGGCGCGGATGAGGGTGTCGGTGGATGTCAGACCGGTGCTGGTCGCCATGTTGACGGCTTGAACGCCGGAGGCAAGGACCACGCCGGCGACCACGGGTGTGACCATCTCGCCGCCGCCACGCACACTGCCGTCAACCGGGAGCAGGCGGCCGCTGGACCACAGCATCACGAGCCCCCACAGAGCCCAGATCCCGGCGACGAACCGCCAGGAAAGCTCTCCCACCAGGACGCCGGCGAGGATCGGCATGGCCATGTAGATCAACGGACTCACGATCGCGAAGACGGAGAACGCCGAGGCTCGCTGCTGCGGGTCGGAGATCTTTGCGCCGAGCAGTCCCAGGGCGATGACGCCGCCTGCGGAGGCGGCGATGCTCTCCATCACCAGGCCCAGGGAGGCGACGGCGAACACGGGCGCGAACGCGACCAGTGCGCACCCCACGAGGAACAGTACGCTCGCGATCCGCAGGACCTTCCGGTCTCCGTAGCGATCTCCGAGGACACCGCCGAGGAAGACGACGAGCAGAGCAGCGATCGACGGCAGTTGCCGCAACAGGGAGGTCTGGCCCTCGCTGGCGTTCAGGCCTTCGAGCATCGGGTTGAGGATGTAGTTGTACGAGGCAGTGACCATCACGAACCCACCGACGATGAGGCACACGCCGGCCACGAATCGGCGTTGCTCGGCGGTCAAGGCGACGGTCACGTGACGACTCCCCTCAGGTCCGGTCGGAGCCTACTCCCGTGGGACGGTTCGAGTTCAGCCGACGAGATTGCTGATGGCCTCGGCGATGTCACGCGCGTGGGTCTTCTGCACGTTGTGGCCACCGTCGGCGAACTCGAGTCGCGGTCCAGGGGGAACACTCGATGCGAGCGCGCGGAAGGTCTCAGGGGTGATCACGGGGTCGTCGTCGGCCCACGCGACCAACGTCGGGGCGCGCATCCCCGCGAGGTTGCCGCGGTGGGCACTGAAGTCGAAGGCCGCCGCGTCGAGCAGTGCGAAGGCTCGTTCGTCGTCGGTGAGGTAGCTGGGGAAGCCCTGCATTCTGTAGAGCTGTCGGACAGCGGGTGCCACCGCTCGCCTGAGAAGGCGGACGCGCAACGGTTGCGCGATGAACCGCAACGGATGCTTGGCGAAGTGCGCGGTCGGTCCGGTGGACGAGAGCATGACGCACGCCCGCACCATGTGCGGCCGGTGACGGGCTATGTGGGCGACCACAGCGCCGCCTGCGGAGTGGCCGATCAGGACCGCCTCGGTCAGGCCCAGATGCTCGATCACAGTCATGACCGACTCCGCGCGGTCCTCTGTGGTCATGGGTTTCCACGTCGACCGTGGCGAGGCGCCGTAGCCCGGTGGGTCGATCCGTATCACCCGGAATCGATCGGCCAGCAGGGGTGCGAGCCAACGGAAGTCGCGGCCGCTGCCGGGCAGGCCAGGGATGGCGACGATGGCCGGCTCGCCGCTGCCTTCGTCGGTGTAGGCGAGGGAGTCGTTGACGAACTGCGCGGGTGGGTCGCTGGGCTCCGGGCCGGTCGGCATGACTCCACGGTAGGGCGTCGTCATCCCCGGAGTCCCTCGGCGATGAGCCACGCGCCGAAGGCGAAGAACAGGATGGCCGCCCCGATCCGCACGGTCTTCTCAGGCAACTTCTTCCCGAGGTAGGCGCCGATACCGATGGCCAGGGCATCGGCCGCGACCATCCCCAAGGTGGACCCGATCCACGTGCCCAGCCACCCGTTGTCGGTGGCCAGTGTGACGGTGGCCAACATGGTCTTGTCCCCCAACTCCGCGAGGAAGAAGGCGCTGGCAACGGCGAAGAACGCGGATCGTGTGGACCGCGCGGCACGGGTCTGTTCGTCGTCGGACAGTTCATCACCGCGCAGTGTCCATAGCCCGAAGCCTAGGAACGCCAAGCCCGCGATGATGTTGATCGCGGTGGTCGGCAACGAGGCTCCGACCAGGGCGCCGACGGCGACGGAGAGCAGGTGCACGACAGCGGTGGCAGCCGTGATCGCTGCGACAACGAGCCAGAAGCGGTAGCGGGTCGCGAAGGTCATGGCCATCAGCTGCGACTTGTCCCCGAGTTCGGCGACGAAGATCACGACGAAAGACAGAAGGAGCGCGTCGATGGTGGCGTCCTTTCGGTTCGGAGGCTGGACGCCGCGTGAAGACGCTTCGACCAGCCCAGGGGGCACGGTCGAAGGTCTCGTCCACCTGCGGGTTTCGCAGGTTCGTGACGCCGGGCCGGAGCCAGTGTGTCGACGTCTCGATTGGGGACTACTCCCCTTCGAGGAACAATGGTACGCGGTCAGTTGTGGGGGTCACGCTAGCGAGGGTCGGCGAGCTTCCCGTTAGACCTTGTGCCTTCCCGTTAGACCTTGGCCGGCGTTCCCGGGCTAACGGATGAGCCGGGGACTAACGGATTGCACAACCTCTCACCGACTGGGGCTCAGTAGCGTGGAGTGGTCGGTCGAAAAGGGAATCGTGAACGCTGGGGGACAACGCGCGCGGAGGCCGGTGCTGCTCGTGCTCGTGGCCGGTGTCCTGCTCGGAACCGCCGGAACTGCGGCGGCTCTCGGTCCGGACGAGGCAACTCCCGTCGCGGTGGGAGGCCTGCGGTTGGCCGTGGGCGCTGTCGCGTTGCTCGCCGTCTTGCCGTTTCTCGGCGGCTCCTGGAGCAGCATCCCCACGCTGGTGAAGCGGCCGACCGTCTGGGTCATGGCCGCCGGTGCCGCGGCGTATCAGCCCTTCTTCTTCGGTGCTGTGGACAGATCAGGGGTCGCAGTGAGCACGTTGGTGGCGGTCGGATCCGGGCCAGTCTTCACCGGCTTGCTCGGCTGGGCCTTCTTGCGCCATCGGCCCAATCCGGCGTGGGCTGCGGCGACGGGTTTGGCGATTCTCGGATTGTTGCTCAGCGCGTGGGGTGACCTTGCCGTCGACGATGTCCTGGGTCCCCTTATGGCAGTGGGCGCCGGTCTGAGTTCCGCCTCGTACGTCGTCGCGGCCAAGGCCGAACTGAACCGGGGTGGGCACGTCGTCGAACTGCCGGGCGTCGCGTACCTGCTTGGAGCGCTGATGCTCGCGCCACTTCTGCTCTCGCAGCCCTTGGACTGGCTGTCCACTCCAGCGGGCTGGCTGATGGTCGCCTACCTCGGCATCGTCACGATGGCACTGGCCAATGTGTTCCAGGTGGTCGGGTTGCGCGGGATGCCGCCCGGGCCGGCGGCCACGCTGCTGCTCGCCGATCCAATGACCGCCACTGTTCTCGGCGTCGTGATCCTCGGGGAGGCGTTGCCGCCGCTCGGCATCGTGGGTCTGGGGTGTGTGCTCGACGGACTCGTGCTCCAAGCGCGGGCTGTCAGCGGCGCTCGTCGTGAGGAGCCGGAACCCCAGCCGGCCCTGTGAGCCTGGGTGCCGAGGTACCTGGCGGTCTTCGAAGCACAGGGGATCACCACAGCAGTGGACGTCGGCTGCGGGCCTCGCATTCCGCTAACTCTGCGGACCCGCCACGTGGCCGGAAACGTCAGTCAACCGATCCACAGTGACTGAGTCCACCAGAGCCCTCCTGGCGTTCAGGAAGGCCCTGACATGAGGCTGTTGTCCATGACGGTCGAAGGCGTCCTGATCCCGATACACCTCCAGGAACACCCTGACGCCGGCTTCTGACGCGGGGACGCTCGTCAGGTACACGAGCGTGTCGGGCTCATGTGCGGCGATGCCGTTGATCGTCTCAGCGACTAGCGCGTCGAACCGCTCCTCGCAGCCTTCCTTCACGCCGAACCTCACGAAAAGAGCGAACATCACGATCCTCCTTCGGGTCGGTGCACTCACAGCCCCCAGAACGTGCCGGACAGTCCGACGTTGCGCAGGTAGTCGGCGGCCGCGGAAGGTTCCCGCCGGACGTAGCCGCGGGAGAGGCGACCGTCGTACCAGTGGGCGGCGAGGTGCCAGAGGGTGCTCAGGTCCATCACGTAACCCTCGACCTGACCCGTGTCGTGAAGCCACGCGTCAACACAATCCCGGGAGCAGAAGATCCGCTGGTTGCCGCATGTGTGCACGACGTCGTCCCACATGTGTGCCGCCGGTACCAGGAAGTGCGCCACCTGGTCGCCCGGTGGTGGGCTCTCTGTGCCCACCGACCAGGCATGGGGCGTTGCGCACGAAGGGCAGCGGGTCGCCACGAGGACCTCGTCCTCCCACGGGAGCAGGTGCGGCAGTGCGAACGAGTCCCAGGCGCAGCCTCCCCACCAGAGGGTGTTCGTGCCCATGACGGAGAACCCGAGCGGCACTGACGAGAAGGGGTGCGCCATGACGATGCTTCCGTCGGCCGCGAGCGCGAGATGGCGACTGTCGGCAAGTTTCCGCAACGCCTCGTCGATCTGAGCTACGGATGCCGAGAATCGTTCAGCAAGCAGACCGCGGTCCGGTGCGGTGCCGGTAAGGCTGAAGGAGTCATAGACAGCCAACCGCACTTCTTCGACGTCCACCGGTTCAGCATAAGGACCGGTGACCGGGACCGTGGGTCACCTGTTGTCGCGCGTCAGATAGGGGTCGTGCAAGTACGCGTCGTACAGCGCGTCGATTTCGGCGTGAAGCGCAGGTGATTCGGCCGGTGCGACGGAGAGCCGTGCCAGCAACTCGCGAGCTAGTCGCGCCTGATCGGCGCCACCGTCGGCGATGATCTGCTCGAGTTTGGCCTGCACGTCCCCATTGTCACGCTCAGCCGGTCACACGTCGAGGTTGTGTTCAGGCGATGCGTCAGCCGAAGATTCGCACCTGCGCGTGTGGCAGGAGTGCCTGGAGCGACTGGCCCGGGAGGAGCCCTGAGCGAGGCCTACAGCGGCAGCGCCACCCCGGTGTTCGCGTGGCACCGGTACCCATGAGGCACCTTGTGGCCCCACGTGGTGTCTGCGTGTATGGCGGGTTGTCTGCTCGTCAGCCACGCGTGCCTTTGGTGTAGGTGGCGGTGCGGGTGAAAGCGGTGTAGCCGGTGGTGGCGGGTGCTTTCTGGGTGACCTTCAGCCGCAGGTTGGGGTAGCCGTTGGTGCGCACCGAGGTCTTGCCTTTGGGGCCTCGTACGACGGTGAAGTAGCGGACCTGTCCGGCGGCGGTGGGTTTGACGGGTCCACCGCGCACGAGGGTGCGCACGAGCTGCCCGGCGTTGGTGCGGGTGTTGGCCGGAGTGATCACCGTGAGCCCGGAGACCTTGATGCGTTTGGGCAACTTGGTCTTCAGGGTCTGCTTCTTCGTCACCGACGGGTCCGGTTGCGGTGTCGGTGCTGCCGGGGTCACGGGGTTGCTTGGGGTGCTGGCCGCGCTGGTGCCAATGCTGTTGGTCGCCGTCACAGTGACCGTGTAGGCGGTGCCGTTGGTCAGCCCCTCGATGGTGCAGGTTGGCGCCCCGCTGGTGGTGCAGGTCTTCCCGCCCGGCGATGCGGTGGCGGTGTAGGACGTGATCGGCTGGCCGCCGGTGAACGAGGGCACGGACCAGGAGACGTTCGCCTGCGCGTCGCCCGCCGAGGCGGACACCCCCGTCGGCGGGGAGGGCTGCAACGCCAACACCGACACCGTGTTGCTGAGGTAGTTGGTGACGTAGGCGCGGGTACCGTCCGGGGACACCGCCACCCCATTGGCGCCGTCGCCGACGGCGATGGGGGTTCCCTGCACGGCTGGCGGGTTCGTGGTGGTGTCGATCACCGACACCGTGTCGCTGCCGACGTTGGCGATGTAGGCGCGGGTGCCGTCCGGGGACACCGCCACACCGAAGGGGCCGTCGCCGACACCGATGGGGGTTCCCTGCACGGCTGGCGGGTTCGTGGTGGTGTCGATCACCGACACCGTGTCGCTGCCGACGTTGGCGATGTAGGCGCGGGTGCCGTCCGGGGACACCGCCACACTGAAGGGGCCGTCGCCGACGCCGATGGTGTCGGTCACCACCGGATCGGCCGCCGACGGCCCCGCCTGCAACCCCACGAGGGCGAATGCCCCCGCTACCGCAACCCCCAGATCCCTGCGACCCATCACCTGCTCCTCACTTCATGTGATTGAGCACTCTACGATGATCAACTTCCGGCGGCAAGGAGTGGTCGGCCGGGGACGCACGCTCAGGCAACTCCGGTAACTGCGAAGAATCACAGCGGCAGCGGCACGCCCGTGTTTGCGTGACAGCGGTATCCATGAGGCACGACATCGTCGTACGCGGTGTCTACATCGGTGGACAGCGGCGAGGGTGGGACCGTTACCGCTGCGACGAGCCACGAGGATGCCTGGTAGTCGCCTTGATGCACGGATGTCCATGGCCTGAGCGGACGGAAAGGGGGCTGGGTCGGGCTCCGATCCACGCGTGGGCGCCCCTTGTGCCTACGGGCCGTATCCCGCCCCACCGCATCGTTGATCAAACCTTCATGGTTTCGCCGGAGTTCCTTCGTGCTACGCCGATACGTTGCTGTCCAGCGCCCGATGCGCCGGCAAGAAGGAGGACATCGTGACTGTCACCAGCCATCCTCAGTACGCCGCCCCCGAGACCCGGCAGACGCCGGTCAATCGCCGCGGGCTCGTAATCGCCGGCGGTGTCGGCGTCCTGACTGTCGTGATCGCCTGGTCACTGCCGAACGTCGCGGGCGGCGTCGTCGGATCGATGACGCACTACATGGGGCTGCTGGCGTCAAACCAGCCATGGAACCTGCTGCTGTTCATGGCGATCCCGGTGATACTCGCGGAGACGTTGGCGATCACGGAGTTGGCGGTCCTGTTCACTCAGGGCGCGGTCAAGCCGTGGGTGCATGCCCTGAACCGATGGGCCGGGCTCATTGCCGGGCCATGGTTCCTGGGAATCACCGTCTACCTGCTGAAGAACGCGGTGGTGCCGCTGACAACGGGGATGGGCTGGCACGGGCCGGCGGACCTGGTGGCCGTCTTCGCGTACCTGGCCGGGGTTGTGCCCTTGGTAGGCATCACACTCATCGAGCTGGGCGTTCTGGGTCGCGGTGGTGACCGGGCGCGGATGAAGTTGCACGCGATCTTCGTCGGCGTGTTCCTGGTCGCCGCCCACGTCGCGATGATCTTCGGGATGCTGGACCCGACGCTGTTGGGCTGGGTTCCGACGCACACGATGCCGGGCGGGGAATCGATGCCGGGCGGGGAATCGATGCCGGGTATGAACATGTAGCGGGTGGTCTCTTGCAAGTAGGCGGGAGCGCGGGCCATGGGGTCGGCGCTCCCGTCTTGTGTCTTCTGCACGTGAGTCTGGGCCTCAATGAGGCCTGCACGGAATATATCCGTATATCCGTGCGTTCGTACGGACATGACAACAAGTGTTCGTGAGATCACCCCAGTCGACCCGGCCCGAGTGGAACAGGTGCGCAAGTCCGGCTTGAAGGCGGACCACGCGACGGCGCTGTCCGGCACCTTGAGCCTTCTGGCCGAGCCCACCCGCCTACGCATCCTCTACGCCCTGGACCAGGTCGACGAGATGTGCGTGGGCGACCTTGCGCTGGCCCTTGGCTGCGGTGAGGACGCCGCGTCGTACGCGCTGAGGCTGCTGCGCACGGCCGGATTGGTGACCTCCCGCAAGCAGGGTCGGACCGTGTTCTACCGCCTCGCGCCGGACTTCCCGGAGCCCCTGCTGAACCACTGCTGGGTCCGCTTGGTGGACCTGTCGCAGACGACGAAGGATGACCTGTGACCGCCGACATGCCGATCCATGACCAGGTGGTGAACCTCTCCATCGGGGGAATGACATGCGCGTCCTGTGCGGCCCGGGTGGAGAAGAAGCTGAACCGGATGCCTGGTGTGACCGCCGAGGTCAACTACGCGCTGGAGACCGCCCGAGTACATGTCAACCCGGACGTGAGCGGGGCCCCGACCACCGCCGAGGACCTGATCGCGACCGTCGAGGCAACCGGCTACACCGCCGCCCTGCCCGAACCGCCGGCTGCTGCCGACGAGGACACCGCCGACGGTGAACCGGAATCCCCGGAGCTGGCGTCCCTGCGGCAGCGGCTGGTCATCTCCACTGTCCTGACCATCCCGGTCGTGCTGATGGCGATGATCCCGGCACTGCAATTCCCCAACTGGCAGTGGCTGTCGCTGACCCTGACCGCCCCGGTCGTGGTCTGGGGTGCCTGGCCTTTCCACCGTGCCGCGTGGACCAACCTTCGCCATGGCGCGGCCACGATGGACACCCTCATCTCCCTGGGCGTGTCGGCGGCGTTCATCTGGTCGCTGTATGCGCTCTTCTTCGGCGACGCGGGCATGGCTGGGATGACGATGGGCTTCGAGCTGCTGCCCAGCCAGCAGTCGGCGACATCCCACATCTACCTGGAGGTCGCCGCGGCGGTCACGGTGTTCATCCTCGCCGGCCGTTACCTGGAGGCCCGCGTCAAGTCCCGCTCCGGTGCCGCGTTGCGGGCACTGCTGGGCATGGGGGCCAAAGACGTGGCGATCCTGCGCGAAGGGGTGGAGGTGCGCCTCCCGATCAGCGACCTGGCAGTGGGTGACCTGTTCGTGGTCCGCCCAGGGGAGAAGATCGCCACTGACGGTGTGGTTGAGGACGGCGCGTCCGCGGTGGACACCAGCATGCTCACCGGCGAACCCGTTCCGGTGGAGGTCGGTCCCGGCGACGACGTCGTAGGCGCCACCGTCAACGCAGGCGGCCGACTAGTGGTGCGGGCCACCCGGATCGGGTCCGACACCCAACTCGCCCAGATGGCGCGCCTGGTCGCTGACGCGCAGGCGGGCAAGGCCCCGGTGCAACGCCTGGCGGATCGGGTGTCCGCGGTGTTCGTCCCCATCGTTGTGGCTCTGGCGTTGCTGACCCTGGTCGGATGGCTGCTGGCGGGCGCGGGGGCGGCGTTCGCGTTCACCGCGGCGGTCTCCGTGTTGATCATCGCCTGCCCCTGCGCATTGGGCCTGGCCACGCCAACCGCCCTTCTCGTGGGCACCGGCAGAGCCGCCCAACTGGGGATCTTGGTCAAGGGTCCGCAGGTGTTGGAGTCGACCCGACGGGTAGACACCGTGGTGGTGGATAAGACCGGCACGGTGACCACCGGCCGGATGACCCTTGTGGACGTGGTCCCAGGTGACGGCGTCGACCCGGACGTGCTACTGCGGCTGGCCGGCGCGTTGGAGCACGCCTCCGAGCACCCGGTCGCGGCCGCGATCGCCGGCGGAGCCCGCGAACGGGTCGGTTCCCTGCCGGGGGTGGAGTCATTCCGGAACGTCCCGGGTCGCGGCGTGATGGGCGTTGTCGATGGGCACGCAGTTGCGGCAGGCCGATCCGGGTGGCTGGCGCAGGAGTGGTCTGCGGAGCTGCCGAAAGACCTGGAGACTGCACAGTCGGACGCCCAGGCCGCCGGCCACACCCCGATAGCGGTTGCCTGGGACGGCCGGGTCCGCGGCATGCTCGTTGTGGCCGACACGGTGAAACCCTCCAGCGCCCGAGCCATCGCTGAACTGCGCGCGCTGGGCCTGTCCCCGGTACTGCTGACGGGAGACAACGAGCGGGCCGCCCGCACCGTCGCGGCGGAGATCGGCATCGACGAGGTGATCGCCGAGGTACTGCCATGGGACAAGGTCGACGTGGTTCGCCGCCTACAGGAGCGAGGACGGGTGGTGGCAATGGTCGGCGACGGGGTCAACGATGCCGCCGCCCTCGCGCAGGCCGACCTCGGTATCGCGATGGGCACCGGCACCGATGTGGCGATCGAGGCGAGCGATCTGACCCTCGTCACCGGCGACCTGCGCGCTGCCGCAGACGCCATCGCGCTATCGAGGCGGACACTGCGCACCATCAAGGGGAACCTGTTCTGGGCATTCGCGTACAACGTTGCCGCCATCCCGCTGGCGATGCTGGGCCTGCTGAACCCGATCGTTGCCGGCGCTGCGATGGCGTTCTCGTCGGTGTTCGTGGTCACCAACAGCTTGCGGCTGCGCCGCTTCCGCGGCCGCGCCGCTTCCGCGGCCGCGCCGCAATGGATTAGCACCAACCGATGTGACCGAGGAGGACAGATGAGCGAGAGCACACGATCGGTCGTGCTGCAGTTGGGGGGCCTTCAGTGGGCGACCTCGCAGGCGGTGGCAGAGCACATCCTGGCCGAGCGGCCAGGCGTGGTGGCGGTGGAGGCCAACGCGGTATCCCAGACCGCCACGGTGGAGTACGACCCTGACCAGGCAGACGTGGCGGACCTGACCGACTGGATCCGCGAGTGCGGCTACCACTGTGCCGGGCAGTCCCTGCCCGAGCATCTCTGCCCGCCCGCACCTGACACTGAGGAGGCGGCGCGCGGCCCGCGTGCGGAGACCCCGGGTGCATCCGCGCACGAGGCGATGGGCCACGGCGGGCACGGGGCCATGGCGATAGCGGAAATGGTCGCCGACATGCGCCGACGGTTCCTTCTGGCTGCCATCTTGTCCGTGCCGATCCTGCTGTGGTCCCCGATCGGGCGGGAGGTCCTCGGCTTCACCGTGCCGGCGCCGTTCGGGCTGCGCGACGACGTGTGGTCGCTGCTGCTGAGCCTGCCGGTGGTGTTCTACGCGGCCTGGATCTTCTTCGACGGCGCCTGGCGGGCGCTGCGTGCCCGAACCCTGGACATGATGGTCCTCGTCGCAGTCGGCATCGGTGCGGGCTGGGCGTACAGCCTCTACGTCACGCTGACCGGCGGTGGGGAGGTCTTCTACGAGGCGGCATCGGTGCTGGCCACCTTCGTGCTGCTGGGGCACTGGCTGGAGATGCGCGCCCGCGGCGGCGCGAACGATGCGGTGCGGGCCCTGCTGGAACTTGCCCCGCCGAAGGCGGTCGTCCTGCGTGACGGGGAGCCGGTCGAGGTCCCCACCAGTGACGTGATGGTCGGGGACCTCCTGCTGGTCCGCCCGGGCGCCCGGATCCCGGTCGATGGGGTCGTAGTAGATGGAGCGTCGGAGGTCGACGAGTCCATGGTCACAGGGGAGAGCCTGCCCGTGGCCAAGGGTGCCGGCGCGGCCGTGATCGGCGCGTCGGTGAACACCACCGGGTCGCTTCGCGTGCGCGCCACCGCCGTGGGCGCGGACACCGCGCTCGCGCAGATCGTCACCCTCGTCCAGCAGGCCCAGAACAGCAAGGCACCCGGTCAGCGGCTGGCAGACCGCGCCGCGGCATGGCTGGTGCTGGTCGCCCTGGTCGGTGGCGCGGTCACGTTCACTGCGTGGCTGCTGGCGGGTGAATCGGTCCAGGTGGCGCTGCTGTTCGCGATCACCGTTGTTGTCATCGCCTGCCCCGACGCTCTCGGCCTTGCCACACCGACCGCGATCATGGTCGGCACGGGCCTGGGCGCCCGGCGCGGGATCCTGTTCAAGTCCGCCACGGCCCTGGAGGCCTCCGCCCGCATAGACACCGTCGTGATGGACAAGACCGGCACGTTGACCCGCGGGCGACCCGACGTCACCGACGTTGTCACCGCCCCAGGCGTCGACCCCGACACCGTGCTGGCCTATGCGGCATCGGTCGAACGGGAGTCCGAGCATCCACTGGCAGCAGCCATCGTCCGACACGCCACCCCCTCCACGGCGGGCAACTGGACCGTGGCCGAGTTCGTCAGTGTCCCCGGCCGCGGCGCTGCAGCCGACGTCGACGGGCACCGGGTCGCGGTCGGCACGCCGGATCTTCTCGCGACTGAGGGCATGGCCGTCCCGGCGACGGTCGCCGACGACCTTGACCGCCTCGCTGGGCAGGGACGCACCGCGGTGCTCGTGGGCGTCGACGACCGGGCCGTGGGCGTCATCGCCCTGGCCGATGCTCCCCGCGATACCGCCCCCGCCGCAGTCGCAGCGCTGCGTGATCTCGGCATCGATGTGGTCATGCTCACCGGGGACAACCAGGCCACTGCAGGCCGGGTCGCCGCCGGCTTAGGCATCGACACCGTCATCTCGGGTGTCCCGCCCGAGGGTAAGGCCGCCGTCGTCACCGGCCTGCAGGAACAGGGCAAGCGGGTGGCGATGGTCGGCGATGGGGTCAACGACGCCCCTGCCTTGGCGCAGGCTGACCTCGGCGTCGCGATCGGTGCAGGCACCGACGTCGCCATCGAGACCGCGGATCTGGTGCTGGTCCGCTCCGACCCGTTGGACGTGGCCACAGCGGTGACCATCGGCCGTGGCACTCTGCGAAAGATGCGGCAGAGCCTGGGCTGGGCCATCGGCTACAACGCCCTCGCGCTGCCCATCGCGGCGGGTGTGTTCATGCCGGCCTTCGGTCTGATGCTGCGACCGGAGATCGCTGCACTCACCATGTCCGGTTCCTCGATCATCGTGGCCGTCAATGCCCTGATGTTGAAGCGACTGCGACTGCCGCAGGCGACCGCCCCCGGCCCTGTCGAAGAGGTGGACGTCAGGTCCGACATGAATGCGATCACCCACCACACCTGAGACCCGCGGACCGGCGTCAGTGGCCCTCACACCTGCTGGGGCAGCTTGATCGTGAACGTGCTGCCGGTCCCGGGGCCGTCGCTGCGCGCGGTCAGATCGCCGCCGTGACTCTGCACAAGGGCGCGCGCGATGGTCAATCCCAGGCCGCTGCCGCCGGAATCCGAATCCCGCGAGGTGTCCAGTCGCTGGAACCGCTGGAACACGCGGTCCACGTCGTCGGGGTCGATGCCCTCGCCGGTGTCTGTCACCGAGATCTCGACCGCATTCCCGTTCTGGCGGCATTCGACGCGGACGGTGCCCCCATGCGGTGTGTGCCGCAGAGCGTTGTCCAGCAGGTTGCCGAGGACCTGCTGCATCCGGTCCCGGTCCACAAGGACGACCATCTCTCGATCACGACGTGAGCGGTCGTCGAGCAGCACGTCCTTCTCCCGATAGCGCGGCGCGTACAGCGCGCATGCGGATTCGACGAGGTCGCCGACCGTTGTGGGGATCGGGTGCAGGTCGAGCGCGTGCTCCTGAGCCTGTGCTGCCAGGCGGACGTCACTGGCCAGGCGGCGCAGGCGGTGGACCTGTCCCCGCATCACCTCGTACGTCGCCGTGGTCGTCAGGATCACCCCATCTTCGAGGCCGTCGATGTGCGCCTCGAGAGTGGCTAGCGGGGTGCGGATCTCATGCGACAGATCGGAGAGCATCTGCGTGCGCGCCTCGTCGGTGGTCGCCAGGCTGTCGGCCATGTCTTGGAACGACTGCGACAAGGTGTTCAGTTCCGCGCCGAACCCGGTCTTCTGCACGACCACGTCGTAGTTGCCGTGCGCCACGGCCTCCGCGGAAGATGCCAGGTCCGTGATTGGGCGGCTTACCCTGCGGGCCAGGAACCACGACAGCAGGATGGCTGCGACGATGGCCACCGCCGCCGCGGCCAGCAGAGCCAGGCCGACCGATGTTTCGAAGGCCTGCTGCGCGTGCGACTGCACCACCGGCGAGTCCTCCCCCGTCATCCGCAGGTGATGCAGGAAGAGGCCCGGCGCGATGAGTACGACGGTGATGAGCAACGCAGCGAACGTGATGGCGATGACGAGCAACTGCGCGGTGAACAGCCGTGCGGCGAGACTGCGCGGTTTCACGACACCATCCCGTAACCGACGCCGCGGACCGTCCTGATGAAACGGGGCGCGGCGGCGTCGTCCTCGAGCTTCTTGCGCAGGTGCCCGACGTGGACGTCCACGATGTGTTCGTCGCCGTACCAGTCGCTGCCCCACACCGCATCGATGAGTTGCCTGCGTGTGAAGGCGCGCTTCGGTGCGCTGGTGAGGCTCTCGAGCAGGTCGAACTCGGTGCGGGTCAGTTCCAGTTCGACGTCGTCGAGCCAGACCTTCCGGGCATCCGGGTCGAGCCGCATCGGGCCGAACAGCCTGGCATGCTGACCTGTCGAGTCCTGCCCGATCGTACGAGGCCGGCGCAGCATGGCCCGGATGCGCGCGGTGAGCTCTCGCGGCGAGAAGGGCTTGACGAGATAGTCGTCGGCCCCGACGGACAGGCCGATCACCTTGTCGATCTCGTCGTCCCGCGCGGTCAGCATGATCACGTAGCAGTCCGTGAATGTGCGCAGTTGCCGGCACACCTCGAGGCCGTCGAAACCGGGCAACATGATGTCGAGCACGACGAGATCGGGGCGCAGGTCCTTGGCCATTGTGACCGCCTGCGGACCGGTCCCGGCAATGTCGACGTCGAAGGTCTCACCCCGCAGGTAAGCCGCGATCACCGAAGCCAGATCGGGTTCGTCCTCGACCACCAGGACCCGAAGTTGTGCCGACACACACTCTCCATTCCGCCGCGTGACGATCACCCATGGGCGGCGCGACTGGTGTCATTGTCCAGGATCGCGGCCGTTTCAACGTACTCCTGCTGGCTGATCTCCCCACGGGCCAAGCGTTCCTTGAGGATGTCCGACGGTGAGCCCTCCGGCTTCCGCTCCGGTGTGGCCCGGCGGTCCCGGGTCACGGCGACCACGGCCCAGATCCCTGCCGCGATCAGCACCGGCCAAAGAACCATCGCCATCAGCATCCAGCCGTTCCAGCCGTAGGAGCCGTAGTGGTTCATCATGGTCAGCCACCTCCGTGCATCGATTTCACCTCCAGCATCCGGGCCGCCGATGGCGATCGGACTTGGGTTTCCATGAAGACTCCATGAAGTTCCCCCTTCATCGAAACTTCATCGAACCTGGGCAGCACCTCCAAGAACCTTTGTCACGGTCGAGTCGTGAGTTCACCGATGTCGCGGCGCCGCTTTCTGGCCGTGTCGCTCGGCGCCACCGGCGCTGCGGCCCTGGCGTCGTGCACATCGGTGAAGAGCACGACCGCGGTCGCGCCGACGGCCTCCGCCACCGGACCCGTCGCCCAGGAGATCACTTTGCGCGCCCGGCAGGCACAGATCGACCTGGGTGGCCGGGAAGCGACCGCGTGGACGTTCGGCGACCGCGTCCCGGGTCCGGCTATCCGGGCGAAGGCCGGGGAACGGGTGCGCATCACCGTCGCAAATGACCTTCCCGAGGAGACCAGCGTGCACTGGCACGGCCTCGCGATCCCCAATCCGATGGACGGGGTCCCCGCAGTGACCACGCCGGCCATCGCCTCCGGTGACTCTTTCACGTACGACTTCGTGGTCCCGGACGCGGGCACACACTGGTTCCACCCCCACACCGGCCTGCAACTCGACACCGGTTTGTACGCCCCCTTCATCGTGGAGGACCCTGGCGGGCCCGCTCGGTACGACCACGACTGGGTGCTCATGCTGGACGACTGGACACAGGGCGTGGGCCAGGACCCGCAACAGATCTTCGACGATCTGGTCGCCGCTGGTCAGCGCAGCGACCAGGGCGGGATGATGCACATGGGCGGGATGGGCATGGGTTCCGACGGCGGCGACGTCATCTACCCCCTCTATGTGATCAACGGCAGGGCTGCCACAGACCCTGACGTCCTGCGCGTCAGGCCCGGTGACCGGATCCGCGTTCGGATCATCAACGCCGCCGCGGACACGATCTTCACCGTGGCAGTGGGCGGGCACCGCATGACCATCACCCACACCGACGGCTACCCGGTCCAGCCCGTCGACGCCCAGTCACTGCGGATCGGGATGGGCGAGCGGTACGACGTCCTCGTACAGGCCGGCGACGGCGTCTTCCCGGTGGTCGCACAGCCGGCGGGCAAGAGTGGTTACGGCATGGCGGTTCTGCGCAGTGCCGCGGGCCGCCTGCCCACCGATCCCATTCCTGCCGAGCTCTCCGCCTACCCCGCCGGCGCTGACATGCTGCAATCCGTCGAAAGCGTGCGGCTGCCGCGCAGCGATCCCCAACAGAACTACGACCTCGTTCTCTCCGGGACCATGGCGCCGTACATCTGGACAATCAACGGTGCCACGTACGACAGGGCACAACCGCTGACGGTGGAGACGGGCCAAGCCGTTCGGCTGCGCATGTCGAACATGTCGATGATGACCCACCCCGTGCACCTGCACGGCCACACGTTCCAGGTGGGGCCGGCCGGAGGCACAGGTCCCCGCAAAGACACCCTGCTCCTGCCCCCCATGACCCGGGCCGAAGTCGATCTGGTCGCCGACAACCCCGGGCGCTGGATGCTCCACTGCCACAACGCCTACCACGCAGAGGCGGGCATGATGACCCGCCTCGACTACACCACCTGAGAAGGAGAGAAGTCCGTGCAGATCCGACGCACAATCGCCCTGTCCGCCGCCGCCGCGTTGGGGGTGGCAGCACTGGCTGCCTGCTCGAGCACCCCCGAGAGCGCACCGACGCCGGAGCAATCCGTGGCGACTGCTCCCATGATGCAGGGAACGCCGACAGACATTGCTTTCGCGCAGTCGATGATCCCCCACCACCAGCAGGCGATCGAGATGGCCGAACTTGCGCTCGCCCCGCAGTCGGGGGCATCGGAGCAGGTGCAAGAACTTGCCCAACAGATCAAGGCGGCGCAGGACCCTGAGATCCAGCAGATGACCCAGTGGCTGCAGGCGTGGGGTGCGCCGACCGCGATGCCTGGCGCCACCGACGGCAGCGGCATGGCAGGGATGGATCACAGCGGTCACGACATGGGCGGCATAGCTATGTCGGGGATGATGACCGCCGAGCAGATGCAGCAACTGCAGCAGGCTCGCGGAACCGACTTCGACCAGATGTGGCTGACCATGATGATCGCGCACCATGAAGGCGCCATCTCGATGGCCCAACAGGCCCAGGCCTCGAACAGCAGTCAAGTTACAACCGTCACCGACGCCATCATCACCGGACAGGAGGAAGAGATCACCACCATGCAGGCGCTGCTGGCCCAGTGATCTGGACGCGCGCGAAACGCTGTTGGGTGGCGCGTGCCCATTCAGACCGGCAACCGGGCGCCTGCAGTTGACTGGGTCGTCATCTGCGATCAGGTGGCAGGAGGGGCACGCTTACAACGGCAGTGCGACCCCCGTGTTCGCGTGGCACCGATAGCCGTGGGGCACCTTGTGCAGGTACTGCTGGTGGTAGTCCTCGGCGTAGTAGAAGGGGTGCTCTGACGCCGGCGCGATCTCCGTGGTGATCTCGCCCACGCCCTTGGCAGTGAGGACCTCCTGGTAGGCGTCCCGTGTCTTCTCGGCCATCGCCCGCTGCTCGTCGGTCGTCCAGAAGATCGCAGAGCGGTATTGGGTTCCCACATCGTTGCCCTGCCGGTAGCCCTGGGTCGGATCGTGGTGCTCCCAGAAGATCCGCAGGATGTCCAGGGTTGAGATCGCCGCCGTGTCGTAGGCGACCAGTGCGGACTCGGTATGACCGGTGCGGCCCGTGCAGACCTCCTCGTACGTGGGGTGCGCTGAGAAACCGCCTTGGTAGCCGACCGCGGTCGACACCACACCCGGCGTCTTCCAGAAGTACTCCTCGGCTCCCCAGAAGCAGCCCATCGCCAGATAGATCACCTCAACGCCGTCCTGCCAGGGTGCGTGCAGTGGGGTGCCCAGGACGACGTGTTGATCGGGAACGCTGAACGGGTAGTCCGGCCGGTCCGGCATCGCGTTCTCCGGGTTCACCATTGTCCGCTTGCTGCTGAAGAAGTCGCGCAGGTCCATGCACCCAGTCTCGCCCAGTTCCGGGCAGCGCGAAAGCGGCTGCGATAGTGGCACGCGTGAAGTTGTGGGTGCCGAGGATCGGCGGGCTGCCGCGGGAGGTGACGGTTCTCGCCGCGATCGCCTTCTGTGTAGCGCTCGGATTCGGGATCGTGATCCCGGCCATCCCCCTGTTCGCCCGCACTTTCGGGGTCTCCGCATTCGCGGCAAGTGCCGTGATCAGCGTCTTCGCGTTCATGCGACTGGTGTCCAGCCCGGCCGCGGGCTGGATGGTGAACCGCTTCGGTGAGCGCAACGTGATGTCCACCGGCCTGGCCATCGTGGGACTGTCGAGTCTGGCGGCAGGCTTCGCGACTGACTACGTCCAGTTGCTCCTGTTGCGCGGCGTCGGTGGGACCGGCTCGGCCATGTTCACCATCTCCGCCACCGCGCTGCTGCTGAGGGTGACGCCCACCGAGTACCGCGGTCGCGCCTCGGGCGCGTTCCAGGCCGGATTCCTGATCGGCGGTGTCGCCGGCCCGGCGGTCGGTGGGCTGGTGATCGGGCTATCCATCAGGGCGCCGTTCTTCGTCTATGCCGGCACGCTGCTCGCCGCGTTCATCGTCGCGATCACCTTGCTGCCCCGGCTCGAACAGGTCGAGCAGCCGGACACCCCGGCTGATGCCGAGCCGATCAAGTTCCTCCCGACCCTGCGGCTGCCCGCCTATCAGGCGGCGCTGGGCGCGAACTTCGCCAACGGGTTCGTGTTCTTCGGTCTGCGTTCGTCGCTCGTCCCGCTGTTCGTGGTGGAGGGACTGCGAGAAGGGCCCGGTCTCGCGGGCGTCGGGTTCGTCGTCGCTGCCGGCCTGCAGGCGGCCCTGCTGGCGATCGGCGGTCGCACCGCGGACCACCGGGGTCGCAAGCCGGCATTGACCATCGGACTGGGGGTCGGCCTGCTTTCGCTTGTCATGCTTGCCATCGCGCCCAACGTCGGGTTGTTCCTACTGGCAATGGCCGTTGCCGGGATCTCAGGCGCTTTCCTCGGCCCCTCGCCCACCGCGATCGTCGGTGATGTCGCGCGCGGCCATCACGGCGGTTCGGTGGTCGCGGGATTCCAGATGATGTCCGACGTCGGCTCGATCATCGGGCCCTTGGTCGCTGGTTTGCTGCTGGACGCCGCCGGCTTCCACATCGCGTTCTCGGCGGGGGCGGTCGTCACCGCCCTGGCGTTGCTGCTCGCCATCCGTATGCCGGAGACACTCCCGAAGGGCACGGCCGGTGCCGCGGCGTGAATGCACACTGGTGTTTCTGCCAGGGTTCATGGCCAGTGCCAAGTCTTACGACGCACTGTTGGAACCACTGGCCGACCGCGGGGTCGAACTGCTCGTGCCGCAGTTGTATCCGCGAGGACTCGGTGCGCTGCGCGGCAAGCACTCCGTCCGGCAGGAGGCGGCGGACGCCGCAGAACTGGCATGCGGGGTCTCCGGCCCGGTCTTTCTCGGGGGTCACTCCCGAGGTGGTCAGGCCGCCTGGTTGGCAGCCGGCGAGGCGCGGGTGGCAGGGCTCTTTCTCCTCGATCCGGTGGACGGGCAGGGTCGCAGGCCGCAGACGGACTTGTCCACCCGCCTGTCCAGTGCCTACCACGGTCCGGCCTGGATCATTGGCGCTGGGGTCGGCGGCGCGTGCGCCCCGGTGGGAGCCAACCACGAGCAGTTCGCCCGGGCGACCCCACAGGCGGTGCACATCGTGGTGCACGACCTCGGCCATGCCGACATGCTGCAGGGCAGGTCGAGGTCGCTGGGGCGGCGACTGTGCGGGGGAGGCGACGAGCCGGATGCCGCACGGGCGCTGTGCACGCGCTTGCTGGCGGACTTCGTGGCCGGGGAGGTGCCGGCGTTGGGCGAGCACGACGGGTTCCGCCGAGTGCGCTGATCGGTTGCGACGTTGTTGTCGCGGTCTGCGCTGGTTTGCGACGTTTTTGTCGCCACAGGTGCCCTGAAAGGGCAACAACGTCGCAACCGGGCGTCGCGGGTGCCAACAACGTCGCAAACGGGCATCAACGTCAGTGGCGAACCATCTACTCTGCTACTCGTGACCGCACGTCGGCGATGGTGGATCCCGTCCGTGATCTATGCCCTTATCGCGTTGCTCGTCGGCCTCGGTGTCGCGTCGGCGACCAACGGTCTGCTTGCGTTGTCCGTCGACACCAAGCAGATTCCGCAGGAGGTGGTGGTGCCGGTTTCGGCGCCGACACAGCCCGCTGAGCCGCCCGACATCGCCACCATCGCCATGCCCAAGGGGTACGCGGACGACCCGTTGCTGGCCATGGCGGTGGAACGTTTCCAGGATGCGCTGGCCACGGTAGGAGAACGTCCGAAGATTGTGACCGGGTCCGCAGACTTCGTCGTGCGCGAGAAGGATCTGCCGCCGCAGGGATTCCAGATGTGGGACCAGGGAGTCAACGGCGCCGGGCGACAGGGAATGGCCAACGGTCTGCTGGCCGCCGCCGACTCAGTGGCTGCGGGTCAGGAGTTGCCCGCGAGTCCGGGGGCGCCGGTGGTGCCGAAGCTCGAGTACCGCTTCGCCGATTACGGCGCAGTCGGAGTGCAGCCAGACCCGGCGGCATGGGCTCAGCAGGAGGACTACTCGCACAACTCCCGCCAGTTCGCCGACGTCGTGTTGTCCGAGGAGCCGTGGGTCGACCCCGCCGGGCTGGCCGAGGTCACCCGGGAATGGCAGGACTACATCGACCACATCCGCGCCTACGGCTACAACGGTGTGATCGTCAGCGGCTTCCTCGAATACGTGAACTTCGACAAGGTGGGTGACGGGTATCAGATCTACCCCGAGGACAGCCCCTACCGCGCGCGCCACGAGGCGATGGTCGAGCAGTTCGGGGCGATGTGGAAGTACGCCGACGAGATGGGCATGCAGGTCGTATTCAAGACCGACATGCTGGCCAACACCGGCCCGCTCAACGACTACGTTGAGCGCGAACTCGGCGGCTTCGACGTCGATGATCCGCGGCTCTGGGAGCTCTATCAGGCGGGCCTCGAGGAGTTCTTCGAGAACATGCCGTTCGTCGACGGCCTGATGATCCGGATCGGAGAGGCGGGCACCGTCTACAACAGCCCGGGCTGGGATTACTTCTCGACGCTCGCGGTGACCACCGTCGACTCCGTGCGCACCATGCTGACCAAATTCACAGACACCGCGGGCGAATACGGCAAGACCATCTACTTCCGCACCTGGTCGGTGGGCGTGGGCGAAGTGGGCGACATGCACACCAACCCGGCGTCCTACGACACCGTGCTCGATGGGATCCCGGCCGACAACCTCGTGGTCGTCACCAAGTTCACCCAGGGGGACTTCTACTCCTGGCTGCCGCTGAACCCCACCCTCGAGCAGGGCGAGCACCCGCGGATCGTCGAGTTCCAGTCCCGTCGCGAGTTCGAGGCGTTCAGCTCCTTCCCCAACTACCTGTCCGCCGACCATCAGCAAGCGCTGCAGGACTTCGAGAAGAAGAACCCGAACATCGTCGGTGTCTGGGTGTGGACCCAGGACGGTGGGCCCTGGCGGGCAGGACCGATGTCGCTGTACCTGAAGACCGGCTTCTGGCAGCTTTACGACCTCGACGTCTATGCCACCGGGCAGTTGGCGTGGGACAGCAACGCCGACCTTGCCGACGTCAATCAGCGCTGGATCGCGCAGAACTTCACTGACGACCCTGCCACCGCCCAGACGATCCAGGAGATCTTCGCGCAGTCACGGCAGGTGGCCAAGGAGGGCCTCTACATCCCGCCGTACGCCGATAAGCGGGTGCTCGCCCTCGGTCTTGAGCCGCCGCCCATGATGTGGATCTTCGAGTGGGACATCGTCAGCGGAGACACCGCGGCGCTCAGCGTGATCCACAACGCGTCCCGCGACCGGATCGACGAGGCCATCACGGGCGCGCAGAACGCGCAGGCGGCCGCCGAGGAGATGTTGGCCAAGGCGAAGAGCACGGATCCCCAGGCGTGGAAGGATCCCGCGCTGCGCGACCGCCTCATCCACTCGTTGGAGTACGAGGCCGACCTCTTCGCGACGCTGGCCGCCTACCGTGCTGCGTTCCTCTCGTACTACGACTGGGTCGACACCGGCGATCCGGCCGCGTGGGACGCCTGGGAGGTGAACAAGGCCGCCTACGAGACGGCGGTGGCCGCGCACGTCGAGACCTACGGCCAGGATCTGGACACGCCCGCCTACTCGTTCTTCGCCGCAGAGGCCGGCTTCGCGCACGCCGAGCGGACCAGGTCGTCGCAGGTGGTGACCGCCGTGGTCATCGTCGGCATCCTCGGTCTGTTGGCGTTCGG
>ERZ724526.345-NODE-345-length-27413-cov-6.572739_pt1 | contig 27413 bp, 25 predicted proteins | sample MGYA00376059_ERZ724526 | MGnify/ENA primary metagenome ERZ724526 (study PRJEB28724, sample SAMN07190883) | activated sludge metagenome | isolation source: activated sludge of sewage treatment plant in Hong Hong | place: Hong Kong | collected 2016-03-17 ...
ATCTGATGGGAGACGATTGGTCTCGGGTTTATCTTCATCTGAGCCGTCTCGCCTCGCACACCCAACATATGCTGAAAGACCCACGCATCAGTCTCTTTATTGCCGAGCCGGACGGAGCGGGGAAAAACCCGTCAGCGTTGCAACGCCTCAATCTCCAAGGTAGCGGCGCCATTCTCTCCCCGTCCCACCAGTCGTATGACAAGGTGAAGGAGCGGTACCTGGCACAATTTCCACAATCCCGAATGTTGTTCGGCTTCGGCGACTTTGCCATGTGGGAACTGCACATGAGTGACGCCCACCTGGTGCTCGGATTCGGCCATGCCTACCAGGCCCACTCTGACAATCCGCGGGAGTGGCAGCACCAGAAGCCTGAAACGAAACCCTGAGCCATCGCATCCCGGCCGTTTTTTCTCTGATCTAGCCCTACCTCGAGGCTGACACTCCAGCGGGCGCTCTCCCCTCCAAAGCACTACCCACTTGGCCGAAGGACCGATGGTGCGCTCCGCGTCCTGCACAGTACTCTGCGCAGAGTCACGTGAGCTCACCGGAGTTGTCCCCTACATGGTATTTGCCGCTCCCATCATCCTGAGTTACATGCTGTTGCTGGTCGGGCTTGCCGTGGCCGCCCCGGGCGTCGGTTGGGGCGGTTCTCTCATCGAATTTGTACCCGAAGCCTGGCGTGATGGAGCACACGTGCCGGCCTACGGGGTATTTGCCTGGTTAGTCATGTGGGGACTGCTTCGCCGCGGGTGGCCCGTCACTCATGCGACTTCCATCGGAATCCTGGCAACGGGCGTATTCGGCCTCTGGACGGAAGTGGCGCAGGGCACAGCTCCTGGACGAGAAGTGTCCCTCCATGATGTGTGGAGTGACCTGCTGGGAAGCACGATCGCCGCCGCGTTCATGCTGTGGCGTGAAAAGGCGATCAGGATGTCGAAAGGTTTCATGGTGGGGCACAAGAGGAGCCATCACCACCTGATGAAAGGAACAAGGTCGAGATGAACGCTTCGTATCGCCAACGTGGCACCAGACGCATACCCGTGCAATACCCGATCTATTATTCGAATGGCGCGTTTCAAACCATCGGCGTGACCGAAGACTTCAACATCGAAGGGGGGCGTGTTCGCGGGAGAGAAGCCGTGACGGTCGGAATGGAGCTGGTGGTCATTGTGATTCAGGCGATCCCTGAAACCCCGATGCTGATCCGTCGCGCAACTGTGCGTTGGTCGAAAGGCCATGACTTCGGCATCGCCCTGTCCGGCGTCCCGCCTCAATCGGAAGCCGAACTTAAAGCCATGGCCAAAGTGATGTTGCCGGGCCTCTGGTCCTGCCTGAACTGAACGCTATTTCCGGTGCGACGGATCCAAAGGATGCCGCGGACCGGCAAAAAACATCTCCATCAAGCCGAAGAACATCATGAGGAGCGCGCCAAGTCCGATCGCCACAGCCCAGTTCTCCCACGACATAATGGTCTCCTCTCACACCCTGGGAATCGCCCATCGATTCCCAGGGTGATCAGCCTACCTTCCCGATCGATGCAACTGCAGTAATGTCTCGAGCTTCCAGAGCGGGATGCTGTCCACCTCGCCCTTTCGGGTGCTGAACGCCAATCCACCCACGAACAGGGCGATCAGCCCGACACAAGCCAGAATCAGGGAGCCGCGAGAAACGTCCGCGCTCGCAGCCCGATGATGAGCGATCATCGTCCGGTCAGCCGACATGTTTTCCAGGAGCGCCAATCGGTCCATCAACGCATCGGTCCGCACCGCCGCAACCGTCGCGCTCGCCAACTGGATCTGCCGGTCGGCCTTCGCTTCCGCATAGTGTTCCTGAGCCTGAGTGACCTGAACAACGGCCCGTCCGACTCGTTCCTGAGCCGTGGCGGTCATCCGGTCTTCCTCTTGAATGGCCTCGATGATTGACTGCCCCAGCGCCGGCTGCCTCGTGGCCTCGAATTGGTCGTGCATCCGCTGCCCGGTCAATTCCGCCGTCCTGATCAGATTGGTATTGAATTCGCCGCCATACTGCTCAGCGGAAAGCATCCCACTCGAGATGCCACGTCGCGTCTGGTTGACGACCGACTTGCCCATGACATATTGCATGCGCGCGCGGTGATCAGTGTCCTGTCCGAAGGCGCGCAATTCCGCCAGCACAAGCGGACTTAACAACGTGGTGGAGATTCGCTCAGATTCGCTGACAGCGCGGTTCAATTCCATCGCAGAGGTCGACAAGGCTGCGCCGGCATCACGCTCCAGCAACAGATCTTGCACGATTGCTTGCCCTAACACCGGTTGAAGATACTGCATACCCGTGGATGGTTCATTGCTGGCGATGACACTGCTCATGGTGGGAGCGATCGGGGCCTGCCAAAATCCATCGGCAGCCGTCACGAGCAGATACCCTCCGAATAGTGTGGCCACCAACCCGATCGCTGCCATTAGATCCACGAGGTCATATTTGCGTCCCATGACACCCTCCTTCCTGCCTCAGGTAATCCGGCGCGGGGCAAACAGGCAGGATGCCGGCACGCCGTGAGTAGAACGGCACGGGATCCCTGTCGTCTGTGCATAAAGAGGCCTCCTTTGAAAAAGGTGATACCTGCGCTCCTTGCATGTATGCCTTCGGCATGGTACAGACGAAGACGCTCGTACGTACCTGCCAGGAGATATCAACGCGCGGGGGAACCTGAGGGAGGAAAGGGACAAGACTGGCTTGGTCATTGCCGCGGTCATGTATGCCACGGGAGACCATGTGACCACCTGCAGAAAGGGTGGTACTGCCTAAGATGCAATCAGTCTACGCTCCAAGAAAACATCGGTCAAGACGGGAAAAAGCGAGCACCGGCGCGGCCTGCCAGCCATCGAGGAATGCCTGCGCTCTTCTTACGTGTCGTTCCCATCGGACCTTCGCCGTCTGGTAGGATGTCTACGGTATATGTGCCTGGTCTCCTTGTGAGAGGCGTTGCATGGCGATCATCACCACAATACTGTTGTTCGTCATGTGGGCATTGATCTCGCCACGCTGCGACGCCGATGCGCAGTCCCTTCCGTTTCGAGAATCACATGGCACCACCGGCACGCTCTCTCCATTGGGCGACGGCAGCGCCATCTACTCTGATCCACACGGCAATACGAATCCGACGCAGCTCGGATCCGGCGTGCCCTCTCACAGTTTTAGCGGACCGCATGGAGCCACGCCGGGGACGCTGACGCCTTTCGGTACGCCCACCCCGCCGAATCTGCTCACACCGGCCCCTCTGCTCCCGCTACAGCCCAAAGGCATGGCTATCCCGCAGCCGCAATCGCCTGCCTCCCCTTCTCCTCCTGGTCGCTTCGCTCCACCAGGCGGACGCCCCGGGCGGTAATCCACGGAGTGGTGAACTGCAGATCAAGGCGATACAAACGCATTCGCCCAAACAGGACTGTTGAATCTACTCAAGGCTTTCGTTAAGTTACGGCTAATGACCATCTCCCGCGCACGCCTCATTCTGCTTGCTTGCGCGAGCGGTTTTCTCTACCCCCTGTCATTTCCGGCATTCGACCTCGGCATCGTGGCCTGGTTTGCCCTCGTCCCTCTGCACATCGCCGTGGAGTATGCCTCGCCACGGCGAGCCTTCCGGGTGGGATGGCTCGCCGGTACCCTGGCCTTTACCGGCGCCATGTTTTGGGTGATCACCGCCATGAATGTGTATGGCAAGGTGCCGCTGCCGATTGCCGTCCTGGTGATGTTATTGCTCACGGTGTATCTCGGCCTCTATCTGGCTGTCTATGCCGGTGCGCTGTCCTGGATCAGAATAGCCTTCCCTACGCTCGGATTCCTGCCGGCGCCCTTCCTGTGGGTGACGCTCGAATTGATCCGGACCTATTTTCTCTCCGGGTTACCCTGGGCACTGTTCGGTTATTCCCAGTACCAATGGCTCGCCATCATTCAATTCGCCGACCATTTTGGAGTGTATGGGGTGTCGTTCCTGCTCGTGCTGGTCAATGCCGCGCTGGCGGAAACACTCATTTGGAGTTTCAAAGCCTATCGGGGATTTCAAATCCGTTCCGTTCCCTGGCCCTCACTGGTTGCAGCCGCCTCAGGATTCGGCGTGGCACTCTTTTACGGCACGAGCGTCCTGTCCGCCGCGCAACATGCCACACCCCGCATGCTGTCCGTCGGTCTGGTTCAGCCGAACGTCGAACAGGCACAGAAGTGGGATGTGGCGTTCCGCCAGGAAACCATGTCCCGCTATGATCGGTTGACCACCGGGTTGGGTGAGAATCTGGATCTCATCATTTGGCCGGAAGCCGCCACGCCCTTTGTCTTCGAGATGGAGCCGCAATACCGGGCCATCGTCAACGATATGGCACGGCGCGCTGACGCCCCGCTGTTATTCGGCAGTCCGGCACTACGGCGTTATCCGGATGGCAAGCCGTTTTTGCTGAATAGCGCGTACCTGCTGGCGACCGATGGCCAAATCCTCGGGCGATACGATAAACAACATCTCGTGCCCTTCGGGGAATACATTCCGTTTCACAACTCTCTGCTGTTCTTTCTCGACAAGCTGGTGGAAGGCATCGGCGATTTCGAAGCCGGTCCGGGCTCGACGCTGTTGATGTTCAAGCCGCATGAAAAAACTCCACCCATGACCGCTGCGGCCAGCAACGCGGATTTCCATCTCAAATTCGGCGTGGTCATTTGTTATGAGGTGATCTTCCCCAATCTCGTGCGGGAGTTTGCCGCCAACGGGGCGGACTTCATGGTGACCGTCACCAATGACGCCTGGTTCGGCCCTTCGTCAGCCCCCTATCAACATTTCGGCATGGTGGTCTTTCGCGCCGTGGAAAATCATGTCGCCTTTGCGCGGGCGGCCAATACCGGCATTTCCGGCTTCATCGACCCGTACGGCCGTGTCCTGCAACAGTCTCAGATTTTCACGCAAGAAGCTTTACGAGGAACCATTCCTGTGAGTCACCAACAGACCTTTTACTCCCAATACGGTGATCTCTTTGCCTATGCCTGTGCTATACTCATCGCGCTTTTGTGCCTGACCGGCTACTTCTCGCCCAATGCCGAACCAGCCGGCGGCGAACCTGCCGGGCGACCAGCCTGAGAGAGAAAGGACCGTGCCATGTTGGATGATGTCCGGACCCGCGTGCGAACCCTTGGTGAACAGTTAGCGCAGCTACGGGGGCATCTTTGACCTGGCTCGGATGACCGCTGAACTCAACGACATCGACGTCAAAACCTCCCAGCCGGATTTCTGGAAAGATACGCAGGCTGCCGCCAAGGTGAACCGCCGCAAGGCCGCCCTGGATCGAGAACTTTCGCGCTGGCGGGACACCGAACGCCGTCAGAGCGATATCGAGGCGCTTCTGGAGCTGGCGTTGGAGTCAGGAGATGCCGGATTGGAGCAGGAACTGACGGCCGAACTCGAGCCCTTCGAAAAAGCCGTCGCCCAGTTCCGCATCGAATTGCTCCTCTCCGGCGAGTTGGATGCCAACAATGCGATCTTCGCCATCCATCCCGGGGCCGGAGGCACCGAGTCGCAAGACTGGGCGCAAATGCTCCTGCGGATGTACGTGCGGTGGGCCGAGCAGAAGGGATTCAAGATCGAGACATTGGACTTACAGGCGGGGGAAGAGGCCGGCATCAAGAGCGCGACCTTGTCGGTCAACGGCCCCTATGCCTATGGCTATCTGAAGGCTGAGGCCGGCGTCCACCGCCTGGTGAGAATTTCGCCGTTCGACGCGAACAAACGCCGCCACACCTCTTTCGCCTCGGTGTTCGTGTATCCGGAGCTCGACGATGACGTAGAGGTGGTCATTGAGGATAAGGACCTGCGAGTCGACACGTTCCGGGCCGGCGGCGCCGGCGGACAGAATGTGAACAAGGTAGAGACGGCCATTCGCATCACACACATTCCAACCGGTATCGTCGTGCAATGTCAAAACGAACGGTCTCAGCTCCAAAACCGTAACGGAGCCATGAAAATATTGCGGGCCCGTCTCTTTGAAGTGGAACAACGCAAGAAGGAAGCGGAGTTCAACGCGATCGTCGGCGAAAAAAAAGATATCGCCTGGGGCAGCCAGATTCGCTCCTACGTCTTCCAGCCGTACCAGATGGTCAAAGACCATCGCACCGGCCACGAAGTCGGCCAAGTGTCTGCGGTAATGGACGGCGACCTGGACGGCTTCATCGAAGCCTATCTGCAGAGAAAAATGACCGGCGGCAAGACTCCACAGCCGGTGGCCATGACAGATGACGACGTATAAACTGTGACCCGCCTCTCGTGACGCCTGGTGCCCGCGTCACGTGTGAAGAGCGACGAACGACGAGAGACCCATCCATGGATGAATTAAACGATCAACGGCAACAACGCATCAAGAAACTCGACCAGCTCCGACAGCTCGGGGTCGCGCCCTATGGCACGCGCTTCGAGATCAAGGACCGCGCCGGGCAGCTCGTGCAGCTGCATGGGGAAAAGAGCAAGGAGGTGCTCGAGCAAGAACAGGTCGGCTGCACCATCGCCGGCCGTATCGTCGGGTTGCGCCGGTTCGGCAAAGCCGCGTTCGCCGTGTTGCAAGACGGGTCGGACCGTCTCCAGGTCTATTTGAAGAAAGACACGCTGGGTGACCAGGCCCACCAGATTTCCGAGGGACTGGATCTCGGCGACTGGATCGGCGTGACCGGTATCCTCTTTCGCACCAAGACCAACGAGTTCACCGTCGAGGCGAAGACGCTCACATTTCTCAGCAAGGCTCTCCGCCCGTTACCGGAAAAATGGCATGGGCTGACGGATGTCGAAACCAGGTATCGGCAACGGTATGTCGACTTGATCGCGAACCCGCAAGTGCATCAGATTTTCGCACTCCGCAGTCGCATCATCTCTGGGATCCGCGCCTTTCTCATCGAGCGTGGCTTCCTGGAAGTGGAAACGCCGATGATGCATCCGATTCCCGGAGGCGCGGCGGCCAAACCCTTTGTCACCCATCACAATGCCCTGGATGCTGAACTGTATCTCCGCATCGCGCCGGAACTGTACCTCAAACGGCTGATCGTCGGCGGATTTCCCCGCGTGTTCGAAATCAATCGCAACTTCCGGAATGAAGGCATTTCGACGATTCACAATCCAGAATTTACGATGCTGGAGTTTTACGTCGCCTATGCCGACTACCAGGACCTCATCATCCTGACCGAACAACTCTTCAGCCGATTGGCGCAGGACATTCTGGGGACGACGACCATCGACTATCAGGGCGCGCAGATCAATCTGGGATCTCCCTGGCGCCGTTGGTCCTATCATCAGGCGATCCTCGAGGTGAACAGTTTGCCGCCGTCCGTCCTCACAAATCGTGATGAAGCCCTCGCCGCAGCCAAACAGCTCGGCGTCGAGGTATCCCCGAAGGAATCGCTCGTCAATATCCTGAACGAAATCTTCGAAGAAACCGTCGAACCGAAACTCCAGCAACCAACCTTTATCACTGACTATCCGATTGAAATTTCTCCCCTCGCACGACGCAAGGATTCCGATCCTTCGTTGACCGACCGGTTCGAGCTTTACATCGCCGGGCGCGAGATCGCCAATGCCTTTTCCGAGTTGAACGATCCGCTTGATCAGCGCGAGCGCTTCGAAGCTCAGGCCGCCCAACATGCAGCCGGCGACGAGGAGGCCCATCGGGTGGACGAAGACTTCCTGCGTGCCCTCGAGTACGGCATGCCGCCGACTGCCGGCCAAGGCATCGGCATCGACCGTCTCGTCATGCTCTTCACCAATCAGGCTTCTATCCGGGATGTCGTGCTCTTCCCGCAACTCAGGCCTGAAAAGTAGACATGGCGCTTCCCTACGAAATCTTCATCGGCCTGCGCTACCTGCGCGCCAAGCGGCGTAACCGCACTATCTCTTTCAATACGATCGTGTCCATCGTCGGGATTACGCTCGGCGTGGCGGCCTTGATCGGCACTGTCGGAATCATGACGGGGTTCAAGGAGGATGTGCAGGCGAAGATTCTCGGCACCACGGCCCATATTCTCGTGAACGACCGTATGAAGGAATCGATGGTCGATTACGAGGAACAGGTGAAGAAGGTCGCAGGTGTTCCGGAGGTGCTGGCGGCCACGCCGTTTATTTTCCGGCAGGTCCTGCTCACGTCTCCATCCGGCGTCCAAGGCATCATCCTGCGCGGAATCGATCCGGCGCGTGAAGGCACTGTGACCGAGCTCGCGCACAACCTGGTGAATGGCAACCTCGACGATCTCTCACATTCCACCAAAGTTGTCATTCCGGAAAAGGAACGCGAGCCGAACGGACCGGATACCGCCATGCGGCCGGGCATCATCCTCGGGAAAGAGCTGTCGATGCGACTCGGCGCCTTCCCGGGAGACACGCTTAATGTGGTCTCTCCGGTTGGACCCGTGACCGGCGCCAGCATGACGCCGAAAATTCGGCAATTCGTCGTGGTCGGCATCTTCCAATCCGGCATGTACGAATACGATTCGTCGCTCGCGTATATCGAACTGGGAGAGGCACAGAAATTTTTTAACATGGGCGCCACAGTGACAGGCATCGAGGTCAAAGTCGCCGATGTGTTTCGCGCAGCCGACGTGGCCCGGTCGATCGAGCAGCAGCTTGGCTTCGCCTTCTGGGCCAGGGACTGGATGCAAATGAACCGCAACCTGTTCTCGGCGTTGAAACTGGAAAAGACGATGATGTTTTTGCTGTTGGTGTTAATCACGATTGTGGCGTCATTCAACATCGTCAGCACCCTGACGATGATCGTGACGGAAAAACAGCGCGAGATTGCGATCCTCAAGGCGATGGGTGCGACGCGTAAAGGCATCATGCGGATTTTCATGCTCAACGGCCTGATCATCGGCTGTTCAGGCGCGGCCATCGGCGTGCCGCTGGGATATGCGTTTCTCTGGTTGATTCAGACGTTTTGGACCTTCGATCCCACGGTCTATTACATCTCTCGTATTCCGGTCCATGTTCTGGGGTCGGATGTGTTGCTGGTTGCAGGCTCGGCTATCCTGATTAGTTTTGCCGCCACCCTGTATCCATCGCTCCAGGCGGCAAAACTCGACCCGGCCGCCGCGCTTCGCTATGAGTGACGCGTATGGCATGCCAAGACATCGACCAGCGTGAAGCAGTGATCGTCCACGATTCCATAGCACAGTGACCGCATGATTGACATTGTCGACCTCTACAAAACTTTTCCCATGGGCGGCCGCGAGTTAGTGGTGTTGAATAACATCAACTTGCGGATTCAGCGCGGCGAGCTCATCGCCATCATGGGCGCGTCAGGAGCCGGCAAGAGCACCCTCCTTCAAATCCTCGGCACGCTGGATCGCCCCACCAAAGGCACCGTGTCGTTCGACGGACAGAATCTCTTTCAGCTCACCGAGCAACAGCAGGCGGAGTTCCGCAATAAACGGGTAGGATTCGTCTTTCAGTTTCACCACCTGCTGCCGGAATTCACGGCGCTCGAAAATGCTTGTTTGCCGGCAATGATTCAGAAACGCGAGATGGCCGATGTCGTCGGCGAAGCCACGAAGCTCCTCGGCGAAGTCGGTCTGGCCGATCGCCTGCACCACAAACCGGGCGAATTATCCGGTGGCGAACAGCAGCGGGTGTCCGTCGCGAGGGCCTTGATGCAGCAACCGGATCTCGTATTGGCCGATGAACCGACGGGCAACCTCGACAGCCATACCGGCGACGCGCTCTTCGCCCTCATGCGTCAATTGAATCGCTCCCGAGGTACAACATTCGTCATCGTCACGCACAACGAGAAACTCTCCGCCCAGGCCGATCGCATCATCTCCATGCAGGACGGCACGATTATTTCGTCGTAGACGACACGTCACCGACCAGCTCCGGGCGGCAATCATTTCTTGACGGCTTCAGCATGTTTTCGTAGACTGCGCCATCGATCCTTCCGAGCCGGAGTTCTACTGAATCTATGAACAGACAGGTCAGGTCCTACGTTCAATACACAGCCGTCCTGCTTGCCGTCTTGCTGCCGCTGCAGGCGGCGGCAGTGGAATTTGTGTTTGTCGGATCACGGCAGATGGGTATGGGGGGAGCCGGAGTAGCCACGACGACCGACTCCCTCGCCACCTATTGGAATCCCGCCGGCATGGCGATGAGCAAGAAATTCGATATGCGGATTCAAGGCGGTGGCCAGGTGGTGGATCGCGGTGACGTCTTCGATACGATCAAGGACATCAACCATATCAATTTGAATGATACCTCCGCCCCCAATATCGCCCGGCTGCAACAGCAAATCGATCGGATGAACAAACCGGGCACGAACCTGACGGCAGCCGCCTCCGGCGGATTCTACGTCAAGGGCAACTTCGGCGAACATGCCTTGGGATTCAATGTCTCGGATGTCGCCACATCCGGCGGCTTTCTGCGGGGCCCGGTGGGGTTTACGAATAACGGCACGAATCTTACCGTCAACGGGCAATTCGCCATGAACGGCCTGGAAGTCCGGCAGGCGGCGCTGTCCTATGCCTATGCGTTCATGGACCGGATGTTTTCCATCGGCGTTACCGGCAAGGTCATCCAAGGCGCGGCCTATACCGGCGCCACCAATATTCGCGGCGCGAGCGACGACGTAAAGGTCTTCGAAGACATCGGGCGCGCAAAAATCTCGAGTGCGCTCGGCATCGACGTGGGCGCCATGTTCCGCCCTTCGTCCTGGTTGCGGATGGGCATCGTCGCAAAGGATATCAACGCACCGACGTTCGATGCCCCGAACGGCGACAAATTCAAGCTATTGCCACAGGTCCGGACCGGCATCGCCGTGAACCCGTACAACTCCCTCACATTGACCGCGGATGTGGACATTACGAAGAACAACACCCTGACGCCCGGGGTGTACAGCCAGGTCCTCAGTCTCGGCGCAGAACAGACGATTCTCTCCGAACTGCTGTCGTTCCGACTCGGCGCGTTTAAAAATATGCAGGATGCGAAAACACCCTTTATCCCGACGGCAGGCTTCGGCATACGTATCTTGGCCTTGCGCATCGATATTGCCGGCGGGTATGATTTCAGGGACCAGGCTGCACTGGCCTCGGGATCCATCGCCGTGACTTTCTAAGGTCGCGTCTGCAGTGAATCAATCTGCTACACTTATTGTACGAACCATGACTCGACACACATTTTCCACGATCAGCGTTGTGCTCTGTCTCGTGATGACCGGACTGCTGGCAGGCTGCGGAGGCTTGCAGGAGATGTGGGAAGGACCGGCTGCGCGGGGTTTTTACCCGAAGACGATGGCGATTCTGCCCATCTCCGGCACCTACGACAGCGCGCGTGAAGACGTGGAAGAAGTGGTCGCGAAGGTGCTGATCAAGAGCCGCCGGGTCGAAAAAGTCGTCCCGCCTGATCAGGTCACCGACACGTTCCAGACGACCAAAGACGCTTTCGATGCACTCGTGACCTATTTTTCGCGCATGGAAACAACCGGCCAATCGGACAAGAATTCCGCGATCAAGATCGGGCATGCCCTGGGCGCGGATTCCCTGTTGGTGGTCAAGGTGAATGCGTGGGAATACACAAGAGAGGAAGGCGATAACATCGCTCGCGTCGGCTTGAGTATGCGACTGGTGGACGCCGTCAACGGCGCCATCGTCTGGAAAGCACGCCACCAGGTGCAGGAAAGTTATCTGTTCATCCGCCCGGATATGAAGGACCTGGCCACCAAACTGGCGGCCGACATGATCAAGTACATGCCGCCGGAAAAACGCTGACCCTCTGTGCGCCCGTCACGCCCTGACGCCTGATCCCCTTCTCAGATTGTCGATTGCCAGCCCGAACTGATTGGAGAGACTCGCCAGCTCCAACACGTCCCAGTTGCTGAATGGCTTACCACTGCGCCGATTGACCACTTCCAACACCCCTACTGCCCGCGCGCCCATGCGGACCGGAACAGACACGAGCGAAGCGACCGAGAGAGCGGCTTGCCATCCCTGCCCTGCAACCAGTCGCGGATCCTGACGGCCCTGGGTAATGAGCACTGCCTGACCCGTGCGATGGACTCCTGCGGCAACGGTCGAATGCAAGGCTGTGAGTCCTGCGGCGCGTTCTCCGCCGAGAGCAGACAAGCTCAATGTCCCGTCGGGGGATGCGAGAAACAACGCACCGGCTTCGGCTTCAACCAGTCGAACCGCCGCATCCAGGGCCCGCCGCAATTTTTCCTCCTCTGCCAGAGAGGAATTCAAGATATCGCTCACCTGCTCCATGTGCTGAATGCGAAGGATCTTGGCGGCATATTTGACCGTCAACCTGGCGTGGTCCAGCAGGACCGCCAGCCAAGGTTCCACCGCCGTCAGCAGTGACAGGAGCTTGCGCGAGGGCAATCGCTGGGACTTTCCTGCCCGGAACATGACCACCCCATCCAGCCGGTTGATCCGGTGTAATCGAACTCCATGCAGCTCGCCACTGACAATTTGAGCATTCTGCTCCGCTTTCTTCAGTCCCTCCAGCCACAACTCCGTCACTGAGGGATCGCTGCTGCCGGCTTCTGCCAGACAGGCCATCTCACGGGTTTGCTCGTCGCGTACGTAGAGCGCAACAGCCTGGACCTTGGTCAGCTGCAGGAATAACTGTACGAATACCGCAGCCACCCCGATTGGCGAACGCCCCTCACCTTCTGCACTCGACAGGGTATTGAACAAACCCTGCTGCAGCGTACGCAGGAGCCGGTCTTCTCCAATAGGAGCTGGCTTGCGGACGGTGGTTTTTCTCCGCGCGGCGACTGATGAGTTCGTGGATGTCGTCTTACGGGTGGTACGACTGATCTTCCGGCGAGCTACGGCCATGGCATCTCCTCATGTGAACCATCGATCGTTGCAGGACAGAGCGTAACCGCTCTGCATGATTGTTGCTGGAATTGATAGCGGGTGAGGAAGCGAGATGGATGCGAGTCAGGCCTGATGCGGACGAGTCGCCTGCAATCGGCCTGCAAATAGAGTTCGAAACTATCGAAGGTGATGACGAGCGGATGCCGATGCGAACCCGGTTATCCGGGCTGCATCGCAGCTTTGAGAGAGCGAACGAAGGAACCCACTTCGTGAACGAGTCGGCCATCCTGCCCATGTTCTCCAACACGACGGACAATCGCACTCCCGACGATGACGCCATCCGCAGTCTCAGCAACCCGCGCGGCATCCTCCGGCGTGGCGACCCCGAATCCCACGGCAACGGGTGTCTTGGTGTGCTTTCTAATCTTGGCGACGTTGTCTCGCACGCCCGCCATGTCGTTCAGTTTAGCCCCAGTGATGCCTGTGATGGAAACATAATAGACAAATCCGCCGGACTCCTTCGCCACGTAGGCCCGGCGTGACGCCGTGCTGGTCGGTGCCAGGAGAAAAATCAGGTGCAAGTCAGCTGCAGCTGCCGGCTCGCGGAGAGGCCCGGCTTCATCAGGTGGCATATCCGGAACAATCAGACCGTCGACTCCGGCCGCGGCAGCCTTGCTGCAAAAGTCCGCCTCGCCGAACGCATGAATGTTGTTGTAATAGGCCATCAGGACGATAGGGATCTGGGTCATGTCGCGAAGACGCGTCACGGATTCGAGAATCCTGCGGAGCGAGGTACCGCTTTGCAATCCCCGTTCGGCTGCCTGTTGAATCACCGGTCCATCCGCGATGGGATCGGAAAAGGGGACACCCAATTCAATGATGTCGGCCCCTGCCCGCTCCAGTTCGAGCACCAACTGTTCCGTGTCCTGCAACGACGGATCGCCGGCCATAATATAGGTGATGAGGGCTTTCTCCCCCTTCGCTTTCAACCGCCCGAACGTCTGATCTAAACGATTCATGTCGATATACCCTTGTCTCTCATAATCCAGCGAGATCGTTCTTTCAACCGGGCCGTCCAGCAAGGCCGCAGCACGGTAAGAGCTGAGGCGTTCAGAAGAGCGTACGTCGAACCTCTGACCGCCGCGAGACGCAGTGGGCGGCCCGTTTCAACATCCTGCTAGAGGGTCACGCCTTTGATTCGGGCCACCTGCTGCACGTCCTTATCACCACGTCCCGACAGATTCACCACGATGATCTGATTCTTTTTCATGCGGGGCGCACACTTCACCACCTCAGCGATGGCGTGGGCGCTTTCCAGTGCCGGCATGATTCCTTCTTCCCGCGCAAGCAAGTCAAAGGCGGCCAAGGCCTCATCGTCCGTCGCCGAGGTGTATTCCGCCCGGTTGGTTTCCTTGTGATAACTATGCTCCGGTCCCACCGCCGCATAGTCCAACCCGGCCGACACGGAATGGGTAAGATTGACTTGACCGTTCTCGTCCTGCAGCAGGTAGGTCATGGTTCCCTGGAGTACACCTGGACGCCCGCCGGCGAACCGGGCCGCGTGTTTGCCGCTCTCCACACCAAGCCCTGCGGCTTCCACCCCGACCATCCTCACCTTCTTGTCCGGCACAAAGGCGTGAAACAACCCCATGGCATTGCTACCGCCCCCGACGCAGGCGATCAGACAATCAGGGAGCCGTCCTTCCGCGGACAAGATCTGCTTGCGAGCCTCGCGTCCGATCACGGCCTGAAAATCGCGGATCATCATGGGATAGGGATGCGCACCGAGGACCGAGCCGAGCACATAATGGGTGGTCCGCACGTTGGTCGTCCAATCCCGCATGGCTTCACTGATGGCATCTTTTAAGGTCCGGCTGCCGGCATCCACACCCGTGACTTTCGAACCGAGCAACCGCATCCGGAACACGTTCAACGCCTGCCGCTGCATGTCCTCCGTGCCCATGTAGATTTCGCATTCGAGCCCGAACATCGCCGCCACCGTCGCCGTCGCCACTCCATGCTGACCCGCGCCGGTCTCGGCGATGAGCCGCGGCTTCTTCATTCGCCGCGCGAGCAACGCCTGGCCGATGGCGTTGTTGATCTTATGGGCACCGGTATGACAGAGATCTTCCCGCTTCAGATAAATCTTTGCGCCGCCGAGCCGCTTCGTCAGGCGCTGAGCAAAATACAGCGGCGTCGGGCGTCCCACATATTCCGTGAGATAATGTTTCAGTTCGGCTTGAAAGCTCTTGTCTTTGCGGGTGCGCTGGTACGCCTCTTCCAGCTCCAGCAGCGCCGGCATCAGAGTTTCAGGCACATATCGCCCGCCGTAGGGTCCGAACCGCCCATGTCGATCTGGTATCGCCATGTGTCTTCCTTCAGCTAATCGTAAAAGTGAAAGTATAACAGGATGATGAAAACGTCCGCCAGCCTCGGGCCCACAACGAAGGGAACTTTTATCGCGGGAGCCGCTTCACGGCTTCCAGAAACGCCCGGACTTTTGCATGATCTTTTTTTCCGGGCTTCGCTTCCACGCCGCTGCTGACGTCGACGCCATATGGATGAACCTGCTCGATGGCTTGAATAACGTTGTCGGGAGTCAGCCCGCCGGCGAGGAGAATGCGCGCGACCGATGCGGCTTCGGCGGCCAATGACCAATCGGCCACCTGCCCCGTGCCGCCATAGGCGTCGGGAGAAAAGGCATCCACTAAAAAACCGCGCACGCCGGCGCGGCCCTGAAATTCTGCCAACGCCAGGAACGATCGACGATCTCTGAGGCGGATGGCTTTGAGAACCGGCCGTCCCAAGGATTCGCAGTAGGCCGCGGTCTCGTCGCCGTGGAGTTGCGCCAGGGCCAGACCACAGCTATCCATGATGTCCCGCACGACCTTGGCCTCTTCGTTCACGAAGACGCCGATCGGCAGGACGAAGGGAGGCAATTCCTTGACGATCGCCTTCACGACCTCCGTTTCCGCACAGCGGGGACTCTTCTTGTGGAAGACGAACCCGACGGCGTCAGCGCCGGCCTCGACAGCCACCGCTGCATCCTCCGCGTTCGTCAACCCGCAGATTTTTACCTTCACGGTCATGCGTCAACAACTCGTCTTACTTTTTTGCATCCCGTAAAATCCGCGATAGGACCACTGGCAGGCTTGCCCCTTGGGATTGAAAGTCAGGCCGATCAAATCCTGTCGCCCATCCTGCTGAGGGATCATCCACTCGCACACTTCGCCCCCGTCTTTAAACGAATGACAGCGCGTGGGGATGCCCATCTCTTTGATCCGGTCGTCTTTCGTGCTGCCCATCCAGGAATCCCACTTGGGAGAGTATTCATGAATTTCCTGATTTACGCAGCCGGCCACCGTCAATCCCATCGCCATCAGACCGAACAACAGCAGCGTCCTCATGATTGCTCCTTGGTTGGCGGATCACCCAGCAGTTCGCGAATCTTCGACCCGGTATCCTGCGCGCGAATCAACGATTCGCCGATCAACATGGCGTGCACGCCGGCTTCGACCAACCGCTCGACATCCTTGCGTGTGTGGATTCCGCTTTCGCTGACGATCATCTTGTCGGCGGGAATCCGTTTCGCCAGGCGAAGGGTCACGCCGAGGTCCGTCGAGAAGGTCTTGAGATCGCGATTGTTGATCCCGATGAGCCGTACGTCCGGCAACCATTCGAGCACCGTGTCGAGTTCGCGCTCATGATGCGTCTCGACGAGCACATCAAGAGACAGCTCTTTGGCCAATGCCGAAAAGTCGATCAACTGGCGTTTTTCCAGACCGGCCACGATCAACAGGACTGCATCGGCCCCATAGGCCCGAGCCTCGTAAAACTGAATGTCCGCAACCATGAATTCTTTGTTCAGCGCGGGAAGGCCCACTGTGCGCTTCACATCGGCCAAATACGCCAGGTCGCCTTGGAAAAAATCCTTGTCCGTCAGCACGGACACCGCCGACGCGCCATGCTCGCGGTACGCTTCGGCAATCTTGACCGGCTCGAAGCGTTGCTCGAACTCGGGCCGCAAGAGGCCGAGACTCGGCGACGCTTTCTTCACTTCCGCAATGAGCGCCGGCCTGTCGGCGGTGCGTCGCGCGTCGAGCGTGACCGCAAACCCCAGCGTCGGACCGGCGTCGCGGATTCTGGTTTTCAGGTCAGCCAGATACCCGCGGCTGCTCTTATGACGAAGTTCCGCTTTCTTGTGTTCGAGAATTCGGTCGAGAATCACGGTGTCACGAGGCCTTCTTGGTAAATGCGATCAGTTGTTCCAACTTTTCCATGGCCGCCCCTGCGTCGATCGTCCGCTGAGCCAGCTCGAACCCTTCTTGTAACGTCTTCGCCTTGCGCCCCGCGACGAGTGCGGACGCCGCGTTGAGGCAGACGATATCGCGCTTCGGGCCTTTGCGGCCCCTGAAAATGTCCCGCGTGATGGCGGCGTTGTCTTCGGCGTTTCCCCCGACGAGATCCTTCGGCCTGACGCGCGCGAGTCCGAACTCTGCGGGGTCGATCGTGTAACTCGACACGACGCCCGCCTTGCCCTCTGAAATTCTGGTGCGATCCGTCACGGTAATTTCGTCCAGGCCGTCCATCCCGTGCACCACAAAACAATGTTGCGCGCCGAGATGCACCAGCACCTTGGCCAGCAACTCGGTCAGGCCGGCATCGAAGACCCCGACGACCTGGAGACGGGCTCCAGCCGGATTGGTGAGCGGGCCGAGAATATTCAGCAACGTGCGAATGCCCAGCTCCTGCCGGGGCTGGGCACAATGTTTCATCGCGCTGTGGTACAAGGGTGCAAACAGGAAACCGATGCCCACCTCGTTGACGCAATCGGCCACCTGTTCGGGCGGCAGCTGAATGGCGACACCCAGCGCGGCGAGTACATCCGCGCTTCCGGACTTCGACGACACGGAGCGATTGCCATGCTTGGCAACCGTGATTCCCGCTCCCGCGACCACGAAGGCCGCCGTCGTCGATATGTTGAAGGTGTGGGCCCGATCGCCTCCCGTGCCACAGGTATCCAGCACCAGTGAATCCTTGACCCGGATGTGCGTCGCCCTGGCGCGCATGGCCAGGACGGAGCCGGCGATCTCTTCCACCGTCTCGCCTTTCATGCGCAGGCCCATGAGGTACGCGGCAATCTGCGCGCAGGTGGCGGATCCGTCCATGATCTCGCCCATCACCGTCTCAGCTTCCTGCTCCGTCAGGTCAGCCCGCTCGGCGAGTTTGTTGATGGCATCTTTGATCATGGGTATAACACGATGGGAGGCGGCGCACCGGCCCTCACGCTATAACTTGAGGAAGTTGCGCAGCAGCTCCTTACCGGCGGTGGTGAGAATCGATTCGGGATGGAATTGCACCCCTTCGATGCCCAGCGTCTTGTGCCGCATGCCCATGATTTCGCCCTCGGCGGTTTCCGCGCTGATCTCGAAACAATCAGGCAGATTCTTCCGGTTCACGATGAGCGAATGGTACCGCGTGGCTTCGAAGGGATTCGGCAGCCCACGAAACAAGGTCCGCCCGTCGTGGCGAACCGGCGACGTTTTTCCATGCATGAGGCGCTCGGCACGAATCACCTCCCCGCCGAACGCGACGGCAAGGGATTGATGGCCCAGGCACACGCCCAGCAATGGCAACTTGCCGCCGAAGTGCTTGATGGCCTCAACCGACACGCCGGCTTCACTGGGGGTGCAGGGGCCCGGCGAAATGACCAGCCGGCTCGGCTTCAAGGATTCCATCTCCGAAATGGAAATCTTATCGTTGCGGTAAACGACGACGTCTTCCCCCAACTCGCCGAAATACTGGACGAGATTGTAGGTAAAGGAGTCGTAATTATCGATCATTAAGAGCATGGTGCCTGCTTGTCGTTCCGCGGTTTCACGCGTGCGTGTTCACGCTGTTATTCCAGTCCCTGCTCGGCGAGTTCGATGGCTTTCATCATCGCCCGGGCCTTATTACACGTCTCTTCATACTCATGTTCAGGAACCGAATCGGCGACAATCCCCGCGCCGGCTTGAATGTACGCCTGCCGGCCCTTGATCACGACCGTCCGGATATTGATGCACATGTCCATATTGCCGGAGAATCCGAAATAGCCGACGGCTCCGGCGTAAGGTCCCCGCCTCGTCGGTTCCAATTCTTCGATGATCTGCATCGCGCGAATCTTCGGCGCGCCGGACACGGTGCCGGCCGGGAAACAGGCACGCGTCACGTCGTAGACGGATTTGCCCTTTTCCAATTGTCCGGTTACCTGCGACACGATGTGCATGACGTGAGAATACCGTTCGACCTGCATCAAGGAATCCACCTTCACGGATCCGCGAGCCGCCACCCGGCCCACGTCGTTCCGGCCGAGATCAACCAGCATCACATGTTCCGCCCGTTCCTTTTCATCCGCGAGCAGAGACCGAGCCAGGTCCTGATCTTCATCGGGAGAGTTGCCGCGACGACGCGTGCCCGCTATAGGGCGCAAGGAGATCTGCCCGTCTTCGCAACGAACCAGCGTTTCCGGCGACGATCCCACCAATTCGACTCCGGCCACGCGCAAATAATACATATACGGCGAAGGATTGACGACGCGCAGCGCGCGATAGAGCTGAAAGGGCGTCGTATGGATCTGCGTCTCCCACCGTTGTGACAGGACGGCCTGGACGATATCCCCGGCGCGGATATATTCCTTGGTCCGCGTGACCATCTTCTCAAAATCCGCACGATTCATATTGGGCGTGAACGTGATGGGCTTCCGGCGGCGCTTCACCCGGGGCTGCCGCACCGGACGCTTGAGACGGGCGATCATCTTGTCGATCCGCGCGGTCGCATGTCGATAGGCCTCGCGGACGGCGCGATCGGTCGTCGATTCGAGATAGGCGTTGGCCACCACTTTGATCTTCTGCGACACGTTGTCGAAGATCAGCAGGGTGTCGGTCAGCAGAAACGCCACTTCCGGCATCCCCAGGCTGTCTTTGCGGAGGGACGGCAGCTCCTCAAAGGTCCGCACCACGTCATAACTCAAATACCCGACTGCGCCGCCGACAAATCGGGGCAGTCCGGGCACCGTCACCGGCCGGTACTCCTCCATCAATTCACGCACGCGCTCCAGCGGGTTGCCGCGGCTCTGAATCTTCAGGCGTTTCTTCCCGCGAGTCAGAATCAGGTCGCCCTTCTCTTCATGGATGACCGCTGAAGAGCCGCTTCCCAAAAAGGAATAGCGCGCCCAATTTTCTCCGCCGGCCACACTCTCCAGCAGATAGGCGGTCGGCCCCTGGTCGATTTTGGCAAAGGCCGACACCGGCGTCTCGTAGTCCGCCAGAATCTCCCGGTACAACGGAATCAGGTTCCCTTCCGTTGCCAGGCCTCGAAATTCGTCCAGGGTCAGTGAATACTGCTGCTTGGTCATAGAGATGATCCGGCTGATCGGTTACGGCTGGCTGACGATCAGCTTTTGGCCCACCCCGACGGTGTTATCTTTCAAGTTGTTCCACTTGCGCAATTGATCCGGGGCGACATGATATTTCTGCCCGATGCGGTACAAGGTCTCACCCGGTCGCACCGTGTGGGTCGTGCCGGTCGCCGCTGCAGCCGTCGCTCCGGCGCCATCCATCAGATCACTGTGAGTGAGCGCATCCTTCGCCGCGCCCGTGGCCGGCTCCAGGCTCAAGTCCGACGGCACCTCCGTCTTGAGCGCCTCATCCACAGCCGCCGCAAAGTCCTTCTTCGGCGCCGCTTTTTTGGCCTTCGGAATGGTCGTCAGGCGTTTCATATCCTCGTGCGCCCGCTTCTCCAAGAGGCTGGCTTCCTTCATCGCCTGCGCCTCTTCCTGGATCTGGGCCGCTTGCTGACGAACCGCCTCGACCTGCGCGCCCAGTTCGCGATTGCGGGCTTCGTACTCGCTGAGTTCCCGCTTGCCGCGCTTCACTTCCGCATCCAGTTCCGCGCTGCGTTTTTCTTCCTGCGCGAGAAGCCGCTGGAAGTTGAGACTGCGCGCCTTCTCCGCCTCATATTTCTCCGACATGACACATCCGCCCAAACCCAGGCTGCCCAATATCAGCAGACCGATGGGAACTACGCTCCTGCGTCTCAGCCGTCCCTGTTGTTCACTCATCATGTAGCTCCTTCGTTCACCCTCTCGATGGGAGGCATCCATGCCAGTCCCAGGGAGAATTCTATGGCGCATGCGCTGCCGATTCGCAGCCTGAGAAAGTGGGTAGAATACGGTCCAAGGCAGCGAAAGTCAAAGTGAAATGGGCAGGCACGGTGTTTGACCCTCTCCCCGTGCCTATGCTACCGTTCGAAGAGCGTATCGTTCTTCCCATTCTAGCGAACCACCGGCACGAAAGACTATGGCATCAGGCGCACAACCGGCCTCGTCTCGAGTCATTTCCATCGAAGGCATCACGCTGCACCTGGCTCAACCCATGAGCATGGGTCAGGAATGGATCGGGAGTCGCGAGATCCTGAAACAGCTGCTGGCCTGCTGGCTGGTCATCGACGAACGCGACCTGCCCCTCTCGCCTCGGATTACCGGTCAGCCCGGAATCGGAAAAACCACGCTGGCGATGGCCGGAGCCCGTGAGCGCAAGCAGGATCTGTATGTGTTTCAGTGCACCGCGGATACACGTCCGGAAGATCTCCTGATTACGCCGGTTCTGGCGGAATCCGGCACCATCAGCTATCACGCCTCGCCGCTCGTCACGGCGGTCCTCACCGGCAGCATCTGCGTGCTGGACGAGGGCAACCGGATGAACGAAAAGAGCTGGGCCTCGCTGGCTCCGCTACTGGATCACCGGCGTTGTGTGGAATCGATCATCGCAGGCATTCTGATCAAGGCCCATGCGGACTTCCGCTGTTGCGTGACGATGAACGAAGACGCGTCGACCTATGAGGTGCCCGATTATATTCTGTCCCGCCTGCAGCCGACCTTAGGGATGGGGTTTCCCGCGCGGGAAGACGAACTGGCAATCCTGCGGTATCACCTCCCCTTCGCGCCGGCGGAGATGTTGGCGCTGACCGTGGAATTTCTCCAGGAAGCGCACCAACTCAGTCTCGAATACTCGGTCCGCGACGGCATCCATCTGTTGCAATACGCGTTGAAACGGCGCGCGCAGGATCCTACCGATCCGCTCTCGGTCGACGCGGCCTGGCGGGAATCCCTCATCAAGGTGCTCGGCGAGGAAGCCCTCGACCTGCCGATGCAGTCACGCCGTCGAAAACGCGCCCTCGGCGATCAGGCCCTGCCGCAAGGACTCGGAGATTTCTTCTTTGGAAGTGATGACCCTCTACATCCCGGCCGATAATGGCAGCACCATCTTCCACCGCCGACGACGTCTTCCGCCTCTCACCCCGCATCGAACTGTTTCCGGTCCTTCACGGCAGCGGTGATGTGGCACAGGAAGTGCGCGACCGGCTGACCGATCGCCGCTATGACTGCCTGGCCGTTCCCCTGCCGCCCTCTTTCGAACACCCGCTTGAAGAAGCGGTCGTCGATCTGCCGACCATCAGCGTGATTGTGCAGCAGGAGCCCGACTCAGAGACCGGCGCGACGGTCAACTACGTGCCCGTCGATCCCTGTCAAGCAGTCGTGATGGGAATTCGCGTCGCGATCGGGGAAGGGATGTATCGGGCTTACATCGATCGGGAAACGTCGGTAGTCGAACCAATCCCCTTCGTGTCGCCCGACGCCTATGCCCTCAAGCGCCTGCCCTATGCCGCCTTCGCCGCGGCCATGGTACCGACGCTCACGACCCCCGCGGAGGGATCACAACAGCAGGCCCGCATCGCCTGGATGGCCTTTCAGCTCCACCAGCTGGAGCTGGAATATGAGCGCATCCTCTGCCTGTGCCACTTCGCCGACTGGCCCTGGATTCGCCAGGCCTACCAGCAACGGGCCGACTATCACGAACCGGATGCCGACATACGCCGACCGGAGCAATACCTCGTGGAACCGGCGTCGCTGTACTTCGTGTTAGGCGAGTTGCCGTTTCTGACGGAACTGTACGAACGCCGCCGCGCCACCGTCCACTCGGACCGTCATCTTTCGATCGACGGCATCAAAGAACTGCTGATCGAAACACGCGCGCGCTGGCAAACCGCGCATGATGAGGAGGGACACACCGTCCCCAATTGGGTCACGCCGCAGCTGCTGCAGCTCTATCTACAATACGTGCGGAACCATGCACTGCTCGACCGCCGCCTGACGCCGGACTTGTACACGTTGGTGCTCGCCGCCAAACAGATGGCCGGCGACGACTTTGCGATTCGCCTCCTCGAAACGGCCAAGAGTTACGCTTATCAGGAGATCGAAGGCAAACATCTGCCGCAGCTTTCCGCCGGACTGGGCCAATTCGCCCTGCCGGATGAGCAGATCGTTCGGGCGACGAACCGGCTCCAGGGCGCACCGGTGACCTGGCGCTCGCTGTCGCTCCGCCCGCGTCCGCCGCGCAGGACCAGCCAGCGGTGGTCCTATCTCTGGAATCCGAATCGGCAATGTTCCTGGCCGCCGGAAGACTCCAAGATCGAAAGTTTTCACACGCACGTCCGCGATCAAGCCAAAGCGATCATCGGCGCAGACCTGGCCAAGAGCGAAAAGTTTACGACCTCGATGAAAGACGGCATCGACATTCGGGAAAGTTTGCGCCACTGGCACCAACGCGCCAAGCCAGGGCGCCCGAACCGGCTGGAACTCTACGTCAAAGAAATCCCTCCGGCACGCGGGAATGTCGATACCGTGATTTTCCTCTTCGATACGCCGGCCGATCCCGATCAGTACAGCTGGCAGGCCACCTGGTATGCCGAACATGCGCAGGAATCCACACTCTGTTTTTATGCCACGCCGTTCTTGAACAACATGATTGCCCCCGGCATCGGGCAATCACTCTACGGCGGCGCTCTGTTCATCTTTCCACCTCGCCCGATACCTGACATCTGGACGGATGAGGCGCTGGGGTTTGCGACAACGCTCGAGGAACGTTTGATCGCCGCCGGAGCTGCCCATTCACATGAGACACACGTGGCCCTGGTGACGCCGGTTCCTCCCAAGGCGCGGTGGCGGCAGATCGCCTCACGGTCTGGACGGCGCCTGGTGCCGATTCCGTTGAGTCGCTTTTCGGGACAGTTGATTGACCGGTTACGGCGATTCCATGTGCTGAACGGACAAGATATCCGCAGCTTCGCCGCGCAGTTCATTCGTGAGTAATCCACCCATGGCCGACCGCAGCATTGAACAACGGATCACGGCGCTCCGCCGCGAGATCCGGCATCACGACCATCTCTATTACACGAAAGATCGTCCCGAGATTTCCGATGCCGAATATGACCGCCTCTTTCGTGAACTCGTCGATCTGGAAACCGCGCATCCTGATCTGATCACCGCAGACTCGCCCACCCAACGGGTCGGGGCGCCGCCTTTGAGTGAGCTCACCAAGGTGTCGCACGAGAAACCGATGCTGAGCCTGGATTCGATCGTCGATCAGGAGGATGTCCGCGCCTTCGACCAGCGCATGAAACGCGAGCTGGAAACCGACCAGCCGGTCTACACAGCCGAACCGAAGTTCGACGGCCTGTCAGTGGAACTGGTCTACGATCAGGGCCGCTTCGTGCGCGGCGCGACGCGTGGGGACGGCATGATCGGTGAAGATGTCACGGTCAATCTCCGCACGATCCGCTCGCTGCCCTTGCAACTTCATGCCGAAACGGGTCCACCGGCGCATCTGGTGGTCCGCGGCGAAGTCTACATGCGGCTGGATGAGTTTCAGTCTCTCAATCGGCGGATGACGGAGCGCGGCGAAGAAGGCTTTGCCAATCCGCGCAATGCGGCGGCGGGATCATTGCGGCAGCTCGATAGCCGCATCACCGCCTCCCGTCCCTTGACCGTCACCTGTTACGACATCATGGCCATCGCCGGCCCGATGCCCGCCACACATTGGGACGAGTTGGAAGCGCTCGCCGCCTGGGGCTTGCCGGTTCCGGAACATCGGCAGCGTTGCCGGTCCATCGACGAGGTCCTCACGTTCCACCAGACGACCGACGCGATGCGGGACGACCTTCCGTTTGAGATCGACGGCGTCGTGGTCAAACTGGATCGCCGTGATTGGCAGGATCAACTCGGCAGCAAATCGCGCAGTCCCCGCTGGGCCATTGCCTACAAGTTTGCCCCGAGGAAGGAAATCACGGTCATTCAGGATATCGCGGTCTCCGTGGGCCGGACCGGCACGTTGACGCCGTTGGCGCTGCTCAAACCCGTAGAGGTGGGCGGAGTCACCATCAGCCGCGCGACGCTGCACAATGCCGACGAAGTGGCGCGTAAAGACGTGCGCGTCGGCGATACGGTCAAGGTGGAGCGAGCCGGCGATGTGATTCCGGCAATCGCCGAGCGGGTGCCCGTCCCGGGTGAGGAGCGGCAGGCGCCGTTCGTCATGCCCGACCATTGTCCCGTCTGCGGTTCGGCGGTGGCGCGCGAAGGCGCTTACTTTTACTGCACGGGACAGACCGTCTGTATGGCGCAACTCAAAGGTGCGATCGAACACTTCGCCTCGAAGAGCGCGCTGAATATCGACGGGCTGGGGAAGAAAACGGTGGCCCAGCTGGTTGATGCAGGAATGGTCAAAGACCTCGCGGATCTGTACAGCCTGACAAAAGAACAACTGTTGACCCTGGAGGGCTTCGCCGACCGATCGGCCAGCCTGCTCATGGACTCCATCGAGCGAAGCAAGGCCGTCTCACTGGAGCGTTTGTTAATGGGATTAGGGATTCGGCAGGTGGGGCAACACATTGCACGCGTGCTGGCGAAGCATTTCGGCACACTCCCCCGAGTGATGGAAGCGACGCAGGACGAGTTGCTGCACGTGCGGGAAATTGGTCCGGAGATCTCAGAGAGCCTGGCCTCGTTCTTCACCGAAGCGCGAAATCGGGAAGTGATCGAGCGCCTCGTCGCCCGGGGATTGACGGTCGCTCCGCCGGTGGCGGAAGCCAGTCCAGGCGGCCGGACCCTGACCGGCAAAACCTTCGTGTTTACCGGTGGCCTCGCTGCCTACAGTCGCGATCAGGCCAAAGAACTGGTCGAACGGCAGGGAGGACAAGTGTCGTCGAGTGTGAGTAAGAAAACGGCGTATGTCGTGGCGGGAATCGACCCCGGATCGAAACTCGATCAGGCGCAGAAGCTCGGCGTGAAGATTCTGACGGAAGCGGAGTTTACCGATCTGGTGACGCCTGGGTGACCGGCACATGCTCCTCGACCGGCTGGTCCGGCAACGCGGGGTGTTTGTCTTCCTTGTAGATCTGGACGCTTTTAATCACCCGCGGATCCGCTTCATGGATCACGAGCCGGCAGTTGGCGATATGCACTTCCTCGCCGACCTTGGGAATCCGGCCGAGTTCGTGTTGCACCAGTCCGCTGATCGTCACGGCATCGTCGCCCAAGTCGACCTTCAAGAAGTCGTTGACCTTCCGCACTTCGGTGCGGCCGTGCACCAGGATCTGGTTCTTGCCGATCCGTTTGATCAATTCTTCGGTGATGTCCGTCTCATCGACGATTTCGCCCACCACTTCCTCGAGCAAATCCTCCAACGTGACCAGACCCATGACGCCGCCGAATTCGTTCACGACGATCGCCATGTGGCGTTTATCCAACTGGAACTGTTTCATCAAATCGTCGGCCGATTTCGTGTGCGGGATGAATAACGCCGGCTGCGCGATATCCCGCAACTTCATTTCGGTATGGCCCTGAGCCAGGGCGGTCAACGCCTTGGTCTTGTAGAGGATGCCGATAATGTTATCCAGCGTGCCTTCGTACAGCGGAATGCGCGAGTATTTCGACTTGAACAACAGCTCCTTCGCTTCGCGCAGGTATTGATTGCAGTCGAGCGAGAACATGTAGATGCGCGGGGTCATGCAGTCTTCCGCCGTGATGTCCTTGAGCTGGAAGACGTTCTTGATCATCTTCACTTCCTGGGCTTCGATCGCGCCGCTCTTGCTGCTCTGATCCAGCATGATCTTGAGCTCTTCTTCCGTGACGAAGGGCACATTGAGCCCCTTGCCGCCGGTGAGTTTATAGATCAGCGGCACGACGAAGAACATGATCGGCGTGAGCACCTGCTGTGCTGCATAGGCGGGGTAGGCCATGTTCAGCACGACGGGGACAGAATATTTCGCCGCAAGGGTCTTGGGGACGAGATCGGCGAACACCAGCAGGACAAACGTGAGAATACCGACGAGCACCGCAAAGGCCTCGCCGAGTACACCTTCAAGCCCCTGCCCTCCGAACCGGTTCAAGGCAATGATCGTGGCCAACGACGCGGTCGCCGTATCGACCAGCCGGTCGCCGACCAGAATGGTCAACAGGAGCCGTTGCGGATCGGTGCGCAGATGCAGGGCCATCTCTGCCCGCTTGCTGCCCGTATCGGCCAAGGCGCGGAGTTTCGTGTCGTTGACGGAATAGAAGCCCACTTCGACGACGGAGATGACCGCCGACAACAGAATAAGGAAGATCAAGACGATAATGTCCATAAGACCTATCGAGGCTAAAGGTATGGAACAACGATGTCAGGGTAAAAAATGGATCCTTGGATCAGTTCGAAGCCTACGGTTCGAACTGCAAGGCTCGCCCGATGTCGTGAGAAGACGACGAA
>ERZ724526.350-NODE-350-length-27212-cov-6.154619_pt1 | contig 27212 bp, 18 predicted proteins | sample MGYA00376059_ERZ724526 | MGnify/ENA primary metagenome ERZ724526 (study PRJEB28724, sample SAMN07190883) | activated sludge metagenome | isolation source: activated sludge of sewage treatment plant in Hong Hong | place: Hong Kong | collected 2016-03-17 ...
GACGGGCTTCCCACACTTTCGTTTGCAAAAAGGCTTCCGGATGATCTCTCTGTCAGTCTGCCTGAGCGTCTTTTTACGGGAAGGGATGCCACAGTTGCCGCATTCCGGGCAGCAGCCGGTAAGGCCGCTATACTGCACATTGCTAGTCATGCAGGAGTCGAGCTGAAAGACCCCGATCGTACCATCCTCCATATGGCATCCGGGGATGTGATATCGTTGCGGGACTGTTACGAGCTGCGACTTTGCAACGAGTTGACGGTAATCGCCGCTTGCGAATCCGGGATTGGTCGTAATGATTATGCCGATGGGCCTAAGAGCCTCGCCCGTGCTTTCGCATACGCTGGCTCAAGAAGTGTGGTAAGCACACTGTGGCAAGTAGACGATAAAGCCAGCGCTGGAGTCTTGCTCGCGTTCTATTCTAATTTGTGCAAAGGTCAATCCCGTAGCGAATCGCTAACTATGGCAAAACGCGAATATCTCGCCTCAGCCAGAAGTTCGGAAGGTGCAAATCCTTTCTATTGGTCTGGAATAGTATTGACTGGAAATTGGAAGAATCTTGATGTTCCTTGTGAGGCCGGCACAAATATTCCCGGTGCTACGATCATCGGCATTTCCCTATCCATATTATTGATCATTTCGCTTGTCCGGATCCTGAGCAGACGACAGACGCATCGGTAAGCGGCTGTTGGACGAAGTCAAATTTGAATAATGCAGACGGGCGGTTACCTTTTTCCAGATTGATGTATCTATTGATGAATAGAATAGAAGCCAGGCGGAGCTGACTTTCAGGACCATTCAAACTCGTCGGGTTACTGCATTCATCGTACAGTATGTTTAACCAAACCAATTAATCGTATCAACATGAAAAAGTACTTTACATTATGGGTATTACTATTATGCGGCACATTCGCAGCAAGCGCTTCCGGGCTTTGGACCCGGAAAAATGATTTCGCGGGTAATCCGCGCGATCGCTCGATCAGCTTTTCGATCGGCGACTTTGGTTACTATGGTTGCGGCAATCATTACGGAGGCTCGGCCGAGATGGGGGATATGTGGAAGTATGATCCCACAACCGATTCCTGGATGCAGATCTCCGATTATCCGTTGGGGATGCAGGCGGGAGAAGTGTTTGTCCTGAACGATCAGGGATATGTAGGCTCTGGTTGGCGCTCGGGTTATAGCTTTTCCGACTGGTACCGCTATGATCCTCTATCTAACTCATGGTCAGCATTGGCCAGCTTTCCGGTCAACACGGTTCATGATGCAGGTGTGTTCACCCTGAACGGGAGAGGCTATGTTGTGGGAGGAGCAATTCCGTACTCCAACAATAACACGAATACATTGTTCGAGTACGATCCGACCAGCAATATCTGGTCGCAGAAATCCAATTTTCCCCAGTATAGAAGGGTCCCGTTTGCTGCTGGCGTGAATGGCATGGCTTACGTCGGGCTGGGGCAGCAACAGAATACCCAAGCGAATTCCTACGATATGTACCGTTACGATCCCGTATCCGATTCTTGGACGACTTTAGGGACATTTCCAAATACGACATCTCCAACCTACGACAGCCGGCGCTCGTCTTTCGTCTTGAACGATACGGTTTATATCGTTTTGGAGGAGGAATTCTGGCGATACATACCGGCCCTGGATCAATGGGATGCACTCGGCTCAACTCCATTTCTCCAGGGAGTGGACGGATCATTTACGATCAACGATAAAGCGTATGTCATCTTACATAATTCAAATGAAGTGTGGGAATTCGATCCTCACGGCGTTCCAGATGTCAATTCCGCTGTATGTGACACCCTGTATTACAGCAATGGAAATCAGAATTGGTTTGCTCAACTCATCCGGACCTCCGATGGCAACCTTGTTACTGTAGGGACAGAGAATCAGATTTACAATTGGGCAAACGGGGATATCGTACTGAGTAAATACGATACCGCATTCAATTTGATCTGGTCCAGGAAGTTCTATGTGGGTGGTGGTATGGATATCGCGAACGGGGTTCTTCAAACCAGTGATGGAGGATTACTTATCCATAAGGCTTTTGGGAATACCAATTCGCCGGGCAGCTTCTCATCGGGTTACATCCTGAAGACGGATTCGGCTGGTAATTTGGAATGGGAGCAAACCCTGATGGGCCAGAGTTCGGGTGACAATTATAGTTCTGCAGCGGTGGAAAATTCGCAAGGTGAATTTATCATATATGGACATGTTCAAGACCATCCAGGATGCAACGGATATGCAACGAGGATGTCGAAATTGTCCGCAACCGGATCAATCCTTTGGTCAAATTGTTTCCCGTTGAATCCGGACCGGACCGGAGGGATTGTGAAGTTGCCGTTTTTAGACGCCTATATTTCAGCATACAATGATCAGTCAACCGGTGCAGTGGAACTGCGTTCATGGGACAATTCGGGAAACCAAACGGGTTTGATAAACTACCAATATGGTAACCAGTTCAATTCTACCGGAAGCGTCATGCCTTGTCCTTCGGGCGGATTTTTCTTAGCCGGCCAGTTTGATCGTGGAAATGGGAACCGGAACGCATTTGTGACAAAGTTCGATGATGCAATGAATATGCAATGGGAGTCAACAGACAGCGTATACAATGAGAATTACTTTTATAATGTTTTTATTGATGCTAACGGAACAGTTTATTGTACAGGAGGTACTAACGTAACGGGACAACCGGGTGATTTGATCATGTCGGTATTTGATGGTTCCGGACAATTTATCAGGCATGAGCTCTACGGCGCTGCCGGTACGGAAGATTATGGTTCGGGTATTGTAGCGCTTGCCAATGGTGATGTCGTTTGTAGTGGTCGGTCGGGATCGGAAGCGTTGCTGGTCAAAATGTGCGGATCAGTCGTCACTAGCCTTGCGGATCAGCCAGGTAAAATCGCCCCGATTACGGTGTTTCCCAATCCGGCAGCAGACCGCATACGAGTTCGTCTGAACAATTCCTTCGCAGAATCTGTAAGGTGCCGGATATTCAATACTTCCGGTCAGTGCGTGCTGGACAGGATCTATAAGTCCATACCGGAAACAGAGATGTATCTGCCTGAAATTGCGGACGGAGTCTATTTCCTGCAAGTTGTTTCAGGATCGACCACTTTCAATTCACGATTCGTTGTTGCCCGATAATTTTATCATCTGCCGGCGGTTGTCCTGACTTGATGTAAGATCGGCAAAGCCCGGGTCAGAGCCTGATTTGAAAAATGCAGTAAAAGCGGTTACCAATGAAGATCATCGACCATTAATATGTTTGTTAAAGCTTTTTGTTAACTCCAACCCGGCTTTTACGCAGAAAAGCCGGGTTTTTTATTTTATATGCCTGTTCATAGTTAGAACTTTCTACATTTAAGGCTATCATCATCCTTTTGCATGAGTCGCGCCATTGTAGTTCAAAAGTCATCCGACAAGAGATACTTCCTTTACTTTCTTGTTGGCCTTACCGCCTTTGTGGTGTATGCGAACAGCCTCGGACACCAATTCACCCTCGACGATCCCTTCTTTTTCACGCAGAACAAGACCGTATTGAAAGGTGCTGCGGGCATTCCGCAGTTGTTCGCGGAGGGGAGCATGCAGGGATTCACGGGGGAGGGCGGTGTGCAGCCGTATCGTCCTGTCACGCTTGCTTCGTTCGCACTCCAGAAGGACTTTTTCGGGGTAAAGCCGTATCCAGCACACCTTGTGAACGTGCTGCTGTACGTGGCGGTGTGCCTCCTGTTCTTCAGCGCCTTCAGGAGGATCTTCCGTGAAGCCGACCCTCGCCTGGTCTTCGCCATGGCGTTGCTGTATGCGGTTCATCCCGTGCATGCCGAAGTGGTGGCGAGCGTAAAGAGCCGCGACGAGTTGCTGGCGGCCCTGTTCGGTTTCGCCTCGCTGCGCGCGTACTTCGGCGGCGACGGCCCACCGTCGATTACACGGATCCTGGGCGCGGCCGCGCTGTTCGCGCTGGCCGTCTTTTCCAAAGAAAGCGCGATCGCCCTGCTGGCGGTGTGCCCGCTGGCATCCATCCTGTTTCGACGCCAAACGCTGCGTCCCCAGCTCCTCGGTCAGTTGACGCTGGTTGCGGTGGCGGCCTTGTTCGTGCTGGTCCGGCAGGCCGTAGTGGGCGGCGAGTTTTCGGAGCGTCAGTCGAGCGTGCTGGAGAACGTGCTGTTCGGGGCACAGGGTTTTTCGGAGACGGCAGGTACGAAACTGTCCATCCTGGGCCTGTACTTCCGCCTGTTGTTCTTTCCCGTTCAGTTGAGCTGGGATTATTCGTTCAACCAGGTGCCGGTGGTCGGACTGTCGGCGCCTGCCGCACTGGCAGGCGGGCTGCTCTGCATCGGATCGCTGGCGCTGGTACTCATCACCTGGCGTAAGCACCCGATCGTCGCTTTTGGTATGTTGTTCTTCTTCATCACGCTTTCTCCTGCCGGGAACTTCGTCTACCTCATCGGCACCACGGCGGCGGAGCGTTTCCTGTTCCTGCCGTCAGCCGGATTCGCTGTTGCGTTGATCGCGGGGGTCGCCGCGCTGCTCCGGCTGCCGCTGAGCAGCCTGCAGGGTCCGCGGTTCCGTCCCGCGGCGATCGTCCTCGCGACGGTCTTCGTCCTGCTGGCCGGTCGTGCGATATCGCGCTCGGCGGACTGGAAGGACACGCTCACCGTGCTGGAGTCGGGCGTGATAGCTTCGCCGAACAGCGCGCGTGCCCATTCAGCGCTCGCTTCCGAGTACCGGGTACGCGGCGAGCAGTCGGGACTGTTGCAGGACAGGAGGAAATGGTTCGAGTCTGCGATCGCCGAGTACCGGGTCGCCATCACGATTCTGCCCGATCAGACCTTTTCACATTACAACCTTGCCCTGAGTTATCAGGAGTACGGCGATACCGCCCGCGCCTTTTCCGAGTACCAGGCCACCCTGGCGATCAAACCGGACCATGATTTCGCGCTGAACAACCTCGGTGCACTCTACGGAGCGCAGGGACGCTACGACAGCGCCCTGGCTTGCATGCGCAGCGCCTCTTCCGCGAAACCGTCGAATATTATGTACCGGGAGAACATCGGCGTGTACCTTTTTTATTCAGGGCAACTCGTAGCAGCAGATTCGTTGGCTCGGCAGTTGCAGATCGAGCGCCCCGACAATATCAAGGCGCAAGAAATCTTGAACGCAGTAGCAGCAACGAGAAAGCAATAATATTGCAATAGAATTTTATAGTTTTAACAGGTTCGCCTGAATTCTTGTTCGACGCGCAGGGCGGCACTGTCGCCTATTTCGATAAGAGACGATTATATGCCGGCAAGTACCTGGTGCTGATCGGGAATGTGTTGCGGCGGGTGGTGTTGGTGAAGAATTGAGATGTCCGAAGTTGGGGATGATCGTCTTCTTAGGAATATTGACCCCATAGCATCCCCCATTTTTACCGGAAAATCTACGCGATAACCTATTGCTGATTCTTGAATCAGGGTTGTCTGAAAGTTTAACAAACTCCGGGAGGGTAAGACTGTTATCTTTCCAGAAGTTCAACTTTTCCCATGCGTTTATTTTCCGGATTGCCTACTTGCTGGCATTTCTGCTTCCTCGCCGTGCTACTCACCGGTTGCGAGCAGTTCGAGTTTAGTCCTTATCAAACGAAGCAAGGCGGGAAGGAACACATCGGATTAAACGCGACCAATATTTCCAGGCTGCAGGCCCGTACACCGGGTGATACGATCGTGCTGGTATTCAGCGGGGACCAGCAGCGTTTTTATTACCAGGTTGACCGGATGGTGGACGACATCAATGACCTGCAACAGGTAGATGCCGTCTTTCTGGTTGGCGATCTGACCGACTTCGGGCTCATTCGGGAGTTCGGCTGGCTGAATGAATCCTTGCTTCGGTTGCAGTGTCCGTTCATCGCCGTGATCGGAAATCATGATTGTCTTGCCAATGGTACGGAGCTGTTCGAGCGAACTTATGGGCCTTTGGATCAACATTTCGACTGGGCCGGGATCCGATTTGTTCTGCACAACACCAACAGCCGGGAGTTTTCATTCAATGGACAGGTGCCTGACATCAACTGGATGCGCAGCGCTGTCGAGGATACATCCGCCTATCGCGCCAGTATTTTCGTTTCCCATATCAAGCCCTTCGACATCGGCGATTTCGACGCTGCATTGGAAGACGCCTATGTCCAGGTGCTGCGCAGCGCCCGCTCACCATTATTCAGTGTACATGGACATGATCATATTTCCAATTCTGTTACGCCATATGGCAGTGACTTGCATTTTCATGTTGCCGGATCACCGTCCTATAGCAGCTATGCCCTTGTGAAAATCTTTACACTCGATGATGGGACGATCAGTTATACTCTTTCTCGTCGTACTTTTTAGTGTTCGGGCTTTCGCGGACCCATCCGACACGGCCAAGAGCATGTGTAGGATTCCGTTGGATGCGTATGCTCAATTCGCCGGCGGGCAAGGACTGTGGTCTTGCGGAATCCTGGCAACTCGAAACGAGCGGATCGGTGTTTCGATCGGCTTAGGCCATACACCACCGGCGTACGGGAATATTTTTACGCTGACAGGTAAATGCGTGTACACCCCGTGGAACATCCGGCTGAATGCTGCTTTCACACTCTACCCGCTGGGTGTAGGATTGTATTGCTCGCTGAGCAGCTCCGATAAAATCAAGTGGGCCTGGGACAAAACGAAGTATCCGAACAACTATTACTGGTGGCCCGCTTCGCTGCGTACCGGCCCGATCGTACAGTTCGCACTTCAAGGGCGGTTTGGATCATATCTGATCACTCCCTACTTCGAAGTTTCCACCAATGATCTCTACCTGGCAAGCTATTTTGGGAATGCCCGATCATTGAGTCTTCCGGATATACTGGTGATGGGAGCAGGTGTACGTTTCCGGTTGAAGCCCTCAAGGCCCGGATCGCACTAACTCCATCACTTGGCGCCGTTCCTCCGGGCCTTTAGCCTCGGGTCTTCGCGGAAGTCGATGAGTGTGTTGTTGCCGGCTTTCCGCTCCGCGTAACGTGGTTTGCGGGTAGCTTCGTTGATCGTCTTGCCGTATAGTTCGGGCGTGAGGTAGGTTCCTTTCTCGGAAGCGGGTTTTTCGACCACATCCCGGATGCGGAACTTCTCCGCCAGCGGATCCTTGCGCACACCGGTGACCATCCAACTCACTTCCACATTGGGTTTGTCGGTGCGGATGACGAAGCGGTTGTCGTACACTTTTTCGCCGATGATGGCCTGGGCGAATTCGTTCACTACCGTGAGCTGATAGGTCACGTCCTTGTTGAGTGTTTCGAAATAAGCCGGCAGGTCCACGGTCGCGCGGCCATTGGCATCGGTGACAACATTGCCCCGGTAGATATTCACCATCTCGTTGCTCTCGACGGACGAATGATAGAGGTACTTGTTGGCGGGATCCTGTGGGTGGTCGATCTTGAAGGCTTTGATACCCGAACTGGCGGAGGTCGCATACAGGTTTCCCTGGAAATAGCCGGCGTAATCGGTCGCGGTAGCGCCAGCGCAATAACCGTAAACACCGACCTGGTCGGTGCCTGATAGGACATCACCTTCGATGCCGTATCCGCCAAAACTTGAAGCGCCCGGGTCGGCAATACCGATCACTCCCGTAGCGTTGCTTGGCCCTTCCGATACCCCGAGCACTCCGTAATTCCGCGCGGAAAAGCCACCGGTAGCCGATCGTGCGTAGCCGAACATGCCGGCATTGAGGACCGAGTTGGGATTTCGGGCATTTCCGTACATGCCGTAACTGGCGCCGTTGGTTGCATTCATCGTTTGCGCATCACCGGTCACGCCGATGGTTTCGTCATAGTTCGGGCCGTAGTAGGTGGTCTGGCCTCTGCCGGGTCCGAACGTGCTGCCGTATACACCGGTCATGTCGGAGTTTCCCAAGACACCGATCTTGGGCGCATTGCTTCCATACGCTTCACCATATACCCCGTGATAATACTGTGATCCGGTAGGCGCGACGATGCCGGCTACTCCTTCGTATCCGCCGATAAAATATCCGCCGATGGCTTCCCACCAGTCGTCGTTCTTGCCATACACGGCATAGCCGCTGTTGGCTCCCGATACTTCACTGTGGATGACGCCTGTGCCGGACGGAGGCGCCGATTGCCGGACCTCCAGACGGTGGGTCGGACTATTGGTGCCGATGCCTACATTCCCTGTGTTGTTGTTGTACAAGTCATTGCCGTTGGCGGTCCAGTGATTGTCCAGGGACCGTTCCGAGACGTTTGCTGCATAGCTGTAAGGAACAGCCAGCAATTGCGACGTACCCATATCCGTGTAGGCGGTTCCGCCGGCGGGATCGAGTTCGACCTGCAGATAATGGTTCGCGTTTTCCCATTCGATGAGCGAGAAAGAACCGGAGACCACCGTGCCGGTACCGATCACCGCCGTGAAAAGGCCGAAGGCGTTGGTGGTCAGCGACTGTGTTTCGCGGTACACGATGGTGCCGGAGGGAGTGGTCGCGTGCAGGGTGAAACGCAGTCCGACGTTCTGGGAAGTCAACACGTTACCGGAAGCATCGCGGGCGACGGCCTGGTAGTTGATGCCGGCGGGAGCGATTTGTGCGAGCGAGAGGATGGAACACGTCAGCAGTACCATCAGCGTTGAAGCGAACTTTTTCATGGCGTAGGGGTGTGGTCGTTGGTATGGTACTCCGAATGTAGGAGAAATTGTGCTGCCGGTCCCCAGGTGTTTGAATTTAATGAAGGTCCGTTGAAACCCTGCGTGGCAGACTAGCCCCGGGCGAACTCGTCACGGACCATGAGCCCAACAACGCACTTCGGCATACTTGACGAGTGAGCACGGGTGGAGGCGGTGGTACGGAGCTGAGCGGTCCGCTCCTGATTTTTCTAATCGTTATCTTTCCGGAATGAAATCGATCGACTTTACGCTTTCCTTACTGTTATTGTCTTGTTGGACGTTTGCGCAACCCTTTCATCGTCTGGTTGGCGGTACGACGGGCGACGAGCGCGGGCAGACCGCGCTGATGGGGCCGCATGGTCGCTATCTGCTTAACGGCGCGACAACCTCATTCGGACAGGGCAGTGCCGACGCCATGCTGAGCGCGCTGGATGCTTCCGGTAATATCGTGTGGTCGCGTGTTTATGGAACCGCGGGTTACGATAATTCCGAGTACGCGGTCGTTGCGGCCGATGGAGGGATCGTGTGCACGGGTCGATTGAATATTACGGGCGGGAATGAAGACGCGTTGGTGTTCAAGACTGACAGTCTGGGTTACCTGCTTTGGGCCAAGGCATATGGAGGGGCATCCGCTGACGGATTCGCCTATGCGGCAGAGGCCGGGAATGGTGACCTCTTGTTCGTCGGCGCGACGCAGAGCGTGCCGGGAACGTTGAACAGCCTTTTCCTGATGCGCACCGATGCCAATGGCGATACGATTTTTACGAAAGTGTTCGATACGGCATCGCGCGATATCGGCTTGTGTGTTGCGGAAACGGCCGACAGCGGACTGGTTGTCGCCGGTAAGCTCGTGTATAACAACTGGGCCGGACTTGAACAATCGAACGCCTTGGTGATGAAGACCGACCGGAACGGAAACTTGTTGTGGTCGCGGATGTACGGTGACACGCTGTGGGAAGAGCTCGCTTCCATCGTGCCGTTGGCGGACGGCGGGTTCATCGCGGCGGGGACATCGGTCGGTAACGGTCCGGGGCGTTACGAGTGCTGGCTGTTGCGACTCGACAGCATCGGCGACGTGTTGTGGTCGAAAACGTATGGCGGTATCGGTGATGAAGCCGCTTATACCGTCATCGCGGACCCTGATGGCGATTTTGTGTTGTCGGGTTATTCCAATTCGCTGGGCTACGGACATCGTACTGCCGGTGACGACGCGATGAATGTGGTGCTCATCAAGACCGATGCGAACGGCGACACCTTGTGGTGCAGGGCGTATGGCGACGGTTTGCAGGATGAAGCCTATCGCAGTTCGAAAGCCGATGATGGCGGGTACCTGATCTCCGGTTTCACGACGAGTTACACGCCGGCCAACCTGAGCCAGATGCTGCTGATCCATACCGACAGCCTGGGCTGGACCGGTTGTCATGAGCAAGCCATCCAGCCGGTGGTGACCACCGCTACCTACGTTCCGACGGACACCAGCATGATCCAGTATTCGGGGATGACGGTGAGCAATCCTGGCTACCTGGAAGCGGCGGCGACGCCGGTTTCGGACGACGCCTGCCTGATCCTGGCGACGAATGAATTGGACTTGATAACCGGGATCCGTCTTTTTCCGAATCCGGCCGCGGATTTGGTAAATGTTGAGGTGCCAATGGCATCGGCTGCCGAAACGGTTGAATTACTGGACCTTTCGGGTCGGCTGTTGCAGCGGGAACGCATTTTCGGTGGCAAGGCCCGCCTAGATCTTAGCGCCTTTTCGGCCGGATGTTATCTCCTGCGAGCCGGAAGCCTGACGGGTCGGCTGGTTAAAAACTAATTTTCTATCTTAGACGAAGACAGGGAAGCGGCCGGACCCCTTGCGCGGGCTCCGGGCCTTTTGAACGTTATGAACCAATCTACTACCAAGACCGACTGGAGCAAGTGTTCCTTGTTCCAGCATTGCAGCCAGGCGGTGATCGACGAAGTCGTTGCCAAGGCTTCGGCAAAAGTGTATAAGAAGGGCGGAGTCCTGATCGATAAAGGTCAGGTCCCACCCGCATTGTTTGTGATTGAAGACGGGAAAGTCGGCATCTACATCGAAGACATTCTGCTGGCCGAACTGGGCTCCATGGCCGTGATGGGCGAGAGTTTTCTCGCGCACGGCGTGGCGACGGCTACGATCGTCGCGGCGAGCGACGTAAAGACGATTGAGATCCCGCGTCAGTTGTTCACCGAATTGGCCGAGCAGTATCCGCAACTCATCTTCAACATCTTTACGATCAACTTCGAGCGACTGCGCAGTTCGAACGACGCGGCTTTGCGCGAGGCGCGGGCACGCGAACAGAAGCTGGAAGAACAGGTCAAAGAACGTACACGTGAATTGAATGCCGCGCTGGAGGAACTGCAGGTCACGAACCAGGAGCTCACGACCACGCGGGACAACCTGATCGAGACGCAGAAGTTCCGCGACCAGTTCCTCGCGAACATGAGTCACGAGATCCGCACGCCGATGAACGCGATCGTCGGTTTGACCAACCTGCTGATCAATTCACCGCTCAATCCGTTGCAGGAGAAATACCTGCACGTCATCAAGAAGAGCGGCGCGAACCTGCTCGTCATCATCAACGACATCCTCGACCTTGCCAAGCTGGAAGCCGGCAAGATGGAACTGGAAGCGGTTCCTTTCCCGCTCGTCACGGCGATCCAGAACGTCCATACGATCCTCAACCTGAAGGCGGAGGAAAAAGGCATCACGCTGGTCGAGAGCATCGACGCGAATGTGCCGTTCTATGTGGTGGGCGACGAAACGCGCATCACCCAGGTGCTGATGAACCTGACGGGTAACGCGATCAAGTTTACCGAGAAAGGAAAAGTGACGATCGGCGCCAAGGTCACTGCCGGAACCGATGACGAGCCGGAGATCACGTTCAGCGTACGCGATACCGGTATCGGCATTCCGCCCGACCGGCTCGACAAGATCTTCGAGAGTTTCGGACAGGCTTCTTCGGATACGACGCGCAAATACGGCGGCACAGGACTCGGGCTGACGATCAGCAAGCAGCTCGTGGAGATGCACGGCGGACAGCTCGAAGTGAAAAGTAAAGTCGGAGAAGGCTCGGTCTTCTTCTTCACGGTCAAGTACAAGCGTGCAGAACCGCCATCCGACGCCATCCGCGAGTCCTCACAAGCCGGCATCGACATGAGCGGCAAGCGGATCCTGCTGGTGGAAGACAACGAGTTCAACCAGATGGTTGCCGTGGATACCTTGCAGGAGTTGTTTCCGGGTATCGTGGTGGAAGTCGCTTCGAATGGGAAAGAAGCCATGCAGATGGCCGCCGACTTCGACTACGGACTGGTGTTCATGGACATTCACTTGCCGGATTTCGACGGCTTCGAGATCACGCAATACATCCGCAACAAACTCACCGGCCCGCGTCAGGCGGTGCGCATCTGCGCGATGACCGCGAGCGTGACGAAAGAGAAGATCGACGAGTGTTACGTGGCGGGCATGAACGACTACCTGATGAAGCCCTTCACGCACGAAGGATTGAAAGAACGCATCTACCGGGCGTTTGCCTGACAAGAGTACGAGCTGAGGTTACACACACACACACCACTCAGCAAAGCCGGTTCCGAAAGGGGCCGGCCTTTTTTTTAGGGGCGAGGGACGAGGGACGAGGGAATTGAGACGCGAGACCGAGGGAATTTAGGCGCGAGTTACGAGACCGGGACCGAGGAAAGAGTTGGGTTCGACGGCCTTTTCGAGCGATGCGACTGTTGAGCGGAGAGGCGAAAGCGAGAGAAGAAAGATCTACCTCGCGAATCACCAATCACTAATTACTAATAACCAATTACCAGTTACCACTTCATTGAACCGTTGGTCCATTCCGGTTTTCGCAACTACTAGACCCTAAAAAAATTCCGGGTCCCGATGAACTCGGAACCCGGAACCCGAAACCCGGAACAGCAAACGTGTTCCGCGTAAGTTATCAGTTAACGATCAACCGCTTGCCGCGGAGTTCCCGGTTGTCGGCGATGAGGGTGACGAAGTAAACGCCGGGACTCAGTCCTGCCAGGTCGAGCTGGAGTTGGTTGTTGCCGGATTCAACCGGGAAGTTCCGTGTGATGACGGTATTGCCGAGCAGGTCGGTTACCCGGACGGTCTGTGTACCTGCCGTTGTTGCTTCAACATTCAGGTTGACGTTGCGCGTAGCGGGGTTGGGGTACAACTGCCAGTCACTTGCAAGAACCGTTTCCGGATTCGCGAGACGAACCGGCGCGGTGGTAAAGACATCGGAAGCCGAGTAGATCGAAACGGTCACGCCCGAGCAGATGGAACGTACCTGCCACTGGTAATCGGTGCTGGTCGAGAGACCCGTCAGCGTGGTGCTGGTCACACCACCGGCGCCGGTGATCTTCTTCCAGCGGTAATTGGTGGTGCCGTTCACCGAATAGCGTATCATGAAACTGTCGGCTTGTACCAACGGCGTCCAGGAGATATCGGCCGTCGTACCGGTGACGTTGCTGTGTCCGAGCCCGTAGGGTGTGACACAGGAGACGGGACCATTGAGTGTGGTAAAGGTCACCTGCGGACGACAGTAACCCGAGCTAACGCCGTTGCAGATCGAACTGACTCGGACCTGATAGGTTGTGTTGGGCAGCAGGTTCGATATCGTCTGCGAATTGGGTCCACTGCCGTCGTGTTCGATATAGCTGTAGTTGGTGGTACCGTCGATCGAGTAGCGGATGCGGAACGTATCGGCTACGGTCAGCGGATCCCAGCTTACTACCGCGGAGCCGGTCGTGATCGATCCGACGCTGACGTTGAAGGGGCGACCGCAGTTGATCGTCTGGTTCAGCGTGGTGAAGTTGGACTGGCTGCAATAACCGTAGCTGACGCCGCCACAGATCGAGCTCACCTGGTAATAGTACGTCGTATTCGGGTTCAGGCCGGTGAGGCTGACTGAGGTGTCTCCGGTAGCGCCATCGAGGTCGATGTAATTATAATTCAACGCGCCGAACTCGCGGTAGCGCACCCGGAATGTATCCGCCAGGATGAGCGACGACCAACTGATGACCGCGCTGGTGGCCGTGATGCTGCCGGCGCTGGCGCCGAGCGGAGCAACACAGGATACAGGATTGCTCAGGGTCGTGAAATATTCTTTCGGACAATAGCCGCTGCTCACGCCATTGCAGATGGAACTGACCTGAACTTCGTAGTCGGTTCCGGGATAGAGGTTGTCAAGCAACTCGGAATTCCCGAGACCTCCGTCGTGGTTGATGTACGAGAAGTGACTGCCGCCGACAGGACGATAGCGGATCCGGAACGTGTCGGCTGCCAGGAAGGGTGACCATTCGATCGTTGCGTCGATGTTGTTCACGGACGTAATCGCCAGGCCGAATGGACGCACGCAGTTGACGATGGCTACATCGGTGATGAAATAATCGATGATGCTGTAGGTGCTGGGATAACCATTGCAACGTGTCGCGATCTCGTAGCTATATAAGGTGCCGGGTTGCAGGTTGCTGAGGGGCGCGGAAGTGAGTCCACCGCTGCCTTGTACATCAAGGTATTGATAGGTCGTCGCGCCGACTGGCTGGTAACGGATGCGGAACGTATCGGCTACGGTCGGATCCGTCCAGTTGATATCGATGGTGGTGGCGGTGACGTTCGAGGTAGAAACACCGGAAGGAACCGGGCAGCTATTCGGGTCGGCAACCACGAAGCCGTAGTCGAGCATGTTATCGACCGGCTGCTGGCCAAACCAGGGATCCCAGGGCGTGTAGGTCACGACGTGGATCTCATACCAGCCGAGCGGAGCGTTGGCCGGAATGGAGAAATTGGTGAACAGGGAGTCGGAATAGCCGCCGAAACCGTCGGGATACACCTGGGTTTCGTCGAAGTAGTCGGTGAAGATCTGATATGCACCCTGCTGGAGGTAGATATCGACGTTGGATTGAGGCGGTGAGCCCGAGTTCATCACACCGGTGGCCAGTGTGATCGTGGTAGTAAGCGACTGACCAGGGTTGGCGGAGGCGGGCGAGATCGTACTGACCTGCGCCCTGACCGAGAAGCCGATGGTTAGCGCGAAAAGGAGGAAGGGTAAAATTTTTTTCATGGGCGGAGCGAATAATCTATTCGTGTACGAGATCGGATGGAAAGGGTTGCCTTTATAAAGGCGGATAATTTGAAGAATAACTTACTGCCGGAGGAATTGACGATAAGCGTGACCTTCCGGGGTTTCCACGATCAGCCAATAGCTGCCCGTGCTCCAGTCGCCGGTGTTGATCACCGTTTTTCCGGACTCTTCGATCCGTCTGCGCAGCATTTCCCGTCCCTGCATATCGCGTACGACCAGGTTGCCCGAGACCGATGGTCCGTCGATTGTTACGGTCAGCAGGTTGCTGGTCGGGTTCGGATACAGGGAGACCGCGGGCAATTTCGCAGCCGAAGGATCAAGTCCGTTCAGCAGGAAGTCGAAGCCGAAATCCTGCCAGGTGGAACTGGTGAGGCTGCCGACTGTATCGGTGAGGTTCGGCGATACCAGTTTTTGTCCGGTGTTGTTGGTGCCGTATGTGCCGAACACCTGGTTGGCTGAAGCGGACATTTGCGTGTGAACGACCAGGTTCTGTGAAGGATCGTACGCGAACGGATTGGTCAGTTCGATGGCGAACCAATCACCGGTCGTTCCGGGTGCGATGACGTAGGAAGGGGATGACAGCACGGTCGTTAAGCCGGTGAAAAAGTTGTCGGTGTTTGGAAACGCGATCGCAGTGGTCTGCAGCAGGCGCACTTCGAAATCGGTGAGTGTATTACCCGTAGCCTGGCCTGTGCTGCCGTAGCGGAAATAGATCCGCTGAATGGTTCCGGCCGGAGGGTTTCCAAGGTCCGACGGCAGAAAAATCATCTGGCTTCTGCTTGCATAGGAAGTGTTGCCGAGCAGGAAGGTGCTGTTGCTGGTACCCAAACCTTTGAAGTACTGCGGTTGTGCGAATACGGTCAGGGTAGCTATCGTGCAAAGGGACAGGAGTAGGAATTTGCGCATGCGAAGGAGCTTTTCTCAAAGCTACTCAGGATGTGTATCCCTCAGTCCGGTTGATGCCCGTAATTTTCCACCGGTACGCATGAAAAAAGGGGCGAAATTTTCGCCCCTTTTCCGATAACAAGCTGTGGATGTTTAGAAGTTCGCACAGACAATGCCGCCCATGAGCGCGAGGGTGAGGATCCAGTAACCGGTATGGATCCAGATGTATTTCCAGCTCCGGCGTTCGAAGAGCGCGTTGATCGCGATGATCGGAAACGCGTAGAAGATGCCCGACAGGGTGCCGTGGAAGGCGCCGTGCTTGAAGGTCCGGAAATTCTGACCGTACTGATCCATGAAGTTCTTGAGCCAAAGCGAGATCTCGGAGTTCGGATCTTTCATGCCGGGATCATCTGCCAGGATGGAGAGGATATGCGATTGATGGATCACAACCGAAATGAGAATGAGGGAGAGGAACAAACTGAACACATAGGTCAGACTGAGGATGAGGGCCATGTTCGAGCTCTTGATCTTTTCCTCGCTGACGCCGGCTTCCCGCATCCAGACGTTACCGAATGTTTTTGGACCGTACCAGATAAATCCTGTGAACATCGGAATGAGCGCGCTGATGAAAATGTACTGCCAGTGTGATTCCATAGTGGGGAGGGTTTAGGGTTTGGGCAGTCAAGTAACGAATCCCCTGCACAGTCTCCAAATCAGGAACGGGATGACTGTTAATTGCGCTTTTTTACGCCCCTGACCGCCTGCGCGGTCCAGGGATCTTCCGGCCAGGAATGTTTCGGATAGCGCATGCGTAATTCCTTTCGCACTTCGTGATACGTCCCTTGCCAAAAGCTGCGCAGGTCGCGCGTAACCTGTACCGGTTTGTATCCCGGTGAAAGCAAGTGCATCAGCAGTTGCGTCCGTCCTTCGTTGACGGTCGGTGTGTCGGTCCAGCCGAACACTTCCTGCAAACGGACCGCCAACACCGGCGGCGCGCCATCGGCGAAGTATTCGATCCGGATCTGGGATCCGCTCGGTACTTCGATGCGCTCCGGCACCAGGCGATCGAGTATGGATTGTTGCTCCCAGCTCAGCCGGTTCATCAGCAGATCGTACACGGGAACTTTTCGCAAGTCTTCCCGCTTTCGTATTTCTCCGAGATAAGGCGCTGCCCATTCTTCCAACGATGCGAGTAGTCCCGCTTCGGAATAATCAGGGAGGTCCAGTTCGGGTCGCCAATTGGCAAGAGCGCCGGCGCGTGCGATGAATTGCAAGACCGTTTCATTCGGCTCGAACAAGCGGAGTCCATTCGTTCGAAGTGTCGTCAGGACCGCGGCGGCTACCTGCTCCGGTTTGGGATTCGTGAGCGGCTTGGTGGCGGCGACCAGATTGCCGAGGCGCCACTCTTCCCGCGCGATCAGTTGCCCGTTGCGTTCATCCCATTCGATGACCGCCTGCGGACGAGCATCGGCCAGTGCATCGGAAGGATCGTAGGGCGCAGCGAGAAAGATCTTTCCTTCGTTCGTGCCGGCATCCAGTTGCGCAACGGCGATCCAGGCATCGTGGGTCAGCGGGTCGTGTTCGGGTAAACGCGCGGCGCGACCGTTTGCCAAACGGTACCGTCCGCGCTCGTCGTCGCGCCGACCGATCCGCTCCGGGTAGGCGGCCGCGACGAGTCTGCCGAGGTCGTGGTGTTCGAAGGCGCCGGTTTCCGTTTGCATGTGCAACAACCTGCACCATTGCCGCGCCACGCGGTCGATGCGGTCGAGCGCGGCGCGATCGGCAGCCACGCGTTCTTTCTTTCGCCAGCGACGCAGGGTTTCAACACGCAGGGACAGATCGGCACCGGCTTCTTTCCCGAGTGGATCGCGCTCCTCTATGACGGCCGCCGCATCGGCCGCGAGTGTGGCAAGCCCATGCTCCTGTCCGTACAAAAGTAAATGCGCGAGCCGCGGATGAGTGGGGAATTTCAAGAGGCGCTTTCCTGCATCGGTGATCTTACCGGATTCCAGGGCGTCAAGTGATTCGAGCAGGTTGCGGGCTTGTGCCACAGAGCCTGGTGGTGGCGGTGTCAGCCAGGTCAGCGCCGAGAGGTCGTGGTGTCCCCAGGCTGCAAGTTCCAAGACGAGTTGCGCGAGATCTGCGTCGAGGATCTCGGGCTTTCGGTGTGGTACGCGATGGCCTTGCGCGTGCTCGGCCCACAGCCGGTAACAAACACCGGGTCCGAGACGACCGGCACGACCGGCCCGTTGATCGGTGGTGTCGCTGGTCGCGCTGACGGTTTCCAGTTTGGTGAATCCGGAGCGCGGATCAAAACGCGGCACGCGGGCGTAGCCGCTGTCGACGACGACGCGGATGCCTTCGATGGTGAGCGATGTCTCGGCGATGGAAGTCGATAGCACGACTTTTCGCAAGCCGTTCGGATCGGGTTGCAGCGCGCGTTGTTGTTCTTCGTGCGGCAGGTCGCCGTAGAGCGAATACACCCGAATTCCGCCCGGGCCATGCTCTTCCAGCAAAGCGGCTGCCCGATGGATGTCGCCGCTTCCGGGAAGGAACGCCAGGATGTCGCCTTGCTCTTCCCGCAGCGCTTTGAGTATGCCGCGCACGACCTGTTGCGCGATCGGTTGTGTGGTGTCGGGTTCCAGGTACCGGTAGTCGATCGGATATTGCCGGCCCAGGCTTGAGATCACGGGCGCGTTGCCCAGCAATGTGGAGAGCCGCTCGCCGTCCAGCGTGGCCGACATGATCAGGATACGCAGATCGGGTCGAAGCACCGACTGTGATTCGCGGCAAAGAGCCAGGGCAAGGTCGGCATGCAGGCTGCGCTCGTGGAATTCATCGAAGATGACCAGTCCGACGCCTTCGAGTCCGTTGTCTTCCTGCAACATGCGGGTGAGGATGCCTTCGGTAACGACTTCGATGCGCGTCGTCTTACCGACGACCGATTCGAAGCGTACGCGAAAGCCGACGGTTGCTCCCGGGTCTTCGTTCAACTGATCCGCCAGTCGCCAGGCTACGGCGCGTGCCGCGAGCCGTCGGGGTTCGAGCATAAGGATCTTGCGGCCTTCGAGCCAGGGTTCGTCGAGCAGCCTGAGCGGAAGCACCGTGCTCTTACCCGCACCCGGTGGCGCCTGCAGGATAGCAGTGTTGGATCGCGCGAGCGCGTCGCGTAATCCGGGTAAGGCGTCCAGAACGGGTAATTCGGCAGCGGACAAAGTTGGTCGACTTGGAGCCGCAAGATAGCAAGCCTTCTTCAGGGGTGGTTAGCTTCCTCCGGCGGTGACAACGGATTCGGAAGTTTGTTTTTCAATTCATGGCGGTGCATTTGAACATACCTATTTACACCTATCGCCTTTTTATTATTCGGCCCCTCCGGGGCCGGGTGGTGGAAGAGGAATCGCCGGTGCTAGGATTATTACGCCCCATAAAGGGGCGGGCCGGTGAGATTGGAAATGTGTCGTGCCTCTTAGAGAGGGGAGTTGTTGTACGAGTGCTAGAATTATTACGCCCCATAAAGGGGCGGGCCAGTGAGTTTGGGACGTGTCGTACCTTATAAGGTAGAAGTGATAGTTGTCGTTTTTATAGCTGCGTGTGATAACATGAGAATAGTTTCAAAAGGGAAATCCATGAGCTGTTGGCCCCGACCTTATTACATTTGATCATAGGATTTCCAATGGTATTTCATTTTCTCCTAAATATTTCCGGGCTCATATTTCTGAAACAACAGCCTATCCGTTCTCACTGACCCGCCCCGGCAGGGGCGTAATAATCCTTGCACCCGACCCTCTCTCTCGATCTCCGACCCCGGAGGGGTCGAATAATTTGTCGGTGAGGTTGAAATCGGGAATTCAAATTTCAATTCACGACGGTGCATTTGAACCTACCCATTTGCGCCTATCGCCTTTTTATTATTCGGCCCCTCCGGGGCCGGTTGGTGGAGGAGGAATCGCCGGATCAAGGATTATTGCGCCCCATGAAGGGGCGGGCCGGTGAGTTGGGGAAAAGATCGAGCCATGAAAATTGTGAGCAGTAGTTGTTTCATCTAGCTGCACTTGATGTACAATGGTAAACCAGCTTTTGCATCAGTGTTTCACTTTATTTTCTCCTGCATTTTTCCGAAGTCATATTTCTGAAACAACAGCCTATCCGTTCTCACTGACCCGCCCCGGCAGGGGCGCAATAATCCTTGCATCCGACCCTCTCTCTTGATCTCCGACCCCGGAGGGGTCGAATAATTTGGCGGTGAGGGTGGAATTGAGAATTCAAATTTCAATTCATGGCGGTGTTTTTCAATCATTCCACTTATCTCGCTTTACCTTTTTCTTATTCGACCCCTACGGGGTCGGGTGGTGGAGAAGGGATCGCCGGTGCAAGGATTATTGCGCCCCATAAAGGGGCGGGCCGGTGAGATGGAGAAAATGTCGAACCATGAAAATTGTTAGCAGTTGGGGATGTGTCGTATTATTAAATGATTTGAGAGGTTGTTGCTGATTCAAGTTTATAATACATGGTTGTGCGGTGAGTTGGGGATGCGCCGAGTTTTGAAATAATGCGAATGATTGTTCCCGTTCCGGGATTATCCAACCCATAAAGACCATCGCCGGTGCGACAGGAATTTGTCGCGCCAAAGAGAAACTAAAAAATCATCGCACGATGGTGATCGAACCGGTTGTCACGGCATTGCTTTGATGTCCGGCCCGGTCGCGCACCACGACGGTGAAGCTGGTCGACTGCGTAGCCGCTGCCGTGTCGGTGATGCCTTGTCCGCCGAGTTGTACGTCCAGCGTTCCCTGGATCGGAATGGAGGCGCCGTCGGGTGCCAGTTGACGAATGCGGTACTCGTACTCGATGCCGATGCGGTTGTCGGTGATGAAACAGTTCCTTGCGTCGGCGTTGTTCTCGCCAAGGTCGCCGTCGCCGTCTTTGTACCGCAGCGTAATGGTGACCGGGTCGGTGAATTGATCGACGACACTCGGCGTGATGCTGACGAATTCGATCTCGGGCACTTCGCTGAACTCGTTCTCGTCCTTCTTACAGGCCGTCAGCAGGGCGATGAGCAAAAAGGGAAGAAGCTGCTTAGCGGACATGGAAGGCGAAATAGGTCTTGTAATAATCGAGCGATTCGTTGCGCGGGAATACCGCGTCGGTGGTGTGTTGACCGTCGTTTACTGCGATACGGAAATAGACTGTCGTACCCGACGGCCATGCGGAGACGTTGACCGGCACCATCCAGGCCTGTGCGGAACCGATGTACAGGGTCGCGTTCGCGCTGATCGCAGCACTGAAATCGTTCTTATCGGTCGAGAGCAGCAACTTCTTCACAGTGTAGTTGGCCGGATCGGTAGCGGCCGAACCGTCGGCGGTGTCGAGGGCTACGAAGTAAACACTCATGCTGGTACCGGCGTCCACAAGGAACGGATTGGCAGGATTGCCGTCGAGGCGCGCCGTGTCGAGCCGGTTGAAACTGCCGTCCACGGCAATGTAGCCGGTGATGTTCGGCTGCAGGTTCGGACGCTGCGGGAGGTTGCCGTCCATATCGGGACAACCGGCGTTGATCCAGTTCTTCACGTGATCGATATCCGCCGTGCTGAGGCGCACGCTGTTCGACGGCATATACTCGGTCGTCGGGGTGACGAGTCGTTCGACGAGCCAGGAATCGGCGGTGTTGTTGGGAAGGACTCGGTGCGAATAGAACTTCACGGAATCCAGCGTGAACTTGTTCACCGGTTGATAGACGAGTGTGGCGTAGGAAGATTCGACCGTACGGAAGTCGGGCTCGAAGGTGCCGTCGTGGCAACCCGGATTCGCGCAACGGACGGAGAAGATGTTCTTGTGCAGTCCGGCGATGGAATTCGGATCGGGCTCCGGATCGCTCGTCTCGTTCGTGGAGTAGTCGATCGCGTCGTAGGGATTCTCCGGCGGCGCGTCTTTCTTGCACGAGGAGACCGCGAAGCCCAGGCAGGCGAGCAGGCAAAAGAGTAGGTAGTGTCTCATACGAACGCGGCCTGCAGTTCACAGGCAGTATAGGGTTTAACACCAAAGCCGCCGGGCATCGCGTCTTCGAAGCCGAGCAGGCTCGCGATCGTGGGAACGATCTCCGTGCTTTCGCCCATGAGCGAATTGATGACCTGTCCCTGCCGCACCACCGAAGGCGGACCGACGACCAGACAGAAGATCTCGCGGGCCATCTGCATCAGCGGGTCGCCGTTGAAGTTCGGATCGGTCGGGGCGGTATGGTCGGTTGCGCGACGACCGTAGGCATCGACGGAGGTGTTCGGGTAATAGTTGCGGCCGTGCTCCGGCGCGATGATGAGTACGGTATCGTCGGCCATGCCGGGCGTTTCCTGGATGGTCTTCCAGAGGTGCGCCACGGCGAAGTCGGCTTTGCGGAGGTTGTTCGCGTAAGAGGTGTAGTTGAAGTGGCAGATGTCGACGTCCTGCATGTTCACCACCAGCAGCTCCGGACGGAAGGTGCGGATGATCTCCTCGGCGAAGAGGATGTTGTACATGTCGTTGTTCATCGCGCTGCCGGCGTTCCAGGAGTTGATCCAGGAAGGAGTCTGCGCTTTCGTGTAGAGGTCGCCGATGAACTGCCGGAGCGTGTTCGCGTCGGCTTCCGGATTCACGACGCCGGCGGAACCATCGGTGTACGAATGGTTGAAGACGCCGTTGACGAAATCCTTCATGTTGCGGATGGTCGCTTCCTCGTTGCTCGAGAAGTTACGCGGATTGCCCAGCACGTCGAAGCCCTGCGGACTGATCAGTGAAGTAGGCGCAATGAAATTGGCGCCGTAGGCGGGACCGTAATCCGGTGAGCTGGAATAGTTCAGCGCCGGATAGGGGCCGAGCTGGTTGGCGACCCACCAGCAGTTCATCGCGGTCTGCTGCGGACTGTTGTGCTTGCGGTAGTATTCGAAGATGGTGGGCTTGCGCGGATGTTCGCGCAGGTTGAGGTCCACGTCCACGTAGCTGCCGGTGACGGCAACCGTATGGCCGTTGTAGTGTCCGGTCGGCCCCGAATTGTAGCGAAACTCCTTGAAGAGCGTACCGTAGTTCTGCAGGGGCATCGGCAACGGCGCGGTGGGCAGGGGTTCCATCGCGCCGGCGATATCCGGACTGACCGGCAGGTTGCCGTTCAGCAGGTTGGGCATCAGGTTGCCGTCGTTCATGTGCACCGACTCGAGGTTGCGCACGCCGCCGGCGTAGAGGCAGAAGACCACGTGGTTCACCCTGCGCAGGCCAGAGGCCGCGAAGAGCCGTCCTCCCGGCAGGAGGTAAGGCGCGGCGAAGGCGCCGGCGGTGGCCAGCGCGGATTTTCGGAGGAAGTCGCGTCGTTTCATGCTCGGCTCAGTAGAAGCGGTATTCGTCGGAGGTCATCAGCGCGTAGTAGATCGTGCGGGGCAAGAGGTTCGCGTCGCGGCGGATCAGCTCGCGCCAGAAATATTGCTCGAACGGATTGGGTTCGCGGTTGTAGAATTTCTTGTAGGTATTGGTGACGAACAATAACGTGTCGCCGCTCACCGACAGCGCGGCCGGAATAACGGCCGCGGTATCGCTGAGGAAATTCCGGATGATCAGGTCTTCAACAACCTTCTTGTCGCCGAACGAAGTGTAAGCCGTGTTCAGGTTCACCAGCTTCGTCTGCGGGATGTTGGTGCCGAAGAGGTCGGCGTAGGCGATGGAGATGAACTCGACGGTCGTCTTCTGGTTCGTCTTGTCGCCGCCGGCCGCGCTGACGCTGACCGGATCGACCTCGTACTGGTAGTCGGTTTCCTTCTTGCAGGCGAATAATGCCAGCGGCAGGAGGAAGAGTGGAAGAAAGCGTTTCAGGTTCATTCGATGCCGATGAATTCGTCGGTGGTGAGGAGGTCGCGTTGTACGGCGGTGTAGTCGCCGGTGGAGAGGAAGCGGTCGGTGCCGGTAGTCATTTCGACGGTGCCGGGATCGCGTTGCAGGTACTTGCGGTAGAGGAGCACCACCTGGGCTTCGTAGTAGTTACGCGCGGAGGTGACGATCGTGAGGTAGTCGTTCTTCGAGGCGCCGGCCTGCAGGAAGAGCACGGCATTGTTGCCGTCGACCATCGAGACGCCCGATTGTTGTTCGGAAGCCGTCGGGTTGCGGTCGATCAGGTGCTGGAAGGTGGAGATGACGAAGTTCGCCGAGCCCATGTTGATCTGGTCGTACAGGTAGTTGTTGCACATGCGCCGGTGCAGCTCGCGGACGTCGATCGCGCCGGTGGTCAGTTCCCCGAACGCGTCGCGCAGCAGGATCATCCGGTCGAGTTCGTATTGCAGCACCGGCCATTGAAAGAGATACGTGCTGTCCTGCAGGTACAGGCTGAACAGGGTGATCCAGCCAGTGTACTCGGCGGTATCGACATTGTTGAGCAGGTCAATGCGGTTCTGGTCGTAGAGGCGCGGGAGGTAGTCCGGGTCCGAGAAGATCGCGTCCACCATTGCCCGGCGGCTGGCCGAATCGGCGTTCGCGGCCTTGAGCGCGTTCACCTGTTGGATGAACTCGGCGCTGTCGGGTTCGCGCCCGAGGGCGAGGATGTAGGCGCGGGTCACGTAGTTCTCCAGGGTGACCGTCTCGACCGTCTGGTCGGGAGGAGCCTGGTTGTCGTCGATGGTCTCCAACTCCGTTTTCTCACAGGAGAAAAGGGCTGTCAGGGTGAAGGCCAGGAGGAAACCGGTGAAGAAGCGTTTCATTCGAAGTAAAATTATCAGAAAAGGGCGGTGATGAAGCGGGACTTTGCAGAATTAACACAGGACTTTTCCCGGTAATTACCAACGCGGGGGACGGGCGCATTATTCGAAAAAAATTAAATTTACCCGATACAAAACCCCTTCCCATGCAACGCCTGGCCTTCTCCTGTTGGATGTTCCTGATCGGTGTCTGTTGCTGCTCCGGCAGTCTCTTCGCGCAGACCTCCAATGCCCTCAACTTCGACAATACGGACGACGAAGTGCTCGTCCCGAATGCCAGCGCACGCATCGCGGGATCGAGTCAGCTCTCGCTCAGCTTCTGGGTGTACCCGACCAACGCGGCGCCGGCCTTTCCGGACTACGACGGCTTCGCGGGGATCCGCAACAATGTCGATGCCGATTTCTACATCGTCCAGTTGACCGACAGTCAAGTGGAGGCGCGCTTCCGGAATTCCGCGGGCGTCAACGTGGACATCCTCTACAACGGTTTATTGCTGAATACCTGGCAGCATTTCGTGCTGGTGTACAACGGGGCGGAGTTCCTGCTGTACCACAACGGATCGCTGGTGGGCAATACGGGCGCAACCGGAACCATCACCAATGTCGCGGAGGCCCTGTACATCGGCAACCTGTTGTTCGGCACCTACAGTTACTGGATGCAGGGCAGCATCGACGAAGTCAGTCTCTGGAACCGCGCACTCACGCCGGCGGAAGTGCGTTGCATCTACCGGAGCTCGGTGGATGTGACCGCGATCGGTCTGCAACTGTACTACCAGTTCGACCAGGGCGTCGCCGGCGGTAACAACGCCGGCCTGACCACGCTGATCGACGGCATGGGGAACATCAACGGAACGCTGTACAACTTCGCGCTCAACGGCGCGCTCTCCAACTGGGTGGAAGGCGCCGATACACGCATTCCGTTGTCGGCGACCTTGTGTCGGGGCGGTACCTATACCTTCGGTACGCAGACCCTCGACGAGCCGGGTGTTTACACCGAGACCTTCGCCGGCACCTCCGGATGTGATTCCACGGTAGCACTTACGCTGAGCTGGGCGATCGACACCAGTCTGCAGCAAAGCGGTCCGATGCTGACCGCCAACCAGGCGGGTGTGGCCTACACCTGGGTGGATTGCCAGAACGGTTACACCGCGCTTCCGGGCGAGATCGCGCAATCGTTCATCGCCCTTGCCGACGGCTTCTACGCCGTAGTTCTCGACGACGGCACCTGTGTGGACACCTCCTCCTGCTACGAAGTACTCGTCAGCGGACTCTCCACCACCCTCAACGGCCGCGCCATCACCCTCTTCCCGAACCCGACCAGCGGAACGATCAACCTTTCCACCGCGCTACCCGGCGCGCAGCTTTCTGTTTGTGATCTACAGGGGCGGGTGGTTTACTCGAACGTGCTGGAAGCGGAGGAGCGCTGTTTCGATTTGACCGGAGTCCCGGCTGGTTCGTACCAGGTGGTGATCGTGCAGAAGGGGGAGCGGTTGCGGCTGCCGCTGGTCATGCAGTGATCCTGAGCGGTGCGCAAGCCGGTGAGCCCTGATTCGCAGCGCCGGTGCATAGGGCGGAATGCGCGCCGGAACCGAAGTTGTTTTTCTCAGTGTCATTTATGGCGCATAACATTCCCAATCATCTGTATTGGGAAGATTTCGCTATGCAGCAAATAGTACTGCTGCGGCAGTGCTCTACTAACCAGCGCACTCGTCCACTTACAGCAAGTTGAAGCGTTACTTTCGTTTAAGGAAGTATTTATCCAAAAAATCAACTACCAGCTCGAAGTGCTTCAGGGGTTCCGTATGACCGCCGGGGAAAGACCGATGTTCGAAGGGATGGTTGAAGTTGTTCGCGCGTAGGCGGTTGCTCATCTGTTCGGCCATGGCGGTGGAGGGGCAGATCTCATCTTCGGTGGCAGACAGGAAGAGCACGGGCCCCTTGATGTTTTCCACTTGGATGGCCGCTTTTTCGACGGAAGCAGTGTCCGTGAGCATGGCTTCAAAGGCTCCTTTCAGGTTGCGCATCAGTAAATGGGGCATGGCCGCTTCGTTGACCGGCACGAACGGCAACTCCTTGCCCTGGTAGGTCCAACAGGAGGTGGAGAAATGCCGGGTGTGGCCGGGGAATACGGCGTTGCTCCCGACGATGCTGACGACGCAATCAATGTCCTCGTAATAACTGCCCAACAGCAACGCGAGATCGGCGCCCCTCGATCCGCCGATGATGGCGATCTTCCGGTCGTCGATCTGCTTGTTCCTCGTCGCCTCTTTGATCGCGCGATAGACGTCCTCGATGGCGATCTTGTTGAGCAGGGAAGGGGTCCTCTTCGCGCCGAAGTATCCCAGGGCAAGAAAGGCATATCCCCTGGCAAGGAAAGCATCACGGGTCTCTTTCCAGCGATCGCTGGTCCAGGCGTTTCCTCCTTCGGAACCTCCCAGCCCGACGATCAGGGGTTGTTTCTTGTTCTTCCCCAGGTAGAGCACGCTTTCAACATTCGGCGTCTCCAGGCTTACCTGGGCCACAGCACCCGGGGACATTAGCAACCATGCGCACAGAATCAGGAAACGGATGCCGGATCTCCTCGCGTTTGGGATACTCGTACGGTAGCGGTTCATGGGAAAGGTTCGATTTCGTGCGGATCGCGCGGATGATACTATTGCCGGGATGTCAGACCGGACGGAGAGGGAGTGGTCCGCTGCTTCACTTAGCTGCGAATTTATCCAATTAAGACACACGCAACCGCTTCGTAAAAGCAAGGGTTGATTTGCGGCGCCGGTGCGTGGTACCATAGTTCAAACATAAGCACCACTATGGTTGATGGGCGGAATGTTAGCGCC
>ERZ724526.351-NODE-351-length-27150-cov-5.712788_pt1 | contig 27150 bp, 19 predicted proteins | sample MGYA00376059_ERZ724526 | MGnify/ENA primary metagenome ERZ724526 (study PRJEB28724, sample SAMN07190883) | activated sludge metagenome | isolation source: activated sludge of sewage treatment plant in Hong Hong | place: Hong Kong | collected 2016-03-17 ...
AGTTTTATTTCAACACCACTCTTTGAGTTCCCGCTACTGCACTGTCTGTACGCGCTGTGAGAAAATATACCCCTGCCGGCACATCGGCCATTTGGAATATCGTCGACCATACCGAATAACATATACCAGCCAGGCTACGTTACGTGCTACAGTTGCACATCGTGCGCCTCTAAAGTCTCAAAAAAGTAGCGGTATGGATTTGTGCATCTGCAACCACCATAATCGAATACACACCTGACTGCAATGACCGCGTTTCAATCTGTCCTTTTAAACCGCTTGTGGCCATTTGCTTTTCCAGCACCAAAAGCCCGGCAGCATCGAAGATGCGCACCAGGGCATTTTCGGGCATAACCGCTCCCGTTTCGAAAAACAGCGTTGCGTCCGCCGGATTGGGCCATACCCTGAGCCGGTCTTTTTCCGGCACCGCCTCTCCGGTTGCGCTTGGCGCTACAACCGTTCCCTGGCGATACAACAGCCCCTGTACGCCGTTGGTATAAATCAGGTGAAAAACCCCGCCGGCGTAAATGAGTTGGGGTACTTTTTGGGTACCGGTCTCCGGCTGAACGCCGAGGTTGGTACTCAGCCCGCCCGCTCCTGTGGTTGAAAAGGCGATGACCATATCCTGGCCCGTACCGGGAAAGCCCGTTTCTTCCCAAACCATGGCGATTGTGTCGTTGCTGCCTGCCACATCGGGATGGTTTTGGTTGAAAATAGCGGCGGGGCTGCTGGCAGGCATCTCAAACTCGCTGCCTTTTACCATCGAGCCGCCGTGCAGGGTGCTGGCATAAACACGGGTCAAGCCGCTCCCTTTCGACATCCATACCGACAGCAGGCTGTCGCCGGACATACGGGCCAGGCGCGGTCCGCTGGTCGGGCAGGAACTGATTACCCAATCCTGGGCATCCACGTCGCAGGCTGTGGTGAACGTGCCGGCGTTATCGGTCGAGCGCGTCACCCACATATCGCGCAGGTTGTTGCGATTGGCCCGGAACGCGACGTAGACCGTATCGGCGCCCGCAGTAAGGATATCCTGGTTACAACATTCGCAGGCCTGACCGCTGTTGTTGCCGGCCGGGGCGCCGGCATTGGTGTAGTCGGAAAAGGTAAGCCCGCCATCGGGCGATCGGGCGAGTTCGACATGTGCATCGGTTTCCGAAGCGGTTTGCAACAGAAACGTCACAATTGGATTGCCCGCCGCATCGGTAGCGATGGCAGGAAGGGTGTTGCCCATTCCCGGCGGGGTGGCAAATACCGTGACGGGGGACTGCCAGGTTGCGCCGCCATCATCCGAACGGGCCAGGTAGATGCCCTGATCGAAATCTTCAAACACAACAAATACGCGCTGCCCAAAGGTCGCCATATCCAGGCCGCCAAAATCGTATACGCCGGGTTTTATGCTGCCTGTATTTACCTGAACAGGCGCAGAAAATGCTGTGCCGGTCCAGCGCGCGCACCAGATCTGGGGTGTGGTGCCCGCCTTACCCCAAACGGCCACCGGTGTGCCGTCGGCCAGCAGGGCAATACGGGGACTGGAGCCACCAAGGCTGGCAGGCGCAGGCGAGACCGCCGGCGACCACGACAGGCCATTTTGGGCAGAGGCACTTTGCTGCAAACCAAATACCGGAGCAACTATGAACAAAAAACAGACTAAATGCTTCATATCGAATTGTTTAGGGTGTTGAAATACTACAAAAAAACGAAAAGGCCATATCTACAAAACTTTTAAGGGTTCGTAAATATAGCCTTTTCAGGTTTTCTTACAGACATGGGGACTGGCTATACCAGCCCAAAGCCATCAACCGATCATTTTTCCAACACAATTTTTCTGATGGTTGAGTACGTATCATCAGCGATCGACAGCAAGTAAATGCCATTGGGCAATTGGCTCAGGTCCAACCGGCATGTGCCGGCAATGCTGTACGCTGTGGCCAGTCTTTTCCCGGTCAGATCGGTCAGGTCAAGTCGCATGTCGGAGGAGGATTCAGGCAGTCGTACCAAAAGGTTGCCGGCTGTCGGGTTAGGCATTACCTGCACACGTGCTGCCCAGGCGACTTCATCTGTGCCCGACACCTCACCCGGTACAACTTTGCTCAAGGTGTTTTGGGTGCGGTTGGTGTACCAGAGTTCACCTTCCGGACCAATCTTGATGCCCGTAATGCCCGGCTGCCCGGTAGCGATGCGCCCCAGTTCGACAAAATCATTATCCATGTCATAGACAATAATATCGCCATTTGCATAGTCGCTCACCAAAAGACGGTTCTCGATGATCTCGATACCGCAGGGGCGGCTGAGTCCCTGATCGATGATCACTTCCCAGGTCACGTTCCCCATTTCCGAGTGTTCGGCAAGCGGTTCGTTGATGAGCGGCAAGGCGCTGACAACTGTACCGGAATTGATGTCGAGTCGTAATACCCTGTCATTGCCGTTATCTACTGCATAAAGCCAGCCGGAGGCTTTGTCCAGCACCATATGGCTGGGCACGAATCCATCCCTTTTTACCTGAATTTCTTTGTAGCGCCGCACGACACCATCGCTGTGGTCGTCGTTGCCCGGGCCGTGGTCTTCACGAAAGTCATAGCGCACAATGGTGCTGTTCCATCCGTCGAACACCCAAAAGACATTATCTGCCTCGTGCGCAATACCCATGCTGTAGGGGCTGCCATGCAGCATATCGAGGTGACTACCATTACCACCGGAAGGTTGAGCATAAATATCGGGGTCGCTCGACCACAATGTCGGCCCTGTGAATGTTCCACCGCTGTGGTTTGCGTCTTTGACGCCAGGCGAGGTGCCGAAATTGAAGTTATCGTTGCTGAAAGCAATCCCGGTAGGCAGCGACATGAAGTGCCATGCATTGCCGTCCACTCTGTCCCACATGGTTTGATTGTTTTTTCCTGCGTCATATATCGTCAGGGTGCTTCCACCGGTGGTTTCGGTGCGTTCGTTTACTACCCAAAGTTCATTTCTCGCCAGGATAGGGAAAAAGTCCAGGTCGGTCGGCTTGTCCAGTTGATCGGCTGATGTGGCTACAGTCGTATAAACCGGGGCCGTGAGCAGGAATTGGTCGACGAGGTTCGGCGGTACCACATGGGGGAATATTTCAGTGTCGAACGATGAAACATTATTGTTGGCGTTATCGTCGGCAACACCGTTGACAGCTGTGACAGACACGGTGATGGAATATACGCCGGTACCGTCGGGTGTCCAGGTCTCCGGATGCTGAAATTCGTAGTGTGTGAAAGGCATAATATTTAGGCCGTTCAGCGTACCGACCACCGGTGTACCGCCGTCGACAGTATAGGTAATTTCCAGATCGGTTACGGGAGTAACGCCATTGTTGAAAATCGTGCCGCGTATGTACGTCTGCACACTTTCCTCACCGAACGGCTTGCCTTGAAGCGCTGCAAGGGCAGCATCGAGAGTGGCGGGCACCTCTACAATTACGTTGTCGACCGCCATGCCGTATAGAAACCCGCCGTTGTCGTCGTAGTGAAAAGCGACATAGACACTGTCCTTGCCGACATAGTCACCCAGGTCAACAATATGTTGATCCCAGCTGCCATGTCCGTGCAAATCTTCCAGTTCCGTCCAGGTCACTTTGTCGAGCGAGACTTCGATCGTACCGCGTTCAGTAATATTCTGGTAGGAGTTGGCTCCGAAAAAAATATCTGCACGCAGAAGTGCGGAGGATACAGTCGATAAATTGATTGGTGGCGAGATGAGATAGTCTTTGCTCTTGTCGCAATTGCAGTTGTCGTCGTTGGTGCCTGCCACACGCTGCGAGCCGTTATCCAGAATGGTAAAATACGAACTGGAAAGTGATGCCGGTGTTCCAAAATTCCAACCACCGTCGATAGCCTGGGTTTCTACCGTCCAACCGGCAGGTGTACCGGCAGCCTCAAAATTTTCCTGAAAAAGGACTTGTGCCCGCAGGCTGGAAATCCCGGTGAGTAAGCATAAAAAAGTAAAGAACAGTTGTTTCATTGTAAAACGATTAAGCGATGAATGTTGCTGGCTTTTGAATCAGGACAATATAGGATAGGGCAGCCTTCCCGACAAGGTTTCCCTCAAAGCGAAGGCTGCCCGTTTTAGACAATTATACATGGATTAATGTCCACCATCTGCGGCGCACGACTTCGCGCTGCCCGGCGCGCCGCTGCGATCGTACTGGCAGCAGCCGTGGAGGCTGTTATAGGCCGTATCGGGGGCTTTATAGCCCGCGTTGTCGTAACCGGAAAGTGCTACAGCCTTCTGTATGGCGTCTACCGAGGTTTTGGCCGCGTCGAAAGTAACGGTGAGCAGGTCTTTTTCGACGTCCCAACTGGCCGTACCGGCGCCCGCTTCCGTTGCGGCTTTTTCGATCGTGCGCTTGCACATGCCGCAATTGCCGAGTACCTGGAAGGTTTCGCTTTGCGTCACGGGAGCCACGGCAGTCGCCGTTTTTTTGACCATGCCCTGCGTTTGGGCGTTGGCCATAAAAAACAAACCGGTGAGCAGTGCGGTAAAAATGAATTTGAACGATTTCATGACAGTGATAAAGTTTTGAATGTTAGTTAGTTGAACACCCGAACCTCAGGGCGTTGTTTGAATATTTGATTTCGGAGTGCTGCCTCTCCTTCCTGTTATTGGGGTATCTGACAACAGTCGACGCCCGATTGCATGGACGGACACTTGACGGTGCCGTAACTGCAATACACACAGCAATCGCCCCGTTTTGGCCGAAGTACGGCATGACAGTTTTCACATTCGTAAAAAAACTGGCAGGCATCAGTCGGCATCGTCTCCGTTTTTTGAAATCCGCAATGCGGGCAGGTGATCATGGATTGCAACTCGGGATGCCGTGTATTTGCCCTTTGCCCTTTTTTCAGGAAAAACCGCCAGCCGGCATACCCCAACAGCACCAGACCAAGCCCCATAAACCACCCGCTGAAGGCCTCTGCCTTGCGAAACAGTACTGTCGAACCCATCGTCATTCCAACAAGCGCAGCCAGCCAGGGTAACCAGCAGCAACTCGTCGCCACCAGAAAGGCGAACACCGAACCGAAAAGAGAAAATATGATTTTACGATTCACAATGGAATGATAATTAGGCACTTGACTGCTTTCGAAGCCGCGTCAACAGATCGGTTTTCCGGCTATCTGGCAACCTGACCTCTTAAATGACAACAAGGGAATGCGCGCAATGCGTATGCATACGACATGGCCCGGTCCGGAGCAACCATTGTTGCCCGGCCGGGAATAGGGCTGGTCTTTAATTTCTGAAAACCTGCAACAGCACGACAAGATCGCGCGCCCGGGGCGGCGGGTGATAATCGATGAAACGCGGTTTCACCGACGAACTGAATACCACTTTCCGTGGCAAAAATTCTATTGCAGCAGCAGGTATTGCAAAATCCTGCAGGGATATGCTTTGCTGCGCCAACTTAACGAGGTGTTGCAGGCCCGGTATCATTACCGTCTGCTCGGAACAGCAGTTTCGAGGCTTCACATTGCATTTGCCAGGAGCAAACGGATGGTTGCAAGGGTGCTCCTCTTGTTGACCTTCGTTCTCCATGCAGCAACCATCAGGGCGCCCAAACAGGGCATAACTAACCCGTTTGCCACCGCACAGGTGGGCGCTGATGCTGAACCCGGTAGAGGTAAGCAGCACGAGCGCGGCAAGTGATATGACGGTAAAGCGTCTGAGCACAACTAAAACAATTGGAATGCAAAGATAGGTAAATTGGGGGTATCACTCCGGCGTCCGGCTTTTATGCCCCGAAGGTTTGGGAAACAGGCTAGTTCGCCTGCCCGTCGATGGCCGTCGCCGTGTAGCCGGCTTCGGCTACTGCAGCAACTACTCCTTCGGCATCGGGATTGTCGGAAGTGACCGTCAGTTCTTTGTGTGGCGACTGGATATCCACTTCCCAGTTGCCGGCTCCGGCAGTCCGGTTAAGGGCATCCGTAACATTGCTGACGCAACCCATGCACTTGATATTGGTCTTGAATTTCAGTACTTTTTTCATGTGTTTTTGTATTTTAACAAAGGTAAATGTGTGTAAATGGGCGGGGTTTATGATATGATGGTTCAGTTTTTTATTGGGTATTTAAGAGCGCCATTTCAGGCGCAAACTGTTGCTGACTACGCTGACCGAACTCAGGGCCATGGCGGCGCCAGCGATCATGGGGTTCAACAAAAAACCGGTGAAGGGGTACAGTACGCCTGCGGCAATTGGAATACCGATGATATTGTAGATGAATGCCCAGAAAAGGTTTTGCCGTATGGTGGCTACCGTCCGGCGCGACAGGCGAATAGCCGCGGGAATTTTGCCGGGATCGCCGCTGATAAGGGTCATTTTTGCGACATCCATCGCAATATCTGATCCTTTTCCCATCGCAATGCTGACATCGGCACGCGCGAGCGCCTGACTGTCGTTGATGCCGTCGCCCACCATCGCTACCACTTTTCCCTGTCGCTGCAATTCCTGTACAAAGGCCTCCTTGTCGGCCGGCATCACCCCGGCCTGAAAGTGATCGATGCCTACCTGGGCAGCCACGGCTGCTGCGGTGCGCCGGTTATCACCCGTAAGGAGATAGACCTCGATACCCATTTCGCGCAGTTCCCGCACGGCCGCCGCCGATGTGGCTTTGACCGGATCGGTGATAGCCGCCACGGCCAGCACGGCCTGTTGCCGGGCGAAGTAAACGAGGGTCAGGGCTTCCCGGCCCCAGGCCTCGGTTTGGCTTTGCAGCGACGCCGGTAATGACAGGTTGTTTTCCTGCATCAGTGCCAAACTGCCTGCAAATACTTTCTCGCCCCGGTATTCGGCTTCAATACCCATGCCGGTGTGGTTTGCCACCCCGTCGAGGTGCACCGCCCTGACCTGTTGCCCCAGATGAGCAACTACCGCTTCAGCGAGCGGATGCGCCGACTGCTGCTCCAAACTATACCATACATCCTGCCATTCAGCCTGCTCCACGCCTTCGCTCCAGAACAGGGCTTTTACAGCAGGCCGCCCTTCGGTGATGGTACCCGTTTTGTCCAGCACCACCGCCTGGATGCGGTGCGCCAGTTCGAGGCTTTCTGCATCTTTGATCAGGATACCCTGCCCGGCGCCTTTCCCCACGCCCACCATGATCGCAGTCGGAGTAGCCAGTCCGAGTGCGCAGGGACAGGCTATAACCAGCACGGTGACCATGGCCAGCAGCCCCTGGGTCAGGCCGTTTGCACCGCCGAATATCCACCAGGCGCCGAATGCAGCCAAAGCGACACCGATGACGACCGGAACAAAAACAGCCGCAATGCGGTCGACCAGCTTTTGCACCGGCGCTTTGGAGCCCTGGGCTTCCTGCACCATTCGGATGATCTGGGCAAGCAGGGTGTCGCCGCCTACCTTTTCCGCTGCAAACTGAAAACTGCCCTTCTGGTTGATGGCGCCCGCGACCACCCGGTCGCCGGCTTTTTTGGCAACCGGGACGGGTTCGCCGCTCAGCATGCTTTCATCAACGTAGGAACTGCCGGAACGCAATACCCCGTCGACCGGTATTTTTTCACCGGGTTTTACCAAAATCAGGTCGCCGATGCGCACCTGCGCAACCGGCACCTCCGTCGTATGGCCGTCAGGCCCGACAAGAGCAACGGTTTTGGGCTGGAGGCCCATGAGTTTTTTTATCGCGGAGGAGGTGTTGGCCTTCGCGCGCTCCTCAAGTAATTTCCCCAATAAAATAAATGCGACCACGATACCGGCAGCCTCAAACCACACATGGGCGTGCAGCCCGCGGCGGTGCCAGAATTCCGGGAACAGGAGATTGAACACACTAAATACATAGGCGATACCGGTGCTCAGGGCTACCAGCGTGTCCATATTGGCCGAGCGATGGCGGGCCTGTTTCCAGGCGTTGATGAAAAAAGACCGGCCAAGCCACAACACCAGAGGAGTCGACAATGCCCACAACGCGTAAGGCATGTAGGGCACATCCATAAAGAACATACCCAGTATGCCGAGCGGGATAGCCAGTACCACAGCCCAAACTGTGCGGCGGCGCAGGTCTTCATATTGCCGCCGGTGTATCTGCTCCACTTCGTCCTTCGCAGCCTCAGTGTCTTCAACTATGATATCGTAGCCGATACCCTGGAGAGCCTGTTTCATATCGGCAGGAGTGATCTCGGCGGACAGGTATTCAACCCAAACGGACTGTGTGGCAAAATTGACGGCGGCTGACACGACTCCTGGCTGTTGGCTCAATACCGACTCCACGCTAACAGCGCAGGCGGCACAGCTCATGCCTGTTACGGCAAATTGTTTACGTACGGGAATGGCAACTTCAGTCATAGCGGTTTCCTTCTAACATCATTATTGGTGATACAAAGGTCCGAAGGTCTCCGTCCGCCGTGTTATGATTTGTTGGAGAAGAGTTGTGAATTAATGGTCGTGCACATGATCCAGCGGTTTGCGCTGCCCGGAATGGCTGGTTTTGAAAGCGCTGGGGGTCAGGCCGGTTACTTTTTTGAACTGGCTGCTCAGGTATGCAACGCTGCTGTAGCCGAGACGGAATGCGATTTCAGAAAGAGTATGCTCGTTGTACACCAGCCATTCCTTCACCTTTTCTATTTTTTGCAGGATGAAATAGTGCTCCAGGGTAATGCCTTCCACCTCGGAAAAGAGTTTGGAAACCGCCGAATAGTCGCGGTGAAGCGCCGTGCTGATAAACTTTACGAGGCTGAAATCCTCCGGCAGATCGCCCGATTGAACCTTTTCCAGCAGCAGGGTCTTGACTTTTTCAATCAGTTGGCTGCGCTGGTCGTCGAGCAGTTCGAAGCCATAGATTTCGAGATCTTTCCGGAGTGCATGCTCCTTTTCCTGATCGAGTTCACCCGGGAGGCTTACCTCACCCAGCGCAATAGCATCGGGTACGATATTGTTCTTTTGCAGTATCTGCGCCACAGTAAGGATGCACCTGCGGCAAACCATATTTTTGATATAGATCGTCATGGCCCACAAAGCTAACCATTTCCTTACTTTTACCCCAAAAGACGGTTATGAGTTATTTACCCTCCCCCACCCGCTATCAATCCATGCCCTACCGGCGCTGTGGCCGCAGCGGACTAAAACTGCCTGCCATCTCGCTGGGTCTTTGGCACAACTTCGGCCATGTCGATGTGCAGGAGAACTGCCGCTCGATCCTCCATCTGGCCTTCGACGCCGGCATTACGCACTTCGACCTCGCCAATAACTATGGTCCGCCGCCCGGCTCTGCTGAAGAAAACTTTGGCCGGATACTGCGGCAGGACTTCCAGGGGTACCGCGACGAACTCGTCATCTCTACCAAAGCGGGATACCACATGTGGGAAGGTCCTTACGGCGAATGGGGATCGAAAAAATACCTCGTGGCCAGTCTCGACCAGAGCCTGCGGCGCATGGGACTCGAATACGTGGATATTTTTTACAGCCACCGGCCCGATCCCGACACACCCCTCGAAGAAACAATGGCCGCCCTCGACCTGATCGTGCGGCAGGGCAAGGCCCTTTATGTGGGCATTTCCAGCTATTCCGCCGAACAGACCAGGCAGGCCTGTCAAATTCTGCAACAACTCGGCACCCCGTGCCTCATCCATCAGCCCAAGTATTCCATGTTCGATCGCTGGATCGAAAACGGCCTGCTCGACGTGCTCGGTCAGGAAGGCGTCGGCTGCATCCCCTTTTCGCCGCTCGCCCAGGGCCTGCTGACCAACAAGTACCTCAAGGGCATTCCGGACGATTCGCGTGCCGCCAAGGCGCACGGGTTTTTAAAAGAAACGGATATCACGGAGGCCCGGCTTAATCAGATCAGGCAACTCAACCAGATGGCCGAACAAAGAGGCCAGACCCTCGCCCAAATGGCGCTGGCATGGGTGCTGCGCGACGAACGCGTTACTTCGGTACTGGTTGGCGCCAGCCGCCCGGAACAACTCGCCGATTCGTTGCAGTTCCTGCGCCGACTGGAATTCAGCGATGCGGAACTGTCGCAAATTGACGGGATACTGAAGTAGAGGGCGTCATTATCGTCATTCGTTGTTTGGCAATTAGTCTTTGGGAACGGGCGATTTTCGGTGAAACACATTTTTACGCTGGGAAAAAACCTACCTTTGCGCCGCCTTTTAACAAATATGGGGGAGCAACCCTTGTGCGTTGCGCCCATCACTCAACTATCTTATTTGACATGCCGTATCTCTTCACTTCCGAATCTGTTTCAGAAGGACACCCGGATAAAGTGGCCGATCAGATCAGCGACGCCATTCTCGACGAATTTCTCAGCCACGACCCCAATTCCAAGGTTGCCTGCGAGACCCTTGTGACCACAGGGTTGGTCGTGGTAGCCGGAGAAGTGCGTTCCAAAGCATATGTAGACGTACAGGAAACCGCGCGCCGGACCATTGAACGCATCGGTTACACCAAGGCCGAATACCAGTTTGAAGCCAAAAGTTGTGGCGTACTGAGCGCCATTCACGAGCAAAGCGCCGACATCGCCCAGGGCGTGGATGTTGGAAAATCCGAAAACGATCAGGGCGCCGGCGACCAGGGCATGATGTTCGGATACGCTACCAACGAGACGGACAACTATATGCCCCTGGCACTCGATCTGGCCCACCTGTTGCTGCGCGAACTGTCGGCCATCCGTCGCGAGGGCAAACAAATGAAATACCTGCGCCCCGACGCCAAGAGCCAGGTCACCATCGAATACACCGACAAGAACGTACCCAAAAAAATCGACGCCATCGTCATCAGCACCCAGCACGACGACTTTGACTCGGAAGAAAAAATGCTGGCCCGCATCGCCAGCGATGTACAGAAAATACTGATTCCGCGTGTGAAAAGGCAACTGCCCAAACGTGTGCAAAAGCTGTTTACGGCAGATATCAAGTATTTCATCAACCCAACCGGCAAGTTTGTCATCGGCGGCCCGCACGGCGATACCGGTCTCACCGGCCGCAAAATCATCGTAGACACCTACGGCGGCAAAGGCGCGCACGGCGGCGGCGCTTTCAGTGGGAAAGACCCCTCGAAGGTGGACCGTTCCGCAGCATACGCCACGCGCCATATCGCCAAAAACCTTGTCGCTTCAGGCCTGTGCAGCCAGGTGCTGGTGCAGGTAGCCTACGCCATCGGTGTAGCACAACCGGTAGGTCTTTATGTCAATACCTACGGCACCTGCAAGGTGAAGGGTCTCAGCGACGGCGAGATCGCCCAAAAACTGCTGAAGATATTCGATATGCGCCCCGCAGCCATCGTCCGCCGCTTCGGCCTGAAAAACCCGATCTTCTCGGAAACGGCAGCCTACGGGCATTTTGGCCGCGTACCGGAAAAAAAGATCGTGGAGATCGGCATGAACGGCGCCACCCAAAAGGTAGAGGTGGAAACCTTCACCTGGGAAAAACTGGACGCCGTTGAGGATGTCAAAAAGGCGTTTGGATTGAATTGAGGGTTTATGAGGTGGTGCGATTTATCCGGACAGTTGCACATGAGTTATCCCGAATTTTTTCCCGCAGATTGCGCACAAAATTCGGGATGACTCATGTTTCTAAACATCTTAAATTTCTTATCGTATCGCCTACCGGTAATTCATCGTGGTTTCATACCACCCATTTCGGATATAAAGTGTATCCGGATATGCGGGAGTGGAAGCCTGAAAATGCGACATCGTGACGGAAAACCGGCCACTAACCTTTCCTGTTTCAGCATCGAGAGAATCAACACTAAAAAAATTCGTATTATCTTGTTCAACGACATAATATGCCTTAAGAATTAAATCAGCCTCCATGTACCCAAAAAAGGCATGGCTAAGGCTATCATAGGGCGTGATATTCTTAAACAAGGCATAATTGCCTTTGACAAACGGGATATCTGCGAAATACAAACTCTGAATAAGAAGATTATATTGATTTAGAACAGAAAGGGTAAGCGAAAATGATCCCTTTTCCACATTTTTATCTAATCGCAATGCAAATGAACGAGCCTGGAATGGCAAATTCTCACCATTCTCTACCCAAGCAGATGTTCCTGTGATCTTAGTCGGCCCTGGGTTAGGGATGGGTTCGTCCTGTGACTTTTGACACGAGGTAAAAAATAATACCAGCAATAGTCCGGGTAGAATTGATTTCATCATTGGGCCTATTTAAGAACAACGAACGAATTTCTGAATACGTCTTGGTCGGTCTGCGATACTAAGGTATACACTCCGGGTGAAAGACGCTCTATATTGACCATTTCAACCCCACCGGCGAGGCTAGGAGTGAATTGCTGTTCGTGAACGAAACCTCCCTGCATAGAATACACCCTTATTGTAACAGGGCCACTTTCTCGCAGGCTTGGTGGGTATCCCAGCATTAACTGGCTATTGGCCGGGTTGGGAAATACTATGTAACCCAAGTTATTTACTTGAGTGGCTCCTCCCGGCCTAATAACGCTCTCCCGCAAGCAATTAATCGTGGTATTGTCTGCCAGTACATCAGTGTGTTTGGTCGTCATAGGGCCATTGACATTGCCAGCAGTCACCCTGATATATAACCGGTCACCTGGGGATGACGGCATTGTTGCATTATAACCGCTGCAATCATTGACGACCGCGGTGCTCCAGGTAAAGCCGTCATAACTATGCTGCCAACTGCATTGCCAGGGGAGTGGCACCCCCTCCCCCATCTCGACCTTTCCGTTTACGTTCTCGCCCGGGCATGCTTTCTTGGGAAAGTCGAAAGAAAAAATCGGGTTTTCCGAAACGTCGTAATTAGCAATCCTGCATGCTGCGTTTCGCAGTACCGAGGCATTGTTGTTCTTGCCGGATTTGCCAGTCTTTTTATTCGTCCATTTCACATCCGGATTGGAATAATGCAGGATTCTTCCTTGGCCTCTTACTCCTGCTGCATAATTTTCATCTTCGGCCGATCCCCGGTTACATACAGCCATGATGGTATTGTAATATCCTTTCCGGCCAAAAAACAAAAACCCCTTTTTCTCGATGACGTAGCCGTGCGCATCTGGCAAGCCACTGTTATCGCCATCCGACCCACAATTGTCCGGTTTTCTTTCATGTCGGCATCCAAAGAGGTGGGCAAACTCATGCGCGAACGTATAAAAAGGACCAAGTGTTGCTCCTGTTTCTACGATGGCACATGCAGAGTCTCCACTTGACGTAAAATCTCCAAAAGCAGCCACGCCACCTGTCGCACCGTCATATATGTAATCTTCTGTAAGAATCATTATCAGGTCGGCATCATATTGAGATCGGAGACTTTGTATTCCTGGGGTTGCTATTGCGTTGTTCGCATCTGCGACGATATTACCACCACCCGGCAGCCATATATCATCAGTAATTTCATCGGTTCCCGCCAAAATGAGGTCGAGTTGATCTGAATATACTTCACTGTTTTCTAGAATACTTCGAGTCTCGAAAACAGCTAGGTCAATGATGTCAACAATATCAGGATGCTCCTCAATCGCCAGAGTGGTATAGAGGACAAGTAATTTCACCGGACAGGGCGACGAGCGTTCTTCTACAGATGTTGTGGTGTCCGGTGGCGGCGGGACGAGGGTATCGCTTAATGGCGTCGAGCATTCCGGCTTTGTAAAAAAGGAGTCCCTGTTCAGTAAAATCAGGGCGGAGAAGCCATCTCCCAAATCGCGGATATGGTAGTAAAGGCTGTCCCCAAGCGAAATCGAACCGGTATAACGAGCGCCTTTTCGCATGAGCAGCATCGTGCCGAAATCACAAGGAACCGTATCCCCTTCTTCTGTACAGGTATCAAGGGGAATCAAATCTCCCAACCAGTAGAAATCTCCATTTGAAGACGACTCGACATACTTTGCCTTAAAATCAACATCATCGGCAACCTCCTGTAAGGACATTGAAATCACGCCGTTATTCTGGATAGAAGGAAAATCTCCGATTTCCACCACATTGACACTGGTAGTTGTTTTGAGATTCTCAAAGAGCTGTTTTCGGGTTGACTGTTCAACGGTCAACGAATCATCAGGGACATTGGTTTGTTCAAAAAAATCTTGTCCGTAAACCGCCTTCGTTGTGCAAAGCAGGAGGGCAAGAAACGCAATGTAAAATTTTGTTTGGATCGAGGACGGGGGGGGCAAGTTTTTGTTTGGTCGTCGGTTCATATTTTGATTTTTTACAAATCTATTGCCTTACATTCACACCCACAACCACTTTAACACCTCCGGAGGTGTTAAAGTGGTTATCGTCGGTGGTTTATGGCTCCATCTTCTCAAAGGAAATCTTGATAGTCATAAACTTGCAAGCCATAGGTTCCTTTGCCGTGAAAGTAGCTTTTAACCCATATTGCTATCTGCATGGTTCGATTGTTCGGTTTTCCCAATTCCTGAAAATTGTCACACCTCGAATCGCTTGGTGGTGGCACACCGGCAGGGTAACGTTCTAAACTATTTCTTCGCCCCGGGCGCAATATTGTAGTTAGCTGCCAGGCCAAAAGACAGAAAAGACCCACTCTCTCCGGGGTTGAACACAAAGCCGAAATCGGGGCGAATCGCCCAGCGGCTCAGGTCCTTGCTGAATCCGAAACCAATGTTCACCCCGATCAACAGGTCTGTATCTTCTTCAAAAAATTTATCAGCGCGCAAGCCCAGCGTTGCCTCAAAGGTGTTGGAAGGGTTGGGAATGGTAAACAGTAACATCGGGCTGATAAACCATTCCGATTCGCCCTCGTCGAAGAACATCCCTATAGGCAACGCAGCGGCGACCCGGTCCTGTTTCAGGGCAAACTTCGGCCCGAAGGAGATGAAATTGATGCTCCCCTCATTCTTAAGGTTTTCGTAGCGGAACTTGATGTTTACCTTGTCACTGACGCCGTATCCAACTCCCAGACCTACCCCGTTGTCGGCCTTTTCCGAGTCGCCATCAAAACTGGCGCGAACGTGGGTAAAGGAGCCTTTCAACTCGACCTCACCTTTCGGCAACATACGTGCCGTTTCATAGGGGACTACACATTGATGCAGGGAAAAAGAGGCAAGAAGGAGCGCCGCTGTTCGCAACAGGGCATAGAGATTTAGAGTTTTCATAAGGACATTTGGTTAAATATTAACAATCTGGAGGTTATCAAAATAATAAACTGGATTTTATTCCATGAAACAAATATACACCCAATAAAAAGTTAAAATAAAAATTATTAACACATTTATTTGCTCGTTAAATATAGCCCCAAATAATATGCTTGAGGATTATTTCTCCCCGTCATCCAGTCCGTCCTCCACCCGTTCGAACCCGTCTGCGGGCGCTTCATTCCAGCGGTGCATCCGGCACCAGTCACAATCTTCCCGGCCGCATCCGGTGGTGAATACCCGGTTCCGGATATTGGCATACGTCTCGCGGATCAGGTTTTCAACAAAATGAATATCTGCTGCGCTGAAGTTGATCTCGGTGATCGGGAAGGCGCCCCGTTTATCCGGTTCCAGCCATGAGACTGCCGTTTTCCCCACGGGCTCAGGGTATATCCGTGCATTGTCGAGCAATATTTTATAAAAAGCCAGTTGGCGCCAGTATTCGCCGCCCAAAGGTTGCTGTGCATCGGGCGGAGCGGTTTTTTGCGCTGCAGGCATACCCGTTTTGTAGTCTACAATCCGTAAGGTATTGTTGTCGAGCCATTCGATCTTGTCCAGCACGCCGGTAAGCGGTACGCCATCGAGTTCGACCCGGTCGATGCGGCGCTCGGCAATCGCCCGTTTGCGCCAGAACGGCACCTGCTCCACGTGGATGCGGCGCAGATAGTCTTTGCCCAGGGCCAGGCGCTGGGCAAAACTGTTTTCAGAAAAATAGCCCCGTTGGCGCTCCATCTCTGCCGCAAAGCCGCGCAGCAGACTTTCCGGGGCCGGCCATTGCATCTTTTTATGGCTTTTCATTTTCAACAAAAACTGCTGCAGTGCGCCGTGCATGGCGGTCCCGAATGCGGCTGCTTCGCTTACTGCGCCGGGTATTTTCAGCACATCTTCGTAATAAAATGCCAGCGGGCACCGCAGGTAACGGTTGAGCGCGCTGATGCTCAGGCTGAATTCGGCAAGCAATTCGTCGAGCAAAGCCGGTTCGGGCAAGGTCACATGCGCGTGGGCTGGTTCGAGCAGTAGCAAGGCCTGCGCTTCGAGCAACGCTTCCGGATCGACAGGTGTGTCAACCGGCGTTAATCCGGTTTCATCTGCAAATTGCGTTTGGGTAAGCGCCTTGCCGTCTTCGCCCAGGCGCGCGTTTGAGATATGCAGGTGTTGCCGGGCGCGGGTCATGGCCACGTAAAACAGGCGTCTGCGAGCCTCCAGCGCGTCTTCTTCGCCGGAAAGGGTAAGCGTGGGCGGCAAAACAAACCGCGCCCGGTTGCCGCCGGTGTTTTTCTCCCAGGCGCTGTCGGTGCAATCGAACAGGAAAACATGTTCGAACTCCAAGCCCTTCGCTGCGTGCGCCGTAAGCAGTTGCACGCCCGCCATGCGTTGCACGGGTTGTTGCAGCGGCAGGGGCAGCCCGTTATCGTCCATGCTGTCGAGCAGGTCGAGCAGACGGGAAAGGGGGAAACGCGGGTGGCGCGCAGCCTCCGACAGTACAAAATCCATAAACGTATGGAGTACCTGGAGCAGCCACACCTTGTCCGAATGGCCCAAGGCCCAGCTGAGCAGCCCCGATTGGGTATACAAGCGTTCGATGAATTGCGGAACCGGCAGGTTGTGCAGGTCGGCGATCCAGCGGTCGATCTTCCGGCCGATGTCGTTGATACGGGCCGCGTCGTGGAGTTGCAGGCTCTCCGTAAACGACGCGTCGCGGAGTGCCACGCGCCAAAACACCTTTTGTCCGGTCATGCTGCCGGTTCTGGCGTATCGCTCCCGGCGCTCTGCATCGGAGGCTTCGCTGCGACCGGCCTGGCAGGCAAAGGCAATCTTGCCCAGATCACCCGCGTCCAACCCCAAAAACGCGACATGCAACAGCCGGAACAGGCGGTGTTCGCCGGAATACGGCCGGACCGATTCTTCGTGCAGGTATTTCAGCAGTTCGCGGCATTGCTGTATCACCGGCAGGTCGAGGATATTTACCGGGCGTTTGGTCTGGTAGGGAATGTCTTTTTTTTCCAGCAATGCCAGCAGCCGGTCTGCCTGCCGGTGGCGGGCGTAAATAACCGCGATTTCCGACGGCGGCACCCCCGCTTCAATGAGTTGCCCGATCTGCCGGGCAATGTGGGCCGCCTCATGCAGGCGGGTGTCGTAAACGGCCCGTTCAACCAGGCCCGGCCGGGTATGGGTGGCGCGCAGGATTTTCTCCGGCGAACCTTCAAGCAGGCTCAGAGCGCGCAGGGTGTTGTTCCCGATCAGCTGTTGGGAAGCGTCGAGCAAATCCTGCGTGGAGCGGTAGTTTTCTTCCAGGATGACCGTTTCCAGTCCGGCGCGGTATTTATGGTGAAACTCCCGCAGGTTCTGCAACCGCGCGCCCTGAAACTCGTATATGCTCTGGTCGTCGTCGCCAACGATAAAAATATTCGGAACCTCCCAAAAGTCGAGCAACAGGTTGAGCAGGTGAAACTGCGCGCCGTTGGTATCCTGAAACTCATCGACGAGTATGTATTGGTACCGTTCCTGGTAACTGCGCAACAGCGCTTCGCTCTTTTCAAAGGCCTTCGATACCCACAGCAGCATGTCTTCGTATTCATACCGGCCGTCGCGCTCCATAGCGTGCAGGTATTTGGGGAAGAGGTCGGCAGCGGCTTTCAGGCGCGACATCCTTTCGGTCATCTCCTGTATCCGGGCCGTCTTGGGTTCGCCTTTCTTTGCGTGTTTTGTGTTACGCTGGTAAATAAAATCCGGATTGGCAGGCATACCGGCCAGAAACTCGTCTGTTTTGCGCAATACAAAGCCCGGCGACCAGCCTTCCTTTTTCATGGTGGCAAACAAGTCGCGCAGGTGTCCTTCGTATTGGTAAACGTCTTTTTTCCCTTCACGCAGCGGATGTTCGGGAGGGAGTTTCGACAGTATGCCGCGCACAATCCCGATGCGCTCCAGGTCGGTTACCGGTTCGAGTGTGCCCCGTCCGAAGTGCTCCATATTTTCCTGGATGACCCGGTTGCAAAAAGAGTGGAATGTGGTGATCGGCACCCGGTGCGCTTCGGGACCGATGCGTTCCAGGAGTCGCCGGCGCATGGCGTTCACCCCGGCATCGGTGAAGGTAAGGCAGAGCACATTCTGGGCACGGGCATCCGTATCGAGCAGAATTTTGCCGATACGCGCGGTCAGGATATGGGTTTTGCCCGTTCCTGGTCCGGCGATGACCAGCACCGGACCTTCCGTCAGGTCAACCGCCCTGCGCTGGCCGGGGTTGAGCGTGTCGAGAAAGGCGCGGAAAGCGTCGTTGCGTTGCGCGAGTTCGATAAGGGATGTGCCTGCAGACATTCGTTACGCCGGTAAGGAGAATCGTATTTATTGCGAAAGGTACCGCAATATGGCAAATGTTGACCGGGTGCCGTGGCACAGAAAGTGCATCGACCGTCAGGCCGGAATGCCCTGGCAGAGTTCTACCAGCACGCCGCCGCTTGACTTGGGGTGCAGAAAGGCCACGAGTTTATTGTCGGCCCCGCGTTTGGGTTCGCGGTTGAGCGGCACAAATCCCTCCGCCTCAAGCCGTTCGATCTCCGCCCGGATATCGTCGACCTCAAACGCGATATGGTGGATACCCTCGCCGCGCTTTTCGATGAATTTTGCGATCGGGCTGTCCGGATCGGAGGCCTCTAATAGTTCGATCTTGCTCTCTCCGATATGGAAAAAGGACGTCGCAACTTTTTCGCTGTCGACATTTTCGATCTTGTAATGGGCTTCGCCCAGCAATTTGCGAAACAGTTCGTTGCTGTCCGCCATGTTGCGCACAGCAATGCCGATATGGTCGATGCGTAGCATAAGGGTTATTTCTTCTTGATCCAGATCTGCTTTTCGCCTGTCAGGTTTTGCAGGGTAATGATTTTCTCCTGTACTTCGCTGATCTTGTTGTAGGTAAACTGAATACCGACCTGAAAGCCGTTTTTCTGCAGGTAGTAAACATCGAAGCCCTCTTCCTTCAGCATTTGTTCCAGCCTGTCGGCATTGGCTTTTTCACGAAGCGTGGCCACGACAAGAATACATTCGCGGCTGCCTTTGGCGGTAATTTTACTCTGCTCGCGTGCAGCGGCCATCTTTTCAGCCACCGATTCCTTTATGGCCTGGTCGTCGGTTTTTTCGCTTTCATTTTCCGATAGCGGCGCCTTTGTTTCTTCGGGCTGCGGCGTTTTTTTGGGCGGCTCGTTGGTGATACCCGATCCGGGCACCGGATTGGCGATACGCTCTGTGTTTTCGGCGTCTGCAACTTCCGGCTTGTGACGCTGTGTTTGATACAGCCAATACGCGCCTGCCAACGCAAAAATCAACAAAAATATGCCGAGTGCGGTTGCCCAGCCGGCGCCGCCGGAGCGTGTCGCTGTGGGCGTGTACGGTTCGGGCATCGGCGGTGGCGGCGGACTTTGCTGCTGTGTTTCGGCGCGGGGCGGCGCCGGAGCAGGCGGGGGCACGGGTGGCGCCGTTGCCGTCGGCACTTCGGATGTCTTTTCAACTTCTCTGGAACGCGCCAGCGGTGAAAACTGGAGCGGCGGCAAGCCGAAGGATTCCGGGTTAAAATTGGTGGTATCGGGCAGAAACTGAATTTTCTGGACGTAGTTTTTGTACAGCCGGCCAACGTTGGGCAGGGTTACGATCTCCCGCTGGTTGAGCATCCCCTGCATTTTTTCTACAAATTCATCGATGGCCCGCCGGGCATCTTCCGAAGAAACACCGTGCTCGACGGCGACATCATCTACGAGGATGCCGTCGTCGTATGTAAGGTTTTCCGTGAAAGTCAGCGACTTGGAAGGCGGGGAAACAGTGCCGCTGATATAATCGGCGGTAGCAGACGACTTGGTTGCCGTAAAGGTGCCAAAACCGGGAATAGTCAGCGTATCGTGCAGAAAAAGCAGTTTTTCTATGTGCGCAGGGATATCAATTTGCATGGTCGGGACGGTTAAATGCTGGTGAATCGGGTTAAGAGATTAGTAAATTTAAACAATTATTCTGCCAAAATGCGCGCAAAAGTATGTTTTTTTCATATGGTAAGCTTTGGTGCACAAGACAATAAACGTCAAAAAACGATTTGATGGTATCTGCCAGAATTACTGCACGGGTTTGGTGTAAAAAAAACAATAAGCTTGTATTTTTGGCACCACTATTTACAGCAGAAAATTATGAGTGAAGTTGAAAGCTTCTTTAAATCGGCTTTTTCGGTTGATAATGTCATCTTTGGTTTCGATGGAGGCGATTTAAAAGTATTGTTGATCCAGCGCGGCGCGGCGCCTTACAAGGGCAAATGGGCGCTTCCGGGCGACCTCGTTTATCCGAATGAGGACCTGGATACTGCTGCCGAGCGTGTGCTCGAACAGCTCACCGGATTGCGCGGCGTATATCTGGAACAGGTAAAGGCATTCGGTGCAGTCGATCGCCATCCACTGGGAAGGGTCATTACCATTGCTTATTTCTCACTTATCAAGATCAGCGATTATACTGTTACACCGGCTTCATTTGCACAGTCGGCGAAGTGGCACGCCGTCAACAAAGTAGTCGAACTGGCATTCGACCACAATGAAATACTCGACAGCTGCCTGAGGCGGCTCCGGCGCAAAGTCCGGATGACGCCGATCGGCTTCGAGTTGCTGCCGCCCAAATTTACCCTTACGGAGTTGCAGCACCTGTACGAAGCCATCCTGATCCAGCCCAAAGACAAAAAGGGCAAAAACGGGAACAAAGGGATCGACAAGCGCAATTTTCGCAAAAAAATACTGTCGACCAACCTCCTCCACGACCTCAATGAGGTGCAGGAAGGTGTGGCCCACCGGCCGGCCAAACTCTATCAGTTCGACCGGTCGAAGTACGAACAACTGGTAGCGGAGGGCTACAGTTTCGATATTTAAACTAGTACACCACTACTTTGGCCGTTGCGCGCTGATCGGCTGTGACCACCGACATAAAATAGACACCCGGCTCCAGGGTCTCCACCGAAACCGCAAAGTTGCCGCCGGCAGCCGTTCCGCTTGCCGACAACTCACCGAGCGCATTGTACAGTTGCCATTGCACCGGCGCGCCGCCGGGCAGTTGCACCTGCACCATATCGCGGGCCGGGTTGGGTCGTACGCTCAGATGGAGCGCAGGCGCCTCCACTACCGGCGTCGACAGGTCCGTTTTGTACATATTGAGTCCGCCGCGGAAATTACCCGTGATCAGTTCAGGCGTGCCGTCGTAGTCCATATCGCCGAAGGCGGGGCTGCTGCGGTTGCCGTCGTCGGTATTTCCCCAGGTCAGCGAAACCGTCTGGAAAGGTTCGGTAGAGGCCGCAATATTGAGGTATGCTTCCAGTGCGCCGTTGACGCCGCCTACTACCAGCATCGGTCCGTCGATGGTCGGCAGGATGGCCGGAGCGCTGTATCCCACCCCGTTGGTGATGAGTTCGGTATCGATGCCGCCGATCTTGGAGATGGTGGGCTGGTTGGCGAAAACTGGTTGGGAGGGCGTACCCGTGTTTTTGAAAAAATTGACGTTGCCCTGGTACTCACCCATCAGAATATCTTTCAAGCCGTCGCCGTCGAGGTCGAACACCACCGGTGTGGACGAAGAGCCCACATCCATGGAAACCCACATCGGGTTGAAGTCCTGCTGAAATGTCATGGGATTGTTGGGCCCTGCCGTGTTGCGGAAGCAGTACAACCAGCCGCCGTAGTTGCCGATCAGCAGGTCGAGATCGCCGTCGCTGTCGATATCACCGAAAGCGGGGGCAAAGTCAAAATCATCGGGTGCATACTGCGACATGCCGAGCCAGTCATCGTCGACGAGTTCAAAACGCGGCTCGGTTGGCGAGCCGATATTCCGGAACAGGTACAGGCTGCCGTTGTTCGAGTTGCCCGGGTTGAAGGGGACGAAATAGCCGTTGTTGCCCACCACGAGGTCGGGCAGGCCGTCGCCGTTCACATCGGCGACGACGGGGTGTGCGGCCGTCCCGAGGTCGATCATATCGTCGACAAACAGGGTTTTCGACGTCAATTCGAAGTGATGACCTGTCGCAGCGGTATTCCGGTAAAACCAGACGCATTTCCGGTCTTCTCCGATCGTTTTGCTGTTGGGGGCCACTATCAGGTCTTTTTTGCCGTCGTTGTCGATGTCGAGGTTGAAGGCTGCCGGGAAGTTGTAGAGTTCCACGGTGACGTCGTATGAAGGGAAAATGGTGTCCTGCTCGGTCATCCAGGCCTGCCCGATATCGCCGCCGTTGGTGAACATACCCAGGCATTCGAACGAGATATTGCCTAGGATCAGGTCGCGGTCGTTATCGCCGTCCTGGTCGTAGGTGAGCACCGTAGCGCCCGGGTGACGCTCCTCGCGGTCTTCGGCCACTGCTTCCTCACCGGGGGCGATACAGGGCGCACAGCAATTCGGCGTGCTGCTCAGTGATGCCCGGCAGGCCTCCAGCCCGTTTTCATAAAAACGTCCCCAGCAGTCGTCGATCAGCCGGTATTTCAGACTGTCCAGACCGAAGCCCAATTCTACCGATTCGTTGCGCAGCCACCAGAGGTGCGTGGTATTGCCGGCTGCAAAACTCACAATATCGAGGTCGCCGTCGCCGTCAATATCGTCTATCGAGGGCACATCTGATTTGGCGATGGAGAGGTTGTTCCAGAAACCCGGCTGAATGGCCGGATACCAGATGTACAGGGGATTGCAGCTGGAACAGCCCTGGTAGTAGAACTGGAAGGGTTTGAATTTCAGGACGTTGTTTTCAAAATATCCGGTAAAAACCTGCATTTCCTGGGAGCCGTCCTGCTGCGAGGCGCAGAAAATGTCGGCAGCGCCGTCCTGGTTGTAGTCGCGCAGGAGCATATAATCGGTCAGTTTGGGGAAATATTCTGCATACTGGGGCGCATAGGTATAGCTGATCGTTCCGGCAATGTCCTCGTTCAGGAACGTGAGCAGGACATCGCCGGCCCGGTCGAAGATCACGAGATCCTGGATGCCGTCGTTGTTGAGGTCGGCATTGGAAAACTGCCCGTTGTTCAATCCCCCGGCAAAGGGATATTTCAGGTCCTTCCCGTCGATGCTAACCGGTGCGGAGTAGCGTTGAAACAACAGGTTTTGGGCGGAAAGGCGGGTGGAAAAGCAAACAAAAAGGATCAGAAAAAACGGGAGGTGCCGCATCTATTTTTATTTTTTTGGCGAAAAAACGAACTTGTCGGGCAAAATTACACCGAATCGTCCAAGAGACCGGCCTTTAAACCGCCCACCGTCAACGATTGACAAAAATCAGACACAAGCAACATGACCTACGAATTTAACGGATACCGCCCGGTCGTACACGAAAGTGCCTTTATCCACCCCCAGGCTGCTGTCACCGGCAACGTCGTGATCGGCCGCAACGTGTACGTGGGTCCCGGCGCCGCCATCCGCGGCGACTGGGGGCAGATCATCATCGAGGACGGCTGCAACGTGCAGGAAAACTGCACCATACACATGTTTCCCGGCGTCACCGTCGTGCTGCGGGAGTCCGCGCACATCGGTCACGGCGCGGTGATCCACGGCGCGGTGATCGGGCGCAACAGCCTGATCGGTATGAACGCCGTCGTCATGGACGAGGTAGAGATCGGGGAGGAATGTATCATCGGCGCCCTGTGTTTCCTGAAAAGCGGCGAAAAAATACCGCGCCGCAGCCTGGTTGTCGGCAACCCCGGCAAGGTGGTGAAGGAAGTCAGCGACGAGATGATCGCCTGGAAAACCGAAGGCACCGGCTTGTACCAGCAGTTGCCGGAGCAGTGTTACGACAGCCTGCGGGCCTGCGAGCCGTTGAGGGTGATGCCGAGGAAAAGGAAGGAGATGACGGGCGAGTACAAGATTTGGAAGAAAGTGTAAAAAGAAGGCGTTGTATGCCACGTTACACAGTTGACAGGTTTTGTATTTTCAGACAGGATTTACGAGATTTAAAGGATTTCCGGCGACGAAGCCACCTTAATTATCCTAAAAATCTTGCGAATCCTGTCTGAAAACTTCAACTCCTGTCAAAATTACACCAACAGGATACCGTTCTGAATCGTAAATTATCAATTGGCAGTGCTGAGCGGGACTTCAGGCCGCATGCGGCGTAGAAATTGTTGAACGGCCGGATCATCCGGGGACAATAAATTGACTTTTTTAGCGAACAGGCACAATTCCCGGGTATAGGAATCATTTCTGAGCACTTTGAAAACACCGGTAAGGCAAACCACACTGAAGCTGTCCGGATTGATAATAGAGCGTCCCTGATAAACGGCAATTTCTGTTCCGGCGCGGTCAACAACCTGAAAAGTATGCACATAAAACAGGTCGAGCAGTGGGTCACCCGGCCATTTTACAAATAATGTATCATGGAAGAAAGCCCCGTCGTGGAGCGACGGCTGACTTTTCATATCCCGAAGTGACTTGAACGGCTTTGTTGGCTGGGGAAAATCTGCTGGCGGCGTATATTTCATTTGCAGCAAAATGAAAGCGCAGATGTACAGTATGGAGATCCAGGTAAATATGGTTGCAATCGTTTTCATGACGCAATGAATTTTTAATGAGAGGGAGGGTGGACAATGACTAACACCTGCAGGCTGCGCGCCGCCTGCAATCATTTTGGGTCAGACTTACTTGTAAAGACCGGTACCCCTATGGGGAGCGAGGTCATTTTTTTCGCCCGGGATGGCGAATAGAACGGAGGACGACGGACCTGAACAGCGATAGAAATGCCAGGCCTACAATGAACAAGTAGAGCATCAGCAATCGGTTTAAGTTAACAAATAGCCGCCGAGAAACGAAAAGGGAGAGCATTTGATATTGTCAGATAAGGCCTGCTCGCCCAAGACATCCGGCTGCGGATCAAACAGTCACTAAGTAATACACGTGCATTTTCTTTTAAATACTTTTTAGTAGTGGGACTATACTATATTTGCAAAGTCAGATAAGGCCTGCTTGCGGGTCTTAATCAGCCAGCCAGAGTGCTTTCTGGCTGGTTTTTTCTTGGGCTAAGATAAAAGCAAATACAGACCGTGCAAGGTTTTTTCAGAATTATTTTTTATTAAAATGCGATTTTGCCAATTATAAATTTATTTATTTTTACAATACACACATAATTAGAATAATATTTTTCCAGAAAATAGAAATAATTTCTGGAAATATTATTCCAAATTAATAACTGTTCTTACCCAATAGGCAAATTGGCTACCGTGCTGCTGTGATTCATAGGCCAGGTGAAACGCTTCTGCAAAAGCAGATTCTGCTTCAATACGCTTTTGCGCTTTTACGGAAATGTTCAACATTTCATGGGCAATTTCAATCATACCATCGTCGAAATTAGTCTGACACTCGAGAGGTCGGTTCAGCACATAAACCCGATTGCCCCATTTGATCAATTCAGGCCGGTAAGGATAATCATCGCCGTAAACCTTGCGTTGCTTCCACAGTTTTTTTCGCCAGATAGCACGCAACCCGTTTTGCAAAGCCTCTAATCCATATTTTCGGGCATAAATATCCATTTCAGCAGCGGAAAATTCCCTGGGGTTCAAATCAAGTAAATGTTCCAGATGATTGGTAGTCGCATAGACTTGCGCTTCAGTCGGCGATTTATCCGCCAATTCACGCAAATCCAGGTATGCTTGGGTGTCAACCTCCACCTTTTGCACTACACAGTAGCCTCCAATTATGCCCCGGCTATCGTACCCGCAGCTGATGAAGCATCCTTCGAAGAAGCCTTTGCCGTGGTCGGTCTCCAAGTCGAAAATAGCATAACTCGCCACAGACATACCCGGCTCCCCGTAAGCAATCAGACATAGCTTATTTTGGCGTATCCGGCTGATATTGAATACGATACTTTGGCGCAGCATGTTCTGATTTTTTATTGCGATATCTTTTTTGATATAGGGATACAGGGTTGCGCGGTACTGGTGCGGCTCAACCACCATCACCGATTGCACAACATAACCACGTTTCAGTCCAAAGTTGAGAATACGGTATACACCGCTCAGAAAAGTAAAATTTTTAAGCGAACTGCCCCTTGCCTGAAGGCTGGAAATATCCTCTACTATATCAGGGCTTGTATAGAAATTACGCCGCTGAAGCATGATGTACAGTTTGAGGAGGTCGCTCTCTTCCTGTGTCAAATCCGGCACCAGCAAATCCGAAGATAATTTTTCATACAGGCTGACTGCCTTGGTGGCATAATCGGAAGTAGTCTTAATCAGAATAGCCTCAGCGGATACGGGGTAATGCCTGACACTGACACTTAAAAGGATACTTCTTATGATACGGTGCTGTTTTACCAGCCGGACTGAGTCGGGGACTACGCCGATCAGGAAAAAAGGGTTTTTACCTTCATGGCCTTCTAACTGAACACAAAGCCAGCGTTTGTCTACAATCGTGGCGTATCCATCATAATTGATATCGGTTTTTTGCGATTCCAGGTCATTGCCGCGGACGTCGCCTAATTTGTGGAAGCCCCACTCCCGGGCCGGATATTTATTGTTGACCGGTTTACTGAAGTTAATGGCCAACACAAAAGAACGCACCCCAAAACTTTTCACGGAAAAATAAGCGCCAATGTAGTATGTCCAGCCGTCATCAACAGGTGAAGCAGAGGCATTTTCTGTTGCTACATCAAGATTACCGCTATGCTTAAGGTGCGTTTCGAAGTCTTCCAGATTATTGTAACCGAGATAATTGAAAAAACCGTAAACATATTTTTTCCCGACGAATTCAATCTCTTCCAGTTCGGGGTTCGATTTTAAATGGAGATCCTTCTTGTACAAATAATCCCCATAGTTAACTTTAGCAACCTTCTCGCCCTGGCTTTCCAAATCATCCAGCAGCCGAATAACCCGTATATCTTTGGCCATAATCGACGCAACCGTTTCCATGCCCTTCCCAAGAGGTCTGTTAGGTGCATAATCACCCATGCCGAAGTATTTTGCGCTTCGACCATTTTCGGTTGGCAATCCAATTTTTTGAATGATTGCTTCGTATAACTGCTCAAACGTGGCCCGATTTATTTTAACCCGGACCAAAGGGTATGGATTCTTTTGTTGGGCTGTAGGTTTTGCCATCTG
>ERZ724526.353-NODE-353-length-27087-cov-7.567550_pt1 | contig 27087 bp, 38 predicted proteins | sample MGYA00376059_ERZ724526 | MGnify/ENA primary metagenome ERZ724526 (study PRJEB28724, sample SAMN07190883) | activated sludge metagenome | isolation source: activated sludge of sewage treatment plant in Hong Hong | place: Hong Kong | collected 2016-03-17 ...
GATTGGGCAAAGACTGCCAACGCGCGTGGAACTTCTGACTTTCCCAGTAAGTCAGAAAACCGCGTGCAGTCTGGACGTGCAGGCCGTAAGTCGCACAATGGTAAGTGGCGTACAACGCACAAAGCTCAACCCGTTCTAAAGGTTACGCTTTGACTCGACTAGGTTGGGTCGCGTTGGCGCTCATGTTTCTGGCACTCATGTCCCCTACCCGTAATGTGCCGCCAACTACTTGTGAAACGGTATATACGGGCCCGGGATCACTGACCTATTCGTCATGCGCGGTTTTGGACTACTCACAAGTAGAAGATAGAACCCGAACCAGCACCAAAGCATAAACACGTCAATAAGGTCCTAATCTATTAGGTTAGGGCCTTATTGGCGTGTTCGCGTTTTACGCGGCCCACAGGGGAGAGAACCGCCGATTTTTCACCGATTTTCACCGATTTTTCACCGTTTCACCGATTTTACCGATTTGAGCGTGCGCACAAAAAAGTTTTCCCAGGTTGCCAGCATGACCCAAAACTTTTTTGCCAGGAATATCAGAATGTCAAATCAATAGCACAGTTAGAGTATAGTCATTGACTAGTGACTATGCTCTAACTGTATTATTGATTAGTTAGTAGCAATGACCCAATACTACCCACTAACTAGAACCTGATGATTACAGTTTGCTAACACTAAGCAGGCACTATACCTACTTAGAGTTACTAACTAGTCCGCGGTTTTACACACGCTAAAAAAGAGGCATAACTAACATGGAGTATAGTAGTAGGTATAGACACTATAGAGTATACCTATACCTATATAATACTCTATATATACTATTCTCTTATTATAGCATTCACATAATGCATATAATGACGTTTCCTATAGTATAGTTTGAAATTTTCCGTTTTTCAAGTTATTACCATAACAAGAAGACTTGACAACCGAAATTACTGAAATACCCACACCAACCCAAACAACAAACCAAACCGAAAGGTAGCAAAAATGAGTGGAAAGCGGACTGGAATCACCTGCCGGTGCCCCATTTGTCACAGGAATGACGCGGGCAGCAACAGGCACAGGAAATCCTACGTCGCCTGTGGATTGAAGCAGGACGAGAGAGGGATTTACAGCACGGAGTTCAAGGTCGACCAGCGCAGAACGCGGCGTCGAATCGAGAAGCGACAGTGGAAGTCGGAAATCTGGGATTGACAACTTTGTTACCACACAAACTTTGATAGGCTTGTGTGGTAATATGGAGAATCAAACCCGATCAAACCCGATCAAACCCGATCAAACCCGATCAAACCCGAAGGAACATCAAAATGCAATTCCACCAAGCAGAATCCCAGCCGTACACGTACATTGTGGAAGATGACAACGGCAAGCAATTGGGCACCGTAGACGAATTCCACACCCACGACAATACACTGGAAGGATTCGCCGGGAGGGTTCTCTACACCGGAATCCGTTTCAACACGCGAGGAATGTTCGAGCAGAAGACATTCCAGGGATTCACCGCCGCGCTGCGATTCGTCGGAAAAGATCGCTAGTAAAATGGCCCCCCCCCCCCCTGTGGGAGGTTGTCTGCGTAACCCAACCTAACTCAACTAGCAAAGCGTAAATCCGATCAAACCCGATCAATCCGTTTTGTGGGCCTAGCTCTGGCTAGCGTGCTGCGCTATTACCTAAAGAATGGTAGTAGACTCTATCGCGTACGCTAGCCGTTACTAGTTGCACAAACCGATCAAACCCGATCAAACCAGAAAGGAATCCAACAATGGATGGAATTCAGATTTACCGGGACTCGTTCAACTCCGGTAAATTCAATTTCGAGTGCCCGGAATGCGGGGAAGTTCTGGGCACCTCCAAAACTCTACTTGCCGCGACCAATTCAGCAATGTGCCACAATTCTAACAAGCATTACAACACGTTGCAAATTACTATTTGCAATTGTGATGAATGCGCCTTGGCAATTTACCAATTGTACCTAGCAGAATTGACGGGCACCATTCAGCACGAGAAAGGAAAGAAATGAATATTTACAAAATCCACAAAGGTGCAGACGGCAGGAAATACGTCGAGGTCTATTTCAAGTCCAACGAGCGTTATACCACTGAAGCAACATCGCGTAATGGTGAAATCAACCTGTCCAAGGTCGATTGTGTCGATGAACTCACCTTGCCTGTGGGCGATAGGCATGAGGCAGTTCTGATTTCCGCAGTTCGAGAAATCTACCGAAACTACAATGTGAACATGGTTCCCCATGTTCACGCGTTCATCATGCTCAGTGAAAGGAATGAGTACGGAGATAAGTATATCGCCGAAATTCAGTACGATAAGTGCGGTTGGCGCGGAGTGTACGGTGGACATTACGATGCCAAGCGAAACAAAATGGCCTGGCAGTGCTACATGGATTGAAAAACATTACAGCCTTAGTGTGCGCTCGCAGATCGGCACTAAGGCACTATTTCCACCATTCAGCACGAGAAAGGAAAGAAATGAATATTTACAAAATCCACAAAGGTGCAGACGGCAGGAAATACGTCGAGGTCTATTTCATGACGTTCATCGCGCTCGACTATTTCCTCGCGGGTAAGGATATCTACCTGCCGGAAATGGATAGCTGGATTGTCAGCATGGAAGAAATCGGTGAGATTTCTGGGGACAAGTTTGGGAGTGAAAAATGAGCAATCTCCGCTACATGATTTTTTCGCCTGGCAACGTGCGTGTAAAGTACTTGTTTACCGCGCAAGGTATTTCCGACAGCGAGTTTCTGCACAATGTCTTGCGTCATCTGGACTTTGACGAGTATTCAGTGAAGTTTACTGATAAGCGTCCGCGGCGTTCGTCAAACCTGGTGGTTTGGTGGAACGAAAATCTTCTAACAACCAAGCACCAAGCACCAAACTAAGCACCTAACCAACCAACAACCAAACCCGAGGAAACAGAAATGATTTCCAGCGAGAGTTATACCACAAAGACAGACTCACGTAATGGCGAGGTCAACCTGTCCAAAAAGGAAAATATTACCGAGGTTGCGGGGTGGACGGTAATTTATCCATCGGAATGCAATGGTGCAATTCGCGATCTGGGTTTTGTGTACCCAAACAGCGGATACCGTAATTCACACTTTGTGCATTTCAACGACAAGGGTGAGCCTTATGGCACCTATATGCCGAATAAGGTTCGCGCCCGATTGATCGCAATGCGAAACCGAGAATTCAACACCACACGAAAGGATTAGAAATGATGCTCTCATGCAAGAATAATGTCGTTATGCTGTCAAGCGACGCACAGCGAGAAATCACGTTGTTCTGCGATACCGGAGAAACGATTTCCGATGATTGTGCCAAGACCATCGCCGTATGGTACATGTCCCCGGGAGTTATCGGGCATTACCTGTCCAACCTTGTTCATGCGGAAGTCGATCATCACGACCTTCAAATGGACATGAAGCGATCCCAAATGGATGAAGATGACTGGCTCGCGCTCGAAGACTGGATTTGGTCAAAGGTGAAGTTTAGGGACAGGTAATCTTCGCAGACAATTACGCAAGCAATGGCTGCATTCATTGCTAAAAAGTGCATCGCAGTCAATCACAGCCAATATGGTTGCCTGTGGTGCACTTTTAGGCAGGGTGCCTGTTTTTGATTAGGAAAGGTACAAAATGGACTCAACATTTACTCCAGCACCCGACGGATTCGAGGTTCGCGAGGTTCCCTCGAATACTAACATAAAGTACACCGTCTACCGTGTGACTTTTACGCCAGAGTCAACCACGACGGCCACACCGATTTCGAATGATTATGTTCATGTGGGGATGATCTGTGTTTTCCCTTGGGCACCTGGATTGTCAGTGACGGTTTTTGCTCCTAAGGCTGACGCGCATTACTCGTGGCAGACTGACGACATTGATCTAGGTTCATTTGGCACAATGGACCAGGCTCTCAAAACAATCGCGGCGCTCACTCCCCACCTGTGGGCGCACTGGCTCGATAACCCCGATCATGTTTGGTGATAGTTCCGCGATATTGCAGACCATTGCGAGTCTTCTCGTAGCTACTGCTTGGGTTGGGTTACTCATATTGGTTATTGCTCTCATAATTACCAGTCGCGATGAGTAGCCCAACTAACTAACCCAACCCAGCCCAAACTAGTAACCCAACCCAACCTAACCCAAACCAGAAAGGTAGTAACTGTTATGTCCGCTTTGTCTGATTTCCGCGCGATTTGTGATCGCAGCGACGCGCATTGTCATTTCTTCACTCCGGAGAATATGCGGTTCTTCCGTTCCGTCATTCTTCCGACTTATTGGCGTAACGACTTTCCAGACGATAATAAGACAATCTGGTATTTCGTGACCTCTGAGCGGTTCGAGTCCCTGTGGGGGGGCCATTTCAAAAAGCGCCTATACACGACAAGAATGCTGGTTCGCGATAACTTGACCGGGCGCGTTTCAATCCTTGATATCGGAGAGTTCCAGCAATACGGAACCGCTAAGTCTGCCTACACTGCTGCGCGTAACGCGTGGGCAGCGGAAATGCGCGATTGATTCCAGCGCATAAACTACAATTCACTAACTGCTAACACTCCACAGGAAAATCGCAGTAATGCCGTGTTCCTGTGGGGGATTAGTCGTTAGAACTCGCTAATAACTCCAAAACTACCAAAACTACCAAAACTACCAAAAACTACCAAAACTATCGAAATTAGAAAGGATTATGCCATGTCCGAGCCGATTTATAAGAAGAACTTTCTTCGTCCCTTTTCTGGGAAATCCAACTGTTTGTTTTTTGACGCCGAAGCTGATAAGTTTGGCGCTCAATGGGTCAAGGTTATTTTGCAGGATGATGAAGGTGAATACTCTGTACTCACTATGTCGTCGCATGAAATGCACATTTTGTGCAGTCAGTTCAGGGCGATTTGTGATGAGCATGGATGGGATGCTGAATGAGCCGACCGGAAGAAAGGTAGATGATTATGCCAAACCAGCACGACATTGTAAGACAGTTTACTGAATGGGCAGCCACAGCGTATTATCCGAAGCGGGTCAAATCCGTATCTTGTAAGTGGCGCGCGAATAACTCGTCGTATGAGTTAGATTTGTGTATGAAGAATTCCAGCGTGGCGGATATCAAATATTTCGTATACCCGAAACGTAGGCGCTATTCGATGTGGCTGCGCAAGCCCACTAATACTGATACTGATACTAATAATCAACATTACGTTGTATCGGTTAGCGATTACCAGTATCCGCGGGGTTGTCGTAGGTCGCTGAGTCTGGATGTTTTGATTTATTTCACCACTCACAGTTTCTATCTTTTTGATTAGAAAGGTCATCTAATGCACAGCGATTACAGTGACTACAGCACGTACAGTAATGAGATGCTGTTGCATATTTACCATATGGGAGCTAAGTATCTTTTGGCTGATGCTCTTTGTTTGCGTATTTCTGCGGACCAAGCTGAACTAATGAAGAATGCTCGTACTGCAATTGATCTTCTGCTGAAAAGGGTACGAAATGGCGACCTCCAATCCGTATAAGTATTCCAAGAGGATACTAAAGGGCCTGGAAAATGCTTCTGTGGTCCGTCTATTGATTGAATGCGTCAGGGATTATCATTCCAGAGATTCGATTGTACCGGCTAAGTCGAAGCCAACTAAAGAGGATATTCAAATCACCATTGCAGAAATCCTCTATCGTATGGAGAATGGCCACAGGGAAGACCCTATGCCAAAGGAAGAAAACTAATAAATCATTCCTCTACGGTAAATCAGGTTAGGGACACCTGCCCCTAGGTTTGTCCCCATCCTGGGCGCCTACTAGCGTCCGGCCCGTACTCACGCCCATGCTCACCACAGCAGGCCGGCAGCACGCGGCTACCACGCGGCAGCCATGGCACCAGGGGCACCGACGCTGAACGGGTCGCTCACCAGCAGGTGATATATCGACATGTCGACATAGGCACAAGTCTGTAAAATGGCTCGTCTTAGTTGCCTTGTCACCCCTTGCACATAGGGGTTCCCATGGTATGATCTACTACGTAGGCAAGTTTGACCGCCGGTCGGCGAACAGCTAACACGAGCAACAAATAAAAGATTTGAAAAACAAGCAGCAACAAAGCTGTAAAACAACCAAGGAGAAATTGAATGTCCGAGAATACTGTTGAGCAGGGTGGAACGCGTGGCCGTAAGGCTGTTCCCCTTGAGGATAAGATCGCGAATGCCGTTTCTGGTAAGCTTTCCAGCGCCGGTCAGGCTTTCTTTGATTGGCTTTCGAGTCAGGTTGCTATTCCTCTCGATGTTGCGACTTTTGCACTTACTCAGTCTCTGTACCAGGAATACACTAAGACTGACGAGTTCCAGCAGGCCGCCGCTAAGCGTAAGGCGGAGCGCGAGCAGCGCGAGCTTGAGAAGCTTACTAAGGAAATGACCAAGTTTGAGGAGCTTGCTCGTAAGCTTGGAAAGAAGATTATTGATATTGACGAGGATGACGATGATGACGATGTTTCCTCGCCTGAGGATGACAACGAGTAGTATCTGCGATTTTCAGCTTCAATGAAGCGTGAGCTAAATCAGTTTTGCGGTATCTGGTAAAAACCGTAGTTGATATCGCAGAACTAAACTCGACTATGCGAGTTGATAAATAGCGATTAGGCATAGTGCGGCTAACCCTGTGGTTGACCTTTCCCACAGGGTTAGCGTTCGGGTAAGGATGTTTACCCACAAAGTCGGAACAACGCAATGACGATTGTAGTTGTTGGCGAGGTATACTCAATGAGAGAAGTCCTCGCTCTCCGGGTAGCTAAGAGGTAAAGCATACAACAAAGATCTGATCAATCTTTTTGTAAATATGTTGGTTCGAGTCCAACCCTGGGGACGCAGACCCAGCTATAGGAAACGCGAAATCTTATAGCCTTCCCGAGAATGATTCACTCCGGGTCGAACGAATCAATAACGGCAGTTAGATACCTAATTAGAGGACGCTCTTATAGGTCGCTGAATGCTAACTGCTTTACAGACGGTAAGGGCGTATCCGTCTATAGGGGTTCGTTAGGTTCCCTAATAAAAACCTAACCTTGAGGCCACCATTTCTAGAATGGTTGAACAGCAATAAGGCCATTCCTTATTCACTTAGTAACGTGGTCCTACAGCGCGGGCAACTGTAGGTCTATTCTTGTATAAGCCAGTTCACAAATTAAGGTGAATTTCATTACTAATGACACGGTGCGACAGCGTGGGCAACTGTCGCTTTTCTGTCTCTAAATGCCTCTATAGCTCAGTTGGCAGAGCAGCGGACTTTTAATCCGCGGGTCCAGGGTTCGAGTCCCTGTGGGGGTACGGAACCAACAATGAAAGGACTACCATGTCTACCGAATTAGTTTTGATTTGTGGAACTCTTAGCGGATTTGTGATCAATTTTACTTTTTCGGCGCTTTATGCCCGTCGTATGCGTAAGCATATGCGTAAGTAAGTCGCAAAAAGTACGTGGGTTATGATGAAGCCAGTACATTCGTGAAAGGAATCATGCCAAAATTCCGAAAGAAACCTGTAGTTATCGAGGCCCGCCAGCTAATCGGAGACGCGGCCGAGTGGCACAGTGTCTACCGGTGGGTCGAAGCCAACACGCTAGGATCATTCGAGCCAATGGCTGTCATTGAAGGCCGCGTACCCTACCCTGCGTCTGGAGTCAGCATCGACCCGCGAGATGGGCGGCTGATCATCTCTACGTTGGAGGGACTACACTGGGTAGACCAGGGAGACTGGATTATCCGTGGAGTGCAGAGCGAGTTCTACCCGTGTAAGCCGGACATTTTTGACGCCACCTACGAACCCGCCTAATCGCAAAGTGGTGTGAACGCCGTGGTTTACAGAGACCGGATTCGTTCGGTCTTGAACAATCTAGAGTTCCTTAAACTCGTAGCTTCGGCACCTGCGAGGGCCATATCGCCCCTATAGCTCAGTTGGCAGAGCAGCGGACTTTTAATCCGCGGGTCCAGGGTTCGAGTCCCTGTGGGGCACTTCAAACATAATTGAAAAGAAAGGTAACAAATGAGTGAGCGTCCAGAAATTTTAGCCATGCCTATCACCGAAGTATTCACTGAAGATTATCTTCGGGTACTATCTTCTATGGATGAAAAGTTTGTGCTTACTGGAGTTGCGCTCTTTGTCGCATATTTCGACGTAAATGATATGGAGCAAGGAGTTGTTCTTGATTTTGCTTTCAACGATCATCTGTTACACGATGATGCAGATGAATCAAAAGAGAGTCAGATTACGGGAATGCTTCCTTATCCTAGGATGATTCGTCAGATTGTCGAAGAAATGGGCGATTTTTCCTGAAATGTGCAAGACTGGAACTTTTATGTGACTGTGGTAGAAAAAAAAAAAGATGATCCATAATATCTGGCTTGGCTACACCACTAGATATTATGGATTCATGCGGGTGTGCTGGAATAGGTAGACAGGGCTGGCTTAAACCCGGCTGTTGAAAAACGTGAGGGTTCGAGTCCCTTCACCCGTACGAAATTATTTACTGAAAGGTATATCGTGATTACTATTGAGGAAAGATGCCCTAGATATTGCACGAACGGTAAGAAATATGATGTTAGTTATGACGCTTATAATAAGTTTGTCGAAAATTATACTGAATGCAAGACTTGTGGCGGTAAGGGAACTGTTACTGTAAAGGTTATGGTCAACGCACATGTTGAACATAATATGGGTGATCATGCTGAAGCGTATTGGAACGGAGTTGACGTAGACGAAAACATGACACTTAAGGAGTTCTGCGAAAAGTATCTGAATAGGGATCGTAGTCATCGTGTATTAGCAGTCTGTCTTGCAAGAGAGTACAAACCAGATGTTAATTAAAAAGATGTGCCCTTTCTGTGGGCTGGAAAACGTCGTGGAAATGCCAGATACTTCTTATGCAGTATGGCAAGCAGGTGTTCCTATTCAGAATGCATGGCCCCACAGCACCCCTGCAATGCGTGAATCTGTTTTGACAGGTTCACACGAGAATTGTTGGGCTGCTATTTGGCTGGAGAATTATGATATGGATGATACCACAGATGAAATTCTGTCACGTGATATCTCAGATATTCCACATTTCATCCGGAATGCTCTTTATCCCGGAACGGACACCATTATTCCCACGAGCATCACCGCCCGCTACTCTGGCGTGTGCCCCGAATGTGGCGAGCGCTGGCAGCCCGGCGACCTGATTCGCGTTGAGGCGCGGACGGGTTCACCCGGAGCCGACGACATTTGGAGACACGCCGCCTGCCCCGCTATCCAGGACGCCACTAAGGCCCGCCCTGGCTCTGCTGTGATGTATGTGGCGCCGATGGGATCACATGACGCAGATGACAAATCTCTTTTGCAGGAGTTGTGATGGATATTATCAAGCCGATGCTCTGTAGGGCTGGAGATATTTCTAAGTTGTCCAGTCTTTCGGCAGTGAATGCTGCTGCTGAATTGAAATTGGACGGAATGCGCGCGCTCGTTTACCACAAGGACAAAGAGATTAGAATCTTTGGACGTAGTGGACTCGAATACACGCACCATTTGCATGAGGATATGCTGAGAGAGCTTAAGCATTCGATTCCGAATAACTCTATTTTTGACGGAGAGCTTGCGCATATTTCTAGTATGCACGAGGTAGAGCCGAGTAAATGGATTCCTGTGGTCGATTTTAATAAGACTATGCGGGTCATGGGCTCTGGTCCCGCCGTAGCCCTTCAAAAGCAGCGGAATACTCCTATTGATTTCATCGCATTCGATGTGATTGAAATTAGCGGTCAAGATTTAAAGCAGGAACCATACTATTTCCGCCGGGAATCACTTGAATCCTTGCAGTCTAATCTGCTTATGTCTCCAGTATGGAATCTGCAAGAATACACTACAGATGTGTTTGAGCTTTTCCAGACTCTATCTAGGGCTAAGTTTGAGGGTTTAGTTCTCAAGAAGTTGTACGGAACTTATAAGCCTAACTCGCGTACTGAGCAGATGAAGTTCAAGTCTGAAAAGTATTTTGATGTGGTAGTCATGGGAGCTACACCTGGCAAGGGTAAGTATGAGGGTATGATCGGAGCATTAAAGTTTGGTGCTTACGATGATAACGGTACACTCGTGGAAATCGGTCAATGTTCCGGAATGACAGACGCAGAACGTGCGTGGTGGACAAATAGATTGCTAACTACTCAGCTTAGTCAAGATGTGATTGAGATTAAATGTAATGATCTGTTGTCAACAGGGACGCCGCGTCATCCACAATATATTGGACGCCGTTCTGACAAACCCCCTATTGAATGTACGATGGAGCAATTCAATGCATAAAGAATTCAAGATGGAACGCATTTACGAAGATGGAGAACAGACGCATTATTCCACCGACTATACAGGTGAGGATATGACTATCATTCTTGAAGACAGATTCTTTGTTGAAGAGGGTGACGATATGCCGATGTTCATTACCATTACAGTCGATGAAGATGCTGACCCTTATAATCTTGAGTTACGGTAATGTATATGCCGCTAGAAATCAAGGAGCGTATCAATGGCAATTTGGCGGTTTTGGGGCCTGGCTCGACGACGCACGACATGGAAGCAATATCTAGTACCCTGTGAGGTCTGTCACAAACTGACCACGCCTCACACCAGGGCGGTTTATGGGACAGCGTGTAGCGCCGGCTGTGCAGCTGCGATGGGGGTCTAGTAATGGCTATTGTCGACGCTGCACCTGGGTGGACGCCGACCACTGGAAAACGGAGCAATTCAATGTCTAATGTTAACATGTCTGAAGCAGCACGTAGCGTTATTGAACTTATTGACGTGGGGTGGGAAGATTTTAAGTCTGGCAATATGACGCGGGCACAGCTTACTATGCAAGAGGCACAAGTTCTAGCTACCTTGTTAGTAGCTGAAAGATTGCTGGAACAGATTGAGAATGAGTGAATTAATGGCCAATCTTGATAAAATCTTGTATCGACCATCTTGGCAACGATTACGCGTTTCTTGTCTCGCAGAAAATAACCCGTATGGAGGTATGGTCACTTCTGTGGGCTCCAATGACGCAATGTCTCGGATGCAGAACTATATTAATGATGCTGATGCATCTGTGGCTAATATCCCAGAGTATACAGCATCCGAGATTAGCAGCATGAATCTGACACCGGAAATTGAAAAAGCTGGACGAATGTACCGTGTAGCTAATTTCATGCAAGCAACTATAAACGGACTTATTTCTCAACCAGGTCATTCTGATGCAAATCAGATGAAAAACTTCTATGATAGCGTACAACATGGAACTAACATGAATTTAGTTTCTGAGTACGCTTCAAAGTGGCGTTGGGAATCCGTGCGTTCTGAACTTGAACAGATGTTTATCGCTGAACGTTACTGGTTTACGGCTATTCGTGCTGATATGACAGAACGTATTAAAGAAAAAGGTAATAAATCCGAAGAATTGTTCTATTTCGTCGGGATTATGGATGAAATTAACCGATAATACTGATGAAAGGTTAGCCTTGGAAACTCCAATTGAAAATGATACAGACAACACGGATAACACCGAAGAAACACTTAAAGTAGCTAGTGCTATTCCTGCGCGATTTACAAACTCTGTGCGATTTTATCGTCACATGGAACGTAACAGTCGTCAGATGTACGCAAAGATTGTTTGGGAAGGCTCTGCTGTTGCTGTATTACGTGACATGGGACTACCTGCAAGTTATTACCAGGGTATTGTAGGATTTTTGAAAGACTCTGGAAGTATCGCATTACTTAAGCGAGGTGGCGGCCCTACCCCGTCCCTATGGGTACTGGATCATGAACCCACGTATGAAGAATACATTAACGTAACTAACGCTGTATCACTTCAAGAAGTAAAGGAGAAGGAAAGCAAGGACTCATTCTTGCGTATCGCTAATGATATCGTTAACCGACTTACCGTAGTGGAAACAGAATTGAATGTGATGAAGCGTGCATATCTCAAACTAATTGAAAAAGAGGACTGATAATGGCGGCTTATCAAGATGCGATTAAGTGTCCTAAGTGTGATCTAACTGGTGAAGTTACCAAGAAGATCTCTACTAAGGATGGAAACGAACTACAAACAGTTTATTGTAGAAATAAGCGATGTGAGTGGTTTGATACTGCATGGAATGTTACTGTTCGCGCGGATGGTTCTGTACCGGACCCACAGGATCATGCGGGTAGGTCTAAAACTTATCTTGTTTCAAAGTCTGAGGTTGAGCGAGCTAGGCAACTGGCTTTGCAGTATCAAGAAATGTCTAATCGCGGCGGTGAACTTTCCAATCCACATGGTATTTCACGATGAGCGTGCCATTTGAAGTTAAGTACGCGAAGAAGTGCTCTAACGGGCACGATCTGAAAAAGGGCGATCTTGTTATGTTCTCTCCGGAGAATTCAGGATCGTCAATCAGTAAAGATATCATCTGTATGCAGTGTGATGAATTCACCATTAATGTTAGACATATTCAACATAAAGAACCTGTAACATCGAAGCGTTTCTGTGGGAGCTGCTTTCTAGAATTGCCTATTGCTGCTGTAACTGAATGTCCTAATTGCGATACTAAATTATGAGGGGAGGAAGTCACAGTCCGATGCTGGACTTATATGAGTTTCAAAAAGCAGATGTAGAAAAATCGTTGCAACAGATTGCTGTGTTAAATGGCTCCGATATGGGAGTTGGAAAGACTCTTGTTGCAATCGAAACTATGAAACAATGGCGTGAGGATGTTTTTAGAGAAACCGGAATGTGGCTTCCTATTCTCATTGTGACCCCACAAAATACTTTTGAGTCCTGGGCTAATAAACTCGATATGCAGGTTCCACAGTGGACGTATCATGTTCTAAATAGAACCACTCAGGGCCGTGAGGATTTTATTACTAAAATTGCTATTCTAAAGTACGACATTTATATCTGTAATTATGAATCTATGCGTGTTATGCAGCCTAGGTTCAACAAAGAAGGATTCGTATTCTCGATTGTATGCGCTGATGAGGTCCACGCAATCAGTAACAGAAAGGCAAAGCAAACCCTCGCTTTGAAAAGTATTCGTACCCATAGAAAATTAGCAATGTCTGGTACGGCTAGTGGTACTAAGCCGTGGAATCTATGGTCAATTTTAAACTGGCTTTGGCCAACGTATTATACATCTTATTGGACTTTTATTCGTAAATATTGTGTTACTAATTTGAAGGACAAAGATTTTCAGCGTCTCGAAACGAAAGAAAGATCATCTGGATACGTAAAGATTTACGACATTAAGGATGAGGATTTACTTCATTACGAGATTTATCCGTTCTATATCAGACACAATAAAAAGACTCCGTGTTGTCCTGAACACCCGCACGGAGTAATGGACTATTTGCCGGATAAGAACTACGAAAAGTTGTATGTTGATCTTACACATACTCAACGTAAGATTTACGATGAAATGATGAGTCAAATGGTAGCATGGGTTGGGGAGCAAGAAGAAACCCCATTTATTGCTTCTATTGCTTTGACAAAAATGATGCGACTTATGCAGACAACTTTGGCAACTCCAGAAGTACGTTGGGAGATAGATGAGAATGGGAACCGAGTACAAGTTGTCGATCTCATTGATCCAAGTCCTAAGATTGATTTGGTTGAGCAAATTATCCTGGAAAATGAAGATGAAAACTACATTGTATACACTCAGTCAAAAAAGGCTGCGAATCTTTGTGGGAACAGACTACGAGAGGCTGGTGTCGCAGTACGTGTTCTTTCTGGCGATACTCCAAAAAACGAACGAGCCTCATTTGTGTCTGATTTTCAGTCCAGGAAAATTAGAGTCATTGTTGCCATCATTAGAGCCTCTGAAGGATTCGACGGGTTACAAGATGTATGTTCAACGATCATTTTCCTAAATCGTGATCTTTCCGCTTTTAAGAATCAACAAGCAGAAGATCGGCTCCACAGGCAAGGACAGAAAAATCCGGTTACTGTGATTGACATTATTGCTAGAGATACTCTTGATGAAGAAAGACTGGATTTAGACGCTGCTAACTGGCAAATGATTCTCAAAATGCTAGACGTGAAAAGGAGTGCAGCATAATGGCTAGAGAAATCCATGATTTGATTTGGAAGTATTTAGAGGCAAAACACGGGTTCTCACGTTACACAAATAGTTTTGAGATTAGACGTGTACTTTTTAGTGATGCATACGAGGTGAATGTATTTAAAAATGGGAGTAGACAAATTGTCAAAAAATTCACTTTTACTGATGAGCAGTTAGAAAATATTGGTAAGTCTGAAGCTACGTCTACAACATTTTGTATCCCAACTAAATTTTACCCATTAGCTACTGAAGTTATTAACGGTACTCTACACAAAGAAAAGGAAACCACAATGAACAGGCTTGAAGCAGAGGCAGTCCTTAATAACGCCGCTAAGGCGTTGGCTAAGATTGAGCTTCTGGAACAGAAGTACGGCGTTGATTCCGATTACAAGAACGGTGATGGTTTTTGGATTAAGATTCGATACAGGAACTCAGATACCATCTATGATTATGCTGTTATTAAGGCTAATTACATGTGGTATTCCACCGCCGTAGCTGGTAGTGCATTTAAGCGTGGCTCATTTGACCAACTTATTTCTTGGTTGGAAAACCTCAATGGTACGATTGTGCGTATGAGTCGTATTAAGTGTGAGAAGGCGTTTATTAAGAACGGCAAAAAGGTTGCGGAAAAGGTTGAGCGATGCCAGTAGTTCAAACTTGGGTTGTTTATTGTGATAACACCCGGAATTGTAAAAAGCATCCAGTATTTGGGAGACCTAACGAACCTAAGAATTCTGTAATTTCACGAGCATTTCACGAGTTTGGGTTTCGTCAGATTGCCGTAGAAGATAGAGTAGGATATGTAGATTATTACCTTCTCTGTTCCGAGTGTGCGGAATCGAAGCGTTATCCAACTCGTTGAACGTTCAACTAAACTTGACTTATACGGTATAATGGGTATTTTACACTGTAAAGGTGGTGAATATGGAAATTCAAGACTACATTGAAAATAAACTTTTTCATGAAATTCACGTATCTGAAATTCGAGAGTTTAAGAAGTGTAGACGTGCGCATAACCTTAAATACAAAGAGCAGTGGTATCCAAAGATCACTCGGGAACCTCTTGATTTTGGGACAGCTATTCATTCTGCTAAAGAAATTTACTTTGATCCTAAACGATGGGTTTACGATCGAGCAGTTTCTATTGAACTAGCGAAGGCCGCATTTGTCGAAGAAAATGAAAAAGCCAGGCAGCAAACCAAGGATACGCTTGGATCGCAGTATTCTGATAAAGAGGACGCTAATTTTGATAAGCGTCATTCTCTTGGCTTGGGTATGCTCACCCATTATTTTACTGTTATCTCTCCAAGGATTGATGCTAACATTTATCCGACGCACGTAGAACAGTCGTTTGCCGTTTTTATTCATGACAGAGACGGAAACACCCTGTGGTGCAAGTGCGATAAGTGCTGGGATAAGTTTCGTAAAAGTCCATTACACGTGGAATGGACGGACAATAACCGCCCTATATGGAAAGGTTTGCCGGTAGCTCTTGAAGGTAAGATCGACGTTATTTTCCGCGACGTTAAGACACAGAAGTATTGGCTTCTTGACTGGAAAACTACAGCTAGGCTTTCTCAGAACTACAACTGGCTTGATCTGGATGAGCAGTTAAATAATTACGTATGGGCAATGCGTGAGCTCGGTATTCCTGTGGCCGGCTTTGTATATCATGAAGATTGGAAAGCATACCCACAGGAACCAACAAGGTTGAGTAGGCCGTATAAGGGAAGAAGCTTCTCCACAGACAAGACACAACCTACAACGTATGAGTTGTTTCTCAACTGTATTATGGAGGAAGATCGTCAAGCTTATGACAATGGAGCTTACGACGAGTATCTTAGCTGGCTAAAGATGGAAGGTCCGCAGTTTTTTAACCGTGAAACTATTCGTAAGACTAATACTGAATTAAATATCATTGGGGATCAGCTTTTTGATGTTGCTAGGGAGATCATTTCCTCTCCAGCCACCTATATTTCTCCGACGAAGTTTGGTTGTCAGTATTGCGATTTTATCAATGTGTGTATTGGTATGCAGCAAGATTCCGATTGGAAGTACACACTTAACTCGTTCTTTGAACAGAAAGAACCATATTATGCGGACAAGTCTTACGATGATGGAGTCGGTTAAACCATGGCTAATCTAACTAAAGGCAATTTACCTGGGTTTGATATTAGTAAGGTAAAGGAACGGGACGCATTTTTTAACATTCTTTTGTATGGTGAGCCAGGAGTGGGCAAGACTGTTCTTGCTGGTTCTTCTGACGCCGTTCCTGAAATGCGCCCTGCCTTACTTGTTGATATGGAGGGCGGTGTCGGCTCTCTTAGGCACACTTATCCTGATATCGACGTAGTTCGTATTAAGTCGTGGGACGAAATGCAGACTCTGTATGATGCTCTATGCGACACAGATCACGGCTATCGTACGATTATTATTGACTCACTTTCTGAGACTCAGAAGTTTAATATGAACACTATCATGCAGAATACCGATTCGGTTAAACTCGGTAAACAGCATGTAGATGTTCCGTCTCCGCGTGAGTGGGGAATTAACCTCAATCAGATGCGAAAGTTTGTTCGAGCTTTTCGTGATCTGGATTGTAACACGATTTTCACTGCTCACGAAATGCTTCTTGTCGACGATATGACTGGAAAGAGCAGCGTTAAACCTGCCTTTTCTGGAAAGCTTGCTAACGAAATTGCGGGCTTCCTGGACGAGGTATTTTACATGTATGTTATTAAGAAGGGAGACAAAAATTTACGTTGTATTCTAACTGGTAAAACTGAAAAGCAGGTAGCTAAAGATCGCTCTGGCAAGTTACCAATTGTTATCGAAGATCCTACGATGAAAATTATCTACTCCTTAATGAATTCCGAATAGAAAGAATAAATAGTCATGGTTGACGCACCTTTTAAGATTAACTTCTCTGATTCTGACGCCACTAGCGAACCTACTTCTTATGAGGCTTTGCCTGCCGGTGATTACATTGTTAATGTGACTAAGGTTGAGCTTGTCAAGGTTAAGAATGGCCCTAACAAGGGTAAGCCTCAGATGAATATCGAGGTTACTGTTGATCCTGATAATGGCGAGTTTGTTAAGCGCAAGTTCTGGAAGCTCATCGGTCTTTTCGAGTATGAGTACAAGGACGGTACGCGAGGCAACTTCATGCTCGCTCAGTGGCTTAAGGCTACTGGATATGGGCACGCCATTAAGACCGGAAATGTTCCGGCTGCACCTGCTTACATGGGTAAGAAGCTTATTGCCGTTGTGGCAAAGAAGCGTCAGGATGAGGCATATGGTGGTGGTTTCCGAAACGAGATTGTCGGGTTCCGGGCACTGGAAGGTGCTAATAACGAGTCCGAGAATTCCGATTCTAACATGCCTAGCTAAGTAGGTTATAAAGGAGTTGGGGATTAGTTGAGGAACTAATCTTAAACGACATAACTCCAAAATATAAATGTGCCCACACTTCTGTAGAAAGCGGAATACATAGACACTATGACAGAACTTGAAATTTTCTTCAAACTGCTGTTCGGTCCTACCACAACCGGATATCTTTGTATTTCTCTGCTTAATCCTGAGAACAAAAAGGACATGCAAACCAGATGGTTTACTTATCCACAGGAACTAGAACAAGTACTTGCAACTGTAGAGTCATATAAAGATACACACAACGTATATTTCTGTCCTCAAATCTTTTCTAAGCGTGAAAGGCATAAGGATAACGTACTTTATGCACCCAATATTTGGGCAGATTTAGATACATGTATTCCTGATAAGCTTCTCGTTAAGCCATCCATTGTAGTTGAATCCTCGCCAGGACGTTATCAAGCATATTGGGTTCTAGATGATTATGAGACAGCTCCTGAGGATGCTGAGGCATTGTCACGTAGGATTGCTTATTATCATGCCAACGATGGTTGTGATAAGACTGGGTGGGATTTAACTCAGTTACTGCGTGTTCCGGGTACGCATAATCTTAAGTACATGGACCACAAGGTAGTTCCGCTTGTAAAAATCCTCAAATTTAATAAAGCTTATTATCGGCTGTCTGATTTTGGAGAATATCCTAATCTAGTAGATTATACCTATACCGATATACCTTTACCTGAAGAATTTCCTAAAGATGCAGAAGATATTTTAGCGTCTCATAAGAATACGTTAAACCCGCTGATTTGGAGATTGTTCACTGAGACTCCAGATTTGCACACATGGAGTAACACTCTGTGGAATTTGGAAATGCTTCTATTTGAGGCCGGATTCTCACGTGAAGATGTATTCGTAATTGTTAAATCTGCTAAGTGTAACAAGTATGCCAGGGACGGACGCCCAGACTCCCATCTGTGGAAAGAGGTTTGCAGGGCTGAGACAACATTTAAGGTTGGAAAAGAAATTCTGGTTAAGAAGCCAGAAATAATTAAAACCTTACTTACCGAACAGGAACGTAAGCATGTTAACTCTCTTGAACCAACATTTGTTGAACGTTACATTGATTGGGCTAGTTCTCTTGGTGACGCGGCGAAACAGTATCATCAAGCAGGGGCGTTTGTTATTCTCTCGTCCATTTTAAGCGGCACGGTTAAGCTACCAACTAGGTACGGTACTATTATCCCTAATGTATGGTTTATGATTCTTGGAGATACAACTCTAACTCGTAAAACTACATCAATGGATATTGCTATGAGCTTGATCGAGAATCTTGACAAAGATTTAATTATGGCTACCGATGGTTCTGTGGAGGGCTTGTTTACTAACCTGTCTTTGCGTCCAGGAAAACCTTCTATCTTTTTGCGAGACGAATTCTCGGGGTTGATTTCTGCGATGAATCGCAAGGATTATATGTCCGATCTTCCTGAAATGCTCACAAAGTTGTACGATGGTAAGATGCAGAAAAGAATTCTTCGTAAAGAAATCATCGAGATTTCTGATCCTCGTTTGATTATTTATGCCGGAGGTATTAAGAATAAGATTCTTGCGTCGTTAACTAGTGAGCATATTGGGTCCGGATTTATTCCAAGATTTATCTTCATTACTGCTGAATCTGATATGTCCAAGATGCAGCCTCTCGGACCTCCAACAATGGAAAATAAGGATGAACGAGAAAGTATCTTCAAAGAAATAAAGAAAATCCACCGTCATTATTCCGGAAAACATACAATTAAAATTGACGGCATTGATGCTGAATTAAACGCAACAAAAGAATTTGATGTTAGTATGACGGATGATGCTTGGGTCAGATATAACGAACTAGAACTTACTCTGGTAGAATTGGGTATTCGTTCTAATTCGCCTGACGAAAGCACACCTATGGGTGATAGGCTTTCAAAATCTATCCTTAAATGTGCGATGTTGATTGCTGCTTCAAGACAGTTTAATGACGGAACAAGCGTGGTTTTGACACTTGATGATTTGTTACGTGCAATTAAATTTGGAGAAATGTGGCGAGAATACGCGGATGAAGTAGTAGAAGGTATTGCTAGTTCTCCGCACGAAAAACTTATTTCCAATATTTACAAGTATCTTAAGCGTAAGGGTGATACTGGAGCTAGTAGAAGCTCTATTATGCGTGCTAACAAGTTGTCATCTAAAGACGCTAAGTCTATTTTTGATACGATGGAAGATCGAGGAATGATCGACATTGTTAGGGAAAGTCAAACCATTACCTACTTTGCAAGGGATTACGTATGAAAATTCAAATTACAAAAAATGCTAAAGAGCAGATGACAAACATTGCTGAGGATTCTATCAGTAAAATTTCCTCCGTAGGTACCCAGATGCTGATTGCGTTAGCAAGAAATCAGTACAAGGCATACGCTGGTACGGTTTCAGAAGCAGAAAAGAAGCGACGCAGGAAAGCAAATAAGGCTGCGCGTAAGGCACGAAAGGTCAATCGTGGACTCTAGACCTAAATTAGCTCTTGTTCCAGAAAAACGGGAGCAGTCAAAGTTGGATAAGGGAACTAGCACAATTGTTTCGTTTATGATTATCAGTTATTTAATCGTAACGTTTCTAACAATGTCGTCTGTACTGGTGTTTATTTGTCTAAGTATTATTGGCCTATTAAGGAGTTAAATTGAGAAAGCATCCTCTTGCTAACTGTGAACAGTGCCCCCTGTATGACACTGGAACTTACGTTGCTCCACAGGAATCGAGGAAAGTTAATGTAGCTATTGTTACTGGAATTCCTTATGATAGCGAACAATTTGCTGGCGGGTTCAATAACGCTAAAGCCGGAGCTCTTGTCGCTAATGTGATGCATCATCACGGTATCTTTATGAGTGACACGTTGCATATTAATGCTATTGCTTGTCGTCCTCCAGAGGGTACTAAAGTCAGTGCTAAAATGGTTGCAGCTTGTCGTCCGAGGGTTATTGCTCAATTAGAAGAATCGCTTTCTAAGGATGGCAAAGCGCTGCTTATGGGGACTGAGGCTGTTCAGTCTGTGGGGCCGCCAGGAGGCGTCACGGAGGCGCGCATGGGGCCGCCTAAGCTGTCCCCATGGGTTGATCGCCTTGTCGTGCCAACTGTCAACCCGTATCTGTGTATGCGTCAGCAACAGCATTTTCCATCTTTAGTTACAGATATTGGAAAACTTGTTCTCCCACAGGCAAAATTTGATCCGCCAGAGTACAACGTGGTCGATAATGAGGAAGATGCACTTCATTTAATTTCTACCTATATTGATGAACTTACTGATGACGACGAACTAACTATTGACATTGAGTGTAAGATTGATAAAGAAACATCTTACGGACATCCCGATAAGCATGATATGCTTTGTATTGGTATCAAGTTTAATGAGAACATTATTCAAGTTCTAACGGATAACGTTCTTACTCCTAGTGTGTACGCATTGCTCAAGCAACTTATGCATAGCTGCTGTTTAGACGCGCATAACGGCAAATTCGACTTGAACGGTTCGCGTCCTCTTGTAGGTCGAATGACTATTGGTTTTGATACTATGCTCGCTAGTTATGCTTTTGATGAACGGGCTGGTGCCGGTAACTTTCATGGGTTAAAGTCACTTGCTCAGGAATATTTGGGTGCACCTGCTTACGACAAGGAAATTGAGAAGTACACAGGAACAGGTGACGCTAAGGATTTCGGTAAAGTTCCGAAGCCGCTTCTGTATAAGTACAACGCTTATGACGTACATTGTACAAGATTGTTGAAGCGTATGTACCAGAAAATGCTGGAAGAAGCTGGCCAAGAAATTAGAGACCTATACGCGCGTCTTTTAACTTGGTCTGATCTTCTTATGGATTTAGAGTATAACGGTATCAGTGTAGATTTATCTTACATGGAAGAACTGTCAAAGAAACTAGAACATAGTTTGTTGTTAAAGGAATATAAGCTTAGTCTTGCAGCTTACAAAATTAGGCCAGAGGGCTATGAAAAAGGCAACGGGATTAATCCTAGGTCGCCTTTGCAAATTAAAAAGTTCTTTAACGATTGCGGTATTGGATTAAAATCTACCGATGAAGAAACTCTAACAAAGATTATCAACTATAAAAAGGATTTTCCCGAGCATGATGCGCTCATTAGACGATTTGCTCAAAGAATTCTTGATTACAGGTCAGATCAACGTGTCAAGTCTACCTACGTGGATGGAATTAGCCAACGAGCTTACAAAAATCGAGTTCATTCAAGCTACCTCCTTCACGGTACTACCACAGGAAGAACAAGTTCACGAAATCCAAACCTCCAAAATATCCCTAGAAATAGTCCTGTCAAAAGATTGTTTGTTGCATCCGAGCCAGACAGAGTTATTTGTAATGTTGACTACTCACAGGCGGAACTACGCAATCTTACGTTTTTTGCGCAAGAGCCCTACTTCCAGGAGATTTTCAATGACCCGAGACGGGACGTATTTGATGAACTAGTTCCTGAAATGTTTCCCGGAGCTAATAAGTTACTTGATGATCCAGTGCAATTCAAAGAACAACGAACTATGGTTAAGACGTATGTTTATGGTCTTAGCTACGGCAGAACTGAATATGGAATTGCTAGAGGTTTCGGAATTTCTGTTGATTTAGCTAAGAAACACAAGCAACGATTTTTTGCTACAATTCCGAATATTATTGCTTGGCAAAACTGGGTTAAGCGCAGCGTGCTGCAAGGTGATGATTTAGTTTCTCCTTATGGCAGGCATCGTAGATACGCACTAATTACTGATGAAAACCAACAGGACATTATGAACGAGGCTCTAGCTTTCTTGCCTCAATCTACCTCTAGTGATATGTGTCTTACTGCTGCTGTGGAAATGAATAATGAGTGGCTAGACTATGATACAACCTTGAAAGCTCAGCCGAAAATTGTGAACATGGTTCACGACTGCATTATGTTTGAGTGTCATATCGACGATGCAGAAAGATTGTGCGAGAGAGTTTCAAAGGCTATGGTAGACGCCTCCAAGTTCGTTGTGGGTGACTACGTGAAATTTGCAACAGACTATTCTTACGCCTATTCTTGGGGAGATATCAAGTGAGTATTAAAGCCAATATACTACAACGCTTGTCAGCAGGGTACATTAATGTAGCTCGGGTTGAGTATAACGAGTTAACAGAGCAGTTCATTTTACACGTTGTTAGTCCAGGCCAGTTAGCCGAAATTCGCAATGGCGATCTCTTTATACCATTCCTCACTCAGCACCAGTTAATGGAGTATTTAAATGACTAACGCAGATGGTTTAATTCCTCTAAGGCCATGCATTAAAGATATCACTTCTATGGGAATTGAAATCTGGAGCTATAACGAGGAAAATGGTTGGCACGAAAACTGGAATCTTCCGGAAAAATTAATGATGGTTGTGACTGAGTTGGCTGAAGCAATGGAAGAATTGCGCGACCACGACTCTAATCATGTGTACAAAAATAAGGACAATCCGGATAAACTTGAGGGATTTCCTGTGGAGGTAGCGGACGCGATGATCCGTCTGTGGGATATCGCTGTTAACGAAGGGTTTGGTTACACCTTAGTTCAACTCTTGAATGCAAAGAATGAGTATAACAAAACTCGTGGTTACCGTCACGGAGGACGTAAATATTGATGGGAAAATACAACATTGTACTTGCTGACCCTCCGTGGTCTTATACGGGACAGCAAGATAAATGGGGAGCAGCTGCTAAATTTTATCCCACGATGACTAATCAAGAATTATTAGATTTTCCGATGATGAAATATCTTTCACATAGAGGAATTTTATTCCTGTGGGCAACTAGCCCAAAGTTAGACTTTGCTATCGAATGTATTAAAGCGTGGGGATTGACTTATCGTGGAGTTGGGTTCGTTTGGGTAAAAACTAAACGTGATGGAACCCCGATTGCTGCACAAGGAGTACGACCAAGTATCATCAAGCCACTAACTGAATTCGTACTGTGTGCTTCTAAACAAGAAACTGGTAGACCACTGACATTGTTTGATGAAGCAGCAGTTCAGACTATATTTGATGATGTAGTGTTCTATCCTAAACAAGAGCATAGTCGAAAACCTGATCTTGTTCAAGATAGAATTGATAAAATGTATCCATCTAGTATTTATAGTAAGATTGAGCTTTTTGCACGTCGTAAGCGTGACGGCTGGGATTCCTGGGGAAATGAGGTAGAATGAGAATTGTAACTCTTGATCCAGGCGGCACCACAGGGTATTGTTATATTCGTGTATCTAAAGAGAAATTAGAGCGCTTTGAATCGGGTCAAATTGTGGGGCACGACCATCACGTAGAATTGCACTCACTTTTATCTGAAAAAATGCCACATTTAATTATTTCAGAGAGTTTTGAGTATCGTAATCGTTCTAGGGCTGGATTAGTACTTGTTTCTAAGGAATATATCGGAGTAGCTAAGCTATATGCTGCGCATAATGGTATCCATTACCTAGAACAATCTCCGTCACAGGCAATGGGCTTTGCTACCGATTATGTAATTCGCAATTTAAATTGGTGGAAAGCTAGTAAGCCACATGCTATGGATGCCGTTAGGCACATGATTTATTTCGGTGTCAATGGTAATCACGACATTGAAACTCTTAGAGAATACATTTTAAAGTTTGGTTTTAGAAACTCAAAAAAGTAATCAAAACAAACAAAACCCGGTCTAAAGCGCCAAGGAGGAAACGCTTAGACCGGGTTTTGTTGTGTTTAATTACGGTAATTAAATAGGCTTCTGATTAAATCCCAACTTGATAAATTTATCCCATACGATAGAATTAACTTCTGAATCTGGATATAAACCCACACTTACTTTGTACGCCTTAACTGCGCCAGCAGTATCGGGGCCGAATACTCCGTCATTATTTAAAGAATATCCCTTAGTATTCAACCAAGATTGTAATTGAGCAACTAAAGTACCTCTAGAACCAATATTTAACGTGGATAAAGCTGCCTTAGAAGCGTACGTAGTAGCGGGTACGGCTAATCCAAACCATCTAACATTAACGAATTGTCGCGTATGATAATCTGGACCTTTCCTGAATCTAGAAGATGCTCCTAAACCATTGTAGCCGTCTAAATACGCTTGGGCTTGTTGCCTGCCAGCCGGGGGTAATCCCGGATGATTCAAAATTCCACCATGAACATGCTGGATCATTCCCCCATGCTCGGAATTTCTAGCCCAGGCAAATCCGCCCTTAGATCGGATCACCTCCGCTGTCCGGACGCATTGAGACCAAGTTCTTGTTGAACCGTGAATGTCGAACATTCCGTCTCCTGCGTGAGTTCCCGCGTGAGCGCTTGCTGTGGAGTACCCTACAGATGCCCAAAATCTGATCCCTTCACTGGTTAATTGCTTATCAACTTCTGATAAAAATTTCCAGGTAAGGTCGTCAACCATGGCTTCATCGTATAACTTTCTTGCCATTATACCAACCTTAAATAACGGTTATATACCCAGTACAAAGAACCCTGGTGAACGACTTGACGATAACCCTGGTCAATAGTTGTGGTTACCTCAATACGCGTTCCTTTCTTCAGTATACCGACAGACTTGTACGATACTGCTGGTCCGGTACGGATATATACATTTCGAGTGGCACTAGCAAACACCTTGGCCACAGGCTGGATATCAAGTCGATTGACCCACGTTAAGAGATTAAGCAAGAAACTCTTACCGTATTCCCACTCTCGCCAAGTACGCGTAACACCAGAGGAATCAACCCAATCTTTAAGGTCCCCCTTGTTAAATAGAACCGCTGCTGCTTGGAAAACCTCGTTACCAACTAATCCCTGAGATTTTGCATACTTAATGTGGTTCGCTAGAATCATGTTCCCAAGAAGTGCATTTCCTTCTGGAGTAGCTAGATCATAGCCTTTTTCACGAGCAATACGAAAATAACCTCCATCTCTCGTTCCGTCTGCTCTCTTTGCACCTGCGTAAGTAATCTGATACGTTCCAACGCCGTTAGACTTAAATCCCTTATTAACGACTAAATCGTAGAACATAGCAAAGTTCTGTGGTGTCACGAGAATATTACTTCCCTGTGGGTGCAAATCCTCACCAGGAATAGATACAGCGGAATCTCTAGTAGAAAAGACGCCACCAGCATCGTGACCGTAAACCATCACACCGTTAGTGGTTTCTTTTGCAACAATAGCCATCGTAACATGGATAGGCACATTGTAAAAATCCGCACCATCAACAATAGCTTCTGCGTTCTTAATACCGTAAGACTCTAAAACATCTACTACACTTGCCATTACATCTCCTTGTTAGGTCATACTAAATAAGCATAGAACGGAACATAAGGTTTCCTGTGGAAATAATGAAGTATACCCACGTAATCTTAGTTGCTCCGTCGATAAAATCCACAGTAAACATACGATCTCCCACAATAGCTGCACCCTGTGGGTACATTAAAGTATGCCACGGAGTAAAGCTGTTAGTGGCACACTCGTATCGGAAGAATCTTCCTGTAATATCTTTCTGAGTAAACAGAATCCCGTTTCCGGCATTTTCATGCACAGACCCTGTAGTAAGAGTTTCCGTAGCTAAAAGTGGGCCAACGTTACTTACCCACGTATTAGACGGAATATCATAGTAGTCCAGTACAGCAGAAGCTCCTCCGCGGAATGAGTATAAACGGCGCCCATTGATGATGTTATACTTATCACTCCACAGATCGCCCGTAGAAGATCGAATCCAATTAAAAGAACAACCAGCGGCAGCCGCACCAGAACGAGCAGCACCTGGAGTTAACGTTACCCACGCGTTTCCGGAAATAGAATAACGATACAAGGTTACAGCATTATTTCCAATCAGGTACAAATAATCGTCGTTACCCTCGATGACATATACGCTAGTAGCGTCAGGGTTGATAGTCCATGCAGCTACAGTAAGAGTTGTATTAGTATTAGAAGTAATAGTTCTAATTTGACCCGCCCCAGTACCGGAAACAATTATAACTTGAAAATTAGTCCACTGGTTAACTGTCCAAGTTTCTCCGGAATGCACTAAGGTAGTTCCAGTAGCACTAGTGGCAGTTCCTGTGGTAAACGTGGCAGCGTAACCAGGAGTAGATCGGAGTTTCGCATCTGTAGCAAAAGCAGCTGCCACATTAACTCCTTACTAGAGCTTTGTATTTGATACCTGACGGCTCCACTTTATATTTAGCTATTATACTTGCTCTTGTGAGTCAATGGCTCTCTCGGGCACATAATCTTCTTCATCCTCCACAGGGGGCGCTGGAGAAGTGGCATCTTCAATTTCCTTCAGCTTTTCACTGAACTGCATGTAAACTAACTGCGAAATGCCTGCAACTAAGCCAAGAGAAGTAACGATCCAGGTAATAAATGCAGCCGGTTCTGCGGGAGGTGGATTAAAGAGACCCTTCAATACAGTCGCAATAATACCGAGAGTCATACTGACCCCAAGCGAAACATACTGACGACGCTTAGAAGTCCACCATGCCTTGTTAATAATCGCAGTACTGATTGACGCCAGAGCACCGGCAATAAATACGATGCCTGAGTCAATCAGCTGCGGAGAAATTTCGT
>ERZ724526.355-NODE-355-length-26966-cov-12.137156_pt1 | contig 26966 bp, 10 predicted proteins | sample MGYA00376059_ERZ724526 | MGnify/ENA primary metagenome ERZ724526 (study PRJEB28724, sample SAMN07190883) | activated sludge metagenome | isolation source: activated sludge of sewage treatment plant in Hong Hong | place: Hong Kong | collected 2016-03-17 ...
GATTTACTGGATCAGGAAAGAAAGTTGAAAAAATCAGGATTGGCCGGCTACTTTCACCACATCGAAATTATGACCGAAAAGGCAGAGGATGATTACCTAAAGTTGATCCGCCACCTCGATATTCAGCCAGACCAGCTGATGATGGTAGGCAATTCATTGAAGTCAGATGTCTTACCCGTTTTAAATATTGGTGGCTACGGCGTGCACATTCCTTATCACACCACATGGGCGCATGAGGCCATTGATGTATCGATTGATAATGATCGATTTTTCCAGCGGGAAAAAATAACTGACCTCTTGAATCTCCTATAACCATGGCTACATTTCTGGACATAGAGGGTTGGAATCGCAAAGAGCATTTTCATTTCTTCAAAGCAATGGATGTGCCCTACTTTGGCTTGGTGGCCAATTTAGATTGCAGTCTGGCAAGGGAATACTGCAAAGATCATGGCATTCCATTTTTTATTTATTACCTGCACAAATGCCTATTGGCTTGTAATCAGTTGGATAATTTCAAATACCGGATAGAAGGGGATAAAGTAAGAATTGAATCCAAAATCAGTGTGTCTCCCACCATTGGCAGAGATGATCATACATTTGGTTTTAGTTTCATAGAGTACGATGCCGATTTTTCGGTTTTTTTATCGCGTGCAGAAGTAGAAATAGCTAACATCCGTTCGCAGAGCGGCCTTTGCCTCAGACCAGACACAGGAAGGAAAGATGTGATACACTTTTCGGCCTTGCCATGGGTCAATTTTACCCATTTAAGTCACGCCGGTAAGGTCGGACAAAGTGACGGTGTACCAAAAATATCAGTGGGCAAAATCAACTTGCAAGGTGAACGAAGTTTTATGCCGGTATCATTACACTTGCACCATGCACTGGCAGATGGCTACCATGCCGGTCAGTTTTTTGAATTGTTTGAGCACTTACTCAATACATGATCATAAGTAAGGCCTTTCATTATCGCCTTGCCTCCTGCAGTCTTCGATTTTTAAGGTAATTCATGATGATTTCCCACAAGTGCTCATAGGGAATAAACTCCACTTCTGCCGCCTCATCAGAAGTCAACTTGGGATTGGCCAACAACTTTGTGTAGTATTTTTTGGTATGTCGCTCGATGGCTACCACATGATAGCCATTGCGTACCACTTCGAGCAACATGTTGATAAAACAATTGCTTCGTATGCTATCACTTTTAGTGATGTACCTGCTTGAATATTTTTTAAGGGCGTCAATTCTATCCAGCACTTCTCCTTCTCTTTTCAACACAATGGCTTCGAGCAGCTGCGCTATGATAATGGGAACATTCATGGCTGACTTATCCCTACCAAATTCAGGATATTCATTCATGTATTTTTTTACCTCCGACTTTTGGTCTTCCTGGAAGCCCGGGATGATGCGCATTAATCGGAAAATATACAAGTAAACACCTATCAAGGCTATCTGTCGCTTAAAGGCACTGACCGTTCTATTATAGCTCGGGTTATTGCTTAAATCGTTGATAATAACATTTGCTTTTGCATATTCCTGCTTATTGAGATAAATCAACAAAAGCATTTTCTGGGCATTGATCCAGGTAGAAGTACCTTCACTTTCAAGATTGATAATTTTTTGCATTTCAACCAAAGCTTCATCATACCTGCTCAACAATACCAGATGCTCTGCCTTTTGTCTGATTGTATTTCTTTTAATTACAATGGATGGAAAACCAATTGTTTCTATGTAATCCAACAATTTGTCGCAATAATGTATTACCTCTTCATACTGGTTTTGGATGTGGTGGAACACCATATTTAAATTATAAAAATTTCGGTAAAATTTAAGTGATCTGATTTTATGTTCAAATGGTGAAAGTTCTTGTAAGTATTTTTCAATCTCAACTACCATTAAATCTTTGTTTACTTTTTTGTTCTTACCAAATTGTAAGTTTATAGATTCATAGTACAAACTTGCTTTATTTTCCCAATATTGGTCTTCTATGGCATTTGCATAAATTGTACTGTAGTATTTCTGTTTGGAAACATTCGGTTCAGTAATTCCATAATGTAATCGTAGCAAATTTGCCATTATGAGAACTTCATTATGCAAAAAATACTTATAAGCATTGTCAAAATTCATTTCAATAATAGGCATCATTAAGTCTTTCCTTTGATAGTACCCAACAATATTTTGTATAGCCCCTGCTTTTATAACTTCAACGATGTCGTCAATTTCCTTAGCAAACCCTTTTAATGATGGTGTAATTAAAAAAATGCTAGAGTATAGTTTATTTAATAATTCTCTTTTAACCTTTTGATATTTCGGAGTATTTGATTTTATCCCAAAAATTTGCTGGGCTGCTATTATATCTGTCTTAAAGTTAAATTGCGAAATCCCAGTAAATAGTTCTAATTCATCTTTAGACAATATCTTTTTTGCGGTCTCTAAGTCCTGTTTTTTACAATTTTGGACCAAAAATTGCACTAATGGTAAAAGAGTTTTCATTAAAAAATCAATTTTTTAGATCAGATTGTGAAAATAGATTCAAATTTTGCATAAACTATAACATTGATTTTGTGAATATTACACTTTAATATATCAATTTTCAGGCCAATTTTTTACTTAATTTTTATCTATTAATTGGCATTTTTTACTCATTAGCCGCGCTATACCTTTGTATTGTGAAAGAAAAGGAGAAAATACTAAGTGTGCTCCTTTAGCAGTTCTTATAAACTAGATGATGACAAAAGGCGGGTTAAAGATTTAACAGGATTTCTGTGTGATCTATTTCTATTATGGTTTGCACCGTAATTCTAATATTTTGCATTGGAAACTTAGAATACTATTTCAAATCTACTTGCTATAATCACCTCATTATGAAGATATTGAGATGATTAATAGCAATTAATCGGTCTATTTTTGACAAATTTTCAATTAGTAAACTGTCATTTTTTGAGTGAATTTCTGGCAATAATTTTGCAATAGATTTTATAACTCAAATTAAATTTTTTCAAAATGGTAGCTTACGTAATTGGACTTTTGATGGCGCTTGGCCTTATTTCTTCTTCTACTGAATTTAACAACCTTCCACAAAGCACAAAATCTGTGTATATGGACTGGGTTGGAGAAGATGATCCAAGTGGAATGTAATTAAACCTCATTTGAGAGGTTATTAGAAACGACTAATATATTGACTATTAATATATTGTGCTGTAAGTGTAAGTTTTTAATAACCCACATTTCTTAAAGTAGTTGTGGGTTATTTTTTATGAAAGTTATTTTACTAAAGATATAATATTGTGCTTTTAAGTTTTAGAATCAGCCTTGGTATTAAAGAATGTCAGGGCTGATTTTTTTTTGCTCAATGCCCATCCCAAATAATGCATAATCATATTTCACAGGATCTTTTGGGTCTAATAGCCTGCAGACTTCAGTTAATTCTGCTACACTTTTCCAATCACTTTGTTTTCTTTTCAACATGTCCAACTCCCTGGCAACCCGGTCTACATGTACATCCAGGGGCATCATCAATGCTTTTAATGGAATTTTTCTCCAGATTCCAAAATCTACCCCCCCATCCCCGGGCCTAACCATCCACCTTAAAAACATATTCAACCTTTTACAGGCCGACCCTTTGGCAGGGTTGCTAACATGTTTTCGACTTCGGTCCAACATCGTCTCCCCATCCGAAAACATGACTTCGCCCAAATGAATAAAAGATTCTTCAACCGACCTGAACTTACTTTTTATCAAAAAAGCTTCTTCCAGGCTATCATGCTTTTGAAAATGGCGTCTTAAAAATTGGATAAAACCCAATAAATCGGCTGTTTGAAATGTCCGATGCCCCCAATTGTGCAGCTTCTTCAATTCCTCAGCACTGTGATTTGATATAAAATCATAGGGTGCATGATCCATTCTTTCGAATAATGAAACAGAACTTTTAATAATGGATTTGCGATTGCCCCACGAAATAGTGGCTGTAATAAACGCAGTTATTTCTATGTCTTGCCTGAGGGCATAACGATGGGGAACAGAAATAGGATCATCTGCCACAAAACCATATTGATGGTATTGCTCGTACTTGCGATCCAATAATTCTTTGAGTGCCGACAGTTCCACTGTCTCCGGAAAACTTATTTCAGTTTTTGCTTGATCTCAATGATTTCGTATGCTTCGATGGTGTCTCCCACTTCAATATCATTGAAGTTTTTGATGGAAATACCACATTCCAGTCCTGATCTTACTTCTTTGGCGTCGTCTTTGAATCGTTTCAAAGAATCGATCTCACCATGCGATCCTTCTTTGGTTGGGAAAACTACGATGCCATCCCTAACCAAACGAATGTGATTACCACGGGTGATTTTACCCTCGGTAACGTAACATCCCGCAATGGTACCCACTTTGCTGATTTTGTATACCTCTCTGACTTGAACCTGTGCAACGATCTTTTCCTCTTTGGTAGGTTCCAGCAAGCCTTCCATCGCCATTTTGACTTCATCGATGGCCTCGTAAATGATAGAATAGGTTTTGATTTGAACCCCTTCTTTCTCTGCCAGTTGGCGGGCGTTGGAAGATGGTCTTACCTGGAAACCAATGATGATGGCGTCTGAAGCCGATGCAAGCAATACATCGGATTCTGAAATTTGTCCTACAGCCTTGTGAATTACCCTCACCTGGATGGTCTCTACTGATAGTTTGATCAAAGAGTCGGTCAAGGCTTCGATGGATCCATCTACGTCTCCTTTTACAATAAGGTTGAGTTCCTTAAACGTTCCCAAAGCCAATCGACGCCCAATCTCATCCAATGAAATTCGTTTAGAAGCCCTGTTGGATTGTTCCCTTTCTATTTGTGAACGTTTGGCAGCGATTTGACGTGCATCCTGCTCGTTGTCGGTTTCTCTGAATTTTTCTCCCGCCTGGGGTGCACCACTTAGACCTAAGAGCAGAACCGGTGTCGACGGGCCTGCCGATTTGAGTTTTTTACCCTTTTCGTTGAACATGGCTTTGATCTTACCGCTGTATGCGCCAGCCACAACCGGATCTCCGATGTTAAGGGTTCCGTTTTGTATCAACACTTTGGTCACATAACCCCTACCCTTGTCCAATGATGCTTCAATGACAGCTCCGATGGCTGCCCTTTTTGGATTGGCTTTGAGTTCCAGCATTTCTGCCTGTAACAACACCTTTTCCAACAATTTATCAACATTGATGCCTTTTTTGGCCGAAATATCCTGAGATTGATAAGTACCTCCCCAGTCTTCAACCAGGAAATTCATGGATGCCAGTTCCTGTTTGATTCTCTCAGGATCGGCACCATCTTTATCGATTTTGTTAATCGCAAAAATAATTGGTACTCCTGCTGCCATGGCATGACTGATGGCTTCTTTGGTTTGGGGCATGATGTGATCATCGGCAGCTACCACAATGATAACTACGTCTGTGATCTTGGCACCCCTGGCTCTCATCGCCGTAAAGGCTTCGTGACCCGGTGTATCCAGGAAGGTAATTTTTTTACCATTAACCAGCACTTCATAAGCTCCTACGTGTTGGGTGATACCCCCGGCCTCACCACTTGCTACATTGGCAGACCGGATGTGGTCCAACAAAGATGTTTTACCGTGGTCAACGTGCCCCATTACGGTCACAATGGGAGCTCTTGGCTCAAGATCTTTAGGATCGTCTTCTTCTTCTTTCTCTTCGTCGTTGATCGACTCGGCTGTGGTAAATTCAATTTCATGGCCAAATTCATTGGCTACCAATTCGATGACCTCGGCGTCAAGTCTTTGGTTGATAGATACAATCACCCCTAAGTTCATACAGGTGGTGATTACTTCAGCCACAGGCACATCCATCAGACTGGCCAATTCAGAAACCGAAACAAATTCGGTCAACTTGAGCTTCATATCGCCATCTGCAACATTTTGCTGCTCAGCTTTCTCCCTCTTGACTTCTCTGCTGTCCCTCCTGATTTTTTGTCTCTTATTTTTACTGGAAACATTGAGTCGGGCAAGGGTAGCTTTGATCTTTTCGTCGATCTCTTTCTGAGAGACTTCTTTTACTTCTTCTTTGTTGCCACTGCTTTTGCCAGCGTTGTTGTCTCTGTAATTTTCAGCGGTAATTTTTTTGCGTTTGCGCTTTCTCTTGGTAGCGTCTGATGAGGAAGCGTCGCCACCTTCTGTGGATGGTGCCGGTTTATCATCTGTCTTACCACCTACTTTTTTAGCAGGTGCGGCACCTTTTTTATTATCAGCCACTTTTTTGCCTTTAGAGCTTGGGGCAAATTTTTCAGTATCAATTTTACCCAGGATCTTTAAACCTGCAAGTTGAGGTGTAGCTGCTCTGTATTCTTCTACTTCATCTGCCTCCTTGGGAGCAGCGCCCTCAACTACTTCAACAGGAGGTGCTGGTGTTTCTGCTTTAGGTGCAGGCGCAGGTGTTTCTTCTTCGGCTTTTACTTCCGGCTTTGGTTCTTGCTTGGGTGCAGCCTTTTTGGGTTTTGGTGTAAGGTCGATTTTACCCAAAATTTTGAGTTTGGGTGCTTCTACCTTTGCCTCAACCACTTCCTCTTCTACTATAGGTGTTGCAGGCGGAGCAACTTTGGCAGGTTCTTCAGTAGCTACAGGTTCCGGCTTTGCCGGTTCTTTTTCAAGCGGCTTGATAACAGGCTTAAATACAGGCTTTTCTTCCGCCTTTTTGAAGCTGGTACCAATCTGAATCTGGTCTGCCTTTTCTTTGATATCGGCAGACCCCTTAAATTCTTTGCTTAGGGCATCGTACATCTCGTCCGATACCTTTGCATTCGGCTTGTTTTCAATGGAAAAGCCTTTGGAAATCAAAAAGTCAACGATGGTAGTCGTCGCTACGTTGAATTCTTTGGCTATTTTTAATAAAATTCCTCCCATTTATTGGTTTTAGTAATAAAGTGTCTTTGCTTAGTCTTCAAATTCCGCAGCCAAAATGCCGAGGACTTCGTCGATGGTTTCTTCTTCAAGGTCGGTTCGTCGCAACAATTCTTCTTTGCTCAGATTCAGAACGCTCCTGGCTGTGTCACAACCAATGTTCTTCAACTCGGTAATGATCCAGTCTTCGATTTCATCTGCAAATTCATCGAGTTCTACATCGTCAAGTTCTGCTTCATCGCTATCCCTGTATACATCAATTTCGTAGTCCACCAGCTTGCCCGCCAATTTGATGTTGGAACCACCCTTACCAATGGCCAGTGATACCTGATCCGGTTTGAGGAATACTGCCGCCCGTCTCTGGTTGTCGTCAAGATTAATAGACGATACTTTTGCCGGGGTGAGCGCCCTTTGGATGTATAGGGAAGTATTGGTGGTATAATTGATGATGTCTATGTTTTCATTTTTCAACTCTCTCACGATGCCGTGTATCCTGCTTCCTTTCATACCTACGCAAGCTCCTACCGGGTCAATTCTGTCGTCATAAGATTCAACAGCAACTTTGGCCCTTTCACCCGGAAGTCTGACTATACGTTTGATGGTAATGAGTCCGTCTTCGATTTCCGGCACTTCCTGTTCGAGCAACTTCTCGAGGAATAAATTATCCGTTCTGGAGATGATAATATGCGGCATGTTGTTGCGCATTTCCACCTTTTTGATGACCGCACGAATCATATCACCTTTTCGAACAAAATCGCCTTTGATCATATCGGTTCTTGGCAGTACCAGTTCGTTGCCGGTAGCATCATCCAGTACCAAAACTTCTTTTTTCATGATCTGGCTCACTTCTCCAACTACGATTTCACCCAACCTTTCCACATACTTTTTATAAACCTCGTCTTTTTCGAGATCCATAATTCGTGAAATCAGGGTTTGACGTGCTGCCATAATAGACCTACGACCAAATTCTTCCAAGGTGAGCTGCTCATAGCATTCATCTCCTACATCGTAATCGGCATCGATGGCTTTGGCCTCGGTAGCAGAAATCTGAGACATTTCATCCGTTACCTCTCCATCTGGCACGATCGAGCGGATCCGCCACATTTCAAGGTCACCGTTTTGTGTATTTACGATTACATCAAAATTGTCATCTGAACCATATTTCTTTTTGATGAGGGTTCTGAATACGTCTTCCAATACCCTTACCATGGTAGGCCGGTCAATGTTTTTACCAGCCTTAAATTCTGAGAAAGATTCAACCAAATTCATGATTAAAAACTTATTTTAATTTTTGCTTCAACAATATCCACGTATTGAACTTTGTGGTTTACAATTTCTTTTTTCTTTTTGCCTTCAACTTTTACTGTTTCAGTGGTTTCTACTGAACAGCTTTCGTCGCTGGCGTCTTTCAGCACTCCTTCTAACTTGCCTGCTGCCGTTTTAACGACAATGTTGCGGCCCAGGTTGTTTTTGTACTGTCGCGGTAGTTTCAGAGCACTGCCTACCCCCGGAGAGGAAACTTCCAGTATGTAGTCTTCACCAAATCGTTTGTCTTCATCGAAGAATGATTCGAGGTATCTCGACAATTTATGGCAAACATCAAATGAAATGCCCCCATCGCGATCAACAAATACTTCTACTTTTTTTCCCTGATTTCTGAAATCTACAAAATAGCAATTATCCATGGCATTTTCCATGAAAAACCTCTCAACCATTTCTTTAATTCCTGAAATCTCCAAATTTAAAACCGATTTTAAATAAAAAAGGGAACTTTTGTTCCCTTTCCTTTGAGTGATTTAGTGCAAAGATATGTCAAAATTTGTTGAAAATCAAACTTTTGAATTCTTTTTTTAAGCAACCTCCATTGTTTTTGCTATTGCTTTATGAAGTGATTTTGGCTCCAATTTTTAATTGTTATAACATTCAGATCAACAAACTTACCGACTATCCAAACTCAATTAAGTAAAAGCCAGCGCTAAAATTTACAGTGCTTAAATTTCATAATTATACTCCACTAAAAGTACTCTTCTTGGCATCAATAATACCTGTTGCAACAAATATTTGAAAAATAAATACAAATTATATACCATCAATACAAACTATTTAAATATATTTACCTCATATTATTAACCAAAACAAAATGTCATGCAGTCAGTAATCAACTTAGGCAAATATTTATTTGCCATTCCTCTTCTCATTTTTGGCCTCATGCACTATATGAGTGCAGATCAAATGGCGGGTATGGCTCCTGGAGGGGCAATAATGGTTTATTTTACAGGAACATGTCTTCTGGCCGGTAGTATTGCCATCATGATAGGCAAGTACGACAAGTTGGCGAGTGTTCTGGTAGCTGTACTTCTACTACTCTTTCTTATTCCCCATATCCATGGTATGATGTCGGCCGCTGATGAAGGCACCAAAGCCATGCAAATGATCAACATCTTAAAAAACCTTTCCATGGCCGGAGGTGCCTTGGTTTGTGCTGCACTTGCCAAAGACAGCCGATATATTTCATGATGATATCAACACCTTTTTAATATATGAAGCCGGCTAACTACCGGCTTTTTTTATACCCCGAATGCAGTGAGTGACAGTTGTCAAAGACAGAGATGAGTACACTTCTTTTTGAAAAACCTCCTAACTATTTCATTATCTTAGATTAATAAAATTATATTATTTACTTAGAATTTAGTTAGAATCATTCTATTTATCCCCCCTTTAGCATGGCAAGCGTAACTTTGCAAAAAATTAAACTATGAATTTTCGGGTAATATTTGCTGTGATCTCCATTTGCGTAATAGGTCAGCTCCTTTATGGGCAAAATCCCGATTCCATCAAAAACATAAAGGTCGAAGAAATTACCATTACCTCCTATCGCCATCCATCCCAGGAAATAAAATTCCTGCCATCTGTCAATGGCACCCTGATCACGGAAGGTAAAAAAAGCGAGTTGATCACCATTCAGGATGCACCTTTGAATATTGCAGAAAAATCCGGTCGACAGATTTTTGGCAAATTACCAGGTGCCTTTGTATACGACATGGATGGTGCCGGCAACCAAATCAACATAGCCACCCGCGGATTGGATCCACATCGAAGTTGGGAATACTATGTTAGCCAAAATGGCATCACAACAAACTCCGATATATATGGTTATCCCGCTTCACACTACAGTGCACCGCTGGAATCTGTCAAACAAATTGAAATTGTCAGGGGTACAGCTGCATTGCAATACGGGGCTCAGTTTGGAGGTGCCATCAATTATGTGACCAAACAAGCAGATACTACCAAAACCATTGGAGGCGAAGCCATCTTTACTGCAGGCAGCTTTGGCCTTATGAGTGGTTACGTTTCAATTGGTGGAAAAATTGGTAAGTGGCAATACAATAGCTATTACCAAAGAAGGGTAGCCGATGGTTATAGAGACAATGCCAAATCAGATGCTCAGGCACAGTTTATTTCGGTTCAGGGCCAACTGAATTCGAGATGGAATGTAAAAGCCGAGTTGGGTCGCAGCACTTATACCTTTCGAATCCCGGGCCCTCTTACAGATGCCCAATTTAATGCTAATCCAAAACAGGCTACACGCAGCAGAAACTACTTTAATCCTGATATTTATGTTCCCTCTATTACCCTACAAATGAAAGCAGCAAAAGGGTTGTTATTCACCCTTACATCATCTGCAATCCTGGGAGCAAGAAATTCAATACAGTTTATTGGCTTTGCCGACCAACCGGATACCATACTGGCCTCAACACTTCAATACAAAAACAGACAGGTAGACATTGACAACTTTCATTCATACAATACCGAGCTTAAAGCGAGGTATGATCACAGTTTTTTAGGTCTGACCAATGTAATGGTAGCTGGGATCCGTTATACACAAAATGATTTACACAGAAGGCAGCAGGGAGTGGGTACCACCGGCACCGATTTTGACCTTAACGTAACAAACAATTATTTTGGAAGAGACATTCATTTCAAAACCAAAAACATAGCTTTTTTTGTAGAGAACCTATTTAAGATAAGCCAAAGATTTTCCGTTTCACCGGGATTTAGGGTAGAAAATGGCAAAAGCGATATGACCGGCCGAATAAGTTATTTGCCCGATGAAAAGATTCCGCAGCAAGTCAAACACTATTACGTATTGCCTGGTATCAGCAGCCAGTTTAGTCTTAGCCCTCAATTGTATTTATATGCTGGTTACTCACAGGCTTACAGACCCGTTGTATTAGCGGACCTCATTCCCGGTTCCGTTTTGGAACAAAATGATCCCAATATCAAAGATGCTTTTGGCTACAATGCGGAAGCTGGAATTAAAGGTAAAATATGCTCTTGGCTGAATGTAGACATCACTGCTTTCCAGCTTAAATACAACAACCGCATAGGCAGTCTCATTTTGTACAACGAGAAAGGGGAAGCATACATCTATAAGACCAATATAGGCAACAGCCTTACCAACGGTCTGGAATGGCTTTCGGAATTTAGATTGCTGGAAAATCAAAATGCACGAATTTCCATCTTCTCTGCCACTACCTACATGCAGGGTAAATATACGTCCGGACAGGTCAGAAATGGCAATGAAAATATAAGCATCAAGGGTAACCAACTTGAAACAGTGCCTATCTGGATTTCAAGAAATGGCTTACAACTTGCCTATAAAAAAGTATCTTGTAATCTACAATATTCGTATGTATCATCTTCTTATTCAGATGCCTTAAATACAAAAACGCCAAGTGCCAATGGAGCGCGGGGGCTTGTGCCTGCCTATGATTTGTGGGATTTCAATCTAGCTTTGAGAATCAATCCAGGCACCAGCTTAAAACTCAGCCTCAACAATCTAACGAATGAGTTATATTTTACCAAAAGGCCTACCGGCTACCCTGGTCAAGGTGTTTGGCCATCGGACGGCAGAAGTATAAATGCAGCGGTTAGTATCAAATTTTAATACTTCTTTATTTGATACAACACCCCATTTTCGCTTGATTATTTTTCAAATTAGTATTGACCTTGCTCACCTCATTGGCTTACTGCTACAGGGTGCCTTTTCCAATACAAAGCCAGCACAAAGGAAGAAACCAAATGCCATACACTCCACCAGGCAGCAATCAGCGCCATACCTCCATTGCCATTGAAAAAATTGAAAATAAGAATGAGGGCGAGTCCTGAATTTTGAATGCCCGTTTCAATAGAGATGGTGCGGGCATCTTGGGTAGATCTACCCATCCATTTTGGGAAGTAGTACCCAAGGGCAAGGGCGAGTCCGTTGTGGACCATCACGATTAAAAAGACCCTGTGCAGATGTTGTCTTATATTTTCGAGATTTCCTGCTACTGCAAATAAAATGAATGCTATAAAAATCACAAGGCTTACTCTTTTGACGGTTGGAATTATTTTGGCTGTAAATGTTGGTTGCCATTGGCGCAGTAACATACCTAAAATCAATGGCACCAAAATCAGCTGTACAATCGATAAAAACATGCTGAAAAAATCTATTGAAAAGGTAGTCTGGCTGCGGGTAAGGCTGGTCAAAACATTTTGACCTTGTTTGAATACGAAGGGTGTTGTGAAGGCAGCAGCCAAAGTCGAAAAAGTGGTAAGTAAGACCGACAATGGTGCATTGGCTTTGCTCAGGTGAACTGCATAGTTGGATACATTGCCACCCGGACATGCTGCCACTAACAACATACCTGCAGCCAGCGCAGGATGTGGTTGGATGACGGCAATGAGCATCAAGGTTAGCACTGGCAATAAAACCATCTGGCTTGCCAAACCTACCCATGTGCTTTTTTTATTTTTTACCAGTGCCTTAAAATCATCGATGGTCAACTCCAGCGCAATGCCAAACATGAGAAAACCGAGACAAAAGTTGAGCAAAAACAGTTGTTCGGCGTTGAAATTTACCCTGATGTGGTCGAGACTTTCCAAAGTTTTATTCCAAAATTACAAAAAAACCTACATTTGTGGCTGCATACCGGCCTGTCGCTCGTACGAAATTACGGGAGGAAAGTCCGGACAACGTAGAGCACCACACCACCTAACGGGTGGGCACACAACGAAGGTTGTGTGACAGATAGTGTCACAGAAAGCAATACCGCCCGGTCTGCAAAGATCTGGTAAGGGTGAAAACGTGGGGTAAGAGCCCACGATGCCTTCGGGTAACCAAAGGCATGGATAAACCTTGTGGGTTGAAATGCCATGTATATTCCGGTCTGCTTAGGCGGAAAAGGTGACTCGCCTGATTATCGGCAACGATAAACCGGAAGGGGTAGGCAGCTTAGATAAATGACAGGACATCCGGTTTCACCGGAGGACAGAATCCGGCTTACAGGTATGCTTAATAAAAAAGAGCGGACACCTACAGTGTCCGCTCTTTGCATAATTAGAGACCTTCAATCGAATATATCTTAGTCGAGGACAATCATTTTTCCTTGTTTTGTCTCTCCTCCAAATTCTATGTTATAGATGTAAACACCTGAATGCTGGATCATTTCTCTGGTCAATTCCAGGTTGTGTTTACCCGCCTGCATTTGCATAGATTTGCTTACAACCAATTTGCCTGCAGCATCTCTTACTACCAATTTGAGCAAGCCGGTTTGAGGCAACTGAACAGTCAGCACAGATGATTCACTCCATGGATTGGGTTTGATCTGATCAGCAGCAAAAGCATCGGCTTTTGCCAGCTCACGTGATCTGATCGCAATATCCATCGTTGAAATTTTTTCACCTGTATAAACTTCTGCACCAAAATTGTCATCCAACAACATCATTTCGCTGAGTTTTCCACTTTGGGTGGCAACCGCTTCAATCACAAACAAAGTTTGATCGGCACCTACCACTTTGCCATAAGGTACTGCCATACTCAATTTCAGTGTATTGTCACTGAGTACTACATACTCTTGTGGTGTTACATTCAATTCTGCCGAAGACATTGAGCGAATATCCAGGCCATTGGTAAACAATTTCCATTGAACACCATGGATCAATGCTGAGTTGGAAGCATAAACCGGTATGGAAATGGTTTCACCTGCGTTGACCATTTGGTCTTTGTACCACAGTTCAAATTTTTCGCCACTTCTGTTTTCACTTAAGCTCTGCTGGATATTGGCCACTGCATTGCCATCGATGTCACCAAGTTTTACACCTGTAAAGTCGATGGCCATATCGCCGGTCAATTTTGCAATGTTGTACATTTCTCCCATATCAGCAGCCCAAGGGTTGGCTGGATCTGCAAAAATATGACCGTCCCAGAAAAACCTCCAGCTCTTGCCATTAGGCATACTGGTTGTGGTACCCAAAATGAGTTTTCTTAGGGTTACAAGATCGCTGGCACTGATCTTATCATCCTGAGTAACGTCAGCAGCAATCAATTTGTAAGGACTGTTGAGCTTACTTACTCCCAAAATGTGTCTTTGAATCATTACCAAATCCAGTGTACTTACACCATTGAGGTAGTCGTCACTCTTTACTGGCAATACATCGTATGCTTTGCCCTTGGTCTTATTGTCAAAACTGTATTTGCCTGAATCTTCAGTATTGCCTATGCTCTCTTCAGCGGCCAAAAGTTTCACGGTAACATTTTCAATTCCTTTATCATCAGAAGTATGGATTCTTCCATAGATATCTGATTCCACTATGCCCGGAGGACAAATGTTTACATTGTTGTTGTCCTGAACATCTACAAAGGTGATACAGTATCCCTGATTACCATTTTCATCAGTAACCCACAACTCAACCTGGTACAAACCAATATCATCGCAGCTCAATACGAGTGTATCGTCTTCTACATCGGCGGAGAAGCTCAACCTGATAGAATTGCCACAACTCTGGTAAGATCCATTGTCGAAGAATGAAGGTGTAAGGATTGACATTTCAGCATCCAGAATGCCATTGCCATCTGTATCCATAGCCACCAATCCAGTGCTTAAACCTTGTTTGCAATAGGCTACTGGTGGTTTGCAACTTTTCACATCAAAAGGATATCCTGTATAATTGATGTTTCCACACTTGTCTTCTACTTCAAAATCAACGCGGTGGCTACCAAATGGATAAATACCTGATGCATCGTTGCCTGTACCATATAGTTTATTACCATTTTCAAGGGTGATGGTCCATCTCCACCTCAATTCATTGTTTGGAGTACAATCATCATCTGCAGCGGCTGTCAACTTAATGGAAACCGGTGTACAGTCGGCATTGTAGCTACAAACTTCACGCCTTGTGGTTGGACTCTTTATTACCGGTGCTTTGGTATTCATGATTACGATTACCTGGTCTCTGCTTTCCTGCCAGATGGTACCATCGGTTCTGCGTACACACCAATTGATAACGGTCCATCTTCTTACGATTTTCAAACAGGCACCATTGCTGGTAAAGTAAAACTTATCATCTTCATGACTGCTGGCAACCAGATCACAAACACCTTCGCCATCAATATTGGGTGCTCCATAACCTGCGGGCAAATTTTCAGGATCAAGGTCAAACGCCGTGCAGAAACTGTTGATAAATGTTGTATCTCTTGGCCACTTGATCATGTTGCTGGTAAACGGTCTGTCTGGTACAAATTTCACAATTTGACTGCAACTACCTACCAATTGATTGTTGTGGGTTAAAGTAAAGTTTCTAATCAAATTACCTACCCTGCAATTGTTGATTTGATCAACAACATTTTCATCCACATCATCAACATCAGCGCATCCGCCGCCACCCACAATTGGGTAACCAAAAGAAGCACTCAAATCGTTGACATCAAAAGGCGTAGTACATTCTACTACTACATCAGCAGGACAAGTCAAAGTAGGAATTCGTTTGTCCTGAACTTCAACCGTGACCATACACTGGTTGGTTCTACCTACCTGATCGGTAACCTGAAGCACAACCATATTTTCTTTTCCAACATCGGCACAACAGAACAATACATCATCACTCCATTGAGTACCCACCTGATCACAGGTAGTAGCCATCCTTCGGATCTTCAATTCAATGGGACCACACTCGTCGAAACTACCATCATCAATCGTGGTCTTGTGCAACCAGGCAGTACCGTCTTCTTTCAGACTGATAACGGTTCTTGTCTCACACACTGCAATGGGCTCAACTCTGTCGATCACAGTCACCCTCATAGATCTGGTGCTTTGATTGCCACACAAATCAGTAGCGGTATAACTTACTGAGTGAATACCGGCGGTCAGGGTGGCAGTACCACCATTGGTGTTGAGCACACCTTCACCCGTATTTATTTTTACTGTCCATGTATTGCACTTATCTGAAATAGAAGCAGCAGGAAGGTTTACGGCCGCTGTGCAGCTGTTGGATCCTGTGCTTACCGTAATATCAGCAATCGGAGCAATTACAGGAGCTTCTTTATCTTTGATTTCGATGGTCTGTACCCATGTTTGAATATTGGTACTGTTGCACCACCACTCTCCTACTTCCCAGGTTCTGGTAAATATTTTTTTACAATCTGATGTGAAAGTCCATTTATCTGAATAGGCAACAAAACCATTACAGATAGCAGCCTGGTTGAATGGATACAAATTAACTCCCTTCAACTTTGGTACACCCGTTACACTTACCGGAGGAAAGCCATTGGCATCCGGTGTGAAACTGCGACACAACAATGCGTCTGTTCCTGTGAAATGTCCTGGGAAGGATATGCCCGATAAATCGGTCCTTTCGATATAGATAAGCTGTGTGCAAGTGTCTGCAAGATTGCCATATTTATCAACACCAGACCATACCTTGGTTATTTTTTTCAGAAAATCATCATTGCAATTCAGATTTTCCTGTACTTCTGACAATAATATAAGTTTTCCGCCAGGACAGTTGTCAACAAAATCTGGCAGGATGGCATTCGAAAGTGGTTCTACACAAGACAAGGTATCATTGGTGCAAACCACATGCGGTCTGAACTTGTCTTCTATCTTCAATGTGCCCCAGCAGTAAAAACCATGTGAAGGATTTGAGATCACATAATCCAATGTTTTACCCAGGTTTTCTCCATCAACGGTATTGCCGAGGTCATTGCCGTGCGCATCTTTAACATTTACATAAAACGAATCAATACAGCCTAAGAGAGTATCTCCAAATTCGTTTTCATATCCAGTGAGTACCATGTATGGATCAATCACTGCGGTGCAATTTTCATCAAGTGAAACGTGCCTGTTGATGCATCCCAATGAAGAATTGAAATAATCCACAATGGTTACTGTAAAGCTACAACTTGCGGTATTGCCGGCATTATCAGTAGCTACAAAAACTACTTCGTTAACTCCAATTGGAAATAAATCACCTGATTCAAGATCAGTAGATACTTCGTAGGTCACACCCGGACAGTTGTCTGCAGCGGTGGCATCAAATACGATTTCTGCCTCACACTCCAATGGTTTCAAAGGCACTACAATGTCATCAGGACACTCTATGGTAGGATCCTCCGTGTCTTCAACTGTAACAGTAAAACTACAAGAAGCTGTATTGTCATTGTTATCTGTTACCGTAAAAGTATTGGTAGTTGTACCCAGCGGAAAAACAGCTCCCGATGCAAGACCTGCGTTCTGCGCAACCGTAGGGTTGATACTTTCCATATAGGTAAATGACATGGCAATGGTTACTGCAGAACCAAAAGCCTGATCTGTAGACAAAATCCTAAAGCAAAAAGTTTGACCCGGCATCAGCATAATGCTTACCAGTCCATTTTGGGTAGTACTTCCTGCATCATTTGTCAGTTGTGTAAATACGCCATCAACTACATAACCAAATTTGTCATAGAAAGGTCCATCATCATCAGAGGTGTTATAGTCCCAGTCAAAAGCCAATGTTCCCCCGTAATCACCTGGAATGGTTATGCAATAATCTGTATTGTTTGAAGGACTGATAGGTCCAAGTTCTGAACCGGTTATAATTATACTATTGGGGGCATCTGATTCATCTACAAAGCCATTGCCACCATTGCTATTGCTAATGGTCCAATTGCCAGGCTCAAATTCATCGGCAAAGCCCATGGCATTGACACCGTAACAATTATCATCATATTCTACATCATAATTGTACAAAGCACTGCACTCTCCCGGGTCAGTACCAATGGTTACATTCTGTGGGCATAGGATGGTGGGAATTTCATCATCTTCGACCGTTACTGTAAATACGCATGTATCTTTATTTACGGGCACTCCATGGTCAAAAATTCTGTAAACCACAGTATTTACACCGGTATAAAAGAAATTACCGGATGCATCGCCATTGCCATTGGCCATGGTAGCACCACTAATTGAATAATTGATGGTAGGTGATGGGCAATTGTCGGTAGCAGGATCAGCATTGATACCCCTAACTACAGCTCCACAATCCCCTGGCTCCTGGTCTGTATTGGCACCTGTAGAGGTACTAACAGTTACGTTGGAAGGGCAGTTGATTGAAGGCGGCTCATAATCATTGACATCAACGATGTAGGCAATATAGTCACTTGGACATTCATTGCCATCGAGTATATTATTATCATTGCTATCATAAAAGGCCCTGAAATACATATCAAGTCCTCCATTGGCAGCAGGATTTATCAAAGAAACATTTCTATCGAAAGGAGTACCGTAACCACTTAATGGATATACACCATTTACGGGTACAAATGTGGTATTGGTTTTGGTAAATGATTGTTCGACTTTTACCAAAGTCTTTGGTGATATTGTTGAAATATCAGAAAACTGTGTGAAAAAAAGATTGTTTGCAGTGGTATTGCAAACGATCAAATCCTCAGATTCATCCGAACCGTCATTATTGTTGGTAAGTTGAATACCATTTACAGTCACCTGCAATGCAGGAATTAGGCTTGAAAATCTAAAAGTACCTGCATGAAATACATCGGCATTCGGCCATGGTGTAGTTGGCAGGCCAAAGCCACTTCCACCATAAGAGGCACCGGTAGGTGTAATCTGACCTCCACCTGTATTAAGTGTAACCGCCATATTACCGGCTGTTACATTTCCGTTCCTTTCTACATTTGAATATCCTACTGCTACAATCACATAACTTCCCGGTTGAAGAATCACCGGTGAAATCGTCCTCATCCTGTGATTTCCTGACAAGGCATCAGATGAACCTGACATATTAATTGGGGCTACTACAACCACACCATCTGTTCTTACGATTCCCACATCAATAGGAGAAAGTAAGCCATCCTGGTTGCTGTCAAATGCTCCAAGTTGTGTAACCATGATAGGGGTGTTTACAGTAAAATTCATACCCAATCTATCAGGGTAATTTTGATTTCCTGTAGTTTCTACACCTGTAAGGGCTTGCACATTACATTGTGCATAAATTCCAGAACCCATCAAAGCAGTCAAAACCAAAAGGGCAAAAACAGCCAGGGTCCGACCCAAGTAATAGGACACAAAGCTGTGGTTTCTTTGTGCAATAAAATTTGTAAGTAAAAATGAACGTTTCATTTTAATGTAGATTTCACTAAGTGATTAATTATTTTCCAAAACACTGCAACTGAATAACCATTGCATTTTCAGGTTCTATTCCCAATTAATTAAAAATGGGAGCAGTACTTCTCAGTGTACTGCTCCACCTATATCATTACTGTATTCTGATCATTTTGCCATTGGCAACTTCATTGCCCATCCTGATTTCATACAAAATCACACCTGTCTTGCCATTCAATACATCGGCTTTGATTTCAAGTTGGTTTTCACCCACATTTACTTTCTGATCACCTTTGAATATTAAAGCTCCGGTGGCATCCATCAGTCTTATGGTGGCGATACCTGCTTTGTCTGACTTGCACACAATGGTCGTTTTGTCTGTCCATGGATTGGGTGAGTTTTGTCTCACTGACCATCCAGACACAGCAGCTTTCCAATCGAGGGCTATGCTGCGAGGTGTCAATGAGGTATACATTTCACTCATCTTATCTCTGGCTTGCACAAACAATTCAGAAGCAAAGGCCGATCTGTTTGCAATAGCTTTCAATACAAACATATCTTTTCCATGGATTGCCATTGGTTGATCCAAAGCTACCAGTATGGTTAATTTTCCGTCGTGGATAGCATATACCAACTGATCATCGAAGAGGTCTGAATGTACCTGCACATTACTCAATTGACTTACATCAAATGTTAGCTGGAATCCATCAATGGCATCTGTCTGACCGATGCTAACTGGTAGATTTAGTTCAGCTCCTTCCTGTACCAATAGATCCTGCGCCTCGATGGTAAGTGGATTTCTTGGATCCGCAGTGGCTTTGTAATTGGCTGTATAGGATGTGTTTACATCTCCTATTTTAACACCCACAAAGTCAGACCACATATTACCCTCTGGAGCAATGAATTCATGGTACAGCGGATAAGCATTGTTAAACGGATTGTTTGGATCCGGGAACTTATACCTGCTGTCAATCATCTTCCAGCTCTTATTGTTCTTAAATGAATTGGTAGTGCCCAATATTGCTTTCTTCAATTCTACCAGGTCACTTGCTGAAACTTTGTCATCATTGTTGACATCAGCAGCTACCAGTCGGTAAGGTGATTGTATCTTGGACGCACCCAATATATGTCGTTGGATCATTATCACATCCAAAGTAGACACTCCTTCGAGTAAGCCGTCATTCTTCTCAGGTTTCAACATGTAGTTACCTGATGATGGCATTGCATCAAAACGATAACTTCCATCTTTACCTGTAAGTACCGTACCCATTCCATCCAGATTCATATTTACCGCTTCAACAGGAACAGAATTTTCTGTCAATACCTGTCCGTAAACCCTAAATATGTTACCTGTACAGAAGTTGTTTGGATCCAGAATGGTAAGTACTGATTTACATGAGTCAAAGTTGACACCATTTTCATACCAATAAATCCATACAAAGATGTCGCCAATGTCATCACAGAAATATCGCTTGATGGTATCGTTCACGTTGTCTCTGGAGTATGCAAACTGGAACATGTCTGGATTACAGGTACCTGTGATGGCTGTAATAAATTCTTCAGCTTTCACATCTACAAATTCCTGGTCATTGATATTTCGAACGATCTTCTCACAGAAGATGGCCGCAGGACCTGTTAAAGTCACGGTAATGGTAATGGTATCTTTTGCAACATTACCGCAAGCATCTGTAGCTGTAATCACAACTTCATAGACACCATCTTCGTATTGTCCTGAAGGGTTGCCTGAGTTTGGATTCGTAGCAAAAGGTGAATTATTGGTAACCGTTACTGGTGAACAATCTGTAATGCTGGTGCCCGCCAAAGGATAAGCAACCGCAGTAGGACAAGAGACTGCATTGATGGTAATGTCAGTATATCCTGAAATAACCGGAGGTTGATTGTCGTTGACTGTTATCAATTGAACGTCAGTGAAAATACCTGCACCGGTAGAAGTGTTTAGGGTACATGAATCAATTACAGTCCATGTTCTTTGCAATGTATAATTACATGGTGTATTTGGATTCAGGTTCACATCCACAAAACTAACAGATGCATTGACACAGGAAGCAGCAGCAGTATTTACAACCGGACTACCGGTCACAGCTGGAGCCACCGAGGTACAATTTTGTATTGTGATGTCATTAGGGAAGGTAATATCGGCAGCGGTCAAAGGATCTGTTGGCCCTGTGATGGTAATCAATTGGGTACATTCAGAAGTATTACCGGAGGCATCAGTCGCAGTGAAGGTCCTGGTTATGGTTCCAATGTTACATGAATTGGTAGCAAATATCACTTGTGGTGTAATACCGGCAGGCGGACAGTTGTCAGTTGCCGTTGCACCAGGTAAACCACCAATGCCATTGAAATTGGCACAATTGATGGTTAAATTGGCAGGACATGTAATCACTGGATCCAATGTATCCTGAACAGTTACCAAAGCGGTACAGGTTGCTGAAGTACCATTGGTGGATGTCACGGTTAATGTCACAGTAAGTGGTGATAAGTTGATGTCATTACAGAAGAATTGGTTTGGACTTACTGCGAATGATATCGGCAGGTTGTCACAACCTGGTGAACTTCCATTATTGACTGCTGAGGCAGCAAGCACAACAGCACCCGTTGCATCAAGGTAAACCGTTACATTTTTACAAAGTGCCACTGGTTGATTGTTGGTAGAAACAGAAACAGTTGCTGATTCAGTATCTGTACATCCATTGGCATTGGTCACGGTAACCGTGTATGTGGTTGTGGTAGTAGGTGCAACCGTAATAGCAGCCGTAGTTTGCGCTGGTGTAGTATTCCATACATAACTTGTACCACCACTGGCGGTCAAAGTAGTATTTTCTCCTATACATATAGTAAGGTCTCCTGAAATGGCAGCCACCGGAAGTGGATTCACTGTGAGGATTTTACTTTCTGTGTCGGTACAGTTGTTGGCATTTGTTACTGTCACCACATAAGTTGTAGTAGCTGTAGGTGAAACTGTAATTGAGGCTGTGGTTTGCACTGGATTGGTGTTCCATGCAAAAGATGTGCCTCCACTAGCTACCAAAGTCGCAGATTTACCCAAACAAATGGCACTTGGCCCGTCTATCACTGCCACAGGCAATGGATTGACTGTTACTGAAGCCGTAGCAGTGGCAGTACATTGGTTGGCATTGGTGACTGTTACAGTATAACTTGTTGTAGATGCAGGTGTAACCGTAATGCTGGCAGTTGTGGCATTGGTACTCCACAAATAGGTACCTCCTCCAGATGCCGTAAGTGTAGCGCTCTGGCCTACGCATATAGGTGCAACATTGGCAATGGCTGCAGCTGGCAATGGATTCACCGTTACAATTCTGGAAGCGGTTGCTGTACAACCTGCATTAGAGGTAACGGTTACAGTATAGGTAGTTGTGCTGGCCGGTGTTACAGTGATGCTCGCAGAAGTAGCACCAGTACTCCACAAATAACTGCCGGTTGCTGTGGCCGTTAAAGTTGCAGACTGACCAACACAAATCGGATTTACGGTGTTGATGGTTACCGTTGGCAATGGATTGACTGTCACTGTTCTTGAGGCAGTAGCTGTACATCCTTGTGCCGAAGTAACGGTAACTGTATAAGTAGTAGTAACGGCTGGCGTTACTGTTATGGTTGCTGTTGTAGCATTTGTACTCCACAAATAAGTACCACCTCCGGATGCGGTCATAGATGCCGATTGTCCAACACAAATTGGATTCACAGCAGTAATGGCAGCATTGGGAAGCGGATTAACGGTAACCGTGCTGGTAGCCGTAGCTGTACAACCAATGGCTGAGGTTACAGTCACTGTGTAGGTAGTAGTTGTTGTTGGATTAACCGTTATTGAAGCTGTATTGGCTCCTGTACTCCAACTGTAAGTACCTCCACCTGTTGCTGTCAATGTTGCTGATTTGCCAGAACAAATGGTTGCACTACCAGCGGTGACGCTGATGCTCGCATTTGGTTTGGGATCAACTACAATGGTCTTGGAGGCTGATAATGTACAACCATCAAGTGATGTAACAGAAACTGAGAATGTGGATGTTGTAGCTGGATTAACTGTAATACTAGGTGTTGTTGCACCAGTATTCCAAACGATGCTGCCTGTGGATCCTGAAACGGTAAGGGTAGTTGATTGTCCGTTACAAATTTCTTCACTTGTAGCACTGATTTGGATGGATGATCCATCGTTGTTTTGAACATCGATGAAGGTTTCGCAAATTGAATAATTTCCGTATATATCAATTACATACAATTGAAGTGTAACCCTTCCTATATCTGTACAGTCAAAACACTTAATGGTGTCATTTACATCAGTTGAGAAAGCAAATGTAATCTCAGCATTACATGGATGACTGCTTGACACATTGAGAGAAGCTGCAGTGATACAAGCCATTCTCAAATTTTGTCCGTTGATGGTCATCGGTTGAAGACTGATAGATGTACCATTGATACAACTTGCTATAGGTGCTTTGCATATCTTGATCTCAAAGTCGTGGAATTCTGAAATCTGATTGCCACATCTGTCTTCAAAGGTGTAAAGAATTCTGTGGTTCCCTACAGGATAATATCCACTTGCATCGATTTCGCTTCCGTAGCCCTGATCAAATACGGTTGGTGTAAATGTGCCATCAAAGTCATAATCAATGGCATATCTCCAGAACAATGATTCATCAGGAGTACAATCGTCAGCTCCTTCTGCTACCAGATTGATAAATCCTTCATCACATGTGTTTTCTTCTGTACATGCTTCTTCTTCAGAATCAATGGTGATTTCGGGAGCTACATTGTTACTTACTTTGATAAGTTGCTGGTAAGTAGCTGGTGTATAACCTGGTTCATCTTTTCTGCACCAGTCAATTACTGTCCATGTTCTGATGATTTTAAAACAAGAACCTTGGCCATCATCAAATGGGAAGTATTGGTCTTCTTTGGCAGCAGCTACCAAATCGCATACACCATCATTAAATCTTGGCTTGCTATACGCCAATGGCAAATTGGCCGGATCTAAATCAGATGGGCTACAACCATTGGTAGTAGCATAATCTAATGGCCAAACTATGTTTAAGGAATTGCTTGGCTTTTGTATGTATATATACGATGTACATCTGGCAGTGCCATTTCCATCGCTTGCAACAAAAATTCTTTGTATTTCACCCACCCTGCATTGATTTACATTGGCGGTAGGTGTCTCAACTATGTTCACACCACAAGCATCTTGTGCGGTAGCGGTGCCATAAGCTGATAAATTATTGATGTTGATGTCTACTTCGCATGAAATGGTTACATTGGCAGGGCAGAATATAGTTGGTGCGGTTTTGTCCTGAACCTGAACACTTACCATACAGCTGTTGGAATTTCCAGATTGATCCCATACTCTGAGTTCAACCATTACCTCCTTACCTGCGTCTGCACAGCAGAATGAAGCTATGTCTCTGAATCCAAAATTGTCTCCGCATGGTGCACCTGCGTCCATTCTTCTTACTTCCATAAAGCCCATACCACAAGCATCGTAACTTCCATCATCAAGTGTCTCTGCATAAATGTATGCCTGACCCAATGAATTTAATCCCACGGTTGTAGTTCTATCGCAAACTACCACAGGTGGTGTTTTATCCAAAACCGTTACAAAAATGGTACACGAATCTGCATTCAGACATTCATCATAAACGATGTATGTCACAGTATGAACACCTATTGGCAAATATGCGGAACCTCCGTTGTTGTTGTCTATGAAACCACCAGGATACTTTATATCTACAGTAAACTTAGTACTGCAATCATCAGTTATTCCAGTTACAGGCAGGAATTGCACAAAACCTTCGCAGTTGCCATGCCCTGCTGAAACTGTTACATTCTCTGGGCAAGTAAATGAAGGTGCTTCTCTGTCCAAAATAATAATGGTCTGTGTATCTCTCCTGATTTCTCCGGTTGTACACCATCCTTCGTATATTGTCCATACTCTCATAATTTTTCTGGCACATCCAATGTAGCCAAAATCGCGATCGTCATAAGCTACACCCATGTTACACGCCCCTGCAAAATTAGGATATACAGGCCATCCTTCGATGGTGGGTACGCCGGTTACGGATGGTGCAGGGTGTCCGTCTTTATCCAATTCGTAACCCTTACAACTCAAGGCATTGGCCATTTCGATGTCGGCAGGGAATACGATGTTGTCAATCTCAATACGCTTAACCGCAATGGTTTGTTTGCACAATGATGACTTATTGCCATATTTGTCAATGGCCTGATATGTCTTATCAATAAACATATTGTATCTTGGATTGCAATACAATTGTTTGTTCAACGAATCCAAAACAACGATCTCAACAGCTCCTCCACAATTGTCCTGGGTAAGTGGACCAGGATATGTATCGGCTTTGTAGCAAGACACTTCTACTGTGTCATTGCAAATCATCACCGGTGGTGTTTTATCTTCTATTTTAAGTGTACTCCAGCATGAGTTGCCGCTACAACCTTCAACCAATTTGGCAATGACGGTTTTTCCTGCTTGATCTGCATTGATGCTATTGTCTGCCATCAGCTGACCTTTGTCGTCCATTAGCATCACCAGATAAGGAGCAGATGGATTTAGGTTGCCGGCTACCAACATAGCAGGAGTTATTTCAACATAACAATCGCCATCGAGTGAAACCTGGATTTGGCCTTTACAAGCCATTGCAAGATCAGGATTTCCCACTGAAACATTGAGGATGCCCGGTTCGTCGCAGGCAAAAGGATTTTTATTTGTAAATGTAAGTTTGTAAACTCCTGGTACAGCCCCCCATTGAACGGTAACAGAACTGCTATCGCTGGTAGAGCCAATGATGGTACCACCTCCTGATAAGGTTACGTTGTAACCATCAGCACTATACGGTGCTGCATACACTTGTTGGGTGCTTGTACACAATGATGCAGTACCCAGGATTTGGATGGGATCGTAACCACATCCTCCACCTTTCACAAGTTCGTAGTCATCAGCGGTGCTCTTCAATACAAGGGTCCAGTGTTTGCCGTCTTCAAAAATACCTGGCAATACATAATCTCTGGTGGTTGCATTCACATACACTTCCTGCAGAATAAAGCCAGATGGGCCGGTAACAAACGGAACCGGAGCAGAAGGTGGATCCGCACTGGCATCACCATTGTACAAGTTGGTTACCTGGTCAATGTACCAGGTCATGCCAACAGGGCCTCTCACTCTGATATTTTGCTCATACTGTCCGTTGACAGCATTGGTTGCATTGTGAATACACTCACACGCATCAACAATGACTCTGTAGTTGATCAAAAGCGCTGGATCGTGGTCATCTTCGTCTATGGATGGCAATCCATTAATAAAATTATCGGTATCGGTTTGTGGATGGCCTCCCAAATCATTATCTTTATTATGATCTGCTTTGGAATCGATGTCTTTGGATGAAACATCGTTGTTACAAATATCTGCTGAACCATTGATTTCAGCTATGTTTTCTATGGTATAAATATCTTTGATATCGCCCACTTTAAAACAGATGGGCTCAACCTGACTCTCGCCTGGATTTAATCCGTTTTGGAAAATAATTTTCTTGCTTACTATAGATGGTTCAATTTCTGCCCAACCATCTGTGATCAGGTTAAGACCTTCAGGTATATAATCTACGACATCAGCTTCTTT
>ERZ724526.359-NODE-359-length-26834-cov-6.119982_pt1 | contig 26834 bp, 26 predicted proteins | sample MGYA00376059_ERZ724526 | MGnify/ENA primary metagenome ERZ724526 (study PRJEB28724, sample SAMN07190883) | activated sludge metagenome | isolation source: activated sludge of sewage treatment plant in Hong Hong | place: Hong Kong | collected 2016-03-17 ...
AACGGGATAGAAACGGTATTCCTGATCGCTCAACCGGAGTTTTCGCACATCAGCAGCACCATCGTTCGAGAGATTATTGTGGGCGGCGGCGATCCGAGGCTTTTTATCCCGAAAGAGATTGAAATAATGATGAATGATGAATGATGAATGATGAATGATATTGCCGCTAACCAGATTTTTTCACCACGCGGGCACGTTTGCCTGTAACAAAAATTTAAGCAGGATATCTGTGGTTCCTTTTAGCCTATCCTGTTCTCCTATCTCACGCCATGACAGACGCCATATTTACCGTCCCGCATCCCGTCAATGAACCTATTTGGAATTATGCTCCGGGCTCTCCGGAAAAGGCAGCCCTGAAAGCCGCCCTGGCCGAAGCGAAGTCGAAGAAAAAAGATATTCCCATGTACATCGGAGGGGAACATGTGTTCACCAAGGAAAAGGTGGCCATCCACCCGCCGCATGAACTCCGGCATACGCTCGGCCACCACGCCAGGGGCAAGGCCAGCCATGTAAAAGCCGCCATAGACGCTGCACTCAAAGCCAAGCCGGCCTGGGAGGCTATGCCCTGGCAGGAGCGCGCTGCCATTTTCCTGCGCGCCGCCGACCTGCTGACCGGTCCTTACCGCGCCAAAATGAGCGCTGCAACCATGCTCTGCCAAAGCAAGAATGCATTCCAGGCAGAGATTGACTGTATCTGCGAACTTGCGGATTTCTGGCGCTACAATGTGTATTTCATGCAGGAAATATACAAGCAGCAACCACTCAGCACCCGCAATGTCTGGAACCGTACGGACTGGCGCCCGCTCGAAGGTTTTGTGTTTGCACTTACGCCGTTCAACTTCACGGCCATCGCCGGCAACCTGCCCTCGGCGCCTGCCATGCTCGGCAACGTGGCGGTGTGGAAGCCTGCTGATTCGCAGGTCTACTCCGCTTCCGTGATCATGGAAATATTTGAAGAAGCCGGATTGCCGCCGGGCGTCATCAACCTCATCTACGTCGATGGCCCCACGGCCGGCGATGTGATTTTTAACCACCCCGACTTTGCCGGTATCCACTTCACGGGCAGTACGGGTGTTTTCCAGCGCATCTGGAAAACAATCGGGGAGAACATCGCCCGATACAAGTCCTACCCCCGCATTGTGGGTGAAACGGGCGGCAAAGACTTTGTGATGGTTCATGCCTCCGCCGACCCGAAGGCCGTGGCAGTGGGACTTGGCCGCGGCGCCTTTGAGTTTCAGGGGCAAAAATGCTCTGCCGCCTCCCGGGCGTACGTTCCAAAAAGTCTCTGGAAAAAGGTGAAGGAATACCTTGTTGCCGACCTCAAAAGCATGAAGATGGGCACGACGGAAGATTTCAGCAATTTTATCAATGCGGTGATCGACGAGAAGGCCTTCGACAAGATTTCCGCCTATATCGCCGCCGCAAAAAAATCGGACAAGGTAAAAGTGATCGCCGGTGGAAATTACGACAAGTCAAAAGGCTACTTCATCGAGCCTACCGTGCTGGAAGTGTCCGACCCGATGTACATAACAATGTGTGAGGAAATATTCGGTCCGGTGCTGACCATATATGTGTACGAAGACAAAAAATACGAGAAAACGCTTGAACTGCTCGATTCGACCTCGCCATATGCGCTCACAGGCGCCATATTCGCCAACGATCGCGCCGCGCTTGCGCTGGCTAACGAAAAACTGCGGCACGCGGCAGGCAATTATTATGTCAACGACAAACCTACCGGCGCTGTGGTGGGTCAGCAACCCTTCGGTGGCGGCCGGGCCTCCGGTACCAACGACAAGGCCGGCTCTATGCTGAACATGTACCGCTGGCTGTCGCCGCGCACCATCAAAGAGAATTTTGTGCCACCGGTCGATTACCGGTACCCGTTTTTGGGGGAGGAGTAAGCACTGCCAAAAGGCCGTAAGCCAAAAGGTACAAGCGGGTCATTCCGTCCGGACAAGGGTTGATACGGATACCAAAAAGGCGGCGCACCGGGAACATGTCCAGGTGCGCCGCTGCTTTTGTTTGTCTAACCGCATGGCGAGACAAACATGGTGTGGACGAAGGCCGTTGTCCGGCTTCTTGTCGACGGCCTGGCCCGGTTTTAATGAAGGCGCATTACCCGTTCTCCGTAAAGCCCGGATACAAAGTCATGCCTCCGTCTACAAAGATGGTGGTGCCGTGGATGTAGTCTGACTCGTCTGAAGCCAGCCAAACGGCGACTGCGCCGATGTCGGAGGTTTCGCCTACACGTTTGTAAGGGATCAACTGGAGTAGTTTGTTTTCTGCTTCGGGCGTCTCCCAGGCCGAACGGTTGATGGGCGTCTTGATGGCGCCCGGGCCGATGCTGTTAACCCGTATTTTCATCGGGCCGTACTCCTGGGCCAGGCTTTTCATCATGAGCATTACGCCGCCCTTGGATGCGGCATAGTTGACGTGTCCGGCCCACGGAATAACTTCGTGAACCGATGACATGCAGATGATCTTGCCCAGCGCTACGGATACGTCGGGGCGCGGCCCGCGGCGCAGGAATTCGCGTATGGCTTCGCGCGCACAGAGGAACTGGCCGGTCAGGTTAACGTCGAGCACAAACTGCCAGTCTTTCAGGCTCATTTCATGAAAGTTGGCATCGCGCTGGAGGCCGGCATTGTTTACCAGGATATCCACCGTGCCGAAAGTGGCTACGGCTTGCCGGAACATTTCGATCACCTGGTCTTCCTTGCTGACATCGGCTTTAATGGCGAGGGCAGTGCCGCCCATCTGGGTGATCTCGTCCACGACCTGCTGGGCTGATTCGTCGCCGAAAACATAGTTGACGATCACGTTGGCGCCGTCGCGGGCCATGGCCATGGCGACTGCGCGGCCGATACCTGAATTGGCGCCGGTGACAATACAGGTTTGTTTGTCGAGGCGATTGTTGGGTTGTTGGTACATAATAGTGTAGTGAACCTTCGATTGTACAGGGTGTGTAACGGCGGACTGACGCTTGGCCTCACGCTGCAAATACATATCATGCTCAATCGAAGGTGTTATGGGTTTAAATCGTGATGAAAAAAGTGACGAATGACGAAATGACGAATGTCAAAATGACGAGCACAGATCATCGCACCACCTGCCCAGCAGTTTTGCCGCCGTTGAGTGTTCGGATTTTATACAGACCGGTGTGTGCGGTCAGGTAGAGCGTTTTGCCGTCAGCATCGCCCCAGGCCATATTGGCCGGGCGCTCGGGCCCGGTGATCTTGCCGAGGTACCGGCCTTCAGGCGACAGCACCCAAACACCGCCGGGTGCGGATACGAACAGGTTGCCTGCGTTATCCACCTTTATCCCGTCGAGTGCTTCGTCGCCGTCGGTAAAACTGAAATCGAAAAAGACCTTGCCATTGGCCAGTTTCCCGTCGGCAGCAACCTCGTAACGCCACAGCGTTTTGGAGTGGTGGATGTCGCGGATGTCCCAGTTGGCCACATACAGGTACTTTTCATCGGGGCTGAAAGCGATACCGTTCGGGCCGCCGAGGTCGGTGCTGAGCAACTCTGTCTTGCCGTTTTGGGTGCGGTAAACACCCTGGTGCGGCGTTTCCTTTTTCGGGTCGCTGTAGTTTTCAGGCAAACCGTAAGGCGGGTCGGTGAAATAAACTGCTCCGTCGGATTTTAAAACCAGATCGTTCGGGCTATTGAGCCTTTTGCCGTTCCAGTTGTCGGCCAGCACCGTCACCGGCCCTTTTTTCTCGTGGCGCACCACGCGGCGGTTGCCGTGCTGGCAAACGATGAGCCGGCCTTCGGCGTCGATGGCCAACCCGTTGGAACCGGGCTGGTGGTAATCGCCGATATCGAAACCCGTGTAACCACTTTTGGTCATGTAGATGGAAACGTTGTGCGTCTGCGGTTCGTATCGGTAGATCACATTTGTGTTCGGATCGCTGAAGAGCAGAAAGCCATCGGGGTGCCAGACGGGACCTTCGGTGAATTGAAATCCGTCGGCCAGTTTTTCCACGCGGGCATCGGGGGCGATGACTGCTGAAAAGGCCGGTTCGATCTGTATCAATTGACCGACGTCTTGCCAGTCAGGGTTTTGCGGGTATGTTTTGTAAAAATCCAGGGTAGCCGACCGGAACCAGACGTAGTTCGCGGGCAGGTCGGCAAACGGTGCATTGGCGACCAGGATGGCGATCTGGAACTGCTGTCCCGGTTTGGCGTTGTCGGTCAGGAACACCCGGTTGCGGGCATTCCAGCCGCTGATCGTACCGCCGCCGGATTGGCCGAACGTCTTGTTCAGTTTGCCATTGACCCAGATTTCAGCGTAATCATCCGCAACGATCTCCAGCACCGCAGTCGATCCGGCTGTAGTCAGATCGCCGATTTTATCCGGGATCGTCACGTTCAGCCTGAACCAGACGAACGACAGCAGCCCATTGCCGAAGCGGGTCTCCATTTTTGTCGGATCAACCGTTTCCCAGCGGGAGTCGTCGAAGTCGACGGCGCCGGCCTTGGGTTCGATATCGTGGGTAGTGATTTTTTTGCCTGTGGGATACAGCGGAAGCGGGTCGGTGGCGCCGGGTCCGGGGGCTTTGAATCCCGTTTCGACGATATCCGCCTCGCGGAATTTCCAGACGGCCTGCACTGCACCGGCCCCTTCATGCGTGCGCAGGTCAGCGATGGCATCGGGCTGGCCGATAGCCAGTTCGCGATGCTCCTGTGCATGAAGGAAGAAAGTGGACAGGCAGGAGAAGAGAAACAATATTTTTTTCATAGCAAAAATGTCGTGTTGTTTTGAAGACAGGATTTACAGGCTTTTAGGACAGGATTTACAGGATTTACATGTTTTTAAGACAGGATTTACATGCTTTACAAGCAAAGGATATTGAATCCTGTAAACCCTGTAAATCCTGTCTTAAAAACATGTTAACCTTGTCAGTATTCACGTGTCAATTCAGCGGCGTGCCGGCGCCGGCGGTTGCGATTTCCCGGTCCTGGTCGGCAGTTTTGGCGCCGCTTACACCGATGGCGCCGACCACCTGACCGTTGTACAGAACGGGTACGCCGCCCTGGAGGAAGGTGTAGCCGACGGTGATGAGCGCATCGCGTCCGCCGTTGATGGCGTCTTCGAGTTTTTTGCTCTCGAATTTGAACAAGGCAGCGGTACGGGCTTTTTCGATGGCCACGGTTGCGGATGCCGGGAACGAGCCGTCGAGGCGTTCGAACAGCAGCAGATGGCCGCCGGCGTCGACGATGGCGATGCTGCCGCCGGGGGCCTGGTTGGCCGCGGCGTACGTTACTGCGGCGTCCATGACTTTTTGAGCGCCTTCGAGGCTGAGGTTGGCGGTGGCGATCACCTGGGCATGGGCTGAGGCTGCCACCAACAGAATGGCGGCGAGAAAGATGTTTTTCATGATGGAAATGTTTGTGTGGTGGAAGGGAGGTTCCCGGGTTTAAAGGTTGCAGGGTTGGCATTGCCGTGACCCTGAAACCTTACAGACCTGAAACATCAATCAACTTTTTTTCACGAATTGCTGCTGGAATTTGGCCCACTCTTCCTTTGCTTTTGCATCGTTGCCGGGCACATCTTTTTTCCAGCCATTGACGGCCTTCTGGTTGTGCTGGTAAATGTTCCGGTTTTGGTAGGTGGTGTCGTAGGTCCACAGTTCGATGGGAGCGAGGCGCCCGACCGATACGCCGTAGGCGCAGTATCCGCCGTATTCGGGCTCGTAGGTGGCCGGGCTTGCGTCGAACGTGGCCTTGTTTTCGGCGGAGGCAAAGTAGTAGATCGCGCCTTTGTAGGTAGTCTGGAACTGCGCGTCGCCCTTCGTTTCGACGCCCTGGCGAAGGCTTACCGGGTCGTAGCCCTGAAGGATGACACCTTGTTCGTCGACATTGACCAGGTAGCCGTCGACCACTTTGCCGAGGTCGGGTTGCTGCGCGCTGGCGCAGGAATGGAGGATTGCCAGCGCGGGCAGGAGGAGAAACAATAATTTTTTCATGGTTCTGATTCCTTTGTGTTTGGTGAAAATGGCTTTTAATAATTTACCACACAAAGGTCGGGGCGATGCCGGGGCCGCAAGGTTACGCAGGTAACAGTTGCGAAAAAATCAGGTTGTCACAGGTCGAACTTTTGGAAAATCAAGCGGGATTTTTGTCAGGAGTGCTACGTAATTGGAAAAGGTAGCCTCCATGACCAGCGCTACGGCCTCCATCAGCGCACGGGCATCGAAGCCCCATTCTTCAAAATCGTCCATCATCTGGCGGGATACTTTTCCCCTGTTTTCGGCGATGGCCCGCCCAAAATGCGCGAGAAACTGTAGTTTGGGATCGGCGATCGTCGTGGCACGCGCCTCGACGGTTTCCGTTTCGCTCAGTCCGTATGAAATGGCGTAGGTAGTATGGGCGGAGAGACAGTACGGGCTGCCGTGGAACTCTGAAACGGCCAGCAGGATCACCTCGCGTTCGATCTCCGTAAAGGAGGTTCCGCGGGCATGGCTTTGTACCAGATTCAGATAGGCTTCAAAGGCATTTGGCGAATATCCGAGTACCAGCCCGATTTTGGGGACGAACCCGAATCCCTTTTCAAGTGCATCGAAGTAAGGGGCCAGTTCGGGGGACAGTTCATCGCGTTGCGGGACGAGGATTTTCATATGGCAAGGCTCGGTTTTGAGTAAAAAAAAAGATCGTTTTCACGGTACAAAGATACCTGTGAAAACGATCACTTATGGTTAAAAATCCTGGTTATTCAATGGCCTGCCGCAATAAAACGGCGTGGCCGTCGGGGTCCCGGTATAGGCACATTTTTGAAGATCCGATCTCGACAGCATTGAAGGGTTTTTTGGCAAATCCCTCTTTATCAAGTTTTTGCATCAGCCCGTTCAGGTCGTCTACCTTGATTTCAGTTTGATAATGCCAGAGGTCGTCGGCGCGGCTGTCCGGCGGATATGGCCTTCCGCCCGGCGGGGCGATGTAATTCAGGAACTCCACTCCAAAACCGCTGCCGGCATGAAGCCCGTTGATGTCGAGCCGGGCGCCGAATACCTGGTTGAGGTGCTCCTGTTCCGTTCCGTAATTTTCGGAATGACCGCCGTGCACGAGGCCGAGTTGATCCCGGTAGAACGCCATGCTTTTTTCCGTGTCGGAAATGCCGATCGCGGTGTGGTCGATGCCCTGAAAAACGCTGGTCCCCTGCTGCCATTTCGGGTCTCCTTTCCCCGGCGGAAACCAGATCAATTCAAGGTTGTGCCCTTCCGGATCGCGAAAATAGAATGCCTTGATGCCGGCGGCGTTGGGCAGGTATTCCGGCAGCGTCTGCGGCGCGGTACTCACATGCGTCACCTTTGCATCCAGGAGCCTTTTGTAGGCGGCATCCATATCGCTGACCACAATGGCCAGGTGCTGGAACCACAGGTCGTTGCTGCGTGTATCCGCCGGAATGGCGCGTGAGGGAGCGCCGTCGAAATCCATCAGGCGTATGGTTTCGCTACCCAATTGAAGCGTAACCATTTGGACCGAGTTGTTCTCCCCCTGCAATCCAAAAAGCCGGGAGACTTCTGCCCCTTCCCATTTTTCCTGCCCGGTCTGTTTAAAATCGAGCACCTCTGTAAAGAACGCCACCTCCCGGTCGAGGTCTTCCACAGTGATGCTCACGCCGGTGACCGCAGTGGCTTTCTGGGCATGGAGATTCAGGCCAGGGCCTGCAAGGAAGAACAACAGCCCGTAAAAGATGAACACCTCGTTTGGATTGGCGCCGCCTTTCCGCCTGGCTGGATGCGCGCCTGGCAGCCGCATGGATTTGATCAGGATCAGGCTGGTGATGATACCTGAGACAACGGACCCGGCCGGATAGAGGTATCGTTGAAGGATTGTTTTCATAGCTGTGTTGTTGTATTAGCGTGAAAGGAGATGTTCCCCTACGCGCAAGGCGTTGGCCATGGCAGTCAGGGAGGGGTTCACGGCCCCGGACGACGGGAAGAAACTGGTATCCACGACGTACAGGTTGTCCAGGTCGTGGGCTTTGCAGTTCAGGTCGAGTACCGAGGTGGCAGGGTCGGCGCCGAAGCGACAGGTACCGTTCTGGTGGCTGACGCCGCCAATGCCGAGTTTGAAGCCGTAGTATTTTGTCGTGCCGCCTACGCCTTCGCTTTCCGCCACGCGGTCCATGATCCCGATAAGTTTTTCCCGCAGGCGGCGGTAGGCTTCGAGGTTGTTCTGGGTATAATGCAGTTGAATATTGCCTTCCCTGTCTACTGCGACGCGGTTCCCGGCAAGCGGCAGGTCTTCCGCCGTGATAAAGAAATCGACGATGTGCCCGGCGAAGTGCGCCGCGTCTTTGCCGTCTTTTCCGAGATCGTCGCCTACCGCGTCGGCGAGCAGTAGCGGGTCGGCTTTGCCCATATTCTGGATGGAGCCGAGCGGATGCGGACTGTCGGGAGCGCCGTGGTAGAAATCGGGAATGATAATAGCCTTTTGGAATGTGGAGGGATTGGGTTTGGCAGAGTAGGCCAATACCACGCCGTTATTGTGGATCATCAGGTTGCGGCCCACCTGACCGCTGCTGTTGGCCAGGCCGTCGGGATGTTTTTCGCTGGCCGAGCGCAGGAGCAGCGCTGCCGAGTTGATGGCGCCGCACGACACGACGATTGTATCGGCATGGTATGTTTCTTCCATGCCTTCATGGGCTACGGTAACGCTCGTCGCCCGGCGACCGCTGGCATCTGTATTGATTTTCAGGGCTTTGCGATTGCGCAGCATCGTGACATTCGGGTATTGCAAGGCGCCCTGGATGCCCACCACGTGGCTGTCGCCCTTGGCGCCGGTAGGGTCCGGGTAACCGTCGTACAGTTCGATGTTGAGGCTGTCGCTCTGGCGTCCGTTCATATCCTGCGGCAGGCGAATGGCCAGCGGGATCGGTGCGGGGTGGTACCCTTGCGCAGCGATCGCCTGGCTGACTTCGGCCATACGCGGCTCGAAGGGCAGGGCAGGGTAGGGGTAGCCATTGGTCGCCGGTGGTTCGGTGGGGTCGATGCCCCGCGCGCCGTGGACAGCGTAAAGATGTTCTACCATATCGTACCAGGGCGCGAAGTCGGCGTACTTCAGCGGCCATTCGGGCGACAGACCGTCGAAGTGCATGGTCGCCTCGAAATCGCGTTCCCGCAGGCGCAACAGCGCACCGCCGAACATCTTGGTATTGCCGCCGACCCAATAATGGTGGTAAGGTGAAAATGCCTTTCCGTCGCGGTCGCGCCACATTTCCGTGGTTTTGTAACGGCCCTGGGCAACCGCCAGCGGGTCCCAGTTTTCCTTTTCTTTGGGCAGAAAGTCGCCGCGCTCGAGGATAAGAATGCGTTTGCCGGAAGGGGCCAGTTTGTAGGCCAGCGTTCCACCGCCGGCGCCGGTCCCGATGATGATGATATCAAAATTGGTCATGATTTCTTTGTGTTTTTCTTTTGACAGGACAAAGGTGCGGGGAGCAGAACGTTCGGGATGTTACGGGGGTAACAAAGTGCAAAACAAGTATTTGCCGGTTGACCCAACCTCGAGCCCCGAATCAGCGTATTCATGAAGAACGTTCGAGTGGTCCTCTGTTTATTTCTTTCACCGGTAAACCGCCATTAGCATGCGTAAAATCACTTTCATCTCGGTCCTCCTGCTGGTTGTTACAAGTTGCAGCAAGGAGCGCACGGTCAGTTCGTTAGACCCCAATACTATCCAGATTGACGGCGCAAATTGGGACGTAGAGCGTTCCTGTGTGCTGTTCCGAAGGGCCGGAACACCGGCCTGGTACAATATCATGATAAAAATAGAAGGCACGGATGGCACCGCTCTGTTCATATCCCTGCCTGAAAAATGGGACAACGGCATGAATGCGGCGCCCGGAATATATCCTGTTGAAAATCAGGATATTGCTTCATTAAGGGTCTCGGCAACTTATTATCTTTCAGACGCCATGAACGGTGCGGCATTTAAGGCAGGCGACCCGGAAGGCTATGTAGAAATCATATCGGTCGACCCAGCCAATCAAACGATCAACGTGAAATTTGACCTGTCGCTGTACGATAAAAACGGAGCAAAAATGAATATCCGTAGCGGGGAGATGCAACAAATCGGCTATCAAAACAAAGCGGCTTATTCCACTTTCCTGTCCTTGTCGGCACTCCGGAACGACGAAGCCTTCCAAATCTCCGAATACGGCAGCGATATGGTGGAAGGGCGGACGGATTGGCTGATGTATGAAAACGCCCATTACTACAGCCTGCGTTTTTCCATTCCCTGGTCTGCCAAACCGGGCGTGCATGTCTTGTCGCCGTCCGATTCTTCTGTGGTGCAGTATGCTGAAGGTGTAGGGTATCTCCTTGAATCAGCCACTTACAATATTGAATTCATTGATTTTTGCGACGCTAAAATACGGGGCACCTTCCATGCCATCTTCCGGCACCCGACCGACCCGGCCGTGACAGTCGAGTTCAAAGACGGGCTGTTTGAGACGAATTATGATTTCTGAATAAAGCGGGGCATTACACCAGGGCTTCCAGGTTCGGTACATAGATTTCCTTGCGTCCGAAAAACTTGACCATTCCGGCCTCTTCGAGGTCGGTAAAGAGCAGCGAGACGGTTTTGCGCGAGGCGCCGATCAGTGCTGCGATATCGCTCTGGGTGATTTCCAGCGTTATTTTTACGCCTGTACGGTAGGGTGTTCCGATGTCGCGGCAGAGGTCTTTCACAAACTCGACAAGGCGCTGGCGGGCATCCTTGAACAGCAGGATCTGGAGCCGGCGTTCGAGCCGCCCCATCCGTTCGCCGAAACGTTTGGTGAGGGTCAGGGAAAACGGCACGTAATCGCGCGCCAGTTCCTGCGCCTTTTCGACCCGGAGTTTGCAGATCAGGGTATGGTCGGTGACGGCCTGTGCAAATTCCTTGTGCCGGTTTTCGCCAAACAGGGCTTTTTCGCCGAGTATTTCGCCGCGGCCCAGAAAGGCAATGACCTGCTCGTTGCCTTCCTTGTCGTAAAAACCGATTTTGACACGGCCCTCCGCCACCAGGTAAATTTCGCGAACGGGGTCGCCTTCCATAAACAGGAAATCCGTTTTGTTGTAACAACTCAACGGATGCGACTTCATGTGGTCGTTGTATTTGTACGGACAAAGGATGTCGTACAAATCTACTTCTTCGAAAAACCAGACGCCTTTATTCATACAACAACTGTTTGAGGTTTTGGAGATGAGATGTTCCGTGCGCCGGGGCGTTTGCCTTTGGCCGGTTCCACGGCTTCCACCTGGTTGAGGTGTACCCGCCGGGAGAAAACGAGATCACCGTCCGACAACAGGCGTATCGAGTAGAGACATTCCTCCCAGTCGGCATAGGGGATAAAGTTGTCATCGTGCGTCAGGGGGTGGTGGAATTGCCGGTAGTGACAATAGTCGCGTATCTCCAGCAAGGGCTGTTGCAGGCGCCTGTTTACGTTGACCACCAGTTGTTTGGCGCTTTCGTCGAGGCGGAACTTGATAAAATCGCCGGTCACGCCGTGTGTATGGCCCGGCATATTGCCGAACAGCCAGCGCAGGGCGTGCTCAAACTCCCGCGCCCAGAACCACTCTGCGTGGGCGCCGTCGGTATGCAGGTCATAGTGGAGCAAATGGTCGTCGTGCCCTGCTTCGAGCAGGGTTTCATAGAGGTCGAGCAGGTCGCTGACCATCGTTTCGCTTTCCTGCTGGCCGGCCATGAGCAGTATTTTCTGGGGCAGGGCGGGTTTTCGGTGCTGTACGTAGGGCAGAATTTCTTTGGAGAACCACAGCGAGGGCGAGAACACGCCCGCCATACCGAAAATATCGGGTCGCTCCAGGGCGGCATACAAAGAGATCAGTCCGCCCATGCTGCTGCCCATGATACCGGTGTCGTTGCGTCCCGGCAGGGTGCGCAGGTGTTCGTCGGCAAATGGCTTGAGGATGTCGCACACGAAATCGAGGTATTTTTCTCCTTCGCCGCCGCCGTATTCCGGATGTTGCCAGGGAGAATATTCTGCGATACGGTGCTCGCCGCCGTTTTCTATGCCGATGAATATGGGTTGTGTTTCCATTCCGGCGGCGGCCTGCATCTGACTCATAAAAAGCCGGTTCAGGGCCTTGTCGATCCCCCAGGAACCGTAAACGGCGTCGGGGTTGTCGAACAGATTCTGCCCGTCCTGCATATACACGACAGGGTATCGCTTGCCGGACGTCCAGTAATCGGGCGGAAGGCAGGCCCAGATGCGGCGTGTCCGGTTTAGTTGGGGAATGTACAATGCGGGGTGCAGGAGGAGGATATTGCCGGGCGATCTGTGTTGTTGCGCTTCCGCCTTCATATCGGTCCAGGATTCGATACTGATCCAGTATTCACTGCCGGGTACACCGGTTTTGGAAATGCGGTTGGGGCGCTCGTTGCCCATGCTGTCGCCTTCTGCCGCCGACCAGTTGCCGCGTGTGATCTTGTACTCCAGCGTATCGCGATCTGTCTGAATATCAATACTGTACGACCCGTCGCCATTGGGTGCAAACCGGTAGGGTGTTTCAGCAGGTTGCCAGCCGTTGAAATTGCCGGCAAGGTAAAACGCAGTCCCCGCAGGGGTGTAGGGCGGAAGGGACTGAATATGGAATCGTACTGTTTTCATAGTATTTTCAGTTGCAGGTGTTGCCGGGATTCAGGGATTCGCGGTGTATCCGTTGTATGGTGGAGGGGTCGGTGTACAGTACCAGCCAGTCGCTTTCCCGACCGATTCGTCCGCAAAGTTGCACGCCGTCGCCAACGAATTCAAGTATGCGATCGTTGAGCATCTCACCGCCGGGGCCTGCGAGCAGGTAGTACTCGGTTTCCCCCTGTGCATTGGCTACTTTGAGTACAGGCGGTATGCCGCCGGCAATACACCGTGCTGCGCAATCGCGGTGCGGTTTTCCGAAACCGGGTTTCATCACGCCGAGCAGGCATTTGGGGTCGGTGATCTCTCCCCGCAGGGTGACCGTGCCGGATCCGGGACCGGAGGAGCGGGGATCGGCTTCGGCGGCGGTATGGTTTTGTTTTTTGTTTATCGAACGCACCTCCAGCGCCGTTTTCCCGTCGTGGTAGATCAAAAAGCCGGATGCGGTGACCATAGATCCGTCTTCAACAGACATCTCCGGACCCGTAGTGAATCCGAACTTGCCGGGAGCGACCAGCAGAATTTTTTGTGTAATGGGCTTCCCTGCCGCGTCTGTGCCGTTTTCAACGGTAAGAAAGGGGAAGGGATGCCGGCTGTATCTGCCCGACAGTTCGGTTTTTTTGCCGTATTCGAAGGTGCTCCCGGCAAATCCGCTCTGGAAAAGCACGATCAGCGCTGCCACAGCCGGCACGAGCAGGCAAAGTGCGAGCAGGAACTGCCGGACCCGCCGGGCAAACCCCGGCGGCGCCTCGGCCTGCCAGCCGATGTAAAATTCAGAATCGTCTTGCATGGTCCGGTTCATGTCGTTGATAGGGTGATCCTTGCCGGCGGGCGGGCTGTCCCTTCCGGGTAGGGTGTCGGATTGACGTAAACTTTTGTGCCGGCCACCTGCACATCGTAGGTGCACACCTGTTCGTGAAACGGCGGTGGCGATTGCCCGTTTTCGGGCAAATACTGGTAGCCATGCCAGGGGCAGGTGATGCACCCGTCGATGATCTTGCCTTCGCTGAGCGGACCGTTCTGGTGTTTGCAGAGGTTGTGCACTGCCGAAAGTTTGTCGTCGTACTTGAACAATGCTATGTTTTCACCGCCGATAATCAGCATTTTAGCGCGATTTTCGGGGATATCTGCAACATCGCAGGCATACACAAAACCGTCGGGAATGGCTTTCGCAGCGGAGCGCCGGGCCCCGCCGTCTGTTCGGGCCTGTTTGACGGCCGCCGCGAGGTGCAAACCCAGGACGGCAACCAGGCCTGTGCCGGTCAAGCCGATAAGTACGGGTGATTTTTCCAGTTGGATCACGCCGAGCATGACGTGCATGACGAGCATGGCATAGGCAAAGTATACGCCCATGTGCAGGGTTTTCCAGACGGGCGGTGTGAGGTTTTTCAGCCAGAAATCGTGGCTGGTGGCCGCCATGAGGAAAAGAATGATCAGCGCGAAGAAACCCAGCGACTGAAACGGGAACCGGGCGAGCGAGCCGAACTGCGTGTTGGAGGTAAAGAGCGACACGAGCGGATCGACATTGCCCAGCGCATGGAATTGTACCAGGTTGAATACGCCGTGCGTGAGGGCGATCATAAACATCGTTACGCCCAGGTGGCGGCGGTTGTACAGCAACGGCAGGAAGCGCCGGTCGAACCTGCACAACGGACCAATGCACAGGATGACGTGCAGCATCAGGAATGCCAGGGTGCCGGTAGCGCGGATGGTGAGCGTTTCGGCCGTGATCTGCGGGTGAAAAACCAGTTGCAACCCGCCGAACAGGACCAGGTAGCCGGCTACAAACGCGAGCATCAGGCGGTCGTACAGCCTTTTGTGGGGCGTCCAGTGTATCGGATCGTATATGACAGACATAATGCGTGTTCTGTTTTGGTTTGTTAAAGCATGAGGATGGCTCACGGGTGCAGTACAACCGTCCGGAGCAGGCGCCCCTGGATGTTGTCTTCAAACCGCAGGGTCAGGGAACTGCTTCGGGCCGCTGTGCTGTCCAGGTTAAAACGGTGTATACCCCGGGAGCCCAGCAGTCCCAGCAAGGTTTTATCCTGCCGGTTGTCTGCGTTTTCGAGCAGGAGCATGGTGTTTGGGTTGGACAGGGGCCTGGCGATAAGAACTTCTATCTGGCGCTGTGTTCCACTGCTGTCCTGCCGGAGACTGATCACGAAATCGCCGGATTGTGTCGACTGGATTTCAAGGGGAAGTTGTTCCGGTTCTGCCGGCCTGACCGGTTGCTGCCATACGGCATCGGGAATGGCCATTACAGCCGCCAGCCAGCCCACCGGAAGTAATGCAGCGAACGAAAACCAGATGTACCGGTGTGCTTTTCTCAGCAAAGGTGTCATCAGCAGGGGAGTTGGGTCAGAATAATAGGTTGAGGTATTAGCGTCATTGAGTCGTTATTCGTCATTCGTCAGTTGAATGGGCGCGGGATGTTTGGAGCCATTTTCGGAGCAGGACGGGCCACAGCGCTGCGCTGGCGGGAAAGAGCAGGGTGCGGGTTTTCCAGGAAATACCTTTGGCTGATTCGTCGAGTTTTGCTGCGCCGCGCCAGACAAACAGCGCAGCAAAAATCACCCCTGCAAGCAGGTAGAGATAGAAGGCGTTGACGATAAATTTGATTGTTTCCATAACCTGATCTTTTATTTGTTAGGGGTCTGGATTCGGGGTTGTCGTAAATCCAGACCTGAAGCCGGAATCCCCTAAAGTGCTTGTTGTCAATTTTTTGCTTCAATTTCGCGCCCCAGGAAATAACCGATTGTGGTGCGCAGCAGACCGATGATGGCGAGGCTGATAAGTTCCTGCCATTCGGGGTGCAGCATCGACGACAGGATATCCGACACGATGTAGAAGTCGAGCCCCAGGAGGATGTAGTTGCCCACCACCGGCCGAAGGGCTGAAATGCCTTCTAGGCTTGCCTCGTTGCTGGTTCTTACTTCGCGCCATTCATGCAAGAGAAACCCCCACATCCCTTTTGCAAAGCCCACCAACAACACCAGGGCGCTGAGCAACTCGATCCCGTTAGACAGCCTTTGCAACAGCATTGAACGATATTCTTCCATGTGAAACGCTTGTTTTCAAACGGTTTCTAGGCGTTGTTGTACAGTTTAATCACTGTTTCGCGCATATTCTCGCCTGTGTCGCTGAGCAAAAAGGAGATGGTTTCGGCGGCAACTTCAGGGGTTACCCATTCGCCGGCGGGTGCGTTGGGCAGTGCCGCGCGGTTCTGGGGGGTGTCGAGCAGAGAGGGTATGACCACGCTGGCCCGGATATCCTTGAATTTGCCCTGGTCGTTGATGATCTCCGCGAGGCGAAACAACAGCGATTTGCTGAGGGCATAGGCAAACTGGTTCTTGCCTTCGGCGGGATTGATGGCCGGGCGTGCACCGATGAAGACAAACTGTCCGCGCCCTTTCCGCTCGAAAAACTCAAGCAACGGCTTGACGATGTTGAACGCCGTGGCGAAGTTGAGTTTGATCATCTTGTCCAGCTCGTACATCGTGGTTTCAGCGATCGTTCCGGGCTGCCACCCGCCTACGATGCACACGGCGGTGTCGACCTCGGGGTCTTGTGCGATGATGCCCTTCACATAACCTTCCGATACGGTCTCGTCGGTCAGGTTGAGAAATTGAGCGTGTATATTGGCTTCATGCGGGCTTTCGCCGAATGTTTTGGAGTTTTCACCCAGTCCGAGCGCTGCGTAGATTTTATGCCCGTCCTGCGCGAAGCGCTTGACGACAGCCTGTCCCATATTTCCGGCCGCGCCGGTAACGATGATGGATTTCATGTAGAAATGGATTTATTGATGTTTTTGATCGTTTGATGATACAAAGGTCGGTATTGATTGGGGCGCCAATGTTTACCTGCGTAACATTTGGGAAATTAACCCTGAAGACTGCACTTGAATTCGGCTTTCGAGCAGATCCATGTGCTCCATATTTTCGCCGCGACCAGCATGCCCGACAGGGGAGCAATAAAAAATATCCACTGATGCCGGAAATTCAAGGCCGCCACTGCCGATGCCACCGACCGGGCGGGGTTCATGGATGTGCCGGAAACCGGCGATTCGAAGGTAATATAAAGCATCAGCAGTATACCTGCAAAAATGCCGGTAAACGGAGCGGTTTTTTCGTAGTTGCTGGAATACAGGATGGTCAGAAACAAGCCAAGCGATATGAACAATTCCGCGAGGAAGGCTGCAGTAATACCGGCCATGCCGGGCTGGGTTTGCACGAAATTCACCTCCGGAGCGGCTGTGAAAGCCGGTACCGACATCCGGAGCAGCAACATGGCTGCCGTGCCTCCCGCGAACTGTGCCATGATGTACCAGATCGCGTCGGGCCGGCTGATTTTTTTCAGGTATAAAAAGGTGAGCGTCACCGCCGGGTTCATGTGCGCCCCGGAACGGCGTCCCCAGCCCGAATATACCAGAAAAACCAGGGTGAGCCCCATGGCGCATCCCGACAGGGCGCGCCGCACCAGTGGATCGGCAACCGCATGGCGAACAGGCCAATCGGGCAACTCCAGCAAGCCGGTAAAAAAAGTGGCCGATAACATGAACATGCCCAATGCCCAGGCCTCGATAAGGTAATTGGGCCAGTTGGATTTCAATGCGGTGATCATCTTTGTGCTGCTTGTTTGGTTTTGTATGACAGGATTTACGTGATTGTTTTTAGACAGGATTTACAAGGTTGAAAGGCTGGTTTTACCTGTCGATCCTGTAAATCCTGTCCAAAAGCCACAGGGTTGCAGAAAAATTGCTCCTGTTGACGGATTAAAAACTTACTGTTCCAGTGTTTTGGTCCAGAAATCATCGCCCTGTTTCATCAGGGTTTTTTCCGGCGTTTTTTTGATCTCTTTTTCCCAGTTCGTCAGGGCGTTGGCATAAAAAGTCTTGAAAAACAGTACGTTGCGACCATCTACGATCTTGTAGCACTCCGGGTTGATCTCTACCTTTTCGCCGCGAACAGCCATCGCATGTCCGCACCAGCCACCCCAAACGGGTTCGTATTTGCCCGGGTTGGTTTTGAATTCCGCGAGGTTTTCGGCATTGGCAAAGTGATACACTACGCCGTCGTAATTGTAGGAAAACGTTGCCTTGCCTTTTTGAGGGCCGCTTTTGAAATACGAAACGGGATCGTAACCGTCGATGGCCAGGCCATCTTTGGTGAGCCTGAAGTGTTTGGTGCGCGGATTTGCCGCGTTGTTCGTGTTGGCGGCGACAGTAGTAACGCCTTGTGTTTGTTCCACGGGTGTGATGGATGTTTTCACTGCGGCAAAAATTGCAATGCCGAGGAAGATGATAAGTGAGAATTTCATAGCTGGGTGTTTGTTTGAATTATTGTTTGTGTGAGTTGGAGCAGGGTTGATTGTTTTAAAAGATCATCGACCGCACTTCGGCGAACGGTATCACGGACTGGCGGCGACCTTTCTTATGCCGGGCTTTGAGGTCGAGCAGCACTTTGATCAATGCGCCGACCGACCAGGCCTGGTGTACGGTACCTTTCCCGTTGCGGGGCAGTTTGCCGTCAAAAATTTCGGAGATGCCGAGCATGCAATCCTGTTGATAAAAATGGTGCTTCAGCGGCTGAAGCATGTCCATGGCCTCTTTTTGCGCTTTTTCCGACCAGTCGTGGACCTTCAGATGTGCGGCAATATATTCGCCGAGCAGGTAAGGCCACACGGTGCCCTGATGGTACGCGGTATCGCGTTCCCAGGGATTACCCTGGTACACCGGTTTAAAATCGGGGTGTTCGGGGTCGAGGGTACGCAGACCGTAGTCGGTGAGCAGTTTTTCGCGCACGATCCGGACTACCGCCTTTTCTGCGTCCTTGCCCAGCAGGGAAAACGGCAGACTGACGACATAAATCTGGTTGGGGCGCAGCGACGCATCTGCGGTAAATTGCCCCGGGGCGCCGGGGATGATCACGTCGTTCAGCGCGCCGTTCGGGCGGACAAAGTGTTTGCTGAAATTGGCGAGCAGGGTATCGCCGATGGACTGGTATTTTTCGTAGGGCTTGTTCAGGGTGCCCGCGAAGTACTGGTAAATGCGCAGGGCATTGTACCACAGCGCCTGTATTTCTACCGGGCAGCCGTGCCGGGGCGTAACGACATAGTCGCCGACGCGTGCATCCATCCAGGTCAACTGGGCCAGCCCTTCGCCGCCGCACAAAAAACCTTCGGGCAAAGCGTGGATATTGTACCGGGTGCCTGTAATATGCTGGTCCAGGATATCGGTCAGCGTGTCGAAGTGTTCACTGACAAAACTCAGGTCCTGAAACTTCTGGTAATATTCATACAGCGCGACGAAAAGCCAGAGCGTGGCGTCGATCGTGTTGTATTCAAGTTGCTCGTCGCGGTCGGGGAAACGATTGGGCAGCATACCCTTGTCGACATAGCGGAAAAAAGTGGACAGGATCGACTTTGAAATTTCCTGTCTGCCGGTGGCGATCGTCAGCCCGCGCATGGCGATCATGGTATCGCGTCCCCAATCGGTAAACCAGTGGTAACCTGCAATGATCGAATAACCATCGGTGCTTTTGCGGCGCACGATAAACTGTTCGCCGGCGAGCATCAGGTCGCGCAGAAACGGGTCGTCGGTTTCCTTGGGGGATATGGATTCGAGCCGCTGGATGGCCTGTTCCTTGAGCGTATCGGGGTTTTCCTCCACCATTTTTTCATCGGTGGAGAACAGGAGGTGTACGCGCGCGCCGGGCTTCAGTACGACGTCGATGCTGGCCACGGCAAAACAATCTTCCCGGTTGTCGAGGCCGCGCTCGGTTTCCCGCGCATACTCGAGGTTTTTGTGCCAGTAGCGGTTTTCAATAAACTCGCCCGCCGTAAAGTTAAAATAGAGCGGCGAGGCCCCGAAGTGTGCATAAAGGGTGTAATACCCGTTTTCCCGCTTCAGCCAGTAGTCGAAGAACGGGTCTTCCCTGGACAGGGAATGGTAGTCGCGGTAAACGAAAAGCGGGGTCAGGCGCAGTTTGAACGTGGTTTCGCCGGTATTTTCGTATTCGACGACGGTGGTATTGGAGCCCTGCACCATGAATACGGTTTTCAGCAGGTTGTTGCCCTGCGCTTCAAACTTCATGCGCGGCAGGGGCTTGCGCTCGAAAAACTTGAAGTACTGGAACCCCTGGGGATGTATGGCGCCGGGGTACTGGTTGCTCGACAATCCGAAAGCGCAGTCGCGGTTAAATACGATGCATTCTTCCACTTTCGATACCAGAACGGTGCGCTCGGTCGGCGGGTTGAGCGACGCCACGAGCAATCCGTGGTAACGCCGGGTATTGGCTCCGATGATGCTGGAGGAGGCGTATCCGCCGATGCCGTTGGTGACGATCCACTCCCTGGAGGTCAGTTCGTCGAAATCGGGTTGCATATTTTTTGTGGTGAACATGGTCCTTAATTGTATTTGGTTGGGCTGAATATCCGGTTATCCGTAAGTGGTTTCCGGGATGATGAAGTTGTCTGCGGGCGCCAAATTGCCCTTGCGGTATTTCAGGGTGGAAGGTGCAATGCCCAGGTCGCTGGCGACCTGTAGCTCCGGAAAATACATTTCCAGACCCATTCTGATCATCGCCAGGTGGTGTACGGCGTGGTCGAAGGCGTACTGCAGTTCCCGGCCCATGGAGGAGATGTACACCGGGCGTTCCTCGCCCGGTATGCAATCGCCGGAAAACTCGCTGTCGACCCGCAGCCACTGCTGTTCGTCCTGCTCCTTGACGGCGCCGGCGATAAAGTCGAGCACGGCCAATGCGGTATCAGGGTTTTCGCTCAGAATATTGTTGCGCTTCCGGCTGCTGTAGTCGATGTGCGCGTCGTGGGCGCCCTCGAACAGGCAGGTATAGAATTCGAGGATATGCCGAAAATGTTGCCCGACGGTGCTGCCGTGAAAAAGCGGTAGCGGACGTGTGTACATATCCTTGTCGAGGCCTTCGAGCAGGCCGGCCATTTGCGCGGCGATGAGGATTGTCCCTTGTTTGGCGTTCATCGTGTGTGAATTAGGAAGTTTTGTAATGGCTTCGTTTTCGTCGTTCGTCATTTGGATTTTGTGTAACAAAGGTCAGGGGATGTATCGGGCAGAATCTTTACCTGCGTTACAATTGGCGTTTTTTTCGGCAGGATTTACACACGTTTTTTTAAAAAAAAAAGACTACCCCAACTCTCCGATCAGTGCCGCCACAACACCGGTCCAGCCGGTCTGGTGGCTGGCGCCGACGCCATGTGCCGTATCGCCGTGGAAGTATTCATAGAACAGCACCAGGTCGCGGAAATGCGGATTATCGGCATACACACGGTCGTTGCCGTTGACGGGCCGCAGGCCGTCGGCGCCGGGTTCGAAGATGGAGACCAGGCGTTCCGAAAGTCCGTCGGCAACTTCTGCCAGGTTCCTGTTGTTGCCGGAGCCTGTGGGGTATTCTACCTGGTATTCCGGACCAAAGAAGAGGTGGTATTCACGCAGGGCCCTGATCAGCAGATAGTTCATGGGCATCCACACGGGTCCGCGCCAGTTGGAGTTGCCGCCGAACAGACCGGTGCTGCTTTCACCCGGTTCGTATTTCAGGCCAAATTCCTGCCCGGCAATGTTGATGGAATAGCCGTTTTGGTGAATCTTGGATATGGAACGGATACCGCCGGGAGAGAGGAACTCGTTTTCGTCGAGCATGGCGTGCAACAACCGGCTCAGGCGTTCGCGCGGAATAAGCGACAGGTGCAGGGCGCCGCTTTCAGGGTGCTCGTCGAGCACCAGGTAGTCGCCGTTATCCTGGCGATACTTCTGAAACCAGCGCAGGCGCCGGGTAAATTCCGGGACTTTTTCCAGTTTTGACTTGGGCAGTACGAATACGGCGAAAAGTGTGCTTAGGCCTACCAGCGACCTGACTTTCAGTGGAATGTATTCCCCGTTGGGCAACCCGAGGATATCGTAAAAGAATCCTTCGTGCTCGTCCCACGACCCCGTCCAGTCGTGGCTGATGCGGTTGAGGCTCTCGGCAATGTAAACGAAGTGCTCGAAGAATTTGGTCGCCACGTCTTCGAAGGTCGGGTCGTATTGGGCAATTTCGATGGCCATTTCAAGCATATTGAGGCAGTACATGCCCATCCAGGCCGTACCGTCGGCCTGCTCGAGGTTGCCGCCGCCGGGAATTTCGTTGGAACGGTCGAATACACCGATATTATCCAGTCCAAGGAAACCGCCCTCAAATACGTTGTTGCCGTTTTTGTCCTTTCGATTGACCCACCAGGTGAAATTGATGAGCAGTTTCTGGAATACCTTTTTCAGGAAATCCACATCACCCCGGCCTTCTTTTTCTTTTTCCATTTTGTACACCTGCAGGCACGACCACGCATGCACGGGCGGGTTGACGTCGCCGAACGCCCATTCATAGGCAGGCAACTGGCCGTTGGGGTGCATGTACCATTCCCGCAGGAACAGGATCAACTGGTTTTTGGCGAATTCGGGGTCGACTATGGAAAGCGGCACACAGTGGAACGCAAGGTCCCAGGCGGCATACCACGGGTATTCCCACTTGTCGGGCATGGAGATGATGTCCTCGTTGTTGAGCGTACGCCAGTGGCTGTTGCGGCCTGTTTTGCGCGATGCAGGTGGCGGCAACTGGCCCGGGTCGCCGTCGATCCAGCGCGGCATGTCGATATTGTAGTACTGCTTCGACCAGAGCATGCCGGCCAGGGCCTGGCGCTGGATGTTTTTCCTGTCGGAAGTGTCCGGATGCCTGCCGGCGCTGATTCCGTCGTAGAATTCGTCCGCTTCTTTTTGGCGCAGGGCGAAGGTTTTGTCGAAGGATTTGTCAAACGGCGCCTTTACGGCTTCTTTGGAGAGCCGGAGCCGGAACTCCATGCTTCCGCCGCCTTCAATGCGCCGGTGGTACATGGGCGCAAACTTTGTACCCTCCGTTTTGCCTTCCAGAAAGCCGAAATTGTTGTTCACAAGGGCTGTGTGAAAGGCGTCCTTTACGAAAGGCGTATCATTGGGCTGCCCCCACAGGCGTTCCTTGTTGTTTTCGTTTTCGGTGAACAGTGCGCGTTCCGGTGTTTGGAAATAAAAGTGATAGTCGCCCATTTTTTCATGGGAAATATCGACGGCGCCGTAGTCTTTTGCGTCGGCCGACCGGCGGATAACCGGTTTCTGGTCCAGCAGTCCGAACGACCACTGGTTGCGGAACCACAGGGTGGGCAGTAGCCACAGGTCGGCGGCTTCGCTGCCGCGGTTGTGCACCGTGATCTTTATCAGCAGGTCATTCTTGTCTGCCTTGGCATATTCGGTAAACACATCCCAGTACCGGTCGCCGTCGAACACACCGGTATCCAGCAGTTCCAGTTCGGGTTCGCTGCGCCCGCGCCGGCCATTTTCCTGTACCAGCCGGGCGTAGGGGAATTCCGCCTGCGGGTACTTGTACAGGTGCTTCATGTAGCTGTGCGTCGGGGTATTATCCAGGTAGTAATACAGTTCCTTGACGTCTTCGCCGTGGTTGCCTTCGTTGCCGGTGAGGCCGAACAGGCGCTCCTTGATGATCGGGTCTTTGCCGTTCCAGAGGGCGACGGCGAAACAGAGGCGCTGCCATTCATCGCTGATGCCGGCTATACCATCCTCCCCCCAGCGGTATACCCGGGAACGGGCATGGTCGTGCGGGAAATAATCCCAGGCCGTGCCGCCGGGCGAATAGTCTTCGCGGACGGTGCCCCATTGGCGTTCAGAGAGATAGGGGCCCCAGTGCAACCAGTGTTTTTTACCGGTATAGTGGTCATTGAGGCGATTGTTTTCAACGGTATTTTTCATGCTTGTATGGCAGATTTTTTATAGAATGACACAAAGGTGCCGACATCAGAGGCGGTGGAAGTTTACCGGGGTAACATTTGGAGAAATAGTTTTTGGAAGCCTTTATTTTTGAGATGGCTTTCAAGAACCTTGTCTGTGCACTTAACCGAACAGAATTACGATTCTTGCGGCACTTTTGTGATATGACTGTTGAACTTACCGAGGCACTTGTCCACCTGCGGACAAGTATCCACCAAATCTTGCCGCTGGCAGCGCAGGAATGGGACGACTTTGCCGATATCTGGCAGGTTTTTGAAGCAAAACGCAAGGTGATCCTGACTGCGGAAGGCGATACGGAGAAATACGTCTATTTCGTGCTGGAAGGCGTCCAGCGCGCCTACGCTGTGGGCAACGACGGCCGGGAAGCCACACTGGTGTTCACCTATCCCTATTCCTTCTCCGGCGTGGCCGATTCATTCCTGCTCCAGCAGCCTTCGCGTTACTTCTTTGAAACGCTCACACCGAGTGTCTTCTTGCGCGCAACGTTTCGCCAACTGGATGAAACGATGCTGAAACACCACGCCGTCGAGCGTATGATCCGGCTGGCGCTGTCGCATACCCTGGCAGGTGTGCTGGCACGGCAGATCGAACTGCAATCGTTTTCCGCCGAGCAGCGGTTCAGGGCCTTGATGCAGCGCAGTCCGCACATCCTGCATCTGGTACCGCACAAATACCTGGCGAGTTACCTGGGAATGGATGCGACCAACTTCAGCAAGTTTTTGGGGAACATTCGGCTCTGAAAGGTGTTGAGCAACCAACTATTGCTGCGCATATGGAAACAACGTACTACACGCTTCAGGATTTTTTTCGCTCCGTCGGGTTGCCGCTGCAGCAGGATATGAACATTACGGTACACCGGCTTGCCGGCTTGCACGGCGAAAAGCCGATATCGACCCCCCTTTTTCGCACCAATTATTACTCGTTTTTATTGATCCAAAAAGGGCGGGGGCGTTATTCCATCGACAACCATCGGTTCGAACTGGGGCCGGGTTCGTATTATTTCACCAATCCGGGGCACCTCAAGTCGTTCGCCATCGAGGAACTGCTGGAAGGGTATATGCTGACTTTTTCCGAACAGTTTGTCAAACAGCATTTCTCGGGCGATTTCTACACCCTTTTCCCGTTTCTGATCCACGAGTCCACGCCGGTCATGCGCCTGGATCAGTCGATCATGGACGAGTTGGCCGTTATTTTTGAGCAGATGCTGCGCGAATACAACGGAAGTTCGATGTTTAAAAGCGCCATCCTCACCAAACAACTGGCCATCCTGTTGTATAAGACCAAGGAGTTGCTGCTCACCCACAAGACCGGGTTGGGCCTGCAACACCGGAGTGCGGAGATTGTCAGCAGTTTTAAAAAAATGCTTAACGACAATTTCAAGGATATGGCGACGGGGAAAACGGGCAAAATTCGTTCGGTCAAGGAGTTCGCCGAAGCGCTCAACGTACATCCCAATTACCTGACCAATGTGGTGAAGGACGAAACCGGCAAGCCCGCATCGACATGGGTCCAGGAGCGCACCCTGGCCGAGGCGCAGGCGCTGCTCAACAATACCACCCTGACGGTGTCGGAAATCACGGCCCGGCTCGGTTTTTCGGATACGACCCATTTTTCCAGGTTTTTCAAAAAACGCGCAAACCTGTCGCCCACGGCCTTCCGTCAGGCCGCCCGTCTTTGATTTATACCCAAAGTGCTTTATTCCATACCTGTTGATGCAGGGCGTGCGTACCCCACCTTTGCGCCCTGTTGTTTCTGTATCGCACCGGCTCTCCGGGCGTTTTCCGCGCAGCAACAGGCAATCATATTTTCGAAAAATACAAACCAGACACAATGGACAGTCAAAACAAAATCGCCCTTGTCACGGGCGGTAGCCGCGGCCTGGGCAAAAGCATGGCCATGCACCTGGCAAAAAGCGGGGTCGATGTCGTTATTACCTATCATACCAATAAAGCCGCCGCCGCCGCCGTCGTCGCCGATATTGAACAGACGGGACGCAAAGCCGCTGCGCTGCACCTCGATATGGGCGAACTTCGCTCCTACGACGACTTTCTGGCGCAACTGGCGTCGGTGCTGCAAACCCGGTTCGATCGCAATACCTTCGATTTTCTCATCAACAATGCGGGTATGGGGGCTACCGTGCCTTTTGCCCAGGTGACGGAGGAACTGTTCGACCGTTTTCTCAACGTGCATTTCAAAGGCGTGTATTTCTTTACCCAAAAGGCGCTGTCGCAGATCGCCGACGGCGGGTCTATCCTCAACATTTCCACCGGAACCACGCGCTTTTGCGTACCCGGCTATTCGGTGTATGCGTCCATGAAGGGTGCGATGGAGGTGTTTACTAAGTACCTGGCCAAAGAACTCGGTCCGCGGGGCATCAGGGTCAATATTCTGGCGCCGGGTCCTGTGGAGACCGATTTCAACAACGCGGCCATACGCTCCAACCCGCAGATGAAATCGTTCCTGTCGTCGGCCGCTGCGCTGGGCCGGGTAGGTGAGGCCGACGATATCGGCGGCATTGTCGCCCTGCTTTGTTCCGGTCAGGCCGGCTGGATCAATGGCCAGCGCATCGAGGCAAGTGGCGGTATTAACCTCTGATCGTTTTAAAATCTTGGTTTTTACCAATAACGGTGTGACATGGGGGCGGGACTTTTGCTGCATTGTTGACATTGTTGCATTGCTAACAATGATATCAATGTCAGAAATGCAACAATGCCAGCAATGCCAACAATAACAGAATCCAGCAATCCAACAATGTCAACCATGCAACACCACACCGCAACACTGCTCGAATCACTGCACCAGCAAACCGAATCATTTCTCCGGAAGACCGTTTCCGAATGGCAAATGCTGCCGCCGGAGGTAATGGCTGTACAACCTGCCCCGGGACAATGGAGCGCAGCCCAATGTCTGGAGCACCTGAACATCTATGGCCGGTATTACCTGCCGGCTATCGAAACGGCTATTCAACAGGCAAAACAGCGGGGCAGCCGGCCGGCCCCCTTGTTCCGGTCCGGCTGGCTCGGCGACTATTTTGCCAAACTCATGCGACCCGGACCCGATAGCGTTTTGAAGAACAAGATGAAATCGCCTAAAAACGCCGTTCCTGCTGCCAATCCGGACCCCCGTACCATGCTGGCCGAATTCATCGACCAGCAGGAGGCCCTGCTGCAACTGCTCCATGCAGCAGCGTCAGTTGATATCAACCGGGTGCGCATACCTGTATCTATTGCGCCCTGTATCCGGCTGAAACTGGGCGACACCTTTTTGTTCCTGACGGCGCATATCGAGCGGCACCTGTTGCAGGCGGAGCGGGCCATGGCGCTGGCGGGGCAGCAAAATGCCGTGTCTGCCTGA